>Ga0315909_10004432_pt1 | contig 16591 bp, 21 predicted proteins | sample LakEriMetagenome_11_FD_203527 | JGI IMG/M metagenome (GOLD analysis project Ga0315909, IMG submission 203527) | Freshwater fungal communities from buoy surface, Lake Erie, Ohio, United States - Buoy 2 MA125 | ecosystem: Environmental > Aquatic > Freshwater > Lake | place: USA: Lake Erie, Ohio...
GTTGGATGTTGAGGCTTGCAGAAGGAGACATCCACTCGAGCGTAAACGTCCACTCCGGAGCAAGATACGTGGTGATTCCTGCAAGTGTGTAATCGTCGCGGAACTGCACGAACCGATTCACGCCGTCACTCGTCTCCCAAATGGCGTTGCTCTCGTTGGGTTCTTCCGGGGTCCCTGCCCAATCACTGAAGTTAGGATGTGCCGTTATTGGTTCGTTAGTGATTGACGCCTCGACGGTTACAAAGTCCTTGGAAAATGCCATCCCTCGATAGGACGCTTCCGTGGTCCCAAGCGTTTCACTCAGCAGGTCAGAAACCTCTCGGGAACTGACGAGCACAAGTGTTGAGTTTCCAAATGCTTTCGTCATCGGCCACTCGAACGGTGGCGCATCAGCACTGCTGCGTGCGTAGCGGTGACGGTAAACAACCTCGAGCGCACCACGGTCGTCCACCTGCGCTGAGACCGGAAACTGTTGGTTCAAACTCATACCACTGCGACGTTTAGGGAACCCTGCTTCACGATTGCCGCGGTGACCCCATTGAGTGCTCGCGAAATCTCCTCCATCATTCTGCGAAGGTCTGCTTCGGGGTCAGGTCCTTGCGGTGCTGGTATTTGCGGTGCCGCTTGTTGGCGTTGCATTTGCAGGAACGGGGCAATGGGTGGACCTTGAACTGGCAACTTCATCATTTCGTTGCGCTTACGCACCTGCTCTTGTGCTTGCAAGAATCGTGGTGAGTTCGCAAATCCAACACCAAGGTCTCCTGCTGCCTTCAATCCCGGTTCCTTTCCTTCCATCCCGATTGCAGGACCTGCGGCGAGATTGATGCGGCGAGCACCCCCACCAATCTTTTGCAGCGACGTGAAGGCGTCATCGGTCTTCGCGAACCCCTTCCCCTTTGCTTTCTCCTCTGCTGCGGCTTGTCCCTGTTTTGCAGTGAGTTCCGAGGTGCTCTTGAGTGATGCAGACTGCTCACGGATTGCCGTTGCGTTCTTGAGTGCTGCATCAGTGAGCTTTGCCAACTCCATCCTCAGCTTTTCGTTTTGGTTCTGAAGTCGTTCGGTCGCAGTCGTTTGCTTGTTGAATCCACGCTCAAATGCCGCGAGCACCGATTGCCCCGGGGTTCCCTCGGCGAACGCTTCCGAGTTGCTCGGTGGAATGATGGCCCCGTTCGAGAGGCTTTCCTTCGTGTTGTATGTGATGCGCTTGCCCCCTGCAAAGGTCTCACGCACCTCCCCCGGGGTGAGCGGAGTCGGGTAGCCTGCGGCTTTCGCGGCAACGATTTCCTGCGCCTGCGCTGTGGTCATCCCACTCGCTTGCGGCAGATAGCTTTGCGAAGTTTGAAACGGCTGTTGCCCTGCTCCCATCCCTTGCAGCGTTCGCTTGCCTAAGCCAGAAGTGTTTCCAGATGAGAAGATTGCGGATGCCAACTCACCAAGTGCGGCAGGGATTTGCTTGATGCCCGTCAGAACGTAGTCCAGCCAACGCTTTGCAGCGGCGATGAGTGCATCTCCGAGTGCCGAACCTATTGCGCCTATTGCGGTTGTGAACTCGGACGAAAAGACGGAAACCGTGTCGCCGAAGCTGAATCCCTCTTCGAAGATTTGCCCGATACCCTGCAACGATTTGACGGCCACGTCTGCAAGTTCTAGGAACGCAATGGTTCCCGAGGTCTTCAGGATGTCCCAAAGGGTTCCGTTTTTAATCGCTCCCTCGATGATTTGGAACGCTTGCACGCCGAAGTCTACTGCCTTGCCGAACGAGTCCGAGAAGGCTTTGGAGAAGTCCAAAGCCTTTTGAGTTGCTGCGGTGAAGATGTTGCCGAGTGCGGTGCCGAGCGGTGCGAACCTTCCCACAAGTCCCTGCGCGAGTGCGATAAGCGGTTTCAACCCTTCGGATGCTGCGAGTCCGAGGTTTCGCTTCACCTCGTCCACGTTGTCCTTAAGCGTTGAGAGCACCCCGTTTATGGTCGTGCCTTGCGCTGCTGCTGCGCCCGAGAACAACCCCGTGGTGGTCATCTGCTGGAGAGCGTTGACCATGTCCTGCGCCGAAATAGACCCCGCCGTGAGGGCCTTCTGAAGTCCTGCGTCGTCGAGGTTGAGTGCCTTCTTCAACTCCTCGCCAATCGGAATCCCTCGCTCGAGGAACTGAATGAAGGTCTCGGTCTGCATTTTCCCCACCGACATCGCTTTGACGTACGGTTGCAGAATCTCCGCGAGCGGTTTCTTCGTGCCTGCGGCGATGTCGCCGAGAACTCGAATGCTTTCCTTCAACTGCTCGGCAGGAACGCCCACACCTGCAAGCGATGCGCCTGCGCTCGCGACCTCGGATAGTTGAAAGGATGTCGTCGCGGCGTATTTAGCTAACTCAGCCACAGCACCTTGCGCGGTGTCAGCGGACTTGTAGAACGTAGTGAACTGCGCGACGACTGCCTCAAACTCGCCAGCGATGTTGATGGACTCGCGGAAGGTCTCACCCATTCCTCGGATGATTGCCCCTGCTGCATTTGCCGCTGCACCAATCCCGGCAAACAACGCTTGCCCGGTTGCTACCGACGCAACCTGCTTTGCAAAGGAAGCCATCTCCCCGCCTGCCCCTTTTAATGCTCGGCTGAACTCAGAGAGGTCTGCCCCTATTTTTACAACTGCTTGACTCATGGGAGTTTGGAGAGTTTGCGTTCGACGTACACTTTCATGTCCTGCTCAACGGCAGACAATGCCTTCTCGATGATGCCTTTACGAGATGAGAACTCGGCACTCATGGGGCGAAGGTTCGTCACCTGCAATGACGTTTGAAACAGGGAAGCCACCTTGTCGAGTTTGGCGAACCGATTTGATGAAGCGATTGAATCGAACTCAGAACCCTTTGTTCTCCAACCCCATGCGCCAGCACGCCCCGCCGCATTCTCGCGTTGTTTCTTCTCCATCTCCCACCCGATTTGCTGCCTATTCTGCTCCACTTTTTGAAGTGCTGCCGAGGCTTTTAAGATGCGCCATGCTGCCGTCTCGCCACGTTTCCCTTTAGCACCGAATGCCTTCTGCGCCTGCTCCAGTGCCTTCTGTTGCTTTCCCTGTTGCTTGTTGAGACGCTGCAAAGTTCGTCGCGAGAATCGCAACCCGCGAGGTGCCTGCGCTTTAACTTCAGCCAAGGTCTCAGGACGTGTTGCAAGTTGGAACCTCAACAGTTTGACCCTGACATCACGAAACTTCTTCGCGACTGCTTCTTTGACGCTTGTTCGTGAAAGACTTGCGTATCGCGTCAGCGTTTCCGTGAAGCCTCTGAAATCAACTTGGACCGTCAAACCACTCATCACTTTTGAGCGGTTCATCAACCGACCGAATCCGGTGCCCCTTGGATTCCAAAGCGGCACCCATCAATGCGTTCGCGTCTGCAAACGATAGGGCGAGAATCTGTTGCGGTGCCCATCCGTATGTCTCAGCAAAGTGATGAACGTACCGTGCAACGATTCCCGCCCTGCTTAGTTTCCCGCTGAAGTCGTCTCCCCTTCAACCTGCACCTGCGACCCCATCGCTTTCTCAATCATTTCCCGAATCTGCGTGGCCACGGTGGAAATGTCTGAGAGTGGGATGGTTGGGAGTTTGAGCGTTGCAGTGATGATTTGCTTTTTGTCCCCGGCCATGTGCGCGGCGACTGCCTCGGCGATTTCGTTTTCGGGTGCTGAGTGGAGCCACAGGAAACCAAGGACGTCGAGCATTCGAGTGCTCGGTGATGAGAGGATTTCGTTCCCTGTTAACTCGAGAAGCGCAAAGGTTTGCAGCGTGAGCGGTCGGCAGGAGATTCCCGCGATGTCCGTGCGTGCTTTGTCGGTTCCGATGATGAGGTGTTGCAAGTCGTTGAGCATAGGTGAGTTTTAGGTGAAAGACTTGAACGTCTTGAGCGCATCCCCAAGTTGTTCAGTCGGCGCGTAGAGTATGCCTCGCCTGAGCTTCTGTCGCGTAAGTTCTTGGGTCGAAGAGACAAAGGACGAGAGGGTTGATGCGTTCTCGCAGATGGCCACGCCGATGTAAGATGTTTCCGGGTTCGCGGCTTTTCGCACACGGTTGATTTCGTCGCGGACTTCGAGGCAGGAGTGAATGATTGAGAGTTCCGCAACAATCCTGAAATCAAGGTTTTCCGGACGCTTCCCGCGAGTGAGTGCGAAGTATGCGTTGGCGATTTGGTCAGCCTTGATTGCGATTTGCGGTTCACCTCCGAATCCCTTCCACGTCCCTGCGATTGAGAAGTGGAAGGTTGTTCGCGTCTCGGTGTTTCCGTTCGGCAAGATGCGCTTCTCAACCGTTACGGGTTCGGAGTGTGGCGGGATGCCGATGGTTGCGAGGGCCACGGCGAGTCGTTGGTTTCCAGTCGTGTAAAAAGAGGTAATCACAAGTTCAGAATCCGGTTTTGAAAGGAGACGCGACTTTGCCCCGCCGCTCCCGGTAACTCCTCGGGGGTTGGGTTGGTTAAGAGATTGATGCGAAGGAGACTGCGGTGACGGTCGATTTCGTCATGTCTTCCGACGACTCAACAGACTCCGAAGACGTGACGAATACGGCACCTTCAACAAAGCCCGAGATGAGCGAGGGAAGTGTCGCAGTGTCCCCCACGTTCGGTGAGGTTGCTTCATACGTTTCGAAGTTCACTTCGTCCTTGATGGCGTAGTAAACGACCGCACCGAAGCCCCCATTCCCGTCAGGGATTTCCTTCTTTGAGGACGATTTGTTGACGCTTGCGGAGGTGAGCAAGGTTGGCGCATTGCCTCCCGTGCCGAACGTAACTCCTGTTCCCTTAATGATTTCAGCCATTGTCGTAAGTTGTTTGAGATTAGGTCAATCCTGCGTACAGCGTCTTCGATACCGTGAGCTTCGCGACGTCTTCCGCACTGAAGGTCCGGTTGATTGAATCGATGAAAGTGCTTGTCCCTGCGGCACTTCCGATTGTGCCCGTGAATGCTCCGCTGATGAACCCATCGACCGTGATTTCGGTCTTCAGGTTGTAAAGTGCAACCGATTGAACGTCACCGTCCGGTCCGATGATTTCCTTCGATGCCGAACTCTTCTTTGAGTTGTACTGCGTAACCAGCATACCATTTTGGGTTTGCGTGGTTCCGAGTGTCCCGTAGTTGAGGGAGTTTTTGTGGATTGTTGCCATGTTAGTCAGTCAGTTGGTAAGCCCATGTTTTGAAGGTGAATGAGTCCAGTTGAACCTCATCGCTGAATGTCGTGTTTTGCGTACCCAAGACGAATCCGATGACCTTCGCTGAACCAAATGAGAAAGCATCGAAGTCAGCGTTGGCCACCGGGTTGAGAAGTGCCGCGAGCGTGTTCTGCCGTATCTCTGCGCTCTCCTCAGCGGTGTAAGCGTTGCGGTTGAGTCGCAGCACCAGTTGTCCGTCGAGGATGAACACCCGAGAACCCGCAACAAGTTCACGCGAGATTTCCACACCGACATAAACCGATGCGGTCTCTTTCACCTCATCGGTGTCCGAGGTAAGCACTTGCAGAGAAGCGACATCGACGTCGGCTTTGATTGCCGCAACGATGCCCGATTGAACGTCTGCAAGAAAGTTGCTCATTGGTCCTGTCGCACAAAGAACTCGAGGATAGGGTTTTCCGGGATGCTGTTCACCTTGGCAACTCGGTACTTCATACCGTCCACCGTGAACTGATTTCGCCTTGGGTCCCCACCTTTCCCGAACTCATCAAATGCCGTTCGCGAGATGCGTATCGTCAACTCACCACCAGCGTTCACGCCACCCTCTTCCGGAATCGTGACGTATTCCGGATTCGAAACAATCGCCTGCACAACTTCCCCATTCAAAAGGACTTCGGCACCCATCGTTTTCGAAGCGTGGTCAAATGCCCGGTTAAGCGCGTTGGCGAATGCAGGCTTCATGCGTAAGCGATGAACTCAAGTCCCTTGCCCTTGATTTGTGGTAGGAGACCACGCTCATCGTAAATGCCTGCACCCTTTGGGATTATGGTGTCAGGTGGAAGTGCGCTTCCCATTGTGGCAATCGGTCCGGAGTCCGAATGGACTTTAGGTGCGAGGACGAGAAGCCCCGCTTGGATGCCGTGAACCCCGGTGTACCGCTGCACTTGTGATACGTCTGGAACCATAAAAAAAAGGGGAACGGGAATCCCCGTTCCCCCTTGAATCTCAATGCGTTAGGCAATCGTGATTAACTCACCAGAGGTCGAATCCACGACCTTCTCTGCGGTGTGTTGACGCACACGGATGACGCCCGAGCGACGTGCTTCGTCGCGGTAGGTCTCCACCGTGAACAAGTCGCTGGAGTCAGCGGACCACGTTAGCGTGCGGCCTGCGCCACCTGCTACAAAGTCCCCGCCCTGCACGTTGCCGACCCACGCGTAGTTTGACCCCCAAATGAAACCACCGGAGAACGCTTGCCCTTTCTTCGACGAGTCGCTTGCGGCACTGGCCACCAGCACGTTCTGAATGTTCAAGTTCTGACCAATGAGAGCGGCGTCGACGTTGCGAAGGTCGCCCGTGCCAACGCTCCCGAAGATGTAACTCTGCAACTTCGCGTTCTTCCGCATGAGGTTGTAGACCTCCATGTTCACGACTAAGGTGTTGGCCTGCACGCCCTTCTTCGCCAACCGCTCGAGAGCGGAAAGGATGTCGCTCACCGGGTCTGACGCGGAGTTCGACCAAGCCGTCGAAAGCGAGGACGTGTTGAAGTTGCTCGAGTTGAAGATTGCAGCGGCAACCCGGCTTTCGTGAGCCAGTTTGATGTTGCGCAGGAGCAACTTAGCGATGGTCGCCTCGGTGTCTAAAAACCGTGCGAGGTCTGCCTGTTGCGAGTCGTCCACAAGTTCTTCCAACCCACGGTCTTCGCAGAGGTAGGTGTCGGCATTGAACTGACGGGAAATGCGGTTGTAGGACCCATCCTGTGCCCGTCGTGCGGCGTTCGCATCAACCCGCATGAGGTGACCCCCTGCGAGGTCCATGCGGAGGTATTGCCCTGCCTTCGTCGCTACCGACAAGGGTGGCATGACGAGACTGCCGATGAGACCGTTATCGGCCCCACCTGCCTGAATGACCGCTTGCTGAATGTCACCACGGAGTGATGCGCTTGTATTTGCGTACATGGTTTAAGTGGTTTATGAGTTGGCGTTTACCCCGAGTGCGACTTCGATGACGTCGTTGTCAGCGGTTGCGGCTTCGAGAGCAATCCCGATTGCGAGGTTTGCGGATGTCGTTGTTGCGAGCACTTTTCCAGATGCCGCGGGAAACACTGCTGCCCCTGCGCTGATGACGCCCCCGGCCCTCATTTCGAACGTTCCGGATGCGGTGTTCAGCTTCACGGTCACGATGCCGTTTGCTGGTGCGTCACCGATTGCAACGCCGAGTGCTGTTCCGTTTGGTGCGCCTGCGGCGACTGCCAAACCCGAAGAGAGGGAAACTCGCGTCCCTGCTAGAAGTGCCGAAGCACCAACAGGAAAAGCACGGAATCCCGAATCGTTTTGTGCCATGTTGTTTTTGTTGTTGGGTTTATGCTTTGAGGATTCCCTGCGCGACGAGGTGCTTCCTCATGGCCTCGGGGTTTTTCCGGAGTTCGGAAAAGTCTGTAACCTTTGAAGGTTCAATCACTTCGGAAGCTACGCCCGGGGCGACTGGTCCGAAAGATTTAATCAGAGCACTCAGTGCTTCAAACTTGGTTTCGACTGCGGAGAGAATCTTCGTCTCCACCGCTTCGAACGCAGCACCTGCTGACATCTCGGCGGGAATCTCTGCTTCCACTTCAGAAGTCTCTTCGGAGACGAGGGATGCAATCATGGTTTTGATTTCGTTCACCGCGGCTTCGACCGCGCCGAGTCGTTCTTCAACGGACGGTGCGCTCGGCTCGGCGGCCATAGCTTCGGGTTTTGGTTCTTCCTGCATAGGAGTCTCAACGGTTGCTGATTCATCAACTGCGGCTTCAAATAACCCGTCAGGATTTGCTGCGGGTTCATCAACCAAGTCAACGCTTCGGAGGCTTGAGCAACGTGCCATCATCACGCCATTTGCGCCTTGCTCGGGTTTGCCTTGGAATGAAATCGAAAGCCCGACGCTCTCCGGGTTCTTCGTTGCAAGTTCCAGAATGAAAGCACGTTGTGGAGATGTCGCAAGTAGTTCCAAATCAGCAAGAACCTTGTCCCCGTCTGCGCGAAAGTTGGTCAGCCTCCCGACGATTTCGCCAACGCCCGAGTCGTGGCCAACCTTCACTTTGATGCCGTTTCGTGCAGCGTTGCCGCACTTGATAACCTGCGCAAGTGTCGTCTCGTCAACGATTAGGTCGTGCCCTTTCGCGATGCCTTTCGTGATGACGCTCACCCCTGAAATCATCCCGGACTCAGCATCGACCGCCTGCGGTGCAAGTTGTTGGAATCGTATGGTTTTCATTTCTTGAGCTTGGTTTCCATCTTCCGCTTGTTGGCGTAATACGCTCGGATTGCGGCGATTGCGTCTGCCTTGGTTTTATGGTGCGAGACAACTGAATCGGTTGCAATGGTTTTGACCTTCACCCAACCCGTTGGTGTTTGTCGTACTGCGTAAGGCATCAGCGTTTCTTGTTGAGTCTCTCGACGATTGAGTTTGCCCACGCTTGCCCGGCGTCACCACCCCACCCATCCCACGCCTGACGGCCCTTTCCATACTCGTCCCACGTGCTGCCCTGCTTGTCGACTTCGTGACGGTCGAAATACGCTTTCATTCTGCGCACCGTTTCTTCCGACATCGGCCTCCCGTTTGCCAAGTCTCGCGCCCGAGCGAGTCCCACCGGAGTCATTGCCCGTTGTGACGCAGGCTTCTTTGCACGCTCCCGAAGTGCCCGTGCTGCTGCTGCTTGCGCGGCTTTCGGTGGGGTGAATGATTCCTCAGCGAACTGCGTAGAATCCTCGGCAGAACTCATTTGAGGACCCCCCGCTTCTTCTTGTTGAGCGAGGATTAGCGGGTCCGGAACTCCTGCTGCGGCAAAGATTTGCGCTCGTCGTTTCGCTTCATTCGCGGCCTGCACAAACGCCTCTTCCCAATCCTCCCCCTTGCTGGCGTAGTACTCGGCGAAGGTCGAACCACCTTGCCGAAGTTCTGCGAGTTCGGCGTAAGTCTCACGCCCGATGTCACTTGTTGGCCAAGGTGGGAACTGCCAACGATGCGCTCTCCACTCGGGGTGTTGCGGGATTGCACCCTGCACGATGCCGTAGCTGATGACGCTCTCGAGGATTGGGTCCAGAAGTCTCTGCGTGAGAATGCGTTGATACCGCATACAAACGCGAGCGGCTTGCTGCGAGTCCAATCGAGCGGTCACTCCACCAAGGTTTGAAGAGTCGATGAAGAAGCCATACGGAAGTCCGAGTGCGTCAGCAAGATGTCGCTGAAGGCTTTCGAGGAATCCGGTGAATGTCACGCTCGGTCGGTTGCTCTGAAATCCCTGCACGTCTTCCCCGGGTTTGAGGTAGTGAATGGTCCCGGGCGCGATTGCCTCAATCGCGTCCCCGGTGCTGGTTTCGCTATCCCACCCAAGTCCTTCACCTGAAGTGGTTTTGATGATGCCAGTTTGACTGCTCGCCCACTTCACTGCGTTTTTCTCCCCAGCGAGAATGTCCACGATGTCGCGACAAGTCGCGATTGCCGGGGCGAATGCCGAGATTCCCCGGTACGAGTCATGTCGTTGCGGGTCAAAAAGATGCATGCATCTCTCGGCTGGAATCTCCTGCTCATCCACGTAGGAACTCCCTTGTGAGCGGCGTGTTACGCAGTAGGAAAGAGGCTTCCCCGTTTGAACATCGATGCGAATCCCGCCGATGTAATCGTCCAAGATGCTTGTCTGGAAAGGGTTTCCGATTCGGTCGGCTTCGATGAGTTGCAACTTCACCCCGTCGTCGTTAAGGGATTTGACCAGCAGGCAATCCCCGTCCCGGATGAAGGAGACGAATGCAAGTTGTAGAAGCGCAAGGAAATCGAATCGCCCGGATACGTCAGCAACTTTTGTCCACTCGTTGAAATAAGCTTCGTAAGCGGAGTTCACCGAAGGGTCTGATGTGCGTGCCTGATACCGAAGAGACCCGATTGTGTAGAGACTCAACTTGCGCAGAATCCCTGAGACCAGCGGGTGGTTGTTCTCGAGGTCACGTGCCTCCCAAATCAGCTGCACGCGTCCCCGCTGAACCGTTGAGGATTCCGCGTGTGACGAGTAACTCGACGGAGTAAGTCTTCTGTTCTCACTTGGTTCCGCACCTTCCCACCGGAAGCCTCGGAGTGCGTTTTTGAATCGTCGAAAGAGTTTCATCGGAAGGATGCGCGAACGCGATTTCGTGGCGTGCGACGACTCCTCTCGCGTGTAACTTGCGTGCAGGCAGCAAGTTCTGCGGCGATTTGCTCACGGTCTCTTTGCGAGGAAGTCCCCGCCGATGACACGTGGGTGTAAGGGTCGGCGAACTCAGCCTGAAGGCGCACAAGTGCCTCGGCAAGCTGAACATCAGTGAACCCTCGGAAGATGCCTAAGTAGTCGATGGAGTCGGCCATCACTCATTGCCGATGTCATCAACTGCCTCTCGTCCCGAGGGTTTTGGTGGCAAGTGCCGCGACCAACTGCAACACCTCGCAGTCGAAGAGGTGGTTGTCTTTCCGGATGCGTCGCCAAATGTAAGTCACTGCGCCCTTTGCATCAATGCGCTCCTCGCGGCGTTCAGCGGTCACTTGCGCGAAATAGACGTTGCCTGCTTTGCGTGAGAACTCCCACGCGGGTCCGTTTCCGGACATCAGATGCGCGAGCGAATCTTTCAAAAGGGGATTTGAGAAGACGATGAGCATCAGGGATTTCCGAACCCCACGCCCGACCATCGCGTCCACCTTGGAGACCATGAACGGTTGTCGCAGTCCGTTCACCATGTATCCGGTTGAGTCGTGCCCCTTCGTTGCCTTCCATTGCCCTCCGTGCTTAATCACCGCGGAGTAAACGGCTTGTGTCGTATAACCTGAATCCACAAGAACGTCCTTCGGTGAAACACCGTAGCGTTCAGCGATTTCCACAAGGTCGTCAATGGTTCCCGCCTGCCCGAAGTCAACGAGTCTCGACGCCCCGCCTTTGAACCACTCGCGCACCACGAACCACACCCCGACCTGCTGCACGTCCGCGGTCAGAAACACCCTTCCCCCCATCGTCTGTTTGAGTTCGTAGTCGCTCGGCTTCAACGAGTTCTCGAAATCAACCATCCCGTCTTTGAGCGAATCAAACCAAGGCTCACCCATCGTCTCTGCTTTCCAAGTCTGCATTGGGATGGGATTTCCATAGTCCAACTGCTTCTTCGCTTGCAGGAACTCCTCGACGATGTCCCTCCACCGAACCCACTGTGGAACGATGGACGACCACGTGAATGAGACTTTATGGCGTGGCGCGATAGCGTTCATGGATTCCCAAGTGCCTGAATCAACAAGGGTTCTGCGGGTCACCGGGTCATCGGTGTGTTTGTGACCACAGGACGGACACACCAACCGAATCGTCTCAGCGAGTGATTCAAACAACCATTTGCCGTCCTCGGTCTTCGTCTTCTCGCTCTCCTCCCATTCCATGTCTTCCCAAACTGGTCTCCACAACTCATTGCACGCTACGCACCTCCACTTGAGCACCCTTTGGTCACCCTCGATAAATGCCTGATGCACCGCGTCTTTCTCCATCCCCGGGGTGGAGATTTGGACAATCTTTGAGTTCCACTGCGCCCTCACACGCTTCTTCACCAACTCCAACGCCCCCGCCGGGTAGTTGCGCACCTCGTCGAGAATCAGCCACCGCACCGGAACAGATTGGAGCTTTGAGGGTGAACCTGCGCCCCTGACCATCAGCGGCATCGAGGCAAAGTCAATCGTGCCCTTCCGCTTGCCTGAACGCTCTTTCGGCATCATTCGGCGAATGCTCGGGCATTGCATAAGTGTCGGGAAGAGACGGGTTTGCATGAAGTCCTCAGCCTCGTCTTGAGCGGCAAGCACCCACATTGCAGGCCCCGGGTCTTCGGCAATCGCCCACGCGAGAAGAACCATAAGTGCCTGAGTTTTTCCGCTTTGCGCGGAACACATGACGGAGACTTCCCGAACCTCATTGTCAGCAAAGACTTCCATCAACTGCTTCGTCCACGGTGCCGTACTCGCTCGGAAACGGCCCGGGAAGGCTGAGGTCTTATCGACCACCACGTTATCCTCAGCCCACTGCCACGGGTGCCGATACTCCTTAACGGCAAAGATTTCTGAGACGGTATCGAAGAACATTTCAACTCTCGATAATCCATCCTGCGAAATCACCGAAGCGAAAGATTTCAGTCGCTGGATGCAACTCCGATACTTTTAAGGGTCGTTGCACTCCACTCAGAGAAAGTTCTTTGGCAATGATTTCATCGGAACAAACTCCAGAAGAGACTTTTCCTGCCAGTGCCAACCTCCATAAAACTGTTGCAACGTAACCACTTGCCGCTTCGCACTTATCGAATACAAGCAATGCTCCTCCCGGTCGTATCTGTGAACGCAGTCGAGCAATCAAACCTGACCTCTGTGAAGGAGGGATGAACATCAGGGTCAAAAAGCAAACTGCCAAATCGAACGGTTTGAAGTCAAATGCTTCAGCATCAGCGATGTGCAAAGTCCCCGGTCCCTCGTACAGGGATGCCATTTGCTTCGAGTTTTCGATAGCGATGAACTCTGCATTTCGCTCGCTCAAAGTTTGCTGCAAAGCACGCCCCACATTTCCGGTGCTTGCTCCGATGTCGTAAACTCTTCCACCGTTTGGAATGTAATGCCGAGCGACATGAGCAATCACGCCAGTGGTTAAGTCATACCACGGCAACTGTTCACGCACATGACTGTTGAAACCTTCAGCGATTTCATCTGACTTAAATGACCAAGTATGAGGTATTTGCATCAATCTTTAGGCAGGTATCCAAACATTCGTTTCATCTCGGCGTTGTAGTATCGAATCGGGTTTGCGATTTGACGAGCAATGGCATCACTGATTCCGCTTCCACCTTGGAAAGTATCCTTTGTTCGTTTGATAATCCATTGAGGCAGAACGCTTTCTGATGCCTTTTTGAGCAACCCTTTTCCAGCTGGTGAATCATGTTTGCCAAGTTGGATGACAGACTCAACGAGGTCTTGCTCCATAAACGGAAGCCGACATTCAACACCAGCAGACATGAACGCTTTGTTGCAGCGAATGAAGTTGCCGCGTGCCATCTTTGCCAAACTCTCGCGCCTAAGTTGTTTGACCTCAGTATCTGATGCGGAAGCTGCTTTGATGCAGAAAGTTCCGTATCCTCCAAACAGTTCATCGGCCGCCTCACCTGAGAGACACGCTTTGAATCCTCGACGTGAAATCTCACGTGCAAGTGGAAGGCACAGAACTGCGATTTCAATCTGTGCCTTCGACGGAATCTCAATGCAGCGCATTGCTTCCTCAATCGACTTCGCATCGAAAGTTATTGGGACTTCTACCAATGCGACTCCGAGTTCAGCGCACAATCGGCGTGCGCTTTTGGCATCTTCTGAATGCCTATCGAACACTGCTGTAAATGCCGTCAAATCAGAGTGATGTTCTCTGGCGAGAGAAAGTATCAAACTGCTGTCCAACCCCCCGGAAATCAAACAGCAAACAGGAGCATCGGCAGTCATGCGCTTTGCAACTCCAGCCTTCAACTTGGAGAGAACTTCAAAAGATGAAATGCTTTTTGAATCTGGAAGCGTGTACCACTTGTGCCACTTGCAGGATTGGAAGTTGAATGCGTGCCCCGCTGGAACCGATACGGGATTCATCCCTTTCGGAAAGGCTTTCCGTTCGCTCGCCCAATAGAAAGCTGAACCAATCTTTGCCACATACAGCGGAACCTTTCCGAATGAATCTCTCGCAAGCCACGTCTGCCCGTCTTTGTCAGTCCACGCGAAGGCAAACATTCCATCGAGCTTTTTAAGAGCGCAAAGGATTCCGTGCCGCTCGAGAAGAGCGCAAAGCACTTCCGTGTCTCCGCTTGTCTTGAAGGCAAAGCCTTCATTTTGAAGTTCTTGCCGCAGTTCTTTGAAGTTCCAAATCTCACCGTTGAACGAAAGGCATGATGACCGTCCGATGAAAGGCTGAGATGAGGCATCACTCAAATCGACGAGAGCAAGCCTCACGTGCCCATGAATGGCCCTGTCTGCTTGGTGTAGTCCCATCCCATCGGGACCACGGTGCTCGATGCGCTTAAGCATTCCTCGAGCTTCCTTTGCACCCCCGCCAAATGTCCCTGCTATGCCGCACATGTCTTTTCCAAAATCTTATCTCGTACGGTTGCAGCGATTTGCGCCATCATAACGGGAGGAACCGCACGCCCGAGTCGCTCCCATTGCTGGGCGTAGGTTCCTGTGAGCACGAAGTCATCCGGGAAGCCGCAGATTCTTTTGAGTTCAGCAATCGTGAACTTGCGTTTCTCAAATGGATGCGTAACCGATGCGATGCCTCCGCTTCCATGGCTTGCGCAAATAGTTGGCACTGGTTTGTCCGGGTGTGCTTTCACCAAGTTAAAGTACTTCTCACTTTGTTCTCCGGGCTGAAGTTTATCCCACTCCTTTCCAGTGCAATACCGACTGATGTCAGCTTCAGGTTCGACATTTTGAACGAATAAGTGCTGGGCGGTTGTCACGGTACAACTTGGCCGATTGGTTATGTCGCCGACAGAAAACTGACCTGACGTGTCGTGAACTGCCTTTGCAATCCACGGCAATGCCTCCCGAACCGTGTAGCGATAAGGCAATGGTGTTGGGTGCTTTGGCGCGATTTTGAGGTCGTTGCGGACTCCTACAAAGATGGTGCGCTGACGTGCTTGTGGGACCCCCAACCATTGCGCATCAAGAACTTTGCAAGCGACTTGGTATCCGCACGATTTCAGTTCTTTGAGAATCTCGAGAAAGTATCCCTTCGCGGTTCCTTTGATGAGTCCCGCGACATTCTCTGCGACAAAGGTTTTCGGCTGAGTCCCTCGGATTAGTCGCGTGAACTCAAAGAAGAGGTCATCGGTGCGTTGCGCTTTGTCGCTGTACTTCTTCACCTTACCCCACCCTGCCTCACGCTTTCCTGCGGTTGAGAAAGAAGCACACGGAGGAGAACCGTCGAACAAGTCAATGTCTCCAACACCCAATCCGGTTGCCTTTAGAATGTCCTCTGGTTTGACGTTCCGTATGTCTCTGCCATCAACGACTGTGTATGGGGCGCAGTTTGCTTTGTAGGACTCTCTTGCAGCATCAATGAACTCAGATGCCCACAGCAATCGAAACCCGGCCATTCGGTAACCTGTTGATGAACCGCCACATCCGGAGAATGTTGAAACAGCATTGAATCCATTCCACGGAAGAGACCGAATCTCATCCATTGTCGGCACGCGATAAGTCGGTTTCATTCAGATACTTGGCTTCCACCACTCCACTTGTAACCACATTTCGGGCATTCGTGCTCAGTCTCGATGTTCTCGTCGTATGACTCAAAGTCAGCAGGTGCTTCAGTTGTATCGCCAGAAAGTAGTTTCAAGAACTCCTCTTCTGAAAAGCCTGTTATCAAATGGTCGAGGTCACTTTCTTTAACCGCCTGAAGTTCAACCTTTAACATCTCCTCATCCCATCCCCCGCCGAGTTCAGCGAGTTTGTTATCGGCAAGAATGTACGCTCTCCTTTGAACCTCAGTGAGATGCGAAAGTCGTATTGTTGGAACACTTTCCAGCCCGAGTTTAAGTGCGGCCATCACCCGCCCGTGTCCTGCGATGATGCCGTTGTCTTGGTCGATGAGTACCGGGTTGTTGAACCCGAACTCTTTAATACTCCCCGCGATTTGAAGTACTTGCGACTCGTCATGCTTCTTCGCGTTTCTCGCGTACGGAATCAGGTCTGCCGGGTGCATCATCTCCACCCTGCGCTCCAGCTTGTTCGTCTGCCCATCTTTGGATTTCGACATAGGTCTCTTTGATTGCGGCAGTTATCTCAGAGGAAATCTGCGAAGGTGTCATCCCCGAAAGTCGCCCCGCAAGCATCGGACCGATTCGCAGTTGCAACCGTTTGCAGGTGTCAAACGTCTGAAACAACTTCGAGCGAACTTCATCTCGGTGCATGACCTCCCCTCGTTGCTTCTCTAACTCAAGTTCGAGCAACTGGTTACGAAGGTGAACCTGCCGAGCGGTCAGCCTGCTCTTGTCGAGTTCCTCTTCGGAACCTGTTGAACCGGAACCGTGTGCGCTGACCCACTCCCTCCAATCTTCGACGCAGTAGAACCCTGAAGCTGACGCTGAAGGTGCCCCTTTCATCAGCCAGTGCTTGATGGTTGCGCGAGTCACCGCGAACACATTCGCAAGTTCTCCCATCGACTTTGCCCACGTCTGTTTCTGTAAACCTTTCGAACCGAGGAAGTTCTCAACCTGTTGCAACTCCACCCGGTTCAAAGACTTACCGCTCTTTTGTTTCTTAAGGAGAAGCCTGACGTTTGCCCCGGCGACCTTCTTCATCAGGTCGTCTTCAGTGCTAAGTTCATTCGGTTCCATTTGTTAAGTCGTTTTTGGGGCTGAATCACGGTTTGCCCGAGGTTTTCGACCC
>Ga0315909_10004433_pt1 | contig 16589 bp, 15 predicted proteins | sample LakEriMetagenome_11_FD_203527 | JGI IMG/M metagenome (GOLD analysis project Ga0315909, IMG submission 203527) | Freshwater fungal communities from buoy surface, Lake Erie, Ohio, United States - Buoy 2 MA125 | ecosystem: Environmental > Aquatic > Freshwater > Lake | place: USA: Lake Erie, Ohio...
ACTTGACTTATTTCTAATGGATTAATTGCCACGGTTGATAGAGCCAAGTACTTTGGCAAATCGCCATAACTTACAAAGCCTGTGAAGATGACCCGCTCGGAAATACCAAGATCAGTAACAATGTTCCTAAGCTCGCTCTCTTGCTCGCCACCGCCAATTAGAAGAAGTTTCGATGACGAGCCTTGAGGAACTAATTCAGCAAACCTCTTTATTACCTCTGGTAAACCTGAGAAGTAGAAGAAAGACCCCATGTAGGTAATTACGGAGTCCGTTGGCGCAATACCGAGACGCATCCGAAGTTCAGGATCTGGTACTCGATTAGAAAAGTGGGCTATGTCAAGCGGTGGATAGTTCACCACCGAGGGTTTCTTTCGGCCCGCCAGGTTTTCACAATATCTTTGCATCGCAGAGTTGTTTGCAGAAAGCAAAGGAGAAAATCTATACATGAGTTTTTCTACCAAAAGTATTGGGAATCTAAAAATAGACTCTCGAATCTCATGGGAGGAATCTAAGGCTCGGTGGATAAAAGGAGTTTTGAAAATGGCTGAAATAATTAGCGCCTGAAGGCCAAATGTAGGAACTGCGTAATTGAGCACCACATCAAACTTGTTCTCTCGAAACAACTTAAGCAGTGCTGGCCAACTACTAACCGTTGCCCACAACCTATCGAACCCAAAGAAACCAAACTGATGAGGGCCGACAAGGGTTAACTTGGCTTCAGGAACTACTCGACCAACAATTTCCTTCTCGCGAAAAAGATTCTTCTTTGACCTGTTGGCTCCCTCTTGAAAGTGGAAAAAAGTAACATCATGGCCGGCTTTGGCAAGTAATTCAGGAAACTCATGAATTTCATAGATCACCTTTTCTAGATAATCAATTTCATGAAGCACGAGGATTTTCACGGAGGCTACTCCTAATTTAACCGACAGATACCAAATCTACTATCAACACCAATCACGAACGTTAATTAGCAGAACAAGGACTAGTGTTTCGAGCATTTCCGCAAATGAATTCAATTGAACTCCACGGATAGAGATAGGACAACTACAGTATATTTAGAGCAATTATCCATTGTGGCTTTTGTCTGATGGTGATGAACTTGATGGTCAACACGATCATATCTTCTATTGGCGAGGAATGGCTTGAAGGTATTCAACGTAAGCAGTAGCGATGAGGTCGGGGGTCGATGGAATGGCCACGACATCATTGAACCGCTAAAGGGTTTGGGAATAGATGCCAAGATTGGCTCTTTCTGGAGCAAGACCTCAAAGTCTGAAAAGTCAATTGAGTTGTTTCCTGGGCGTAAAACCAGACTACTAGCGGAAGCAACTATGGCCGTAGAAAGTCTCACTGGTAGGCAATCCACCTATCAATCTTGGTCGAGTAAAATTTTTGAATTACCGGAATTTCAAGAAGCAGATGTAGTCCACCTTCAAGTTATTCACGATCATATGATGACCGTTGAGAACATGGCGAAAGTGTTTGAAGTCAAGCCTGCCGTTTGGACCTGGCATGACCTTTGGCCACTTACCGGCCACTGCACCCTTCCCTTAAATTGCGCAAGGTGGGATTTAGGTTGTGGAAGTTGCCCATCCCTTGAAACTTCACTGCCGGTCTATTGGGACCGCACCGACAAAGAGCGCTCCAGGAAAGAGCAACTTTTCTCGAAAACCCCCATGAACATTCACATAACTACGGATTGGATGAGGGGACAGATTGAGAAAAAGGTCTCAAACTGGAACGCAAGGGTGTTTCAGTTTCCCTTCGGTATAGACACCCATGTTTTTAGACCACAGCCAGAACTTGATGTCCGAGCTATTCTCGGAATCCACAAAGACACCTTTGTTGTCGCTGCCCGTTCAACGGATGATGAGAGAAAAGGGTTCAATGAATTAGTCCAGGCTATAGAGCAAGTTAGAAAAACTGGCAGAAAGATCCTGCTACTTTGCATCCAGAAACAGGGCCTCGTTGCAAAATACTCTAAGGAAGTTGAGTCTATTGAGCTCCCCTGGACTAACGACGTAAACAATCTTAGAACTTTCTATGAAGCAGCAGACCTATTCGCAATGCCATCCTCAGTAGAGTCTTTCGGGATGATGGCACTAGAAGCCATGTCATCGGGAGTCCCGGTAATTACTGTTGGAAAAACTGCTGCAAGTGAAGTAACCGAATGCCCTGAGTTGGAAGTAAATCTTGATGATCTAGTTGGCCAAATCGCAAACCGAATCGCGTGGTCCATAGATAATAAAAGGCAATTAAGAGAACTTGGGGTTCGGGCAAGGACTCGTGCCGAAGCTAAGTTTTCATTAGAGGATTACTTGGGAAACCTTAAGAACATGTATGAGCAGGTTGCCAGTGACCGAAACTTCTAGGAGGATTAAGTTTACAAAGGTTTACAAATTATTAAAGACTGAGAGAAACAGACTTAAGTCATGGGACAGTGCAACGCAGGAATTGATCACATCAATACCTGCAAATCAAAGCCCCAGAAACGCAATTACGCCTAAGACACTGAATTTGGTAAGCAAGATATTCAAGTTGATTTTTGCAAGTCTATTTAAGCTAACCTACATATTATTCAAACTGGTTTACGAAATCGCCAAAATCGTAACTAGAGGACTTTCGATTATCAGGCGTTTGCTTTTTGTGGCCAGATGAGTGAGAAATAAACTATGATTGCGGAAATTGTGAGTTCTAAGAATTATCAAAAAAAGGGGGGAGTTTTGATTTGGTAAAAAAAACAAAATCAAAATTCAGGAACTGGATTCTAGGCATGCCTACAGCAGCTGTTCTGCTCCCCATTCAAGGTATTAGCCTCATCTACTGGTGGATCGCGGGATCCTACCTAGGTTTAGACACCTATTCATCTAGAAGTTTTCCTGGGGGAGATGGTTGGTGCGACCCCGCCTCCCAAGGTCTTGGGTCTCATTGCTGGGGAGATTACTACTATGTAATTTTCCTGGTTTTTGGCCAGCCTGAGCCGTGGTTGGATTACCCAAATCCGTATCCAGCAGCATCTCTTTTACCTTTTATCTTTGCCCAAGTACTCGGGTCATTGACCGGTATTTCACATGCGGGTCTAATCATTTATCTTGGGTCGATGACTTTACTAATCGGCTGGGCGGTTTGGATTGGCACAAAAACTCTCGCAGTAGAAACGCGTTTGGTTCTTTTTTCAACCCTAACGTTTCTTTCACCGCCCCTTATTCACGCTCTTGACCGTGGAAATAGCGTTGGTTTTATCATCCCGTTACTAGTGTGGCTCTATCGGTCTTTGCGGAATAACTCAGAAAATCAGGCGCTGCTGGCAATAGTTCTCTTAACCGTTGTAAAACCTCATTTTGCTGCGCTGCTTTTCTTGTTCATAGTTAGAGGTCAGCTAGAGACTGTTATGAAGGGGATTTTGTTTGGATTCCTCGCACATGTTCCTGCATTCCTGATAATTGCCGGTGATAGGTTCCCAGTGAACATCTTTGACTGGTTAGTCAGACTTGGTGGCTATCAGAATTACACGCTAGTTGAAACTGGCTGGCCACAGAATATTTCCTTTTCGCAGGGCTTGTATTCTTTTGCGACATTAATCCCGGGTGTACTACAACCAGATTCCTATCTCAACTTCATTGAAGACAACCAAACAATTCTTGGACCAATAATTCTTATCTTAACGCTCCTAATGATTACATTATTTAGAGAGAATCTAACCGATGTCCAAATCACAATTATTCTTAGCTCACTGGTTGCCATGACTTCGAACACAAGCTGGTACTACTACGCTGTTTTCACTATTCCAGCTCTACTGGCAATAACCTTGATGAGAAAAGACCTGAAAAAAGTTCTTCCAATAGAAAAAAATGACGATAGCCCCAAGACAGACAAAGTTGACTTTATTCTTTGGTTTGCTTCAGTGCTGACATTGATTCAACTCCCGATGTATGAATTAGCTACTGATAATTCAATTGTCGTAACTTCTGCAAATCTTATTGGTGTGTATTGGATTATTACTTACTTATCGATAGCAGTTGTTCTCTCAACAAGAGGACCTAAGGGTAAAACAACGAAAATTCTTCGGAAGTAATGAACAAACCAATCCTGTTACTTACGATAGAAATTGGATTGTGGGTCCCCACAAGTTTTTGCTTTTCCCGCGTGCCTAGTGTGCAAATTTAGCTACTCTGTAAAAAATAATCGCCAGACCTGGATTGATCCTGATACTAACTCTTTTGGCTAGGACTCCAATTATGGAATAGGTCTACCGGCCTGGCACCAGCTGGCTAAATCGACGGGATCTTGTGTATGTATTTATTTATTCCAGGATTCAAATTCGGCAATTTGAGTTATGCATAAATCGTAAGCAGACCATTTGTCTGTCAGAAAACTGCTATACCAAAAGGCTGTTTTTTCTAAAACTTCTTGCGTAGTCCATTTTGGATTCCAGCCGAAAGTATCTGTGGCAAGCTGGCTGTTTAGGCTTAGTTTCCCAGCTTCGGGCAAATTAGCCTTCTTGCTAACGGTTTCAACCCCCGGAAGCGATCTTGAAATCAATTTGAGAACTTGTGCTACTGAAATCTGATTTGGTTCATTAGGGCCAAGATTAAATGCTCGGTCTAGAGCTTGGGGTGACTTTCCGAGCATTCCTGAAAGAATTTGCAGGTACCCTCAATTAGAGATAACACATGCTGCCATGGCCTTGTGGAACTTGGGTAGACTTGAGCCAACCGAAGCAAGGGATATCTCATCTTGAACAACTATTTGGTTTTTGGGTCCTCAGGCACCTTGGGTAAAGAAATCGTCGCAACACTCAAGAGGAAAGGTAATTCTGTATTTGAGACAACTAGAACTCCAGGCGAGAAAGGTAAAATTGACCTCAGCTCTCCTGATTGGCCTTCAGAGGCTGCAAAGCATGGATCCTTCGATGGAGTTGTATGGGCACAGGGTGCTAATTCGTCTGACACTATTTTGACTGCGGATCAGTCAACAACACTCGCTCTAATGGAATCAAATGTGCTGTTCATCGTAGAAACCATCCAAAAACTTGTACATACAAAAGCCTTAACTGACCCTTGCCGGACTGTAGTACTAAGTTCAATTTGGCAAGAATCGAGCAGGTCAAGTAAATTCTCGTACTCGGTATCAAAGTCCGCTCTTCGTGGACTAGTTCAATCTGCCGCCATCGACCTTGCTAGCGTAGGCATATCAATAAATGCAGTAATGCCAGGAATAATTGACACTCCGATGACTAGGGCGAATCTGACAGTAGATGAAATCAATAATGCCAAAAGAAGATCCCTGGGAGGACAGCTAGCAACAGCTGAAAACGTAGCTGAAACAGTGTCGTGGCTATTAGAAAAAAAATCTAGAGGAATTAATGGTGAGTTCATCAGAGTAGACCACGGGTGGTCGATTAATAGTGGGCTGTGAAATTGAAATACAAACTTCCTCAAATAAATACTGTGTCGAAATTCTTCCCGAGGCAATCACAGACTTGGTCGAGAAAGTTTTTGTCATAGTTGACGAAAGATTTAGACCCTGGGTTAGTTCTAGAACTGAGAGTTTTGTCTCGATCGAAGCTAACGAATCTAATAAGTCGCTGGCAGTTGTAGAACAGATTTGTGCGGCTATGGCATCTTCTAATGTAAACAAAGATACAAAAGTCTGGGGCATCGGTGGCGGTGTAATCCAAGACCTGACCACTATGGCAACCTCAATCTACAAGCGGGGTGTGGGGTGGGTTTATGTGCCAACCACCTTGGCCGGAATGCTCGACTCGTGTGTCGGTGGAAAAAGCTCCATAAACATCGGTCAAACTAAAAATTTAGTGGGAAACATTTACCCACCAGCGAGAGTCCTAATTGACTCGAGCTACGTTTCCTCGTTGAGTGTCGAGAGATTGGTAGATGGATTATCTGAAGGCGTCAAGATCACCTTTGCCCGAGGCGATGATTCATTTAATGAATTTCTAGACAACCCAGCTTCAATAGAACCCAAGGACGGTGAATCACTCCGGGAGCTAATCGCAACAACTCTCCGAGGCAAGCAGTGGTTTGTGGAGGTGGATGAAAAAGACCAGAAGGAAAGACGCCTTCTAAACTTTGGGCACACTTTTGGCCACGCGCTCGAAGGTGCCAGTAATTTCTCTATTTCCCACGGTGTAGCGGTGGCTATAGGCATGCTTGCCGCTATTAATTTCTCACAAACACAAGAGGTCGCCAGAGTCAGGAGACTAACTGAATACTGTCAACAGATCCTCAACCCTGTCTCTTACGGGCTATCCCAAAGTGCTGAAAAGTTAGATTGGAGTGAATTTCAGAGGTTAATGGTCAAGGACAAGAAAAATAGTGATGGTCAAATTCACCTAATTACGCCAGATACTCTTGGGAACTTGGTTGAGTCAAGGTTTGAAACCAGCACAGGCATTTTTTCTCGCATCGAGGAGTCAACCAAAACTGCTTTTGAAATGGTGCTTTCATGAAATATTCAGACGCAATTGCTAACTGGCTGATTTCGGAGGGGTATACCCATTGTTTTTTTGTCGCCGGTGGAAACATTATGCATTTACTGAATTCCGTTCGCGAGAAATTTGTATGTGTCCCATTTGTCCACGAATTCGGAGCCGCGGCTGCAGCGGAATACTTTACAGCTATTTCTGGTAGCGATATGAATAAAGCATTTGTGTTGGTTACAGCAGGACCAGGACTTACAAATACTCTGACTGCAATCGCAAGCGCTTGGACAGAGAGTAGAGAACTACTGGTAATAGGGGGACAGGTAAAAAGCACAGACATGTCTCGGGGCGAGCTAAGACAAAGGGGTATTCAAGAGATAGACGGAGTAAAGCTCGCACAGTCAATTTGTAAAGCGACCCTCCAGATCGACACCCCAGTATCAAAAGCAACTTTCGTCGATCCAATAAGAATTGGAAGCGCTGACCGCAAAGGCCCCGTGTTTATAGAAATTTGTCTCGACGCTCAAGGGGTTACTGTCGGTGCTGAAGCTCTTGACTCAGGAGAGCCAATGAGCAAAATTCCAGTTCTGGACCTGGATAACCAAAATGTTGAGCAGGCACTTGAGGCAGTGAAGAAAGCCCAACGACCGGTACTTCTAATTGGCGGCGGTTGCAAATACGAGGACGCTAAGAAACTGGAATCAAGAATATCTAGATTGGGAATCCCAGTCATGACAACGTGGAATGGTAGCGATCGTTTTTCGAGTCAAGATAAGCACTACTTCGGACGCCCTAACACCTGGGGTCAGAGGTACTCAAACATCATTCTTCAACAGAGCGACTTGCTAATTGCCGTAGGAACAAGACTTGGAATTCAGCAGACAGGTTTCGCTTGGGATGAGTTTGTCCCGGTTGGAGAAGTTATCCAAGTTGATATTGATAAGGCAGAGCTCGACAAGAACCACCCGGTTGTGAAGTACCCGTTACAGATGGATGCAATATTGTTTCTAGAACAGATTACAGACTTAGATCTTAGCGGTGAGACGCTGTCTGAATGGCTTAACTTTTGTGTCGAGGTAAAAAACTCTTTGCCTATTGTTGATCCCCTAAATACCACAGGTGATCAATACATTGATCCATTTAGTCTGCTATCAACAATATCTGATTTGGTAAGCGATGACGCATCGATAATTCCATGCAGCAGCGGAGGGTCTTTCACCGTAGCGATGCAGACATATTCCCTAAGGGGCACTCAGCGCATGCTGTCCAATAAGGGTATGGCAAGCATGGGTTATGGACTTTCTGGAGCTATTGGTGCAGCCCTCGCTAGGCCTAAAGTTCAAACATATCTGTTTGAAGGTGATGGGGGTTTTGCACAAAATCTTCAGGAACTCGGAACGGTTGCAGCTAATAACCTTTCTCTAAAGATTTTTGTGTTTGCGAATGGGGGATACGCGTCTATACGCATGACCCAGAGAAATTACTTCAACGGGGCGTGGGTTGGCTGCGACGCAGAAACCGGACTTGGGCTACCTGACTGGAAGAAAACGGCGGAATCCTTCGGGATTCCGTACATCAAGCTGACCAGGGAATTTATAGGCTCTCCGGATTTTGTAGACGCTCTAGCTAGCACTGGTCCAACATTCTTTGAGGTGCCAACAGATCCAGAGCAAACATATTTTCCGAAGATTTCTTCAAAAATACTTTCGGACGGAACAATGAGATCCAACCCACTTCACTTGATGGACCCTGCTCTAGATGTAGAATTGGCAAACAAGCTATTCAGATTTTTAGACTAACTCTCAGATCCTTCAGGGGGCACCGGTGAACAAAACCGAGAAAAAAATGCGTGACATTCTCACCCGTGGGCGAGAAGAATTCGGTGTGGTTAGCGTTAAGGCTGAATTTGAAGCAGAAGGCACCCGTATAGATGAGCTTCTGAGGCTTGTTGACATCTCAAGATCTGCAGGACTACCTCTCACAGTGAAGATTGGTGGATGTGAAGCCATTCGAGACCTCTTGGAATCAAAACAAATTGGGGTGAGGTACATCGTCGCACCCATGGTTGAAACGGCGTATGCGCTAAGTAAATACTCGGCTGCCACGAATCTCATCTACACAGAAGAAGAGCGAGAAGACACAGATTTCCTTTTTAACTTGGAGACAATTACCGGTTTTGAGAACCTGGCTGGAATGGTCGAGGAGGCTTCCAAGCCTAACTCCGTAAACGGAATGGTTTTTGGCCGAGTAGATTTTGCTGGATCTCTTGGTCTAACCAGAGATTCGATAAATACCGACGAGGTTACAAACTACGTCGTAACGGCAGCAAAGGCAGCCAAGGATGCCAAGCTTGATTTCGTTATGGGTGGAGCAATCTCTAGCGACTCACTTCATGTAATTCGTCAAGTAGCAGAAGTCCACTTGACGAGATTTGAAACACGAAAAGTGGTCTTCGGTGGGGACGCAACAACAATCGATAACATCGAGCAAGGTCTTGTGAATGCAGTCCACTTTGAGATGCTTTGGCTTTTGAATAAGCGAGATTACTATGGTCGAATCATGGCCGAGGACGCCAAGAGAATTGAAATGCTAGAGGCTCGCTGGAGGTTACTTAACGACTAGTTTCTATAATCCAAAAGTCTGATTACTTGATTTCTGACGGTATCTAGGCTTAAATTTCCTAACCGAGTAAGTCTTAACCAGTCCAAATTGTCCGAATGGTAGTTGTCGACAGGAAGGCTTGAATCTAGATGGCGATGTATCTCAGCATTTGGATTAACGAGCTCAACAATTGTTCTCGCAAGTTCGCCAATTTCAATAAGATTTCCACCAGTATCAAAGACTGGTTCACAATGATCCCTAACCGCTAGCAGAGCAAGAGCTAGAACTTCTTCCACAGCGCACAATCTTCTATAAACAAGGTGAGCCGATTTGATCTCCACTCTACCCAAATCTGCTTGAGAGACAAGATCTGTAAAAGCGAAAGATCCTAGTTTTGTTACGTAGTTGCCTGTCACACTCCAAACTCTCGCGATTGAAATGTCTTTTTTTAGACAATTAGACAGCTCGGTCATCTTACTTTCGTAAACACGCTTCTGAGCCGCATATGGATTATCTCTCAACGAGAAAGAAGCCTGTCCCGCCAAATGCTTGGTTGCACCACTTGAGAATCCGATGTATTTTCTGACTGAAGGCAGGGTAGCTATGTCCAGAGACTGATCTATGAGTTTTTGATTTGTCTCAATGTAGGTTTTGTGACCTAGGATCGGAAGTCTTTCCCTAGTTACAAATGCTGTGTCTATTACAACCGTAGGTTTGAAGGCCGAAATAACATCAAGACTTTGGTTATGTACAGCCTGGCTTTGCCCATCAATTTCTATCTTTTGATCTTTGGATCCAGTAGCTAGTAGCTCCAGTCCGGCTTCCCTAGTCATCGCAATCGCGGTCCTACCAAACCAGCCGGCAGCACCAGTCACGAGTACTCGGTCATCCGATCGCAGATTTTTGAGCCAGAGCTCTTGCGCCTCGCGCCTCATAGTCAATTTCGAAACCTATCTCTTTGGGTTTCGGGTAAGCAAACGCTTTACCCTACTGACAATTCCACTACTGAGTGTATTTCCTGCAAGATAAGTAATTAGCACTATCGGAATCTCCCACATGAAAGATAAGACTCTCAATAACGGCGACAGATTTGAGGTCCTCACAGCGCTGGCCTCATTTACGGAGTCCCACCTCCGGGAATAAGTCAGGGAAGTTGCGTGCCACCTGTGGCTGGAGAGAATCTTGTCAACAAAGACTGCTTTTCCCTGCTTGGTGAGCTTTAGATACAAGTCAAAATCAAAGGCGAACTCGAACTTATCTGACAACCCCCCTGCTTTCTCAAAGGCATCTCGCCTAAACACAGCGCTTGGTTGAGGAATAAGTTGTGGACCAAATCTAAGCAGGGGAACTGCCCATCTACCGCTTCGCTTTACCAGAACATCATTTCCCTCTGAATCGATGTATTGGCAGTGGCCATAGACTAAAACGGGCTTGTCGGGTTGAATAAGAGCACTCACAGCAACGTTCAGCGACCCAGGCGCAAGAAGGTCATCATCACCTATCCAGGTGATGTATTCGATGTTCTCTGGAAGCGCTCTAAAACCTTGGTTGATCTTTTTGGGTACTGATGTTTCAAGCTCATCTACGTAAAGATCTACCAATCCCGCCTTTTGGTAGGAGCTGGCATCAAATCCTTTTCGACCTACAAGGACGATGTAGTTGTCACCAGCTTCGCGGATGGATTTTAGGGTGATGTCTAAATACTGGGGGCGCTCGCCAATAGTTGGAACTACAACTCCCACAGCAGGCATTTCACCATGATAGCACCGCCGATAAATTGTCCCCTTTGGGAGGAGTGCTTGCGCCAAATGGCTATGATTTGAAAATGCGAAACAAGTTGATACTTCTTGGCTACCTAGCCCTGTTCTTCGGCTTAGTTTCTGTCTATGACTTCTATAAAGACAATGTTTATCTTGTTGCTCTGGTTGCCGTAATCCTCACCTTCTCAGGTCTAGCAGCATGGCTTTGGTCAGCCCAGACAGGCAAAGATAAGAATTAACTGCAAAATAGCTCAATAGGTGTATCGTCAGAGCTATGGGAAGGAGAAATCAAATGAATCTAGATGGATGCAACTGCGGCGACGGCTGCCAGTGCAAGAAAAACGACTAGGTAATTACTAGTAGCGCTCCTGGCGCAACACTTCTACATCCGCTACCCACACGCTGACTGCGTAGTTTGGGAAGTAGTCGGATTGTAATCTTTCAATGATTTTTTCGAGTGTGACCTGGTCGGTCACAACCTCTATGCGAATGTTCCCACCCTCTAGATCACCATTTCTTTGGTTTCTTGGTCCTGTGCCATGGGCATCGGTCACCGTGTACCCCTTCGCCCCGAGAGCCATTAGGTCCTTGATCAACCTCGACTCAAGTGCTCCCTCGCAGACAACCGTTAACAACTTTCTCCTGGAAAACATCAAATACCTAAACCTTCCATAAATTGACCAATTGCGAACATGATCGGAATTCCAAAAATCAGATTGAACGGGAATGTAATTGCCAGTGATGCTGTCAGGTAAACACCCGGACTAGCCTCCGGCAAGGCAAGCCTCACCGCAGCCGGAGCTGCAATATACGAAGCTGAGGCTGCAAGAACTCCTAGGATTACACTTCCACCTAGGCTCAAACCGGTCAGTTCACCAACCAGAACTCCAAGGGAACCAGAAAGAATCGGAAACCCGATGCTGAAGAGGACTAGTCCGAAACCTGCTTTTTTGACATCAGGAAGTCTTCGTCCTGCGACGATACCCATCTCAAGTAGGAACAGAGCAAGAACACCGGTGAACAGGCCACCGAAGAGTGGCTCGATTCTTTCGTAACCACTGGCACCAGTTGCATAACCTAGAACCAAACCACCGGCGAGTAAGACAATTGATTTAGAGGTGACTATTTCTCTAAGGGATTCTCCCCAATTCAAACCTCTGTTTAGTCCTTTGGATGCCAACAGTAAACCAACAACTATTCCTGGGACCTCAAGGATTGCTAGCAGCGTCGTCACGTAGCCTTCATATGAAATGTTTTGTGATTCGACAAAAATTAGAGCCGCTGAAAAAGTAACCAATGAAGTTGATCCATAGTGCGCGGCAAGAGCACCTTTATTGATGGTGTCGAGCTTGGTAAGTGTTCCTAAAACAATAAACGCAAGAAGGGGAATGACAATACCCAGAGCTAAGGTTCCCAAGATTGGCAACCAAACCTCAGCTAGGTTGGCCTCAGATAGCGCGACACCACCTTTGATACCGATACCTAGTAATAGGTAAATAGATAGTCCTTGATAGACAGCTTCAGGGAGTCGAAGATCAGACTTAATTGCTACAGCTAGAAGGCCTAGAACGAAAGCCAAAACAGGCGCAGAAGTTGCGTTAGTCAGAGCTGCCTCTAGAAACATGGTTTCCTACCTCAACAAACCGCTAGTGCTATTTGAATTAGTTTACTTAGCGGACCTTTGGACTAGACCCCCATTGGTTGCTTTGGAACAAGCAGGAAACTATTTGGCCTGCTTTTGCGCAATAAGTTGCTTGTATGTCTCAATCATTTTCTGAGTGAGAGCGCTCTGGAGTAACCAGGTTGGGTCCTCCAATAGCTCTCGCTTGTTGCTTTGCTCAGAGATGTCCTCGACGGCTTTTTTGATTGTTTTTGACAAGCTCTTGATAGTTCCCGACTTATCAAGCCAGTAAGTCTTCTTAGGAAGCTCTGCTGCGATCTTTGGGTCACAAAGCAAAACCGGCGTTCCAAGAGCCAGTGACTCGTAGACGGTCAACCCTTGGGTTTCAAAACCAATGCTGGTTTGCATGACCACATCGGCATTGGCAAATATTTGCAAAAGCTCGTTGTGTGGGACTCGGCCTCTAAATGTGACCCGCTTTGTAATGAGCCTTGCCCGAACCAAGTTCTTAGCTACTTTTTCCAAGGGGCCAAAACCATAAATGGTTAGGTGTGCCTTGACCTTCGATCTGGCAAACGCTTCGATTGTTTGAATAAGTCTTTTTTCAGGCTGCATTCTTGCAGCCCACACGAAGCTAATTGGCTTGTTTGGAACAGGGACTGTTCTATTGATTTGTTGTATTTCATCGTCGTCAACACCTGTGAAACTAACCTCAACGTTTTTTGTTGCTCCTTTCTCTTCTAGCATGGCTGCGTAGTGCCTAGAGGGTGCAATCACAAGATCTGCCTGTGGCAAGATAAATTTTGCGTAGTCAAAAGCGTCTATGACCCTTGGACGTTTGCTGATTTTGAGAAAATGACCGTATTGCCAAGTGAAGAACTTCAAAAACATAATCTTCAAGGGTTTGCCAATTAGCTTGTTTGCCATTACGTCAACGTTGGTGTGTTCAGTGTGGACGAGAGGTAGGTTGAATCGTTTGGCTAACGCAGCCCCAAGGCTGGCTGCCGCGAAGTCCCCCTGAACGTGGACGATGTCAAAACTTCGTTCTTTGTAGACTTCCTCACAGAACTTAGCCGCTTTTCTAAGAGACCAAACATTGGAATACTCTCGGCCGATAGGTAGGTAGCTAGAAGGCAACACTTTGATGTTTGGATCGACTCTGGCTTTTTTTGATTTGGGAGCAAAAATGGTTACCTGAACCCCAGAGCGGTTTAGATACTTTGTCTGCAGCATCACTGAGGTTTGAACCCCACCCAGAGAGTGCGGGTGCTGATCCATGAACAATGCGACGTGCAAAGGGGCCTTTTCTATTGGGCTTTACTGGGCTAGATAAATCTACCCGCTTCGGACGTAGAATCGAGACATGAGCATTCAAGAAACCGAACTCACCATGCTAGATGGCACGGTCTCTAGCTTTTCCAAATTTGCAGGGAAGGTCGTGCTGGTTGTCAACGTAGCTTCCAGGTGTGGCCTAGCTCCGCAATACGAAGCTCTGGAAGCACTGCAACAAAAATATGGCAGCCGAGGCTTCACAGTCCTTGGAATGCCTTCCAACCAATTCCTTCAAGAACTCAAAAAATCAGAAGACATCGCAGAGTACTGCTCAACAACCTGGGGAGTGAGCTTTCCAATGACCGAGAAAGTAAAGGTCAACGGAAAAGACAGGCACCCGCTTTACAAAGAGCTAGTCAAGACCGAAGATCAGTCCGGTAAGGCAGGACCGGTTACTTGGAACTTTGAAAAGTTTCTAATTCTTCCAAACGGCCAAGTTCACCGCTTTAGACCAACAGTGAAACCAGACGCTCCTGACATCATTTCGTTGATCGAAGCCAACTTACCAAACTAGTGTTTTCAGGCAAAAAATGAACGCAGCTTCCAAGGTAACTCTTGAGCAAAAAGGTCACGTACTTTTAATCGGTCTGAATCGCCCAGAGAAACTAAACGCTGCGGATATGGAAATGCTCCAAGAGCTTGCTCTGGCTTACGGCAAATTAGATTCCGATCCAGAACTTCGAGTTGGATTGGTTTTCGCACACGGTGATCACTTCACTGCCGGGCTAGATCTTGCAGATGTTGCACCAAGACTAAACGCCGATGGTTTGGCTATGGTTCCTGAAGGCGGACTAGATCCCTGGGGAATTCAATCGAAGCCGGTATCAAAACCTGTTGTGATTGCAATTCAAGGAACCTGTTTCACCCTCGGTGTTGAGCTTGCACTGAACAGCGAAGTCGTAATTGCTGCCGAGAATGCAAAGTTTGCTCAGCTAGAGGTATCACGTGGGATCTTGCCATTTGGTGGAGCCACAAAAAGAATGCCACGATCTGCTGGTTGGTCTAACGCTATGAGATACCTACTTACCGGAGATTCTTTTGATGCAGCGACTGCGCTGCGTCTTGGAATTGTGAATGAAGTTGTTTCTGTTGGAACCGAGAAAGACAGGGCACTTGAGATAGCAGAGAAGATCGCCACCCAAGCACCACTGGCGGTGCAGGCAACTTTGGCTTCAGCGAGAGCAGCGCTCTTGGATGAAAGCGCCGAAGACGCCTTTATTGGAAAGCGCCTTGCCAGGCTGGCGGCATCAAAAGACGCCAGACGGGCGATGGAGGCCTATCTTTCTAAGTCCCCAGTTACTTTTGAAGGAAATTGACCTTCCAAAAAACACCCAAGTTTTTTGTATGATTCACACAAAGAAGCAATCCTTGGATTTAGCGGGGTTGTAGCTAATTACAGACTTTTAAGACCCGCAAATTCAATGATTTCCTCGGTGCTTACAATCTAAGCAACACGAAGGAGTGTGCAATGCAAAGCGAGATATTGCCAAAGGTAGACACCACCCTTGTCGGGGACATGCTGCTGGGGAAGTGGAAAGACATTCGTCAACACACCCGCCGAATTTGCGAGCAGCCCGAAATGTGGCAAATCCCAGGACTTACTCACCACGAACATCGTGAGCGCGTCTTTGGTCAACTAAAAACCTTGGTAGAAAACGGTCTAACCGCTCATGGCTTCCCTGCTATTGCAGGTGGAAGTGCTGATCCAGGTGGATCGCTAACGGTATTCGAAGAACTGATTCTTGCTGACCCTTCACTGCAGATAAAATACGGCGTTCAGTGGGGTCTGTTTGGTGCAGCGATTCTATATCTCGGAACAGATTCTCATCACGCAGAACTACTTCCTTCGGTAGTCACTTTAGAAACTCCGGGCTCATTTGCAATGACCGAGACCGGTCACGGTTCGGATGTTGCAAACATTGGAACAACCGCGACCTATGACGAGGTAACACAAGAGTTTGTAATTCACACTCCATCTCGCCACGCTTGGAAGGATTACATCGGTAACGCTGCTATTCACGCCAAGGCAGCCGTTGTTTTTGCGCAGCTGATTTCCAAAGGTGAAAACCACGGTGTTCACGCCTTTTATGTTCCTCTGCGCGATAACTCTGGAAACTTCTTGCCTGGTGTAGGAGGAGATGATGATGGAGTTAAGGGTGGTCTAAACGGCGTTGACAACGGAAGACTTCACTTCACCAATGTTCGAATTCCAAGAAAGTGGTTGCTGAACCGCTACGGAAATGTTGCAGAGGATGGAACGTACAGCTCTCCAATTGAATCCAAAGGCAGAAGATTCTTTACAATGCTCGGAACCCTAGTTCAGGGAAGAGTTTCAATCACCGGTGGTGTCACAAACGCACAGAAGGTTGCGCTAACAATTGCTATTCGTTATGCACATGAAAGAACTCAGTTCCCATCTCAGGATGGATCAGAGCATGTTCTGATGGACTACGGTCGCCACCAAAGAAGACTGCTTCCAGCCCTTGCTAGAACTTACGCCCAAGCATTTGCACATTTGGAACTTCTAGAGCAGTTCGATGAAGTATTTAGCGGTCGTAACGACACTGATTCCACAAGACAGGATCTAGAAACTGTCGCTGCAGCCTCTAAGGCTCTTTCAACCTGGAACGCGCTAGACATCATTCAGGTTTGCCGCGAGGCAACCGGAGGCCAAGGTTTCATGGCCGAGCACCGCATGGTTGGTTTGCGAGCAGACCTTGATGTCTATGCAACTTTTGAAGGTGACAACAATGTGCTTCTACAGCTTGTTGCAAAGAGATTACTTAGCGACTACTCCAAAGCATTTGCTTCACCTGATTTTGGAACATTAGCT
>Ga0315909_10004435_pt1 | contig 16577 bp, 12 predicted proteins | sample LakEriMetagenome_11_FD_203527 | JGI IMG/M metagenome (GOLD analysis project Ga0315909, IMG submission 203527) | Freshwater fungal communities from buoy surface, Lake Erie, Ohio, United States - Buoy 2 MA125 | ecosystem: Environmental > Aquatic > Freshwater > Lake | place: USA: Lake Erie, Ohio...
TTCCCCGCGCTCGTGCGCCGCATGATCGCCCCGGCGCTCGCGCGCGCCGCCCGCCCCGCCCGCCGCTGACATGGGTTTCTTCGACGACCTCTTCCGCAAGCGCCGCGACGCCTTCATGGGCCCCGCGGACCGCGACTGGCGCACGCTCGTGCCGCAGGACGTCAACCGCGTGCCGGCGGGCGAGATCGGCCGCAAGCGCGCCGTGCGTTCGCGCCTGCCGACGGCGCTCGCCGTGCTCTTCTTCGCGGCCGTCGCGGGCCTGCTCTGGTGGGCCGTCGACGAGACCGGCGGCGCCGCGCCCGCCGGCTCGCTCCGCTTCAAGACCGACGGCTTCCTGACGGCGGATTTCGTGCGCAAGCTCGTCGCCGCCGGTCCCGAGGGCTTCGCCCGCGACGTCCGCTCCATCAAGGCCGAGCTGGAGTCCGACAACCAGGTCGTCGCCGCGGACGTCCGTCGCCGCGGCGACGGTTCGCTGGAGGTCGCCCTGCGCGAGCGGCTCGCCGTGGCCAAGGTGGCCGTCCCGCCGGCCAAGGGGTCGCCGATGCAGGTCCGCCTCGTGGCGGCCGACGGCCAGACGTTCGCCGGCGCGGGTTATCCCGAGCAGGCCGTGCGCAACCTCCCCGAACTCCAGGATTACCGTTCGACCGGGTCCGACGACGCGATGCTCATCGAGGGCGTCGAGGTCGCCGCGCCGTTCCTGCTCGCCGTGCGCACGCAATACCCGCAGCTCTACAAGCAGTGGTCGGCGGTGTCGCTGCGCGACTGCTTCGGGGCCCAGGAGGATTCCCCGGGCTCGAACCTGCGCGTCGCCGTGCGCCCCGGCACGCAGCCGATGGACCGCCCCGCGCTGGTCGAGATCGTCTTCTCCACCGCCAACTGGCGCAACGAGCTCGCGCTGCTTTCCCGGATCAACGTCGACGAGCTCCTCCGCCGCCCCGGCACCACCTCGCAGGCCTACGTGCTGAAGATGTCCATCCAGAACCGCACCCACGCCGCCGCGCCCGTCCCCGAACCCCGCCTCGTCCCCGCCCCTCTCCGATGACCCCCAAGCAACTTCCCTCCCTCATCGCCGTCATCGACATCGGCACGCACAAGACCGCGAGCCTCCTCGGCCAGCTGATCGACGGCCAGGCCCGCATGCTCAGCTTCAGCGAGCGCCGCACCGAAGGCGTCGTGAAGGGCGTCGTCACCGACCTCGAGAAGCTCACCCACTGCGTGCACGAGGTCGTCAACGACATCGAGCGCGGCGCCGGCCGCGCGGTCGAGCACGTCTACCTCTCGCTCTCCGGGCCCGCCGCCGAAGGGGAGCGCGTCAAGGGCTTCATCGCCGTGCCCGCGCACGACGGCAAGGTCACCGCCAAGGACGTCGCCGACGCCGTCGCCTCGGCCAAGCGTCTCGAACCCCCCGCGGGCCGGACGACCATCCTCTACATGCGCCAGCCGACCCTCCTCGACGGCCGGCCGGTGGCCAACGCGGTGGGCATGACCGGCCGCCGCCTCGAGGTCACCTTCTGGCGCGTGACGATGGAGGAGGGCAACATGCGGATGCGCGTGGGCATGGTCAACGGCCTGAGCATCCGCGTGCGCGACTTCATCCTGGCCTCGCACGCCGCGGCCTGCGCCACCGCGGGCGACGCCGACAAGCAGGGCGGGGTGCTCGTGATCGACATGGGCGCCGGCACGACCGACTGGATCCTCTACTACAAGGAGCACATCCTCTGCGCGGGCTCGATCCCGGTGGGCGGCGAGCACCTCACCAACGACCTCAGCGTGGCGCTGCGCATCAGCCGCGAGACGGCCGAGGACCTCAAGGTCCGCTTCGGCTCCGCGATGCACCGCGAGGGCGACGCCAACCAGACGATCTGGAAGGACGGCGACAAGGGCGTCGGCGACCAGCAGTTCAACCGCGGCACGATCACGCAGGTGCTGTCGCTGCGCTACCAGGAGACGATCGAGTTCGTGCGCAAGGACATCCTGCGCCGCCTCGAGGCCATCTTCCCCGGCCATGCCGTGAAGCTCGACCACAACATGATCCCCTCGGGCGTCATCCTCGCCGGCGGCTCGGCCAACCTCGCCGACGCCTGCGAGGCGGTCCAGCTCGTCACGGGGCTGACCGCGCGCGTGGGCGTGCCCAACTTCGACAACGAGTCGCTGCGCAAGCCGGAATACGCCGGCGTCGTGGGCCTGATGACCGCGGCGCTCGCGGACGCGCCGCCGGCGCCGCGCCGGCGGCGCGGGCTGCTGGCCCAGCTCAAGGAGCTTTTCCGATTCTAAGATGCCCGCCCCCGCCTCCATCCTGCTGGTCGGCCTCGGCGGCGCGGGCTGCTCCATGGTCACGCGCCTGGCCCCGCAGCTGCCGCCGGAGGTGACCGCCGCGCTCCTCGACACCGACGCGCGTTCGCTCCCCGCGGCCGGCGAGCGCGCCGCCCTGCAGCTGGGCCGGGCCCAGACGCGCGGGATGGGCACCGGCGGCGAGGCGGCCCTCGGACTGGCCTCGGCCGAATCCGAGGAGCCGGCGCTCCGCCGTCTCTTCGCCGGCGTGCCCGTCGTCGTGCTCGTCACCGGCCTCGGCGGCGGGACGGGCAGCGGCGCGGCCGCGACGGTGGCGGCCCTGGCCGCGGAGGCCGGCGCGACCGTGCTCGCCTTCGCGACGATGCCGTTCTCCCACGAGGGCGAACGTCGCATGCGCCAGGCCAACGAAGCCGCCGCGAAGCTGGGGCAGAAATGCCACGGCCTCGTCGTGGTCCATAACGACCTGCTGCTGCAGCAGGTCGCGCCCGACGCGCCTCTGTCCGAGTCCTTCGCCGCCGCGGACGGCTGGGTGGGCGGCGCCTTGCGCGGGCTCGCCGGCGCGTTCGCGCCCGGCGCCCTGGTCGCCGTCGATCCGGCGGCGCTCCGTTCGCTCCTGTCCACGCCCGGTTCGCCCACCTTGTTCGCCTTCGGCGTCGGCCAGGGCGAAGGCGCGGCGATGAAAGCCGCCCGCGCGGCCGTCGACTGCCCGCTCGCGCATGCGCCGGGGGCCGTCGCCAAGGTCGCGTCGCTCTTCGTGCACGTCGCCGGCGGCCCGGCGATGACTTCGACGGAAGCCTTCGAGGCCGTCGGCGCCGTGCGCGCGCGTTTCGGCGGCGAGACCTCGACGATCCTCTGCGCGCGCGTGGAGGCGGGACTCGGCGACCGCATCGAGGTCTCGGTGCTCGGCGCCTCCCTGCCGGCGCCGAAGGCGCCAGCCCGGCCGAAGAAAGGCGCCAAGGCCGACGATCCCACGCAGCCGATCTTCGAGTTCGCGACGGAGGAGTCCATGCGCCGCGGGTTGTTCGGCGGCACGCCGATGACGTTCATCGACGGCCAGGACGTCGATGTGCCGTCCTATATCCGCAAGGCGGTGCGCCTGCCGCCGGCGCCCTGAAGTTCGCTTCCCGGTTGCGCCCCGCCCGGGTCCGCCTACGTTCGGCCCTATGCCCGTGTTCGACGTCGCCGCCTGCCGCCAGGACTTCCCGATCCTGGGTCGTTCCGTGCGCGGCCGGCCGCTGGCCTACCTCGACAACGCGGCCACCTCCCAGAAGCCTTGGGCGGTGATCAAGGCCCTGGAGCGTTATTACGCCGAGCAGAACGCCAACGTCCATCGCGGCGTCCACCTCCTCAGCGAGGAGGCCACCGCCGCCTATGAGGCGGCCCGCGGATCCGTCGCCCGGTTCCTCGGGCTGAAGGACGCCCGCGGCTGCGTCTTCGTGCGCGGCGCCACCGAGGGCATCAACCTCGTCGCCGAGTGCTGGGGCCGGTCCAACCTCAAGGCCGGCGATGAGATCCTGCTCACCCATCTCGAGCACCACGCGAACATCGTGCCTTGGCAGGTCATCGCCGAGCGCACCGGCGCCAAGGTCGTCGTCACGCCCGTCACGCCGCGCGGCGAGGTCGACCTCGTCGCCTTCAAGGGACTGCTTTCCGCCCGCACCAGGCTCGTCGCCTTCGCGCACGTCTCCAACGCCCTCGGCACCGTCAATCCCGCCGCCGAGATGACGCGTCTCGCCAAGGCCGCCGGCGCCGTGGTGCTCATCGACGGCTGCCAGGCGGCCGCGCATTTCCACGTCGACGTGCCCGCCCTCGGCTGCGATTTCTACGCCTTCTCCGGCCACAAGACCTTCGGGCCGACGGGCATCGGCGTGCTCTGGGGCCGCCCCGAGCTGCTCGACGCGCTGCCGCCTTACCAGTTCGGGGGCGACATGATCCGCAAGGTCGATTTCGCCGGCACCACCTACCGCGAGGCGCCCGAGCGCTTCGAAGCCGGCACGCCGGACATCTCCGGCGCGATCGCCCTCGGCGTGGCGCTGGAATACCTCATGCCGATCCAGGCCTCCGCGCACGCGCACGAGCAGGCCCTGCTCGCCGCCGCGACCGAACGGCTCAGGGCGATCAAGGGACTCACGATCGTGGGCGAAGCGCCTGAGAAGGTCGCCGTGATCTCCTTCAACCTCGAGGGCGGCCACCCGCATGACGTCGGCACGCTGCTCGACGCGGACGGCATCGCCATCCGCACCGGCCATCACTGCTGCATGCCGCTCATGAAGCATTACGGGCTCAGCGGCACCGCCCGCGCCTCCTTCGCGTTCTACAACACCTTCGAGGAGGTCGACCGCCTCGCGGTCTCGCTGGAGAAGGCGCGGAAGATGATGGCCTGAGCTGGGCGGCAGGCCTCAGTCGAGCAGCTGGCCTTCTTTCAGCAGGATCGCCCTCAGCTGCGCGTAGTCGACGTCCTGGACGGCGAGTCCGCCGTCGAGGGCGAGGGCCGCCGCGGCGCCGGCGCTCTGGCCGAGGATCATGAAGACCGGTTCCATGCGCGAGGAGCCGAAGGCCGGGTGGGTGGAGGAGATGACCGTGGGGACGAGCAGATTGACGCAGTCCGCCTTCTTCGGGCGGATCGCGCGATAGCTGATGCGGTAGGGCTTCGGCACCGCGTAGTCGAACTGGCCTTCGACGCCGACCATGTCGCCCTGCCAGTTCTGCTGGGCGGCGGTGATCTCCTCGGGCTTGGAGGTGCGCAGGTGGGTGATGTGGGCGTCCTTGGCCGTCTTATAGATGATTCGGCGCACGACGTGCGAATCCATGATGAAACTGCCGAGCCCTACGGAGTCCTCGACGCTCGTCTTCCCGAGGCAGTCGTGCTCGGTGAGCACGTAATCTCCGCGGAGGCGGCGGCCTTCGCGCACGTAGAGTTCGTGCGGCCAGCCGGCGGTCTCGGGGAATTCCTTCTTCGGCAGGCCGAAGCGACGGACGCGGTCCCGTAGTTCGGCCGGGATGCTCGGATCGTTGGCGAGGAAGTAGAGGTAGCCCTGCTGGTAGTTCACATGGTCCTGGAAGATCCGCTCGCGTTCCGCGTAGCTTCCTTCGGCCCAGCCGAGGCTGCCGCCGACGTAATCGAGCGACACCGGCCCGGCGCTGTTGCAGTCGCCTTCGTTGAGCTTGAGCGGCCCGCGGGAGTAGACGAGGTTCCACCAGGTCGAGTCCGGCGCGGCGTTGACGTAGCGCTTGAGCAGTTCGTAGCGTTCGGTCCGGTACTGGGCCGGCTTGGGCCAGGGCAGGGGGTCCTTCTGGGTCGCGAACACGCGGAAGCAGAACGGCTGGTAACGCTTGTCGGGCTTGCCGTGATCTTCGGCGGCGTAGGGCGTGCCGTCCACGCCTTCGATGACCCCGCTGCCGGGGTCGCCCGGGACGACGTAAGGGTCGACGCGCCACTGGAAGTTGTGGGGCGCGGAGCGCGCGCCGATCTGGACGCCGTTGAGCTTCTCGCCGAACTCGGCGCCGGCTTCGCGCCCCGCCACGTGGGCGACGCCGGCGCGGGCGAGGAGGTCGCCCTCGTACGTCGTGTCCATGAAGACCTTGCCGCGGGCGGCGTGGCCGTTCTCGAAGACCACCTTGGTGATGCGGGCGCCGTCGCGTTCCACGCGCTCGAGCCGGTGCTCGAAGAAGACCGGGATGTCCAGGTCCGCGAGCATCGTCAGGAAGAGCGTCTCGACCTCGGCCGGGCTCTGGACCTGCTTCTTGAAGAAGTCGAGGAAGACCTTCTTCGCCATCCCGCCGATGGCTTCTTTCTTGCCGTAGTCGACGTCGCTCAGGCCGGAGGACGACATCCCGCCGACGTGGCGGCGGAAGACGAAGATCGCCGCCGACCTGCCCATCTTCTTCGCCTGGCAGGCGGCGGAGACCGCGGCCGGGCTGGCGCCGTAGATCACCACGTCGAAGTCGTAGGTCTGAGGTTCGGCGGCTTTCGGCACCGGGTAATAATATCTCAAGCCGGGGCTGGGCGTGGTCGGCCGGGGCAGTTCCTTGGCCGGGGCGGCGCCGGCGCAGGCCGTGGCCAGGAGCAGGAGGCAGTACGGGGATCGCATCGGGCCCGAAACTAGGAGCGGACGTGATGGAATCAATCTTCGTGACGGAGATTTCTGGTATTATTCCGACATCGGCGGATCGCGCTCCGCCGCGGCTGGCGCGCGCCGCAGGACGTCGAGGATGCCTTGGACTTCCCAGTTGCGGCACGCGCCCGCGAAACCCAGCAGGGCCCTGGCTTCGTGGAGGTCGTCGGGGTGGTTGCCCGGCGGCCAGTCGAGCCAGCTGCGGTCATGGGTGTGCCGGGCGTCCTGAAGCAAGGGGAGGAGGGCGTTGACGCACAGCGTGTCGGCGCGGCCGGCGGGCAGCAGGCAGGCGAAGACCTCGTCGACCAGCCGGCGCCGCGCCGAGGGCAAGGGAGAGCAGGGGAGCGTCTCGGCCCAGTCGCGGAGGCGGGCGCGCCAGTCGGGTCGGCGACGGTTGAGTTCGAGGTATTGCGCCAGCCGGCGGTGCGGGTGGCCGGCGGGGCGGAGGCCGCGCAGGCGCCATCGCCCGCATTTCTCCATGTACATCGCGTCGATCCCCACGATGAGCATCTGTTCGGGCGAATAAGCGCGGGCCAGTTCGGACATCGGGGCGCGGTTGCCGCCGAGCCCGAGCGCTTCGACGAACAGTTCGTGGCAGGCCGCGTCCCACCCCGCCTCCTTCACGCGGGCGCGGGCGTGCTTGGTCTTGTTCCGGAAGCGCTCGAGCGCGCGGCGCCGCAGGCCTGGGGCGAGGTCGGGTTCCGCGGCGCGGACGCGACGGGCCACTTCGCCGGCGCGGCCGCGGAGTTCGAGCAGCGCGTCTTCCTCGGCGAGGTCTTCGAGGTCGCGCGGCAGGTAGGGCAGGAGCACCGCCGTCTCCGGCCGTCGTCCGGCTGACGTGAGCACGTCCTGGGCGCCCGGCAGGAGGACCGCGTGGAGGATCACGCCGTCGTACCGCGGATCGCGGTCATGTCCGTGGGCGCGCCAGTCCGCGCTGCGCAGGTGGATCTCCACGTCGCCGCGTTGGCGGCGGCCGTCGACCCGGAGTTCCGCGCCGAGGAAGTCAGGGCCGGCGCCGCGGTTCCAGTCGCCGGGGTGGACGATCTCCACGGACGCGCCGGAGGAGGCGAGCATCGGCCCGCGGACTTCGCCCGAGGCCCAGAGCCGTTGGATGGCGCGTTCGCCGATGGCGAAAGGGCCGTAGGGTCCGTCGATCTCCTCGACGCGCGCGGTGGTGCTCATGCGCGCATCCACGCCGAAACGGGCGGACTTGGGAAAGCCGGAGAATCCCCAAGGGAAAGGCACCGAATCCGCTTGAGGGAAGACCCCAGCCGCCGTTGAATCCCGCTTACGGAGAGGTGGCAGAGTGGTCGATTGCAGCTGACTTGAAATCAGCCGAGCCGCAAGGCTCCGGGGGTTCGAATCCCTCCCTCTCCGCCCGTTTTAAAGTTGCTCGGAGGCTCCGAGGATCAGATGACTCAATGAGGGTCGAGGACCAGCGCGGCCGGCGAAACGCGCCAATCCCTCTCGCGGACGCCTTACTTCTTGCCGGAATTTTCGGCGTATTGGGCGGCGGTCAGGGTCGTCCAGCCATCCTGCTTGAGGAGGGCGGCGATCTTGAAGAAGTCGTTGAAGGAGTCGTCGTTCCACATGCCGCAGTGGCCTTGGAGGAGCATCATCGACGTGGGTTTCTTGGCGGCGTAATCTTGGGCGAACTTGGCGTAGCTGACCTTGCCGGTGGCGACTTCGATATTAAGCGTACGACCGAGGGCTTTGCGCTTGGTCTCGTTCTTGGGCGGGTACATCCAGATGGCGATCTCGGGCACGGCGTCCATGGCCGCGATGGTGGCGTCGTCGGCCTGGTTGAAGGGCGCGCCGAAGACGCGGAAGGTCAGTCCGGTGGTCTGTTTGAAGATCGCCTGCGCCTCTTTGAGGTGCCTGGCCTGCGTAGCGGTTTCGGGGCCGCGAAATTCCCAGAGCTGCTTACCGCCTTCGGTCCAGCTGCGGTGATCCCAGCCGTGGTGCCAGAACTCGACGACGCCGCCGTTCTCGATCGCGTTGGCCTTGATCCAGGCGACGTCGTCGGCGTTGGGCTGGGCGAGGGAATCGCAGATCACACCCATCGTCACGACGGTCTTCTCGGTTTTCGCCCATTCAGCCAATCGCTTGAAACCTTGGGCCAGGCGTTTCTTCTCGCCGGCGCGGACGTCGTCCATCTTCCAGATGACGATCTTTTCTTCGGCGGCTGAGAGGAGGTTCATCGCGAACAAGCTGAGCAGGGCGAGGAGGCGCATGGGTAGGGGTTGCTTCCGAGGGTGGGGTCAATATGGTTCATCCATGCCCGCAGGCGAGCCTTTGCATATCAGTCCGCGCCCGGCGGACTTGCTGGTGCGGATGCTGGTCGGTGAGGTGAAGGTCGTCGGGACTTTGCCCGCGGGGCCGCTGCTGCTGTGCGGGAACCATGTCAGTTACCGGGACGTGTTCCTGTTCGGGATGATCCGTTCGTCGGCGCGGCTGCTCGTGCATCCTTTGGTGTTCAGTTTTCCTTTTCTGAAGAAATACGCGCTCCGCTGGGGCTTCGTGCAGGTGTCAATCGACGCCGCGGTGACGCTGCTGAAGCGGGGCGAGACCGTGGCGATCTGCCCGACCGGCCTGGTCGAGGCCTTGGGCGACGCCGAACTGCCCTTCAAGACCGGGGCGGTGCGCATCGCGCAGCAGGCCGGCGTGAGGATGGTACCGGTCTATTTCCGATATGGCAATTACCCGGGCCGCTGGGTGACGCCGTTCTCGATCACGGTGCAGAACATGATCCTGTTCTGCCTCTGGCCCTTCTATCGGCGCGGGGTCACGATTTACGTCGGCGCGCCGATGGACCCGTCGGGCGACGTCAAGGAACGGACCCTCGGCCTGAAGGCGTCGGTCGAGGCTTTGCGACCGGCGACCCGGCGATGAGCAGGCGGCTCAACGGCTCTCGGGCATCGCCTGGAAGCCGGCTGCTTGCTGCTGGGTCTCCGCGGCCTGCTCCGGCGAGAACTGATTCAGCAGACGTTGCCGCAGTTCATCCCGCAGTTCATGGGTGTTGATGAGTATCGGCCACTTTTCCGGCGGCCACCCGCGGTCCGCTATCATGATCCAGCGCAGCGCTTCCCGCGGCGCGGTCGGCTCGAGTTCCTTGGCCAGCCTGACCTGGGCTTCGAGCTGGCCCTGGCGGGCCGCTCTTTCGAGCCAATGTCGGGCGGCGGTCGGATCAGCCGGAACCGCGGGGACGTTCGTGAACGGCTGTTCGTGCAGTTCGTCGAAATGCTTGCCCACGAACGCCTCGAATTGGTCGGCCGAGTTCACCCGCAGGCCGGTGGCCGGATCGATCCGGACCACCTCCTCCATGCCGATCAGCAGGATGGAACCCAGCAGCAACTGCGCGTCGCGGTCTCCGCCGGCGGCTTTGCGACGCAGGTCGCCGTAAGCCTTGGTCAGGTCGATCTTCGCGCGCGCCGCGACGCGCTTTAGACGCTCGGCTTCGGCGGTCTTCCACGTCTGCTCGGCTTCCGCGATCCTGCTGGCCTGCAGGTCACTTAGTCGGAGGAAGCCATGGAGGGCGAGCGCGACGACGGCCGCCAGTCCCATCCCGAGCATGCCGGAAATCAGGGGCTTCAGCGGGTTGCGTTGCTCGGGCGCCATGACACCCTTGATAGAAGGCCAGGCAGGGCAGGGCAATCGCAGAGACGCCGTGACGAGGGCGAATTCCGCCGTCAACGGGCGAATCCTTTGGTTTGCAGGCTCGCCGCCATGGCGGAGAATGCCCGGATGCGCATCGCTGCTTTCTGCGTGGGCCTCTTCCTGTCCGTCGGCGCTCTCGCCGCCGAGTCCGTCCTCGCTCCCTTCGTGCGACGCGAGGAGCTCGCCGGGGCGGTGGCCCTCGTCGCGGACAAGGAGAAGGTCCTGAGCGTCACCGCGGTGGGCTTCGCCGATATCGAAGCGAAGAAGCCGATGTCGCCGGACGCCGTCTTCTGGATCGCCTCGCAATCCAAGGGCATCACCGCCGCGGCGGTGATGATGCTCGTCGACGAAGGCAAGCTGTCGCTGGACGATCCTGTCGAGAAATACCTGCCGGAGTTCAAAGATCAGAAGGTCGCCGCCGGCAAGGGCGAACCGGTCGACCGGGTGCGCTCGATCACGATCCGCGACCTGCTTTCCCACGTCAGCGGCCTGCCGTTCCGCTCTCCGGAGGAACAGCCCACGCTCGACGGGCTCCCGCTCGCCGTGGCCGTGAAGACCTATGCGAAGGCACCGTTGATCACGCAGCCGGGCGCCCGCTACCAGTATTCCAACGCCGGCATCAACACCGCGGGCCGTGTCCTCGAGGTCGTCAGCGGACAGTCTTACGAAGACTTCATGGACAAGCGTCTCTTCGGACCGCTCGGCATGACCGACACCACCTTCTGGCCTGATGCCGGGCAGGTCGCGCGCCTCGCCAAGACCTACAAGCCGGATGCCACCAAGCAGAAGCTCGTGCCGGGGAATCTCGCCCAGCTCCAGGCCGACCTCACCGACCGTTCGCATCGTTTCCCCATGCCGGCGGGCGGGCTGTTCTCCACCGCCAAGGACGTCTCCCTCTTCTGCCGCATGCTCCTGAACGGAGGCGAACTCGACGGGCGCCGCTATCTCAGTCTCGCTTCGGTGCAGGCCTTGTCCGCGCGCCAGACGCCCAAAGACCTGAAGGAAAGCTACGGTCTTGGTTTCATGGTCGGGCCGGATTTCTTCGGTCATGGCGGCGCGCAGGCCACCGGCATGGAAATCCGCCCTGCGGAAGGGCTCGTGCTCGTCTGGATGGTCCAGCACCAAGGCTTCCCGGGGAAGGGCGGCCAGGCGCAGGGCGAGTTCAAGAAGGCCGCGGTGAAGGAATTCGGGGGGAAGTGAGGGTCAGCAGAGTAGAGGGCTGAATCGAGGGCAGGGCGGAGGGCTGAATTGAGGACTGAATGGATGACCGAGGTAGATTTCCCGCCACCCGCTACCTGGGGCCGCCACCCGCCACCGGGAGAGGTTGCACTAGGACAGCACGTGGTGCCGACCCGTCCTATCTAATTCCGCTCGGATAATGACCTATTCCGCTCATTAGGTGCGAAAGGGTTGAAGAGTGGCGGGAGCGTTGGAACATCAGCGGCCCTTCGCCCCTCTTCTTCTTTCACCCCATGAGAACCCCACCCCTCGCCGCCTGCGTGTTCGCGCTGTTGTCCGTCCTCGGACTTTCCGCGCAGAGCAAGCCGTCGGTCGCCAAGATCGTCCTGCCGCCGGAGCCCGTCGCGCAGGCCGTCACCCAGAAGGTCGACCTGCTTGAACTCTTCCGCAAGGGAGAGTCCGAGCTCTTCGTGAACCCCAAAGGCAACATCGCCGGCGATCCCAAGTCCGTCTTCAAGTTCGGTCCGGACGGCAACTTCGTCGTGAGCGGCGAAGGTTACGGTGCCATCACCACCCTCGGCGCCTACCGCGATTACCACCTCGTGATCGAGTTCAAGTGGGGTCAGAAGACCTGGGGTTCCCGTGAAAGCCGTTCCCGTGACAGCGGCATCCTCGTGCATTGCTACGGGCCCCAGGGGGCCGTCGGCGGCAACTGGATGGCCAGCATCGAGGCCCAGATCATCGAGGGCGGCGTGGGCGACATCCTTGTCCTCTCGCCCAAGCTGGCGGACGGCACCGTGCTGCTCTCCTCCCTCTCCGCCGAAGTCGGCCGCGACCGGGACAAGGAGAAGGTCTGGACCCCCGGTGCTCCGCGCGAGACCATGACCGGCGGCCGCCTCAACTGGTCCAAGCGGGATCCCGACTGGAAGGATGTCGTCGGTTTCCGCGGCAAGGACGACGTCGAATCGCCCTTCGGCCAGTGGACGCGTTTCGAGGTCATCGCCAAGGGCGACACCCTGCAGTATTTCGTCAACGGCGTGAAGGTGAACGAGGCCTTCGACGTCAAACCCAGCCAAGGACGCCTCCAGCTGCAGACCGAAGCCGCCGAGATGCATGTCCGCCGTTACGAACTCCATCCGCTCGGCGGTTTCACCGAGAAGTGGACCCCCGCGAAGGCGGCTCGCTCCGACGCGCATCCCGCGTCGGACGACGTCAAGGCTCAGGCCGCTTTCGCGGCCAAGCACGGGGACGCCCAGGAGATCCCGGGCTACGCCTTCCGTCCGTCGAAGCTCGACTTCGCCAAGGACCAGGCGCGCAACTTCTCCCTCCCTTACCGCCTCCCGGCGGGTTTTGAAATGGTCGTCGCCGCCGCCACTCCGATGGTAGCCAATCCCACCATGGGATGCGTCGACGACCGTGGTCGCCTCTTCGTGGGCGACTCAATTGGCGTCAATTGGAGCCCGAAGAAATTCGAGAAGGAGAACCCCGGACGGGTCGTGATGCTGGAGGACCGCGACGGCGACGGCGTGTTCGACCGCAGCACGGTCTTCGCCGACAAACTCACCGTGCCGAAGGGCGGCTGCTGGGCCGGCGGCAGCCTTTTCGTCGCCTCGCCGCCCGGGATCTGGAAGTTCACCGACGCCGATGACGACGGCGTGGCCGAGCAGCGCGAGCTGGTCGTCGGCGGCTTCGAATGGACCGCGAACGGCGCGGATTGCCACGGGCCGCGCCTGCACCCGGACGGCCGCCTTTACTGGACCCATGGCCGCAAGGGTCATACCGTGAAGCAGAAGGACGGCACGCTCGTGCACGCCGGCCTCAACAGCGGGGTCTGGTCGATGAAGACCGACGGCACCGACATCCGCTGGCATGCCCTGGGCTGCGCCGACAATCCGGCCAGCATCGACTTCACCCCGACCGGCGAGATCGTGGGCACCGTCGACCTCTATTTCGGCAGCCCGCGCGTCGACACCCTCATGCAGTGGCAGCTCGGCGGCGTCTACGAGCGCCCTGACTTCCTGCGCATCATCGCCGACCTCCCGCGCACCCACGAGCGCATGCCGATCCTGAAGGAGCTCGGCCACGTCGTCCCCAGCGGCTGCTCCTTCTGGAAGCACGGAAACCGTGTCGCCCCCGCCGACCATCCGCTTTCGTCCGCCCCGGATCACCTCAACCTCCTGGTCGCCTTCTACAACTCCAAGAAGATCGTGCGTTTCGAGCTGAAGCCTGAGGGCGCCACTTATCAGGCGACCGAGCACGAATTCCTGACCGTAGACCGCATGGGCGCGCATCTTTCCGACGTCATCGAAGCCCCTGACGGCTCGTTGCTGGTCGTGGACACCGGTACCTGGTATTCGCATTGTCCTTCCAGCTTGAAGGGCGTGGACAACGTCCCCGGAGCGATCTACCGCGTGCGCCGTACCGCAGAAGGGAAGGCCGCACATCAGGCCGTCGCCAAGGCCCACCGTCCGTTCGTGCCCGCGCCGGTCAAGACCGACGCCGAACTCCTCGCGCAGCTCTCGTCGGCCGATCAGGCGGTCGTCCGCCGCGGGCTTGAAGGCCTGACTTTCCGCGAGGCCAGGTCTCCCGCCGTCACCGAAGCCATCCGCGGGCTCCTCTCGCGTGAGTCCGACCTCGTGCTCGAGCACGCCATCCTCACCGCCGGCATGCGTCTCGCCGGTTTCACCGCCGCCGACCTCGCCACCGTCAAGGGACCGGTCGCCCAGGCGCGCCTCCTGCGCATCGTCTCGCAGACCCGCGTCAAGGAGGCGGACTACGCGGACGTGCTGAAGTTCGCGGTCGGCCAGGCCGATTCCGCGGACGCCGCCTTGGCCAAGAACGCCTACCTCGCCCTCAGCAAGGCTGTCGACGCCGATCAGGTGGTCGCTCCGCTCTTCGCCCGTTGGCTCGCGCAGCCGGCGCCTACCGCGACGCAGGTCGCCGCTTTGGGCAAGTTCGCCACCGCGCTGGCCGGCCAGCCCGGCGTCGCCAAGGGCATCGCTCGGATGCTCGCGCATGAGAAGGTCGCCGTCCGCCAGGCGGCGCTCCGCGCCATCGCGGCCCAGACCGGCAAGGTGGACGCCAGGGAGTGGCTGCCCGCGCTCGAAGCCCAGCTCGCCCAGGGCGCTTCCCCGCTCCTCTTGGACGCCCTCGCCCATGTGAAGGACAAGCGCTTCGACGCTTCGCTCAACGCGATCGCCGCCGACACGACCAAAGCGTCCTCGCTTCGCCTCAAGGCGCTGCTCGCGCTCTCCGGCAGCGGCGAGGACCTCAGCGACGCCGCCTTCAAGCTCCTCGCCGATCTTTTCGTCGATCCGGCCAGCCCGGGCCTGCGGATGGACGCCGCCGCGCGCCTGGCCAACACCAAGCTCACCCCGGCCCAGTGGGACGCCTATCTCGCGTTGCTGCCCAACGCCGGCCCGCTGGAGCAGAACGAACTCCTCGTCGCCCTGGCGGTGCCGCAGAACTACAAGCGCATCTCCAAGGAGACCGGCCGCAAGATCGCCGTCGCCCTCAGCAAGTCCCCGATGCTGGGCACGTTCCGTCAGGACCTCGTGCGCAAGGCTTTCGGCTTCCTGCCGCGGGAAGTGTATGAGATCCTCGAACCTTCCTTCGACGCCGCCCTGGCGGCCAACGACGCCAAGCGGGAGCGCCTCGGTCCGTTGGCCTTACTGGCGGGCAAGCAGGGCGACCCGGCCGCCGGCCGCGCCGTCTACGAATCCGGCAAGGGCGCCTGCGTCGCCTGCCATAAGATCGGCGAGAAGGGCAACGAGATCGGGCCGAACCTCACCAAGATCGGCGGGATCCGCGCCGAACGTGAACTCGTGGAGAGCATCCTCTTCCCGAGCTACAACATCGCCCGCGACTACGACCTCAATTCGTTCCAGCTCACCGACGGAACGAGCGTGCTCGGCCTCATCCAGGCCCGTTCGGCGGAGGGCGTGACCATCAAAGAGGCCTCGGGTCAGAGCCGCCTGCTCGCCAACGAAGCCATCGCCTCTTCGACGCAGCTCACCACGAGCCTCATGCCGGCCGGTCTGGACGGCATGCTCTCCGAGAAGGAACTGATCGACCTCGTGGCGTATCTGCGATCTTTGCGTTGAGCGAAAGCGCGAGGCGCTTTCGAGGGGACACGTGGGCAAGTGGACACGTGGACACGGGGTAGGGTCGGGACCGCGTCACGACATGGCTGACTCGTGGTAGGGCTGACCAACTTGGTCAGCCGTGCGGTTGAGCGAGGGCGCTCAACCCTACCTAGATGCAGAGCTAGGGCAGCACGCGGTGCTGCCCCTACCTGCGATGCATCATGATGGCCTCTGGTTTTACCTCAGGAGCCAGAGGCTCAGGAGGGGGAGGGCGAGGATGAGGAGGCAGCCGCCGGAGCGGGGGCCGGAGTCGGCGTGGAGGGCGTGCAGGCGGTCGTCGGCCGCCTGGTTGATGCGTTCCTCGATATCGGCTTCGAGGTCGGCCGGGATGCCGCCTTCGCCGTATTCGTCGTCGGGTCTGAAGTTCTCGTCGTCGTAGTCGTCGCTCATGCGGCATGTTATGCCCGCGGCCGGGTGAGGCGCAAGGGGTCGGTCCGTCATAACAGGCTGGAGCCTCGGCGGGGAATCCCCACGCTGGCGGCAGCATGGCGACCATCCTTTGCATGAAGTGGGGCAAGAAATACGGCCCGGAATACGTCAACCGTCTCCGCTCCATGGTGAGTCGCCACCTGACCATCCCGCATCGCTTCGTCTGCCTGACCGACGACCAGACCGGGCTCCACGCCGGCATCGAGACCTTCCCGATACCCAGCCTCGAGCTGCCGGCCGGCGCCCCTGAGCGCGGCTGGACCAAGCTCGTCTCGTTCTCGCCCGCGCTGACCGCGCCCGGCGGCCCGGAGCTCAAGGGCGACGTCCTCTTCCTCGACATCGACATCGTCATCGTCGGCAACATGGACGCCTTCTTCGCGCAGCCCGGCGACTTCCTGATCATCCGCGACTGGCAGAAGGGGCATTACACCGGCAACTCCTCGGTCTACCGTTGGCGCGCCGGCACCTACCCCGACGTCCTGGAATATTTCCGCGCGAACCTCGACGCCGTGCGGAAGCGTCACCGTAACGAGCAGGAGTTCCTCACCGCGCACCTGAGCGCCCAAGGCAAGGTGAGCTATTGGCCGGAGACCTGGTGCCGCAGCTTCAAGAAGCACTGCGTGAAGTTTTTCCCGTTCTCGCTCTGGCAGACGCCGGAGATCCCCGCCGAGGCGAAGATCGTCGTCTTCCACGGGCTCCCGAATCCGCCCGACGCGCTCGTCGGGCGCAGCGGCAAGTGGTACCGACGCGTGCTGCCCAC
>Ga0315909_10004436_pt1 | contig 16575 bp, 24 predicted proteins | sample LakEriMetagenome_11_FD_203527 | JGI IMG/M metagenome (GOLD analysis project Ga0315909, IMG submission 203527) | Freshwater fungal communities from buoy surface, Lake Erie, Ohio, United States - Buoy 2 MA125 | ecosystem: Environmental > Aquatic > Freshwater > Lake | place: USA: Lake Erie, Ohio...
GTGCTGTAAACGATTACGGCATGTTCACTGAACTTGGCAACGCCGCAGTCCATGCCGTTGTTGTTACTGCCCGTGAAAACCGTTTGACCTGGCCCCAGACCTATCGTGCTCTGCACCAACTGTCCGAATACAAAGAATTTGGTGAGGCCATGGACACCGAAGTGCGCGAATGTGTGTACTCTGCACTGAATTTTGACACCCCTTTTTACTGCTAAGGAGATCATGATGCCTGGATTTGTAGACGTATCAAACATGACTGCTCTTGAAGTCAAACGCCTGGGTCAGATGGATGACTATGATGAGGAACCCTATCAGCCACGTCAAACTTGGAAACCCCGTGCCAAGCCCGCTGGTGTCCAACACTCTGTAGACAATGTGTGGGGTGCGGCGGTAGCGGCACAACGCATGAATGGCAGTTATGTGAAAGAGACCATGTACAAGGTCGATCCAGAAATGTCTAGCAATACCGTGATAGACAAACGTCGCAACCGCGACATCATGGTGGACCTTCTTGCCAACCCTGCTCAACTCACTGTGGAAGATATTGCACAGGGTCAGGAGTGCCGCAAGTTCCTGCAAAACGACATTACCTTCCGTGCTCTTAAAAACAAACTCACAGAGTTTGATGGCTCTGTCAGCAAAGTATTGGCTGTGACAGAAGAGTTTGACACGGCCAAACACAAGTTGGAACTGGCTGTGGTTGCATGTCTGCCCGCAAGTCATGCTCGTGCCCTGGAACGCCAGGCAGTTCAGGAACGTGTGCGCCAAACATCAGGTGACCATGTGGGCAACCCCGGCGACAAGGTTCGACTGGACGTGGAGATCATCAAATCAAACTACAGTCAGCAATGGAATACCTGGTATGCCACTGCTGTCACTCCAGACAATCGTGCTGTGTTTTTTGCATACCGCCAGCAACTGAGCGTGGGTGCCAAATACACAATCTATGGTACTGTCAAGGCTCACAGAGACGGCACCACTCAACTCAACCGTGTGAGCATCATCTAAGGAAATTGTATGCGTAACTTTGTACTTGGTACTATTTTTGGTTTGGTGATTGCCACTGTGGGCTTCTCCGGATTGGCACGTATGTTTGACAAAGGTGTGCATACCATCCAACAAACCAGCAAAGAACTCGCCCAATAAAACGGGCAAATCGAACCAAAAATTATGCAAAAAGTGGTTGACCAATATCACATCTTTTGCTATAATTTAGGTATGTTGAGCAATAAGGCACAACATTTTTTAAAACTTGATAGGCAACTTTGAAAGGCAATTTTATGTCCGCAGATAAACTTTTTACCGTGGCTGGTACCGCTACTAACTCCGATGGTACTACTAAGGCTCGTTTTGCAAACGACCTGGTAGCTCGCATCAAGATCCTAAACAAGGCAGGCTGCACCGCCATTAACTTGGTTGAACTGCCCTCGCCCATGACCAAACTGCAAGCTCTGCAGTTCTTGCAAGACACGCAAGGCTACACAGGTGACGCCAGTTACGCTGTAGCCAACAAGTTGGCCGAGAAGAGCAAGGTGGCCAAGAAAGGCGAGGTCAAGGTCAAGGCTGTGAAAGCCTCTGCACCCAAGACCACTGCCAAGACTGCTGAACAAGCATAAGCAGGCTGGAGTGCCAAAAAGGCGGCTTTCGGGCCGCTTTTCTATGGCTTTTTGCTCAAGACAATAATTAATACTATGTTAGAACAAGATGAAGTTTTACACGAGCGTATCAAAACGATCATGCTGGATGTTATGGCTGTGCTATATGACAATGGTATCAAACATGCACACATGGGTGCCATGATGAGATTGTTGGGAGTTGACGATGACAAAGCATCAGCGCATGACAACGAAATGATCGAACTGGATGAAAAGTTTGGTGCCATGTTGTCCATGTTAAATAAAGATGTAGCATCTGTAGAAGTTCCCAAAGACGCTACGTTCCATTAATGACCATAACAAATTATCGCGCAGTGGAGCCACTGTTTATTGTGTTCCTGCGAAACAACAATCAGGCAGAACAACTGTTCCGAGCCTGGATCAAACAAAATCGAATTGAGCATGCCAACGTCTCCGGCAATAGAATGATGTTGCATGACCAACGTGCGTTTGAACAATTCCGTGTGACCTGGACGCACAGTCTTGACTCCGTCACAGTCTGGGATACTTGGTTAAAAAGACACATTTACTTTGACTAGCAAGAGTGCCAAAAACCTGGCATTTTATTGACAAACGCCTTGCGTCACTGTATAATTACTATTGTCAACACAAGGAGAAACACATGACACAACACGAACAGATCGTAGCCGCTTACGAAACCTACCTGGCCGAGAATGCCAAGTTCACTGAAAAAGGTGTCAAGGCAGCTGCCGCCCGTGCTAGAAAAGCTCTGCAAGAAATGAGCAAAGGCATCAAAGAGCGCCGCAAAGAAATCACTACAGAAAAAGAAGCCTTGGCTACTGCCGCTAAATGATTGTAAAAGATAGTCAACTACAAACTGAATGGCCAGTCATAATGACGCCTGCACAAAGAGAACAACTGCTACAAGAAAAGTTGGCTCGAGCCACGGCATGGTACCAAAGTCTAAAACAACATGACAAACAAAAAGAGCCGTACGTTAAACGTAGTTGAAGACCCAGATAATCCAGGAGAACTACTCTTGGATTTGGGTAACGAATTGTGTGCTGAAATCGATTGGAAAGTAGGCGACACAGTGGAATGGATAGACCAAAAGGATGGCACATGGCTACTACAGAAGAAAGTCTCAGCGAATTACTTGACACACTCAACACAACAGACAAAATAGATTTTTCCAGTGGATCGACTCTGGGAGGATTCTCAGATTACAACTATGGCGCTATTCCACCATTGGCCACCGTAGATTTTTCCAAGCTGACAACGTCAACTGTAACAATAGGAGATACTACTACTCCGTCATATACAATTGGCATTGGTAGTACTGGGGTAAATCACTCAAATACAGTTTGGACCACATCAGGCACCAGCAGTGTAAATTGGAACCAAAGTGCTGTGGGTGGAATTTATCATAACCCAGCAATGGAAGTTAACCAAGGCGGCAAAATTACCCTTAAAGGTGACAATGCTGACATTGATATCAATGGCAAGAGCCTGGTTCAGTGGATGCAGGCCATGGAGGAACGCATGAACTGGATGCAACCCAACGTGGAACTGGAAAAAGAATGGGACGACTTGAAGAAGCTGGGAGACCGCTATCGCAAGTTGGAACAGAAGTGTCGAGAAAAAGCAGACGTGTGGAAAAAACTTAAATCAATGCCCAAACCGGAGATCAGATGACATCTAAAAAACGCATCAAACACATTACAAAATGGATACGACAATACGCAACAAAAAACAAGATCTCTACGCTAGTTGTGGGTATCTCGGGCGGTATTGACAGTTCTGTCGTCAGCGCACTTTGCGCAGAAACAGGATTTGATACCATTGTGGTTCAGATGCCTATTCGACAAAATCGCAAATTAGACAATCGTAGCTCAATGCAAGCAGCCTGGTTGCTGGAACGCTACAAAAACGTCACACACATGAGCATGGACTTGACCCCAGTGTTCAATGCATTTGAAAAGAAGCTGGAGCCTGTTTGCCGGGACAGCGATTCTATAACTCTAGCATTTGCCAACTCACGTGCTAGATTGCGCATGATGACCTTGTACCAAATTGCACAAAGCCACGGTGGCATTGTGGTTGGCACAGGCAACCGAGTGGAAGACTTTGGCGTGGGCTTCTTTACCAAGTATGGTGATGGCGGCGTGGATATTTCACCCATTGGCGACTGCATGAAAACTGCTGTATGGGACATGGGCCGAGAATTTGGTCTGCCCCAAGAGATTATCGATGCAGAACCCACCGATGGACTCTGGGATGATGGCCGCACCGATGAAGGACAACTGGGCATGACCTATCCTGAACTAGAATTGGCCATGAAGCAAGCCACATACTCAGAACTTGAGCTGTACGCCACTGGTCCTGAAAAGAAAAAACTCAAACAATATCGAGCAATTCGAGCTAGAAACCTGCACAAGATGGAACCAATTCCTGTGTGCCGAATCTCTGAGTAAACTGCGCCGTTTACCACAAAACGGCACCTTTTTGGCCCGGTCTTTGCCCGGTTCTGTAACCATTGAGTAAGTAAAACTACCATGAAAGCACAAGTAAACCACATCAGCCATCAACTTGCAATCTGGAGTTCAAGAGCCTTCCGAGTCCTAGGACTTTGGATTGTGGCCTTAGCTGTGATTGCTGTGAGCAATCACAAACTCAACGAACTCCGCTCGGGCGTAGAAGCCATGCCTGCAGGGTATGTGTCGGCCCAAGAAAAAATTCGCTCCTTGGATTGCCTAACACGCAACATCTACTGGGAAGCCGCATCAGAGCCGTTTGAAGGCAAAGTAGCAGTGGCCCAAGTCACCATGAACCGTGTGGCCCACGGAAAATTTGGTGACAGTGTGTGCGGGGTGATCTATCAGAAAAATGTATTCTACGAAAAGGTAATTTGTCAATTCAGTTGGGTCTGCGAAACCACGCACAAGACTCGACCAGTGTATCCTCCCTTGTGGGCTGAATCCGAACTGGTGGCCAAAAAGGTCTTGTTAGAAAACTTTAGATTACCAGGTTTAAAGAACGCACTGTACTACCACGCAGACTATGTTAGTCCCGGATGGAAACTGCCCAAAATTGACCAAATTGGCCGTCACATCTTTTATGGAGAAAGATAATGCCTTTTAAGTTTCCTATGACAATCGTTGCTATTCGTGAATTCCTTACTAACAGTCTAGCCACGCTTTCAGCAGACACACTAGGTTGGTTAGCGGCCATTGTGTTGCATTGTGCAACCTTGCCCAGTTTCCTGGCTCTAATGACTGGACTGAGTGACCGGACTCCTAGTCTGGACATTATCCTGTTTCTCTGGGGTGGTCTAGTGTTGTTGTTCATGCGAGCGGTGGTACTGAAAGACATGCTCAACATCATCACCATTGGGTTTGGTTTTATACTACAAGCTGGATTTATGTCCTTGATACTGTTTAAATGAAAAATTATACACATATCACACAAAGTGATTATGAAACAGTAGCTGGACCAGACTGGCCGTCTTTCATGCAATTTCAAACACAAAAAAATATTCCACAATTTGTTTATGATGAAGTTGATCAAATGCTGAGACCTAGCACAGGGTTTAAAGACTCTAATTTCTGTATGATGCCTTTTTATAATCTTGAAACTCGATTCAACACCCCTTGCTGTTACTTGCCGTTGAATAGTAATATTGAAAAACTTAAAGAAAACTTGCTAGCCGGAAATAGGCCAGTAGAATGTAATGTGTGTTGGAAACTTGAAGATGTTGGAATGACCAGTGATAGAATAATCAAAAATAGTGCGTTGGATTACTACACTGGAAAAGATTTAGAATTTATAATTGAGGATGCACGGCAAGGAAAAAATAAAGTTATATCTTATAAAATTGATACAGATAACACTTGTAACGCTGCCTGTGTAACCTGCGACAGTGAGTCGTCTTCACTATGGGGGCAATTATTGAAAAAAAACAATTTAAAATTCAAAAAAAATTGGAAAATTAGAAAAGAAAACTTGCTAGATAAAATTGATTTCCAAAATGCAAAAATTATAATATTTCGTGGTGGAGAATCAACTCTAAGTAAAACCAATTTTTGGATTTTAGAAAAATTATTAGAGCACAATAACACCACATGTTTTGTTAGTTTTACCACTAACGGCGGTTTCAATTTTAATCAAAGTCAGATACAATTACTAAAAAAATTTACAAATATTAATTTTTCGTTCAGCATAGATGGTATAGGTTCTGTTTTTGACTACATGCGTTGGCCATTAAAATGGCAAACTATTTTAGATAATATTTCTTGGTGTCAACAAAATAATTTTAGTGTAAGCAGTGTTTACACATTGAGTAATTTGAATGTATATTACTATCAACAGACACTTCAATGGTTCAAGACTAACAATATAGATTATCTACTGAATTTTGTAGATACTCCAAAATATTTTTCTACTACGTCACTACCACAGACTATAAAACAAAAATTACATGCAGAGTTAGGCATAGAAAAATCTTGGTTATCACACTCACCGGCTGATGATAAACAGTTTCAAATATTCCTTGAAGAAATGCACAAGCAAGATGCTATAAAAGGAACCAGTATTAAACAATATTTGCCAGAATTTGCAGAAATGCTTGATATATAACACAATCATATCTAGTACTTTGGTATTACATTGACACAAAATTCATGATCTGCTATAATAAAGCATGATTAAGATTTCACAGGGTCCAACCCACAAAACGCTCAAGCAAAATGATCCAAATTTTTCATTCAGTCCCGACGGCATCAAAATAGTGCCACGTGCTAGTTTTGAGATCAGTCAGAGATGTCCGGAAAATTACAAGGATCTTATTTTAGAATGTATCAATCACGGCTGGATCCGTCCTGTGGCCCACATGCGTGATGAAGAACTCACTTGGGAATTATTGAAATATGAAACTTTGCCCCGACTGTGATGATCGAGCCTTGTGCTGTGATCACTGTGCTTACTTCAACTTCAATGGGGATGAGAGCGGTGCTTACACCGGCGATGGTTGGTGCCGCTTGCACAAGCGAGCAGAAGACCCTGGTAGTCTCTGTGACGAGTATTTTTGTTTTGAACTTCTAGCAAAGGACGCACCCAATGTCGATGCATCTACACCACCCCAGTCTTAGTCTCAACGGCCGCAAGAAGGGCCGAGTCAAGTTTCGTAATGCCGAAGAGGCTCGCAAGGCACGTGAGCTTGATGCCTCTTGGAAAGAACTGCAAAAGAAGTGGGAAGTGGACGCTGACGAGAAGAAGCGTCGACGTGCTATGAAAGCAGAAACTTTGGTATACAAATTGGCTGCGCCTGCAGGTCGTAGCACCACACATCATATTCCCAGTGTCAACACCGGTGGTAACGCCACTTTGGCTGCACCCAAAGTGTACACTGGCACCAAGGTCAAGGGCATTGCTACCATGCACAAGTCAAATGCTGTGCCTGTGTTCTCGGACGAAGAAGCAGTGGAGATTTCCAGAATGCGCCGCGGATAATTATGATCTCTGCCAGCGTTCAACTAAATCATCCAAAACAACGCAACAAGTGGATTGACGAAAGTCCAATAAATCGGTGGTTGGTAGACAATGTTGGCGTTCATGCTGAATTTAGAGACCTAGTAGATGAATTGCGTCCTTGGCATGTGGTTCATGAACGAGATTATCTTAAGTATCATTTTGCTAGAGAGCAAGATGCCATGATGTTTGCACTTAAATGGAAATGAAGAAAAAACGTTTATTAACCTTTAAAGGAGATAGTGAAATGGGTGGTATGTGGGAAAAAGATGAAGTGGTGCGCTTGCTCAAGGGTGTACCAGGCACACAATATCAAGAAGGTGACGACCAAGTCAAAGAACAGATCCGTTCCTGGGTCAGGGGTCTGCTGACCAACAGCGAAATCAGTGTAACATTTACCAAAGCAGATGGCACCGATCGTGAAATGCTGTGTACCCTGGACGGGTCTAGAATTCCAGTCAGTGTAACAAAACCAGTGGTACTGACCACAAGTACCGCACCAGTGGATGGCATTGTGCGTGAAAGCAAACGGCCCCGGAAAGAACCTGATCCGCACAGTATCCGTGTGTTTGATTTGGAAAAGCAAGAATGGCGCAGTTTCCGTTTTGATAGACTCAAAAAGGTCACGGCCACTTTGGATTTCAATAAGTAATACTCAATGGCCAAAGAAGATATTATCAACATGGAAGGGCGGGTAGAAGAAGTACTGCCAGCCACCATGTTTCGAGTGAAACTAGACAACATCAACAATCTAGTCCTAGCACACTTGTCCGGGCGTATGCGTAAGAACAACATCAAAGTCTTACTGGGAGATCGCGTGGAAATTGAATTCTCACCTTACGATCTTACCAAGGGTCGTATTACTAGAAGAAAATAATCATGTCAGACTGGTATTGTCCTCTTCCGTTTAGACATGCCTACATTGACAGTACAGGAATAGCCGCTTGTTGCCAAACTCAAAGGTATCAAGTAGCCCTTGATGAGTGGGCTACTCACCCTGAGTTAATAAAATTACAACAAGAATTACTAGCAGGAAATAAACCAGCGGTTTGTAAAAGTTGCGTTAGACAAGAACAAATATATGGTGCCAGTCTAAGAACCAATAGCAACCGTGACTACAACAATCAAGTCTTTACTGACACCAATCTTGATTTTATTGATTTTAGATCTGTTAACATTTGTAATTTTAAATGCCGTAGTTGTAATCCGTTGTTCAGTCATGGCATAACTCAAGAAATCAACAATTATCCTGAATTGGAAAAGTTTTTTGGATCAGCACCCACAAGTAAAATTGTAACTGTTACCGATGGTAATGTAGACTGGATCATACGTAATTTAAAATCGTTAAAAAGAATTATGTTTACCGGTGGTGAACCTACATTGATTCCTGGAGTTCGAAATCTTATTAACAAAATTAAACTACACCATAAAGAGATTATGGTGATGATTACTTCGAATGCAAGTTTTCAAGACGACTTTTGGTTTGAGATTACTGAACAACTGCCCAATCTGCATTGGACTGTCAGTGTTGATGCAGTGGGCCCGGCGGCTGAAATTGTCAGGCACGGATCAGACTGGGCAGTAATTGAACGCAATGTTTCTTGGCTAGCACAACACGCTCAAAGTCTAGATATCAATTCTGTTGTATCAAATTTGACAATCTTTGAGCTAAAACCATTGTTAGAGTTTGGCCGGAATATGCAACAACTCAGTATCACGCCTATTGGCCGCCACGGTGATCGGGGATGCAGACACCAATTTTTTGTTTGTCAACGTCCGTATTGGTTGGCAGCTGATAACTTGTCAGAAGAATTACTGCACCAGGCAGTGCCCTACTTGGAGTCATGCACAACATTAGATTTAGATGATGAACAAAGAAACATGCTAGATGGACTTGTGAGTCAAATTAAATCTGCTAAATTTGACCCACAATTATGGAACAAAAGTCAGTCCTATAACCAAACATTAAATCAAATCAGGAACGAAGATCATTTGACTTTGTATGATACTCAAAAGTATAAATATCTACATGCACCATAACATAAGAAAAGACCTTGACTTGCTCGAAGCAAGTACTCGTCCAGCAAAACTTGAGACCACACCCTTACCTTACGGCGAACAAGACCTTGAGCCGGTGCTGAGTAAAGAAAGTCTAGAATATCATTATGGACATTTGGCCAAGGGTTATGCCAAGCGTTACAATGCAGGAGAAGGCAATGCGGATTTTAATCGTGCTGGCAGTTTTTTACACAATAAGTTCTTCCCTCAGCTTAGGGCTCCTAAGGGCGCCAACCGGCCCCGTGGTGCAGTACTCGCACTGATTGAAGAGAATTTCAAAACCTGGGAAGATTTCAAAGAAGAATTCAAAACAACCGCAATGAAGATTCAGGGATCTGGCTGGGTTTACCTGAGTACCTCTGGCACCATCAAGACCATTGCCAATCATGCTGTACGCACAGATATCTGTGTGCTAGTAGACTGGTGGGAACATGTTTGGGCCACTGATTATCAGTGGGACAAAGAACGTTATTTAGACAATATCTGGAAGATAATTGACTGGGACGTTTGCAATGAAAGACTATAATGAAACTAGAATCAGGTGCTGTGGCTAAACTGCGTGAGTTGGTTGCCGAAGAAGGCAATCCCAATCTCATGCTACGTGTGTTTGTACAAGGTGGCGGGTGTTCAGGCATGAGTTACGGGTTCACTTTTGACGAAGTCAAAAACGAAGATGATTTTGACTTTGGGTATGATGAAATACGAGTGGTAGTAGATTCAATGAGCATGCAGTATCTGCAGGGAGCAACTATCAACTACAAAGAAGATTTAATGGGTGCTAGTTTTGTAATTGACAATCCACAGGCACAGACCACATGTGGTTGTGGATCTAGTTTCTCAATTTAGCACGATTTTTGGGATCAGCAACCCAGGCCTTGTAAGCGTTGATAATGGGCCCTTGCGCTCTTAACGGCACGCCTTGTTCACCTTCTAGGATATACTTCAACAATGGCATGTCTGGCATGATCTTGCTGTAAGCAGTGGCATTGCGAGTCAGTTGTTCAAACACTACGGACTTTCCCTCGTCGTCAAGCGCATGAAACTTTTTTGTTAAATCTGCTACACTAAACATATTTTATTCCTTTAGTAATTTTGCCTTGGGGCAATTTTTTATGGCATCAAACAAGTCAGATGGTTTTACTTTTTTGTAGTTATCTGGGAACAACTCAATGCCCACCAGTTCAAGACCACGAGCACAAAACTCTGAGCACATCCATTGTTTTGGATCTTTCCAAAACTTCTTGGTCCTGGGAATAAGAACGTTCAGTGGTGCCAGTGCAGTATAGTCATAAGGTTTGCCCATTTCCGTTTCACACCACTCACGCAAAATTTGTTCTTGTTCCTCAGTGATATCCAGTATGTAGTTGTATTCCCAGAGATATTTTCTATTACGAGTGGCAATGATTCTACCTGCTTCCATGGCGGCCACTATTTGTATGCCATCGCTGAATTCAAATTCGCAATGACTCACACGACTCCAGGTCCACAATCTAATCAATGGACTCAGAGGCAACAGACTTGCCGTAAATCTAATTTTCATTTTTTATTTCCAAACACAAAGTTTCGTAATCTTGATTTGAACCATTTTTCTATATAAGGATACAATGTTGTTCTATTGCGTATGGCCCATGACATGGTTTTGGCCAACATCCAACTTCTGATATTGTTGTTGTGCAGAACATAATTACTCATCCAAGACACAATTTTAAATATTCGAGCCTTTTGCTCTTGAGTCAACGCATTCAATCCAACGGTGTTTTCAAGATGATATATGTATCCTAGATAAGATTCTTTGTCTAAATAACCTTTCATGAACAACACATAGGTATTGCCAGTACCGACCATGTTACTGACTTTGACGCCGTTTGCATAGTGTGAATTGCCAGTTTCAAACATCAAATTATAAACTGTTTGTATTTGATCATTGGTAATAATTTCTGGTACATCAACTATTTTTATTTGTCCTAACCAAGGAGCCAAATATTCACATTCTTCACTCATGGCACACAATTCATTTTGATCATTATAGAAAGCATGTTGTTCTGTGATAAAAGGTGTGACCCCTTTTTGTGTAGCAAATATTTTACGTCCTACTTCGTATTCTGTAGATTTAATTCCAATTACTTTGTTTGGCTTTCCAGTCAGTGCATCTAACACAAGGTCACCAGCTACAATTTTGTCAATGGCCTTACCAGTACCATCGTACATGGTTATTAATGTGCCGGCAGTAAAACATTCGCCACCGCCACCGCCACCACCATCAAATCCACCGCCGTCGCCACCACCTGATATGACTTCTCCACCCTGTGTTTCAACAACTCCGCTGCGAGGATTGATACCAAATCTGTTAGGAACATTTTCAAACTGCGGAGTAGTAGATCCGTTAAATGGTATCCAGGTGCCCGACTGTTTAATATATGCAGACTTGACTTGGTTCCAAACGCCATTGGCCTTGACATAGACTTCTCTGACAGGATTAAATGTTCCATTTACATGTACAAAAATGCCAGACACGTCGAATTCAAACACAGCATAACCAGTGGTACCGCTGCCACCATTGCGAACTCCGCCTTGTCCTGCATCACGCCAGTACTGATTGGAGGTTCCACCAGGAGTCTGGCCAACGGGGTCGGCCACAACAGTGCCTGAACTTAGGCCAGGTGATCCAGCATAACCACCTTGATCACCTCCAGGAGTGGTTCCGCCTTGGCCACCACCCCAGCCACCGCCGCCTCCTCCACCACCACCACCGTCACCGGCTTTGTTAGTTCCGTTTTGTCCGGCATTGGCTCCTGGAGCTGCCTGTCCATTGGGTCCTGGAGCACTCCCGCCAGTTGCAGCACCTGAATTGCCACCACCACCACCACCGCCACCACCAGCGGCTGCTGCAATAGCTGTACCATTTAAAATAATTACGGTGGCGCCACCGCCACCGCCGCCGGCGCCGGATGACCCTGCAGGTCCTGAATTACCACCACGTCCACCGGAAAAACTCTCACCATTGATGCTGTTGGCAATGGTTAATGCCACTGCACCTGGGCCGCCTGTGTTGTCGCCTAGTATTCTTATGGTGCGAGTGCCGGCTGTGACTGGATATCCTATAGTAAAAGGGGATTGAAAGTTATCTGCATAAAAAACTTCTACGCCATCAACAAAACATCTAGCAAAATTATCAGCGGCCATTGTAAATTGATAGTTTCCAGTTGTTGGAAAATTCACCGTCCAAGATCTATCAAACACAGCCGCACTGGTTGGGTTGACCCAAACTCCGTAATTGTTTAAGAATGTGCAATAGGCCGAATTAAACTGGGCAAACACCGGAGGCGATGTAACTGCATCTCTTGTGTTAAAATCAAAATCAGAAACAAAACTGGCACCAGCTTCGCCGCCTGCGGCATTGCCGCGACCGCTTTGTCCGCTAGTGCCTTTGCCTCCCACAGCAACTTCTATAATGTCGCCTTCGTTGACTACAAAATTTACCTGTGCGTATCCTGCACCACCGCCGTTGCCGCCAGACGCACTGTCGGCGCCACCTCCACCTCCACCGCCACCCCACAGGTAAGCAGTAACTGGCACAGCGTTGCCCTGTGCCCAAACAAGGCGTTGTAAGAAACCGGTATAGCCAGCTGGTCTAACTACTAGTGCCATATTGAATTATATTTGATACCAAAGGTCGCCATCACTGCCCCCGGTTGGTGCCGCAGTACTCACATATCTTGTGCCATACCCATTGGAGTTGGTGGCAAACGCAATGGTCATGTTGGAAGCCAAACTGCCACCACCTGTCAACCCACTGCCAAGAGTAATAGTTGTAGCTGATGCGGCCGCACCTAGATTGGCTCTAGCATCAGTAGGGTTGCTGGCACCTGTGCCGCCGTCAGCCACTGTGAGATCTGTTATGCCAGAAATAGTGCCGCTGGTGATGTTGACACCACTAGCATTGAGCACAGTGATGTTGTCCAGTGTGCCACCAGTGATGCCCACAGCTGATGAATTTTGTGTGGCCATGGTACCCAGGCCAAGATTGTTTCTGGCGGTAATAGCATCACCTGCTCCTGTTCCGCCAGATACTACTGCGATAGGATCAACTCCGGTAATGGTGCCACCAGTTATGGTCACAGCATTGGCATTTTGCGTAGAAATTGAGCCCAGTCCAAGATTGGTTCTTGCTGTGGGAGCAGTGTTGGCACCAGTGCCGCCGTCAGCTACAGCCAAAGGACTGCTCAGTCCTGACACAACACCGCCAGTGATCACAAGGTCACTGGCTGTGCCACCTGTAAACGCCACATTGCTGGTGTTCATTATGGCAATGTTGCCCAGTTGTAATCCTGCTCTAGCACCTGCTGTGGTGGAACCTCCGGTACCGCCATCGGCCACAGCCAACGGGGTAATACCAGTTATTGTGCCACCAGTTATAGCAACAGCATTGGCATTTTGTTGACTCATTGTGGGCAGAGCATTGGTCCAGTCAGTTACAAATCTTGTGGTAGCAATCTGTGTGTTGCTCACAGTAATTGTGGCAGTGGGTGCAGTAGGCACGCCTGTGAATACAGGACTAGTTTTTTCACCTTGCACAAATGATGTGGTAGCTAGTGTTGTGCTGTTGTCAGCGTATGCAGGGGTGGGTGCAGTGGGCGTTCCAGTGAGCACAATATTGGCTCGTAAATTTTGCACAAATTCTGTGGTAGCCAACTGAGTTGTTGTTGTTCCGTCGGCCGCTGTGGGTGCAGTGGGCACTCCTGCAAATTGTGGACTATTGGTCACAAATGCAGTGCTGGCAATCTGTGTGGTTGCTGTGCCCGGGGTTGCTGTAGGAGTCAACGGTGTCCCTGAAAATTCTGGACTCTGACTCACATAAGCAGTGGTAGCAATCTGAGTATTAGATGTGCCAGGCGGGGCAGTTGGTGCCACAGGAACCCCTACAAATTGTGGACTATTGGTTACAAATGCAGTGCTGGCAATCTGTGTAGTTGCTGTGCCTGCACTGGCAGTGGGTGCAGTGGGCACACCTGTGAATGCAGGACTGATTTTTTGCAGTTGTACATAGGCCTGTGTGGCCAACGGCAACCAGTTATCGGTACTGCTGTAGGTTGAAATCTCATCTGTGTCGCTGTTGTACCAAAGTTGTCCCAGTACTGGCTGGGTTGGTGCTGTGGAATTAGCAAAATTTTCCAGCAAAAAGACGTAATTTTCGTTTTCGTAGGTGCCGTAGTCTGTTAAAGCTCGTCCTACCAAATAAAGGTCTGTGGCTGTGGTGTTAACTGTGCCGTCTGCAACCACAGCTACAATTTCCCCACGGGTGTTGTTGATAATATATGACATCAATTGCTCCGAATCCTTGTATTTAGTTCAGGATCAGCTGTGTGAGTACCGCTTGCATGGATTGGTAAATACAGCACTAGGACTCTAAACATGACACAGCAAGTAATTGACGTAGGCAATGTGGCCAATGACGGGCAAGGCGATCCGTTACGCACAGCGTTTATCAAAACCAACGACAACTTCACCGAACTCTACAATATTGGTGGTATTTCGGGTATTGCCAACGGTACCAGTAATATCAGCATTGTAGAAGACAGCACAGTTAGCATCAGTTCTGCAAACGTGGCCAACGTGTTTGTGGTATCTGGCACAGGTGCTACCAATCTGGGACTATTATACAGTAACACTATTTCTGCCGGTGGAAACGTCACAGTGGGTGGATTGTACTTTGGCAACGGAAGCCAACTCACAGGCGTTATATCCAGTGCCCCGGCAGCGTTGATCACAGGCAGCACACTCAGTGCCAACGTGACTTCTTCAAGTTTGACGTCAGTTGGTATATTGACCAGCGTCAGCGTAACAGGCAACGTGCAAGGTGGCAACTTGAGAACCGCTGGCACAATCAGCGCCTCTGGTAACATCCTAGGACAAAATATTAGCACAGTTGGCGATTTAGCAGCCACGGGCAATATAACTGGGGGTAACGTTACTACCTCAGGACAACTGAGTGTAACTGGTAATATAACCAGCGGCGGTGTGGTAACAGCCAATGCTTTTGTGGGCAACGGTGCTGGACTCACTGGATTTGTGGTCAGTTCTAATGCAGCTCTTTTGACCGGCAGTTTGTTGGCGGCCAACGTGGTCAACAGCTCGTTACAAACTGTGGGCAACCTCAGCAGTCTTGTGGTCAGTAATGCCCTGGGCGGTACTGGCAGTATCACTGCCAATGCGTTGACTCTTGGTACAACTCTTGATGTTACAGGCAACATCACTGGTGGCAACATAAACACAGGCGGCAAAGTAGTGGCCTCCAGCGATGGCTCATTTGGTGGTGATGTGATTGCGGTGAACTTTACCGGCAACGTTGTGAGTGGTAACCTTACTATCAATCAAATAAATGCCAACACTTTGGTCACAACCAACCTGCTGAGTGCCACGGGCAACATCACAGGAGCCAATGTCGATACTGGAAACTTGAGTGCAATTGGCAATGTCACTGCTAATGCTTTTGTGGGCAACATAGCCACAGCGTCTCAACCAGCAATCACCACTATTGGTACACTAGGTTCGCTCACGGTCACAGCCAATATCACTGGTGGCAACATCAACACTGGCGGCATAGTCAGCGCCGCAGGCAACATCTCAGGTTTGAACCTGGGCACCACCGGTGCCATCAACGGTGCTTCTTTGAGTGTGAGTGGTAACATCACCGGAGGAAACGTACTGGGTGGTGCCAATGTTAATGCTACAACACTTACAGGCACCACTGCCAGCTTGAGCGGTAACATCACAGGTGGAAACTTGATCACAGCAGGATTGATATCTACTGGTGCTGCAACCATTACTGGCAACTTGATTGCAACAGGCACAGTAGGCTACATCAATGCTACCACAGTGGCAATTACAGATCCTATTCTCAGCCTGGGTCGTGGAGCTAACAACGGTTCTTTAGGAAGTGCTACAACCACAGATGTTGGCAGTCAGCTTTACTACTATGACACATCTGAAAAATCTGCATTTATTGGTTATCAATTATCAACTGGTAACATGGTGGTGGCCAAACAGGTTTCAATATCCGGCGAACTTGTGACAGTAAACACTTATGGTAACTTGGTCGCAGGAACCTTGTTGGCCCAGGGCATTGTGAGTGCAGTTGGCAACATTGTTACCACTGCAAACGTAAGTGGTGGTAACGTGATTGCCACAGCAGTTTTGAGCACAACAGTTAGTGCAAGTGGCAACATCACAGGCGGTAATATACTGGGTGGGGCCAATGTCAATGCCACCACACACACAGGTACCACGGTATCAGTAAGTGGCAATGTGAATGGTGGAAATATCATCAGTGCCGCGGCGCTGTCAGCCACGTCCTTGGCTATTTCTGGCAACACAG
>Ga0315909_10004439_pt1 | contig 16566 bp, 25 predicted proteins | sample LakEriMetagenome_11_FD_203527 | JGI IMG/M metagenome (GOLD analysis project Ga0315909, IMG submission 203527) | Freshwater fungal communities from buoy surface, Lake Erie, Ohio, United States - Buoy 2 MA125 | ecosystem: Environmental > Aquatic > Freshwater > Lake | place: USA: Lake Erie, Ohio...
ACACTTTTCTCTTTGCTTCATACAGCAATATTATCTTTTCCAATACACAACAAAATATATATTAAAGTATTTATTATTATTTTCTATTCCTCCAGTAAAATGCCTTAGATTAAACCATTTTAAATGAGACAAACAATTAACATCTATTTTTGTTATACTTAGTACATCATTAGACAAATCTTTTAAATACATCGATCCGTTGTCAAACATAATGTCAAAAGCATTCTTTTCATTATGTTCCTCAGTAATGTCGTATACACCGATAATATCAGATCTTTTATCTAATATAAATTTTGGTACAATATTAAAATTAGATTTTTTTACCAGGTCACTATAAGAAATTTCAGATAATTGATTGTAATGCGTAATTGTAGATTTACTATCATTCCATTTTATTCCTAAAATTTTACTTTTATTAAAATATTCAAAATAAAGTTTGCATCTAATTTTTTCATTATCCGCTTCTATACCAAATATTATAACATCACAGTCTATACGATTAAAATATTCGTTTGCTACAGAGATTCTATCAACTGGAAAATTATAATATTCAAAAAAATCTAGTATTCCTTTTAATGTAATACCATTAGTCTTATTAAATTGTAGTACAAATCTGTCGGATAGAATTTTATTCTCTGTTATCTTAGCAGATTGCTCAATCTTAAATAAATTTTTTAATAAAACATCTTCAGTGATAACCCTATCAAAAAAATTAATAATATAAGAGTTTGAAGATAATGTTTTAATTAATATTTCTATTTCTTTTTTCTTGTCCATTACTAATTATAATATCTTTTTAATATTTAATCTATCTAATAGTTATTCATATACCTTTTATTCTTTTATATTCCGCACGTAATTTTTTGAATTCAGAAACCCAATCATCACGCCGTTCCTGGAATATTAATGGTTGTTCATTATCTACACCCATAATAACAACTAATCTAGAAACAGGGTTACCTGTCATTTCTTCAAAGGCTACGGCATACGCAGAACATTGAATAAAGTAATCATGAATATCATCTCTAGTTTTTACTCGCCGAGATGTTTTAAAATCGATAACTGATAGTTTACCTTTGTATTCTGCAATGCAATCTACAGTACCTGCTACCTCAAGATGGTTAGAGTATAAAGAAGATTCCAATGCGTAGATATTATTGATATCGGATAGATGTGGCTTTACGCTATTCCACATTTCCTGGTCAAACATATTTACTGAAACATTTTCATTTAGTAAATGTTTTTCGCATAATGTATGTAACCTGGTACCACGTCTTGCAGCAGTACTAGCTATTCTATTTGCTTCTTCGTCACCTACTTTTTTGCGCCATTCTAAAATTGCTCGTTTTTTAAGTAAACCAGTCACAGTAGTAACCGACGGATATTTTTTACCCGTCGGTGTTTCATAAACTCGAGTACCATCGTCAGATGTGACCCGCTTGAGCTTTGGTAGCTCTAGATGTATATGATTAAACATCAAACAAACTTTGTTAAGTCTGGCGGTGTCCAACCTTCTGGCTTCATAACTTTACCTGCACTGTTTTTTACAACTTTACCTGTTGTACTATCAATTTTTGCTAGATTGCTGCGGGCAACTTCTTCCCACGCGCCATCTACATCAAAACCTTTCATTCGACAATAACCTAGAATAACCCAGATCATATCCATACATGCGTCAAGCCTTTCAATGTCATCATTCTTATCGTCTCCTGTTTTGAATTCCCAAAATTCTTCGACAATGAGATTTCGATAAAGACTAATGTTTTCCAATGAAGGCTTTTGATCGCATGCGTCGATAAAAGTATTCACATCCATATTCATAATGTTCATAATATATCCTTTGTTTATAAAACTTCTAAATTGTGGTTCCAGTGTTTTGTTCTGTCTTCAAGACCTATTGTACCACCGTTGATCCTTTTTGTCATTGCCAATATATCCTTTTTATCAGCAATTTCATTAAGACCATTCTTTTTCCAGAACCAGCAAGCAGATTCAATGGCACCATCTATTGTTTCTAAATACTTAATGGTCTCATCCATATCCTTGCCAATTGCTTTTGCAAATGCGGCATAGTTATCGTGGCCTGTTAATTGAATAGCACCACGTCCACGATACTTATATCCGTCGCCCGATGCTTCAGGTCCGTTACCCATTCTGCCGCCGTAAACTCTGTTAGCAATCATTTCTGGTTTGCGTTCATACTTTGCGGCTGTAGCATCATCGGGGAAGTATTTACCAAATACACCTCGAAGACCTTTTGCTCCGTAATTTAAATTTTCTTGTAATACAGTAAATCCTGCAGACTCGTGTCCGCATTGTGCTAAGAAACCTGCGACCCGTTCTTTGGTGTTGATTTCATATTTTTCCAATACTTTATTTAGTGCAGCTGTTAGCGCCGGAACATTTTTGTTCTGCGAAACGCAGCTTGATACTTGTTTTTCTGTTAATTGCATATTTTTCCCCTATAGTTATTATTCGTACATGGTTTCATATTTCAACCGTGCTAATATATATTCCTTCACTATAGCGGATCTAACAATGTCGTCTACACCAAATTCAAATGTTTTAAAATTTGGCATCATATCTGCTATGACCATAAATTTTTTCAGACCCGACATATCATGTTTTTTGTACAAGTCTGTTTGTCTAAAATCACCACAGAATATGATTTTAGACCTATCGCCGACTCTTGTCATTATTGAATTTAGTTCCATGTCTGTCATATTCTGACATTCATCTACAATAATAATAGAATTACTTAATGTAATACCTCGTACAAAAGATGTTATTAAAAATTGAACAGCTTTTTGTTCTGACAATCTTTGGTATGCGTCAGGTCTCTCAAATAAGTCTGCGCAAATTTCTATGTACGGTTCTGTATAAACTTCTGTCTTTTCTTTCTCGTCTCCCGGTAAATGTCCTATATCTCTGCTGGGCACCGCAGATCTTACAATGACAACTTTATTAAAATTACTTGATTTGTCTAAAACTTCTTCCAAGGCATGGTATAATGCAATATATGTTTTTCCTGTTCCTGCAATACCATGTAATAACATTATCTGTGATTCGTCGTATGCGTCAAAGAATCCTTTCTGATTTTCAGTTAATGGTTGTATTGTTTTCATGTCATCTAATCTTAATTTCAACTTATTATTAGCAATAGTAAGTTGAGGTTTTTGAATAGATTGAGTTTGAAGATTTGTTTTAGTTCTTGCCATGAATGCCCTCGTTAAATGGAACGATAGGAGGACAACCTTGTTAGGTAATATCCTCCTCGAATTGAGAAATAAAAATTATCATCTATTTTAGCGTCGGCTCAATTTATCTGTAAGATTGGCTTGCCTACCATTGGCAGCACCAATCCTAGATAACACTTCTCGAAACCCATTGTCAATAGTTCGTACCCCCAAGCGCACAGGGTCTCCTATTTGCATAGTACTATGATGGGATTCGTGGTTTGTAGATTTGCAGGATGGGCATTCTTGTTTGTCTTTATCGTCATATTTGCAAAAGACCTCAAATACTGTAGAGCATTGAGAACACTTTAAATCGTACATTGGCATTAATTACTCCTGATACATTATATATTACAATGTATTATTTTACGGTATTTGGAAGAGAATCTAAAATATTATCTAAAGATTCTGAAAAAGTATAATGAGGAGCCCAGGCCAAATTATAACCAATATTATGTATACTAGGAACTCTGCTAGATACATCCTGATAACCTCCACCGTAGAATTCGCCGCTGGACTTAATCTTAATGTCCACATTAGTTACAAGATTACGTGTTTTCATTTTTTCAACTAACAACTCTGAAACTTGTTTGATTGATAAATTTCCAAAAGGATTGCCTATGTTAAAAATTTTGCCATTAGATTTATCTTCATTCAAAAGAATTTCTTTTAATGCAGCTACGCCGTCGCGAACATCTGTAAAACAACGCTTTTGTTCTCCGCCATCTACAAGTGTCAGTTCGCCTTTGTATAAAATATCTCCAATTAATTGAGTAATCAATCTTGCAGAACCAGTTTTAGATCCTTCTAATGTATCTAAGTATGGACCTACCCAATTAAAGGGTCTGAACAAAGTAAATCTAAATTTTTCTTTTTGATCCATTGCAAAAATTACTCGATCCAATAATTGTTTTGAGCAAGCATAAATCCATCGAGAATATTTAATTGGGCCATATACTAGATCAGTTGTATCTTCATCAAATGGCGCCTCGCCCTTGCCATATACTTCAGATGTTGAAGGAAAGATTACCCGCTTACCTAGTTTGTGTGCCAATTTAATCACTCGAAGATTAGATTCAAAATCTAATTCAAATACTCGCAATGGTTGTTCTACATATAGCTTAGGTGTAGCGATAGCAACAAACGGCAATATCACATCACATTCTTCAATTAGTTTATCTACTGTCGTAGTATCATTTAAGATATTAAATTGATAAAATTTCAATCTATTATCTTGCGGCAACATATGTGTACGATTGTTATACAAATCTACACCGACAATCTCAGCATTAGCAAATCTCGGATCCTTTAAAATAGATTCGCTTAGATGATATCCAATAAAGCCATCCGATCCTAAAATTAAAATTTTCATTTCACAACCTTTCCAATTTCTTATATGATTTATTAATAATTTCCGTAATTTGTTTATCTAAACAATCCTCATCATTATAATGCAGGTCTCCGATAAACTTTCCGTCTTTACTTTTAATTAGAATAGAATTTGTTTTTCCTAAACTAATTGTAATGTTATTTTTATCTGTTTCTATATCTATATATAACCTTCTAGACACGCCTTTGTGTATATCATAACTAGAAATTTTATCTATAGTACAACTTTCCCAGTCTTCTATATAAAAGTCATTTGCTGTATTTTTTATATACTTATCTATAGAATTTATATGATGTCCCCATTCTGATGCCTCACCCTTATCTATACTCCATCGATAGGATATACTAGTGGGATATTCTGCAGTCAATTTAAAGTATTCTAACACCGTAGAAAATCTATATTGACTTAAAATATAGGTAGGTATCTTTTTTTTATTAACTAATTCTTTGGCTTTTCGTTTTTGTTCATTATTCTCAAACCCTTTTTCTATAAAAATTATTTTAGGTGCGAGGATATCTAAACAATGTTCTAAATCCGATAGATGTGAAGAGGTCGATGAGGCAATATACACCGGATACCCTGTAATAGTATACGGTGTATTATCTCTGGTGTAATTTGCCAAGGATTCGTCGCTGCCTATATAAACGGGATGACTATTATTCGATTTAAGTTTATCGCCTAATAGTCTTGCCCATTTGCCGGTTCCATAAATTATTGAATACAGAGTATCTCTCCTCGATGTCCTCTGTCTACAAGTTTCTTCTTGATATCGTCAAACACATTCCATGCCGTAATTAAAACAAGCGCATCTTTATCCATACTATCGGGGCTGCCAATTAAGATATCAGTTCCTGGGAAATAATATCCCTGTTTTAACTCATTATCATCTACAACTGAAACTAGTTTCTCGTCTACAAGATTTAATGTATATAAAGATGTTACTGCTTTGGCTGCTGCACCATATGCAATAAAAGGACGACCATCTAACATAGATTTGATTCTTGTTTCTCGTTTAGCAATATGGTCTATGACAGTTTCTAATTTTTCTGTCATATCTAATGGATTAAATTTTAGACCATTCGTATCAAATCGTTTTCTTGCAACAATTCTAAAACTTATGCCGTGTGTAGGAACACTAAGAACTTCATCTACAACTAAACCAGCTCTTTCCAATAATTTACTAAAGGAGTAAGGTGTGTAGTAATCGATATGCTCATGGTATACGTTGTCTAGATATTCTCCAGATACAATACCTGATTGATCACCACACTCTACGACTAAAGCGCCACCTGGTCTTAGAGCAAGGGCAATGCCGTTAACTACATCCAAGGTGTCGGGAATGTGAGCAAGTACATTGTTAGCACATACCACGTCATACATATTTTCCCAGGCATACTTTTTAACTAAGTTTACGCCAAAGAAATCTGTAACAACAGGTACTCCTCGTTTGTTATGTTCTTCTCTTAAAAACTCAGATGGTTCAACTCCCATTACTTCGAAGTGCATATTTTTAAATTCTTCTAACAAGAATCCATCATTGCTACCTATCTCTAGTAATTTAGAGTTTTTGCCATATCCTACAAGGTTGGTTACATCAAACGCATATTTTTTAAAGTGGTTTCTAAAAGATTTAGACACACCCGATTTATATTTGTATGTTTCAAATACTCCGTCGGGGTCGGGTGCACCTGCTAATTGTAGATGACCACATTCAGAACAGTAATTTAAATCCAATGGATATCTATTATGGTTTGGTTCAGAGAACAAAGCATTTGCCACAGGCGAATGTGGCATGGATAACCAAGTTTTTAAATCTTCATTGCCGCAACATCGGCACTTATCATACGTTAACATATTGTTCGTGAAGAGGATCAATTTTTACAATGTCTTGGTCGTATGTATCAGCATCACGTTTGTGTTCTGAAATAACTACCATAATAGAATCAGTTTCAAAGACCATTTCATGATCGATCATTGGACCAGTCTTAAACATATCGCCTTGTTTAAAATGTTCGCGATGAATTGTTGTTTCACCATGATTGCGCCAATAGAACATCATTTCACCTGTTACTAAATAACAAGTATGAGTATCTGTCTTGTGATAATGGTTAGCACGAAGGGCTCCTGCCTTAGACCAAATCATTTGGACATTAGCATCGCCGTGTGTTAGGGGAAGAATTGTACCGCGGGCGTCTGTGAAACCTTGTTCAACTGGTACACGATGTGAGTCTGTTGTCATAATTACCTTTCAAGTAGTTACATACCAAGATGGTATATTTCGATTTTTCCAATTACCTAAATGTTGTTTATCACCTAGGTAATAATTTATATATGATTGTATAGAATCATTAATTACCTTATATTTATCAGGCATAGCAGGCGTTGGTTCAGACCAACCTTTATTTCCGATATTTTTAGGAATGTTTTTAAGTAAAGCATAGCAAAGACCAACTCGCTCTACTTTATGTGTTTTGCCGTACCGATATGTATATTCTTCACACAATGCGAGCAACATATTAGCCAACCAAAGATAATTCTCAGGTGATTGTCTTACCCAAATTGCTGAAGGATGATTGATATGTGTAGAAGCATAGAAAACAGAATCAAGGTCACTAGAAAGTACATATCTTTTTTGTTTGCGACCAGTTTTACTGTAGCCATCAATGAGAGTACCATCAAGAAAACGATGAGCAGTAGAAAGTAGTTGAGCATATTCAAGTATCATTTTAACGGTGTGTTTATTGTTGTGCATTTCCGCACACTTGTACACATCGTGGTCAAGGTAAAAAATATTCATAATGATTCTATAGATTTAAGTATCCCATTAATAGTTAATCGTGTCTTACTAGAAAAAATGGTAGAGGATTTTGCCTCTACCAAAGCCTTGATAACTGTCAACGGATCGTAATTTTCTAACGTATTTTCTGTAACTTTTTCTGGCAATTCTGAGAATACATTTAATGCCATTACCGTTACAAGTATCTCTTCCTCAGTATACAAAGGAATTTTGTAACCTTTAAATAAAGCTCTTTTCTCTGGAAATCTATAGATCTTAGCATTCATCTAGTATTTATAAATTAAGCCATACTTTAAGCTTATCAATTGTTTCTTTTGCATTAGTGTGTAAAGATACAAGCCCACCCGCAAACTCAAAATCTTCACAAACATCTTTAGTATCATCAATTAAAAAAGATGTAATACTTGCGAATCCTTTTTTATACCAACGACCAGGAACAATAATTGCAGGAAAAACAATGTTATTTTTACATAACCATTTAATCTTTTGAGATTGAACGGATGCATGATCTTTAAATCCGCCACTTGAAGATAAAATTGCAATATCTGCTCTATGTTTAACGGAATTTAGAAATTCAACTAATTCCGTAGCACCTTCGTGCAGGTCAAAGTTTTCAAAGTGTTTATCGTCAACAAGTGTGCGCCAGTGTTGTCCAAATTTATTACGAGATTCACTTGGAGGATGACCAAACAATTCTACAAATCTAGAATCGAAGTCTGCAAGAACTCCATCCATATCTACGAATATTTTATTAATCATTTTACTTTTTTGCTGCTATCTGCAACATCCTTGTCTTCACGTAATTCAATAAACACGGGCAAGAACAAACTCTCAACTCCAGATTTATCTTTAATACGAGCATTATATTTGACAGTGACAATTTTTCCTATTACTTTACTATGAGTATATTCTTCACGTTGTTCATCGGAATAACCTGAGCCAACATTAACACGAATAACACTGTCGCTTGATTCACACACCAATGCGCCGAGCCTGCCTTTATTTTTACCGGTACCTTCTTCCCAATCGACAACAACCAGTTCACATTCCAATTCACCTTTGAATTTAATTTGTTCTTTGGATCGTTTATCTTCCCAAATACCTGTTTTAGATTTTAGAATAGTACCTTCTTGACCTTCGGCAAGAAACTTCTCAAAAATTACCTTAGCAGAATAAAGATTATGAACTTCTTGATTCCAGACCAATTCAATGTAATGTCTAAACTGATTAAACTGACTTTTGACATGGGATATAGAATTACTTAGTTTAGCTAAACGAACATTATATGGTTCTGTATCTTTGCCTGCTTGGAATGAGCTAAGAGGAATAGCATCCCAAAGAGTTGCTCGTACATTTTCCGATTCTTCCATGCTCATAGTGCCCTTAATTGCTTTAGACAAAATGCCATTGCCTGTTTGTCTGTTAACGGGCTTGCCTGCATAATCAGCAATCAACAATTCACCATCGAACACCATATCTTGCCCATAGTGTTCTGCCATCTTAAGAAACGGAACACTAAAAGATTGATTAGGGATGCTTAATGTCTTGCCATTACGAGATCTAAATTCTACAGTGTTGCCTCGGGTGATTGCGTTGAATCGCATTCCGTCAAGCTTGAGCTGGACATAGGCTGGGAAGGAGATTTTGTCAACGAGCTTTTGGTCGTATCCAGAAGCCAACATAATTGGGTATGTCGAGACAACTCCTGGCCAAATTTTGTTGACTGTTGCTTCGGAGACTCCGCACCGCATGTCTTTTGCAATAATACGCTCAATGATCTTTGCATCTTCATGATTAACCGATTCTAAAATAGTTTGTAAATGAGAAATACCTGCATTGCCTGTAAGGACTCGCATAGAAAGAAAATCTAACTGTTGTAGTGCTACATCTAAAGATGCGCCGTTAGTATTTTTTTTATATTCTGGAATCTTGCGAATATAAAATTGAATAAACGGATCTAAAGCTAAATGAAATACTCGTTTAAGTAATTCATTGTTCTTATTTTTAATAAGAATAGCTTCTTTAGCTAGACGAGAATTGTCTGATGCTAATTGTTCAAAGATCGTATAGATTTGGCTCATTTCTTCTCCTTAATGTCATTATTATAACACCGTTGGGATAAGAAGTCAAGAAGTAACCCGTTCAAGAAAAGGGTTAAATTGCCCGTTGATTTTAAAGGACATTTTATAGTCTTTTTCCTCAGAAATTAATTTTTCTTTTACGGGTTCAATAGATTCTAAATCTTTGAACACACCAACAATGGTTTTCTTCTTAACGCGACCAATTTTATCTAGATATTTGGCTTCAAGGATATATTGATTAAACATATTAGGCAGTTTGTTTTTCCATTGTAGTACTATTGGTAATAGTTTGATACATAGTCTCAAACTCTTCGTGTTCTTCTAGTTCAAGACTAAAATTTTGCTTGTGATAAACTCTTGCCATACGACGAAATGTCTTTTTTGACAATTCATGCTTCTCGCAAATGTCTTTAATTGCTTCACGAATAAATTCACGTTCACCTTCTGTGCGAGCCATAGAAGCACTAATTTCTTTCATGCATTCTAGAATCTCTTTACGGTCGGTTGGGCTTGATGGGATAGTCATAATTATTTCCTTTCAATATCTTCTTCAACACAATTTGATCCATATTGGATCTCAATAATTTTCAATGGGTTATCTGTTTCATTAATTAATTGGTGCCATTCAGTACTACTAATAGATATATAAGCATTGTAATGATAAACTCCTCTAATAACAAAATCAGTTGATCTTGGATTTATAGTGCCAACGGTTGCTACACCTTCAGATACAAACCACAGTTCAGAACGATCTTTATGCCTTTGCATACTTAATCGTTTATTTGGTTCTACAACCAATTCTTTTACCTTTAATGTTTTACCTTCCTCATGTAAAACTCTATAGTAGCCCCATGGACGAATAGTCTTGGGATGTTTCCATTCTTCAAGAATCCATGAACTTGAATTTGCTTTGTCGTCTCCACCTATTCCAAATGCAAAACTTAATCTATTATCTTGAATAGACATTTCAGGAATGTTATCTTTATTCCTATCGCCACCATTGGCAAAAATTATTTCATCAGTTAAATATAAGTTTAACGCATCTTGAATAAATCTTTTAGCACTTCCATCGGCATCATATGAGTCATCGAATGAAACAATTTCATCCACACAAGATAATTCTCGAATTACTGAAGATCTTTCTGCAATAGGCATAAAAGGTCTACCCTTTTTCCTAGTTAACCATGCATCAGAATTAATGCCTACTACAAGTTTATCGCCTAAACTTTTTGCAGTTTTTAAATATTTGATATGACCACTATGTAAAGGATCAAATCCGCCGGTTACCAATACTATTTTCATTAGCGCCTCATACTTGAAATTGATTTTGCCTCATCATCACTAAAGATAGGAACAGCATTGGACTTGTGCATAGTACCAATGCCGAGCATTTTTGTGCCTGTATACTGAGGAATTGCTTTAGAACTACCGATACCATCGCCAGTATTACGACTAGGAATATTTTTGGTATTTGTTCTGCCAACGGGAGTAGACAATTTGTAGGACAATGTCTCAGCTGCGAGAGCTCGTTGGCGTGTTTTTTCTTCTTGAGCCTCGCCATGAGACTTTAGAAGTTTTTTCCATTCTGCATCAAGCTCGCGAGCACGTCGAGCCTCTTCTGCATTCTTAAATTTAAACTTACCTTTTTTCTTTCCACCTGTAGAAAGCCAAGGTCCAACAATGTGCATAGTCATACAATACTCCTCACGAATAACATAATTATAACACCTTTTTCAATACTTGTCAAATGCTCTGTATTGATATTCGGTCACTTGTCTACTATCATAAATTGGATCATCCGGAATTGATCCCATCTCCGACCAGGCTTCTTTGTTAGGAAGAGGTTCCGATTCCTTTTTGAATATTTTGATTATTCGGTCAAAGAAGCCGGGGTCTTTTTTACTACATCAACTTCTTTTATTTTAGGAGGCATTAGATCTGGATATGCTTCTCTAACCAAATCTTCTTTAACCGATTTATATTTAGTTTGTAATTTGCGATCTTTAGCTAAACAAACCAATTCAGCTTCTGTCCAATGTATACCTTCTAACATCTGCATGAATAATTGTTCTTTTCGCATTTTGGTTAAATTAACACCTGCGTCTAACCAAATATAAAAACGCCTAAATTCTGTATATAGATTTGTTTCAGAATATCCTACAGGAATAGAAGTATCTTTCTTAAAAGGCGGTTCACCTTCAGGCAAATTTACCTTTACACGCGGATCATAATTGATTTGTAGAATTCCTCGAAGGACTTGATGTTCGTAGGCTTTAAGAACTTTAATTTTGTTTTCTCTGCCTACTGCTTTTTCTACTTCTTCTAGAATTTGTGGTACTGTTGTTTTCATTTAAAATTCCTCTATAACTTCAAGCATATTTTTCATTTTATGTTCAATGAAAAAGTTTAGCAATTTACTTTTATCTTTTGTTGGCTTTTCAACATAACTATTTATAATAGATTCCTTAATTGTTTTCGGAATACAATCAAAACTAACTAGAACACGATTGCGATCATAATTTGCTTTGAAGTCATCGTCCTGCGGCATCTCATCGGGATCCTTGTACCAAATATCTACCTTTTTAGCGGACACAGGTTTTTGCCTAACACCTTGAACAATGCTATCATCTGCAGAAAAGACATTCGGAACACCGTCGCCTTTATCTCCTCTGATAATTTGTTCAAAGATATATTTTTCTGGACTAATGTCCGGTTTAACATACTTCTTTTGAATAGGAGAATATTGTTTTACATTCTCATACTTTTGAAGTTGAATAAAGTCGTGATCTCCGGACAAAACTAAGAATGGCTTTGGTTCATCAAATAGAACACTGCTTGTGTCATTAGTCTGAGACCACTCTGCTAATACTGCAATTACATCATCCGCTTCTGCACCATCGACATTAATAACTTTATAAGGAAAGAACACATCAATCTCACTTCTAATTAGATTAAGTGCTTCAAAAATTTGTTTCCAATCAAGACCAGAATCTTCTCTTGCCTTTTTCCGGCCTGCCTTATAATACTTAAAGTACTCTCTGCGCCAATAGCTTTGATTGTCGCATGCAATAACGATCTCACCAAATTCTTTGCCGAATTTTTGTTTATAACTTCTAATAGAATTAAGAATCATATGGCGCAGGAGAGGTACCTGTACTGTGATGTCTTTGCGATTACCTAACTCCATCATTAGATTGGAGATAGCGGTTTGATTAAAGTCAACTACGATCATAATTTAAATTTCTTTTACTGTAATACTTGCTGAGATAAGAGGTGAAGTTTCTGTCGGTGATACTGTTACTACATCGCCATTGGCATCAACGTATGCGTTTGCGTTTGCATTTTGATTTTCTAAAAGACTAACCCATTTAGACACGGTCGCCTTAACATTTGATTGTAGAGTTATATCCAATACTTGCCCACCGCAACCGGACAAAAGGTTAAAAACCATTTGCGTAATTTGCGCTGTTACCGCATTTCGTATAGATGCTTTATTAATAGATGCAATAAAGGATGCGTTTAACCCATTAATTGTGCTATTGAATGTAGCCAATGCCTGTTGATAATCTGCGTATCCCGTTGCATTGTTAATGATATTGGTAAATGCCAAAATATAATCTTTATTTTTAAGAGAATCAACCAAAGCCTGCAAATCTATATCCGGCACATCGTCATTTGGCGTGCAAGCCGATCCTAATAAATCTTGCAAAGAGCAACCTCCTGCTAATGCGGCACCTGTTTGCTTTGTAGTTACTCCAGACAAACGATTGGTGTTATCTCTATAGGTTATAAGACTTGCCCTGCTTGTATTTAATGTAGTTTGTTCTGCAATATACGAATCTCTTTCTGCGGTCACACTTGCCAATGTTTCACCTGGAGGTGATACATAAGGATTTCCGTAAATATCAAATCCTGTATTGATATCATTAATTCTATTATTTTTAATAGTAATTTGATTGGCGACCACAACTAATCTACCATCAATACCTGCAATAGCACCAGCCAATGCTGTACCTAATGGATTTTGATAAAACAAGCCACCTATATCTTCAAGTGTTGAAGAAAAATCATTTGCCGCAACTTGTGCTGCATGTATAGTATTAGTTACAGTATCTACTAATGATTTTACTTCGGACAAAGCATTCGGAATAACACCCGAACCAGGAATAATGCCCGGTTTACCTTGATGAAGTTCATTATAAACTTGTTGTAATGGATTGCCTCCAATTTGAGACAATACAATTTTAATTAACTGACAATAACTTAAGTCTAATGCTGCCATATGGTTACCTTATAATTTTTAGGATGATTGTATCTATATTTATCCTACCATTGACTGCTTGTTGCTTAGATTTAATGTCATCCAAGAAGGTTCTCAATTTAACTTTACCTGCGGCCATCAAATCTTTAATTTGTTCTGCAGGTTTGCGCAAAGTCTTTTGCTTTGACTTGTCAGGAGACCAATTTTGCAATGCTGTACCTTTTACAGACATACCTTTAGTCGATTCAGATACATAAACCGCCAATTTGCGAGTCTTGGTATTAAAGAGCCAGACTTGTTCCGCACCTACAAGGTCAATAGCCTTTGCAGATGTCAAATTTAGTTCTTCATCTTTGAGCTTATGCTTAATACTTTTAACTTGGACTGCCGCAGGTTTTTCTCTCGTAGCTCTTGGCTTACGATTAGCTTTCTTAAACTGTCCATACTTGTCACAGTCTTCAAGAAAGGATTCAAACATCTTGACGATATTTTTAAGCTTGCGTTTGTTGATGTTAGAGTAACCTTCGATTAATTGTGAGTCTTTACTATCAACAACTTCAGTAAATTCATCCAATCGCTTTTGGCTCCATGTCTTAATGTCTGAAACATAAGGAGCCGGTACTTGATTGGACTTCAAATAGTTATAAAGATTAATATCTTTATCCTGAGTAACATATTCATCAAGACTGTTTTCAAGTTCACCGATTGTTTCAGAAATCTTTTCCTTCATTGCTTCTTGAATTGAAGGCCGCTTTGTAGTTTCTTCTTTAACTACAACCTTGACGGCATTTTGCTTTTCAATGAAGCGAGCTTTACCTAAATCCAACAGGACATCGAGATTGTTATTAAAACCTTTTAGATGTTTTTCTGAAATATTCGCACCTTGCAATAGCATACGGCACATCCATCCATACGTGATATGTATGTCTCGTTCTTCCACTTCGGAAAAGAATTTAGTTTCTGCTGGACGGTATGTTTTAATATACTGAGCATAATACTTATAAGCATCTGCTCTAGTTTTTTCTGTACTATACCAATTATTAAGTCTTAGTAAAGTAATGGTATAATTTTCGGATGTAGGATCAAGCCTCGACACCAAAGGTTCGGATTGAAGAATTTTGCCTGCATCATGCTGTTTCTTTGTCGCCAATTTCTGCTCCAAGAGTAAATTTAATTGATCGAATGGAATCGAATCTGCACGAACGCCATGCTTGTTTTTCTAGATCAAAAATATGAATATAATTTTCATGTATTTCTGCATCTGGATCTACGACATAACCTGTCGGCAATTTTGATTCCATAAGAGTACACTTCATTTCTCTTATTGTATCATCTTTTTTAACGAAAGTCAAATCTACAGTATCCGTTTTCAAAAGACCATGGAGCCATTCTCTAAATAGTTTTTGTTCTTTCGCGTCTGCAGTTTTATACCAAGTTGGGGATGCAAAATTCATCTTGTACAGCTTTCAAAATAGTTTCAACTCTATTGTCTACATGGTAATTATAATATACTAATTGATGTCTGTCAAGTATTCCTTGAATACCCCTTTTATCAAAAAGGTTATTCGCTCTTTCGGTTATTGGTAACGGATTTTGAATGTCTTCATAATCATAAAATAAAACATGATCATGTAAATTTTCAATACCTCGATGATACTTTAAAGAACGAGGAACGATTGGTATTCCTCCTGTTATTAATGCATCATATAGTCGGATAGGAGTGTCATTTAGAACAGGAACAACCCAATGGGATTTGTGGCTACACCATTCTTTAAATCTATCTAGTTCATCTCTGCTATGATACGACCCATCAACAAGTTTTACTTTTGGTAGCGTTTTTTGTAGGATTTGTAAATTCTTTTGTCTATTAATAAATTGAGGATATTCAATATGTGTACCTAAAGGGTCATTGGTCCTTTCAGTATACATAATCATGTCTAAATTATTGGTTAAGAATTCTTTAGACCATTGAATAACACCTGGACCTACAGGGCCAGCCATGACATTATTTAATCTTGATAATGGTTCAAGATTGTCTGCATGTGTTGGAACATAAAGATCGGATAGTGCAGCCAATACGCCAGAGAGAGCTAACCAATGGTGGTTATCAAAGTCCCAAATTGCAAATACTGAACTAGGACTGTTTAAGTATAGTTGCATATATTGATCTAGATTGTTATTTGTCATTACATTGTTATTACTTAGAACAACAATGGAATTTTCAATACTTGCACCTACTGTTGGCATATTGAAAAATTCAATATTTGCGTGCGTCGGTTTATATCTTACCGCATGGAATATATGATCGGTTAAATATACCTTGCCTGAGAAATTTCTAGAAATACTTTCTCGTAAATTTCTTTGTTTGATATTTTTTACTCTGACAAGATTATAAGCAGCATCTTGTTGAGTAAACCCGCTAATCCCCGCAACCATCTGCGCCAATTGATTTGACAATTGATTGGCTGCACCTATATGTTCTTCAAATGAGGGAACTCCCCACGGCATACTATATGTAACAGTCATTAACCGCCCCTGCCTGTTTTTTTCATGATAGCTTTATTAAGCATTGTCAATTGTTTTGGTCTTACTGTTTTTACCATTGCTTGTAATTCGGCTAATGGTTTAGAATGTAGTTTTGGTTTACCAGATTTGGTGGTGTTTGGGTCACGATTTTTATGATTTGACATACTATCTCCTTAATATAAAATATTATAATTACTATCAGCACACTTGTCAAGCAAAAAGAGCGGGATTGCCCCGCTCTCACATAATTATGCTTTGCCTTCTACTTTTTCTTT
>Ga0315909_10004443_pt1 | contig 16562 bp, 12 predicted proteins | sample LakEriMetagenome_11_FD_203527 | JGI IMG/M metagenome (GOLD analysis project Ga0315909, IMG submission 203527) | Freshwater fungal communities from buoy surface, Lake Erie, Ohio, United States - Buoy 2 MA125 | ecosystem: Environmental > Aquatic > Freshwater > Lake | place: USA: Lake Erie, Ohio...
GCAAGTAACGGAGCAAGTAACGGAGCAAGTAACGGAGCAAGCAACAGAGCAATCCGATGAGGATGAATCTTACATAAAGATTTAACTCGCAAGCGACTGCTACTTTTTGTTGATGAAATAGAGAAAAAGTTTAATAAATCCAACATAATAATTTTAAGTTTTTTATTGCTTTACACCTTTTCGCACTCAAAATGCGCAAAGGGGGTCCCATTTTTTACTCATTTATGCCCACGCAGTGGGCATATTGAATGAAAAAAGGTGTAAAAAATGACATAAATTTAGGAATCCGACACATAAAAATATTTACATAATACAAATAAAAATGGAAAGTCAATTGGAATTATTAAAATTGGAATTTAATCTTGTCAAAGAAAATATAAAAAAAATATCATCAAATTACAATTCAATAAAAGAAAAAATAGGGAAACTCAAACATGTTTATTCGGAAATGATATCAACAAATAGTCACAGGAAGATTTTTTTATTTTGTTTAGAATCTTTTAATTTTCAAATTAAAGCGTTCAATGTTGATACTGAAAATATTAATAATTCTTTGCTTCTTATTACAAATCGCATTTACTGTGATTATTATAAATTATTCAAATTAATTTCATCTCTATTTGATGAGTATAAATATAAATTGCCAAGTTCCATCAAAGAAAAACCAGTTTATAATGATCTTAATCCTTTTGCCGAATATAAATTGGAAGATGTGTGCAATTTACATGAGGATGTGTGTTATCTTATATTAAATTTAATTGACACACACAATTCTAATCAAATAAAAATAGATTCTTACACTTCTAAATCACAAACTGGAATTTGCATTTTGAATTTCATTAAAACGCTTGAATATGACAATTCCGTATTGAAAGATCAGATCATGTTGTATCTTAATTACATGGATTTTTTTAAAAACACTCAGACCAAACATTTGACAAAACTCCTTAGAAAGATGGAGGCTCTTAAAACTGAAATAGATGAAGAGATTGTCTTTGATGCGGACCCAGACACTTATACAGACTCATCATCTTCTGATGGAGACACTGATCCAAGTATTGATCCAACTCAGTTTCAGACAATTCTATTGACAACACCGGTGTCAAGCATGGCATCATCGTCCTCTTATGCATCATCGCATGATTTCTTTGAAAATCCTTTAGAAATCACAGAAAGACGAAATACCATATCTTCTGATTCATCTTTAACTATTTCTGATACTGAAAAAAAAAACGAAAAAATAGAGCCCGAAAAAAAGAAAAAAGGCAGGCCAAGAAAAGAAGACGCCAAAAACGCCAAAGACGAAAACAAAGAAAAACCCAAGGTTTATAAAAACACAGAGACGCCATCTCTAATTGAAAACGAAGAACTGAATTTTGGAATTACCATTGATCAACTTCAGGAACATGTTAATGTTACTATGAATGTTGCTGAATAATGCGGTTTTATTCTACATCCATTGTAGAATAAAAATTATAACAAATTAGAACAAATATCTGTCTGCCTTTTTGCTTTTTTGGATAGGAGATCTGGGTTTTTTTGCTGGTTTGTGTTTTTTGGTTTGAGATTTATGTTTGAATCCGGGAGAATACTCAATCACTTTTTTATTAAGAGATTTCATCTTGCCTTTTTTAGTAAAAGGTTCCCTTCTTTTTGTGCCTGGTTTATAATTCAAAAACCATTCATCATATTCTCGCTCACCTTTTTTAGAAGACAATTCTATAAATTTTTCCGATTTGACTGAACGAAGATCCTCCATCGTTGGCTGCTTTCCATAACAATCCATAGAGAAACGCTTCAATAATCCTTTCTGACTTAATCGGTTCTCCTGTTGCACATTGAATAAAAACTCGGCAATGCATGTCAATCGCTCCTTATGATAGTAGATCTTTTTTGTGTATAAAAATGCCAAATAAAATGTCAATATGGTGTCAATGGTCGCCACATTAATGGATGTGTTTCCGCCAATGACAATCTTGTTGTAATTATGGCACGCGATGGGTTCATATAGGAACGCCACGGTTTCTTTGCCAACGCGAATCTCAATATGTTTGGGCACAATCTCGCCAATTGCAGCGTGTTCAATTAAGCTAATTCTTGTGTAACCATTTTCCTCCAATTGCTCCTTTATGATGAGGGCAATTCTCTCTATGTTTTCAACAATCACGTCAAAGTCCGGAATTTTTGCCAATTCATGTTTTGTCTGATCTCTTAAATAGGTTCCATATAAACTGCACGCATAACCACCAAAAAATACGGCGCCCTGAGACGCCAACTCATCGCGCACAATAGTGAAAATTTCCGCTTCTATTTCTTCTACTGTCATCTTTTCTTTTTCAACTATTCCGACTTTAATATCGCGATTCATCTTGCGCTGGAATTCTACATTGTTGCATTTAGCATTTGCTTTTAGTGGATAATGTTTATTCAATAAATTCAGTCTTTTGTGGACCTTCTCCCATCTACTTACGTCGCCATCGGGCCTGGACAATTCCAAGAACATTGCCATTCTAAGAAAATCCGCCGAGGCATATTTGATTCCCGCAATCTTGATAGATGACTTGTACAACTCGTCAAATATCATGTCGTTCAACTGCGTAATGTCAGCAATCGGCAAATAATTTACGTAAACCTTGTATGTGCCGTGATGAACCCCTGCTTTTGCCTCTACTTCCATGTAGCCGGAATCGTGGTAAATATTGGCCAATTCAATGGCATCGTCCATGGCCGTGCTGGAATAAAAGTCATAATCGGGCACTTCAATGTCTTTATCGTAGAACTGGTCGTCTTTTGGAAGAATATTATTGATGGCAGTTCCTCCATAACAAATTACGTGCTTCAATTTTAGAAATTCTTCTAAAATAGATATTATTTTCTTGACTTCTTCATTTGTGGCTACGCGTTTTCCTTGGACGGCCTCACTTTCATCAACCGCCTTTCTCAAAATTGCAATTTCGCATTCTTGAAAAGTCATTGCGTTGTCGCAAATTTCATTGTCATATTTCTGATTTTTTTTATTTCGCAATAGAGATTTTGACATTCTATACATTTTATTTATAAATTATTGTGACGTTTTTAATCTGAATTAAATTTATGCAATTTTAGAATTAATGATGATATTGGGCAAAAAGACGATTCGCATAAATTAAAAATTTTTTCATAATCTTTTAAATCAGACGTCTGATTATAAAATTTCATCAAAACCATTTGACATGGTTGTTTTGCCAATTCAGCAATAGTTGGCGCCGCAACATTTCCCACTTGCGGGGGCGTTACCATGTAAAATGATTTCACATCTGTGCGACCATTATCTGCAATTGTTATTGGTGATGATATTAATTCATGATAATCTATGTAAGAATATTTGGGGAAATCTACTATGCCACTTCTCAATTGAATATATGTACTAAATGGAATGCAATCTGGGCCATCAGCGCGATTACAACTTCCATAATTATCATAATCCGGCGCGCTTGTTATGTCTAAAATTATTACCATTTTATCCATTAGGTCGCCAATTTTAGTACTTCCATTCACTTTTTTACCATATAATTTTGATCCAAAATTCGTTTCTAAAGATTTCACAATTCTCTTGTAAGCATCGCGACTATGATTTTTTATTCGCAAATGAATGAACAATGGATCTTTTGGCGCAGGTGCCGAAGTGAATGCGTTTCCAATTACTGCAACAAACGCATCATCCATAGTCAAATCCAAATCTGTTTTTATAGATTTGTATTCTGGATCTTCCGAAAATGATATGTATTCTTTCTCTACTCCTTTGTCGTCAATTCTTGTGTAAATTTCAAAATCTAATACGCGACATCCACGATTAATCACAAATTTCACGGATTCTTTGCTGGCGGATCCCCCCACAATTGCGCTGTTGTAAGATGATTTTATAATAAATTCTTTAATGGGTAAATTGTAATATATTTTAGAGATTGGTTTTATATTTAATCCTACACCCATTTTAGATGCAGCATCATTCAAATTGGACATGTCAGTAGCCGCAGATTGTTGATCAAAGCCTTCGGCTACTATCATTTTTGTATTGAACCCTTCAAACACTTTGTCTTCATTTTTTTTAATTTCTTTTGCGAATTGGTTTTTTATCTCGGCATTTTTTTGAAACAAGCTATATACAATGTAAATTGTAATAAACAATATTACTAAAATCAACAGTTTATGAATTATATGCATTGATGATTGTCTTTATAAATTATTGATAAAATATTTGCCGACGGAAAACTATTAGAAATATAATAATAATGTATTATATAAATCTTACAATGGCAGGAGGTCTATTAAATATAATTTCAGAAGGTAATAATAATGTCATGCTTACCGGCAATCCCACCAAAACATTCTTCAAAGTTACTTATTCTAAATATACCAATTTTGGCATGCAAAAGTTTCGCATTGATTATGATGGACAACGCGATCTTCGCCTAAGTGAGCAATCCGTGTTCACATTCCGAGTTCCAAGACACGCTGAACTTTTAATGGACAGTTATTTGGTTTTGACATTGCCTCATATATGGAGTCCTATTTATCATCCTTGCGAGGAAACTAGTGATAATTGGGTTCCTTACAATTTTAGATGGATTAAAAATATTGGCACACATCTCATAAAAGAAATAGAAATGCGCTGTGGCAATTTTACTATTCAAAAATATTCAGGTCAATATTTAGCAGCCATGGTTGAACGTGATTTTGATAAAAATAAAAAAGACCTTTTTAATTCCATGTCCGGAAATGTTACAGATGTAAATGATCCTAGCAATTCACAGGGTCGTGCCAATGCATATCCGTCTGCTTTTTACACTCCTAATTTGGTTGGATCTGAACCATCAATTCGGAGTCGGTCTTTGTATATACCTCTAAATACATGGTTCTGTCTTGAAAGCAAATGCGCGTTTCCTCTTGTTTCTATGCAATACAATGAATTGACAATTACTGTAACTCTAAGACCAGTTGAAGAATTGTTTCAAATTAGAGATGTGTTTGACAGTGCAAATAATTATCCTTATGTTAGACCGGATTTTACTAAACAAGAACAACAGTTTTATCGGTTTTTACAAACACCACCGGCTGTAAAAATTGGACCAGACTCTTATTCCAATAAAACAACCACTTGGAATGCTGATGTTCACATTTTAGCCAATTATTGTTTTTTGTCAAAAGATGAAATTCGGAATTTCACTGCCGAAGATCAAGTCTATTTAATTAAAGATGTGCATGAATATAAATATGAGAATGTGACGGGAGCCAAGAAACTAAAAGTCCAGACGGGCGGAATGGTGGCGAATTGGATGTGGTATTTACAGCGCAATGACGTTTACATGCGTAATGAATGGAGCAATTATACGAATTGGCCATATCGTGTCATTCCAGGCAATATTGTGAATGCGCCACAAGAAGGAAATATTGAAGACGGAATTGTGAATAATTTGACTGGCAATCCAATTGGTCCTTTTATTAATCCGGATTCCATACAAACCGGCATTTTTATAACCAGCGATTTCAATGTTGAAAACCATAAGGAAATAATGGAAACTATGGGCATTCTTTTGAATGGAGAATACAGAGAAAATTTGCTCACACGTGAAGTCTATGATTATGTTGAAAAATATACTAGAACGGCCGGCTTCGCTGGAGAGGGCTTGTATTGTTATAATTTTTGTCTTAACACTGATCCTCATGAATATCAACCATCTGGCGCAATTAATATGTCAAAATTTAAAACTGTTGAACTTGAAATTAATACCTATGTGCCGCAAATAGACACTCAGAATTCAAATTATCAAATAACGTGTCTTGATAATGGCACTGTTATTGGCACCAATGCGTCGTCGTGGCGTTTGTATGAATATAATTACAATTTGGTTTTGTTTGAAGAAAGATATAATGTTCTTTCGTTTGTTGGTGGATATTGCGGATTAATGTATGCTAGATAATTTATTTCTTATATATAACTGAAAAGTAATATCAATTATATATAAGATGTCATCATCCACCAAGTTTAGTGATATAGATGATAATAAAATTTTAGAAAAAATGAAATTGCTCAATTCAGATTATGTTGATTCTATTTATACTTTTGCTGAAGGGTTTTCTGATGATAATGATGATAATGATGATGAAGGGTTTGCTGATGATAATGATGACAATGATGATGAAGGGTTTTCTGATGATAATGATGACAATGATGCTGAAGGGTTTTCTGATGATGAATTAGACAATTCAGTAGAAGGAATGAAATCTAAGTCTAAGTCAAAAAGTCCACCAGATCCAGAATTTATTCCTAAAATAGATATGATTGATTATTTAATAAGAAAAGCTGGCGGATCAAGCAAAGACGTTTCTATTGCAAAAAAAATACTTACAATGTTATTCACCACTTTTTTATCATTTTTAATTGCTCACAATTGGTATTCTAACTTTTTTACATATCCTGTGACAGAACGTCTTTCTCATAAATTTTCAAGTCTTAAAGAAAATGAATTCATTGATTATATATCAACTTATGTTGTGCAATTAGTTTCAATTATTGATGAATATGTGATGGTTAAAATTCCAACAAAAGTTAAAGAATTCACAAACACATCCGCTTATTTTGGCAGACGAACTGTTTTTTATGTATTTTTAAGTGTATCGCTTGGTCTAATTTCATTTTTTTTAAGACAATTTTCTATGATTATTGAATATATCAGAAAAGAACTTAACAAACTTATTAATGTCATTAGAAATTATGCGTCAAACCCAGTTGGACTTAGAAATTATTTTCGCGATTTAATAAATGCCGCATTTAATCAAATTTTTTTATTTAAAGGAAACCCGGTTTTGTCAAGCATTCTTGGAATATCATATTTAATGGTTTTCACGTCTAATATCATTGCTGATAAAACCAAAGGAATATTTGAAAATGTTTTTAATATTATTCCTGCATCCATGACAAAACTTGCTGCTGGAAATATTTTTTATTTGATTTATCTGGTTTTCAAATTTGCCATGTTTTACCAACCAACCATTGCATTTTCATCTTTTATTGTAACTATCTATTTTTTTTATTATTCTATTATGAAAACTGGAATAAAAAGTTTATATTCACTTTATCAAGAAAATGATGCAAACATGAATGATGGACGTGTGGCATTTAAAACTGAACTATTTGGCAATTTTCAAAATGGAATAGAGAATTTTTTAAAAGTAATTACTAATAATTTTCATGAAATTGTGTGGTTTTTTTCAATAAGACGAAATTTTGCCGATATGTTTACTTTGTCTTCTAATTATTTGAAAACACTTTTCCTTGGCCCCGGTATTATGGCTATTTTTAAAATTATATATTATGTCTTGTCAAAATATGGAATTGGCACAGAAGAATTAAATGCGGTGTCACAAGGCATCTCTGAAATAAATAAAAATGTTGATTTTACAAATTATATTGAAAAGAAATTTGAAAAAGAAGAAGATCCAAATCAAGCAAAAGAACATTTTTTTGCAAATATGTTTGAAAAAATTTATCATCCATACAAAACTGCATAGAGACTTGATAATATATATTTGTATCTCATGCCACCCAAACATCGCGGCACTAAATTTACAAAAAAATATTATCCTTTTGTCAGTGTGTGCACTCCCACGTTTAATCGTCGTCCATTTTTAGAAACCATGTTTGCGTGTTTTTGCAATCAAACCTATCCAAAAGATCGCATGGAGTGGATAATAGTAGACGATGGTACCGATAAGGTCGGTGACGTCATACGACAATCCGGCATAAGTCAAATTAAATATATTGAAGTTCCCAATAAATTGACTCTCGGCGCCAAACGCAATTTGATGCATAGTCATTGTAAAGGGTCCATGATTGTCTACATGGATGACGATGATTATTATCCACCGGATCGTGTTGAACACGCGGTGGAGCGTTTGATAGAACACCCTGAAGCATTGTGCGCCGGATCTAGTGAAATATATATTTATTTCAAACATATTAAGCAGATGGTTCAGTTTGGACCTTATGGACAAACTCATGCCACAGCCGGCACATTTGCTTTTCGCGCGGAATTGCTTAAAACCAGCAAATATGAAGAACATGCCGCGCTAGCTGAGGAGCGCGCTTTCTTGAAAAATTATACGGTGCCGTTTGTCCAATTGGATCCCATGAAAACCATTCTGTGTTTTTCACATGAACATAATACTTTTGACAAACGCCGGCTTTTGGAAGCCGGTTACAATGAATTTATGAAACAGTCCTTCAAAAAAGTAGAGGACTTTATTAAAAAAGATTCGGAGATGAAGATTAAGAAGTTTTTTATGGAGGAGATTGATGGACTTTTGGCTAAATATGAACCAGGTGAGGCCAAAATGAAACCGGATGTGCTAAAACAAATTAGTGAGATTATAGCCGAACGTCAGAAACTGTTAGATGAAGAAAATGCTAAAAACGCAAAAATTATGCTCAATGTTAATGGACAAGGCCCTATTGAAATAACACCCACGAAAGCCGTTGAAATTATGAAATCGCAAGCTGAAGAAATTAGTCGGCGCGGCGAGAGAATTGCGGAATTAGAAGATATGGTGAAACGTCTTCAAATTATGTTGAATGATAAGAAAATGGAGCTTGCCAAAATTGCCGGAAACAATAAAAGTGAACCGTCCATGAAAATTAGCGATTTTTTGTAAAAAATTGATCTGATTCTTCTCATTTTTATGTTGATTAAAAATCAATATAAAACCATATCATGAACACCGATTCTGACTTCTCCATTTTGAATAAATATCCTGAAATAGACTCTTATTTGAGCATTTCAAGCAAGTTGCCCATTTTCATAAAACTGATGGCAAGCATTCTACTTTTTCGGCAAAAACTAAATTATACAGTTGATGAATCTGAATCATTCTACTCTTACATTTCAAAATTGGATCAAACCGTCTTTCAAAATATATCCGAGGAAGATCTTCCTAAAGTTCTGAAATGTTTTGTTTTATTAACTTGTTCTTATGTTTGCAATACTGATGTCGCAGATTCTGATGAGGATGATGCGTCGGAATGCCATAAAACAAAAATATGTGATGTTATTGCCAAATATATGATTGCCAATTAAATATTGCTTCCAATATAATATCCTATCATATTCACGCAAATATCAACCATTGAATTTTTATTTATTTCGTTCCAGTATTTTTCAGGAACAGGCCAATATTTTTTTACAAAATAATATAGCATTTTGTTATAGACTATAAATCTTTCAAAAAGTTCCCACAATATTCCTAAAAATAATGCAAAATAATACTTATTTGGGTATAAATATCCAATAATAGTCCACATTATTAAATGATTTATTGTAAATACATCAAATATTGTTGATTTCATATGTCTTTAATTTATTGTAATAAATTAATCGCAAATTTCATATGGTATGAAACTAATCATCCGAGTCCAATTCATCCACTTCTTTAGTATCCGTTTTTTTCACGTTTCTGTCTAAATATCGGTAAATCCGTTTTATGTCCAATTTGTTTATTTCATAACTTTCAAATATTGCTTCTATTGAATTCATCGTGGCAACATCATTCATGAAATCCGGATTTTTTTCCATATAATATATTCGCATCTCTTGAAAAAATGTCATCAAATCTTTCTTATCCATATCCATCTTCTTACACAAATCATAAATAAATTCTATATTGTTGTATTCTGTTGAATACTTTGTCAATACTTTGGTGAATCTTATCGGCTCTTGAATTGGCTCTGGTTTTTTGTCATCATTTATTAATTTATGATAGATGCGATTGTTATTAAATGTCTTCATCAAACTGCTTATCTCATTGAATTGCCATATCTGATTCTGAAAAGTAATACGATCTATATAATCGGCGTAACACACATTGTCCAAAAATTTCAAATAAAATGGAATAGCCATTTCTTGTTTATTCGGCAAAACATCCACCACATTTTCGTGTAATAATAGCGCGACTACCGTGCGATCCGTCTCATTCATTAACATGTTGTGTTCGTCCATCTTATATGGCTTGGAAATTAATGATTGCGTTATCTTGTTTGTGTCTTCATTAAAGGTTTTCACATTTAATATGTTTTTTAGTATTTTCTCGTCTATCAATTCCGGTTTTTTATCACAGAGTTTTTGTATGAATCCCAATTTTCGCAAATCTCCCATAGCATAATTTGCAATTATTTCCTGTTTCTCTATCGGGACTGTTTTGAATATGTCTGAAATAATTGTTTTCATCTGCGGTTGCGTCGGCGTTTTCAATTCAAATACATTACACACTTTCATCAATTCCTTGATCTTCTTGTCTATGTTGTAATTTCCTATACATATGATCGGATTCAGCGTCATATTTTCCTGTTTCTGTTTTTTTGTTTTCTTTTGTCTTATCAGTTTTATTAAGGCATTCAATCCACCTTTGTCGCCACTATTCATTCCGTCTATCTCGTCCATTAATATTGCTATTTTGCGCATCTTCTTGTTCATCATGTCCAACACATTACATGATGATATGTTGTTGCTGGCAATTGCATCTATAAGTGATTTGTTTCTTACGTCGCCGGCATCATATCTTATCACGTCATAATTGAGCTCTTTTAAAATATTTGTAACAAAAGTAGTTTTGCCCACTCCGGATGATCCATATATGTAAAATCCTTTTTTGTAATTTGTGTTTTTGTGATTTGCGTCAAAATTCTTTAATATGGATTTGATTTCTTCGGCTATTACACATCTGTCACATATATTATTTAAATTTGCTGTTGTGATATTCAATTCATTTTTTTTCATTTGCAATTATTAGTAGATTGTCTCTATTTACTAATAATTTAGAATTATTATTTGGCTTTTTGACGCAGTGATTCTTTGACGCAAATATTTTGCGTACTCATTCTTTGACGCAAATTTACTTAGAGAACGCGCTGAAATCCGCAGTTAATGGTCTAAAATTAGATCCCTTTGACTGTAACGCACCGTTGTATGAATATGTGTCAATCGGTGCGCCCGCCTGCGTGCTCATTGAATATGAATTGTTTGACTGCTGAAGTTGTTGAGGTGTTATTCCCGTGTTGTTGCGGTTGTATCCATTTTGGTAAGATTGTGTGTATCCAACGCGCGATGAATCATTCTGTAACATGTTTGTTATTCCGGATCCTGCTGAACCCAATAAATTTGCCGCCGTGCCTATTGTACCACCTACCAAATTTGTTGCAGCATTTACGGCGCCTCCTGCCAAATTTGCTGCAGTTCCTATTGTGCCGCCAATTAATCCACCAGCCATTCCTACTGTTCCCGCAGCCAGATTTGTTGCACCGCCTATTACTTTTCCTGTGGTATCAACGGTTTTTTCCAAAACTCCCCCTGTGCTTTTTCCTACAGATGCCAAAGCACTAGATGGACCTTTTACATCTGCCACGGAATTTCCATCTTTGAATGCCAACGAATTGCCGTCTCCCGATTTGGTTCCTGACCCGCCATTTCCGCCACAACTTGTACAAACATGCCCAGATCCATACTTGCATGACGGACACGCAGGGCACACCGGTGGCACTACTTGGGTCTTTAACATATAATTTGACCATTTCAAATATTCATCTAAAATATGATTTCCAGATTCGGATGATCCGGATGCGCTCGTTGTTGGACTCGGAGTAGTGATATTTGTTTTTTCATCAACTGGACCTGTTGTCAAAAATCGCTTTATTTTCTCTGTGCGAATTCCAACATCTCCTCCTTCAAAACAATTGGCAAATGATACTAAAACTGTTGATGTGTCACAAGGGAAATATAAAATTGTGCGATTTCCTATAGAATCTGGCATAAAAAGTGGCTTGTCTGTTTTTACTAGTTCAGTTCGTTTAGCAGATGGTGTTGATTTATTTTCTGCGGGCGTACTTGAAGTCAATTTAGCAGTATAAGTTTGTTTGTTGGAAGATGTTGGATCTATTTCACTGTCATTGCTTCGGTGATAAACTGTTAAAAGTGTAGTTGATGTTGTTGTGTCTGTTGTTGCTGTGTTATATGCTGTTTGAATTTTTGTCAGAAGAGCAGCAGCATTTGTGGAAACTTTTTCAGCGGCGGTTTTGATTGTTGTCGCAGCAGCTGACACAGTTGTTAATATTCCAATTGCAGTGAGGGCCTCTGATATTGCCTTATTTGCCTCAGAAATATTGTCAGAAAATGTTTTTAAGTCTCCCGTATCGGTAATCACAATTTTGTCGTTGGAAGTTGCTGTTGTTACTACAGTTGCTTTATCTGTAACACTAGTATTGGTTGTCGCGCCGTCGTTACTTGTTTGTGCAGTTAATTTTGTTGAGCTTGCGTTAGTTGCAGCAGCATCTTTGCTTGTCTTGACTGTGGCAAGAAGATCTTTCAATGCTTTGTATGCCGGGGTTTCTTCCGTGATTAATAAGTTTCCGTTTCTCATATCAAATTTCACAGTTTTCATAAATTGGTATTGTTTATTATTAAAATCATACATATATTCATAAATAGATCCATCATCGTCTTTGTCTGCTAAATAAGACGTATATTTTGACTTGGGAATCAAATCAAATGATTTAAATCCATTATTGTCAGTTGAATCCTTTTTGTACATTTGCGTTTCACCATCAAAATAATATATACTGTCAATGTTGTATTCGTTTTTGGGATTTGGTGTTGGCACAATTGAATTGTCTGTGGTTTCACTACTATTTTTTAAATTGAATATTATTATAAATGTTTTTTTATTCCAGGTTATGTAATTCAATTGTTGTTTTGCGGTTGTATTTGACATAATTTTCCAATTTGTCGTCACATCATCAATCACCGCTTTTGTCACTAAAGTTTTTATAGAATCTGATTGCCCCGCGGTTCCAGCATCAAATGTGCTTTTATTATTTCCAGATCTGATATCCATTACAATTTGTGATACTTTTTTGGTTTTTGGTGTTGCTGTTGACACTGGGTCATCAATCAACACTGGTCTGTATATATTTCCATTTTTTTTGTCATAATAAAAATCACTGTCGGCAGCGTTTGATAATTTTATAGTATTTGAAAAATATGTAGTATAATCAGTCATGGATTTCCATGGATCTGATGGCGTTGTAAATCCTTCCGTCAAATTTTCAAATCCTTCAGTGAATTTTTTTCCAAATAATGATGCCGCTATCAATATCAGAAGCAGCAGCAAAAATAACATCAATGGAGTTATCTTAATATCCGTCATTTGTGAATAATATATATTCTATTACGAAAAATAACCCGTTCATTTGATTTAAATATTTAAAATCAAATAAACATTTGCGTTTATTAATATTATAACCATGGAAACAATACCGGTTGAAAAGACAATAAAAAAACTCAAGCCCCCTAAAAAAGAAAAACCATTATTTAAATCTAATCCAACGCCTTTATTGCCATGCCATTCTATTGAAACATCTTTTGAAATTGGTATTGATGAAGCCGGACGCGGACCTCTCTTCGGCCGGGTTTACGTCGCCGCCGTAGTTTTACCTAAAGATTCGGCCAACTTTCACCACGAATGGATGCGCGACAGCAAAAAAATCAAATCCAGAAAAACCATGACCGATTTGGCCAATTATATTAAACAACGCGCCCTCTATTGGGACATTCAATATGCTGAAGCTGAAGAGATTGATCAATCCAATATCCTGGTTTCCGTCATCAATGGCATGCATCGGACTATTCAATCTATTGTCGCCAAATTGCCCAATGAAACTGACAAGTCGGCCGGTCTCCTTCTAGTTGACGGAAACTATTTTAAACCTTATGTCAAATATGATGAGGCGTCCGACCAATTCATTAGTCTACAACATCAAACCGTTGAAAAAGGCGACGGCACCTATTCCAGCATCGCCGCCGCCTCTATTTTGGCTAAAGACGCCCGTGACACCTATATTGAAGAATTGTGCAAGGCGCATCCGGATTTGTCCTCCAGATATGCCTTGGAGAAAAACATGGGCTACGGCACTAAAGCCCATATTGATGGCATCAAGAGTCACGGCATCACTCAGTGGCACCGAAAAACATTCAATATATGTAGGGGCGAAAAAGAGAATTTTGTGAATTGAAATAATCAACACAATAACATTAATTTTATTAATGCTTCATCAATATTTTTTCCAACATATTTGGACTTATATTCATAATAATTCTGAATAATTATTCTATCATTGTATTCAACCTCTATTGTGTCTATTATCTCTTTTGTTAGATAATATCGGTGTTTATTATTTTTTTTGCTTATTCTTGATAAGAATATTCCTTTGTCGTTCTTCACCATTTTATTTCCAATAAATGCCTTCTCATATCTTGAACTATAACTTGAAACATACGCATTTGACGATATTGTGTTGAATATTATTTTGTTTGATGCTGGAATAAGAAATGTTGTTATTTCTCTTGTAATGTCTATTGGAAAATTCGCAATACTACAATTCATTGTTACACTTTATAGTTTATATTTTTTATATGGTATCAGTTGAATCGCTAAACAAAAAGCCCCAATAATAATTCTTTGCTTGTTTTCCGATATTCAGTTGTGCGATCCATTGTGCTATATCCAAACATGAATGTGTCATTGGATTTGTTATATGTGAATCCCAACGCGTATTCTACCGGCTTCCCCTCAAATGTGAAAAACTTGCTCCACCTAGTAACATTTCCTGTTTCGGCGTCTATCGCCACTATTATGTGATAATAATAGCGACGATCCTCATAACTTACGGCATGACATAGGAACCATGTTTCGCTTGCGCAAGCGCTATTGGAGGATCCTAAGCCTACTCTTATGCCATTTGTAGATCCTCTCAAATGTTTGAAAAATGCCGGTGTCTCCGTTGTCTTTTTATTAGTCAATGATTTACCATCAGCGCCAATTCCATATGTTGTCATTGGATACCAATTGTATACAATTCTGAGCGCGTCTCTATCGGCCGTCTCATACAACACCCAATTCTTTTCTATATTTGTGATTCCATCCGTTTTTATTAATACGTGCGACGTCGTGGTTTGCGTTTCCACGTCTATTTTTCCATATTCAACACACATCAATCCTGGCTCTAATCCGCGGTTTGCCGTGAAATGTATCTCATTATTATGTTCTATAAATCGGACGTCTTCCAATCCAATATACAATCCGTCTAATTCTTTGTCATATTCCATTTCAAACTCTTTCTCTATCGTCCTCGCCGAATTGTCGTAAATAGTTATTGCGTTTTTTGTTATTATTCGGTCCCTGTTTATATATTCACCCTTCTCACCAATCTTGTAATTAACATGTCGCACATTTACAATCGTTTTTTTACCTTCATCCAAATGACAAAATGTAGGGGTGCTTTTTGAAAAATCCCTGTGAATTGTAGGTTCAATATTATAAAAATCTGGTGGCAACAACCAACTTGTGCCGGTCATGTCTATGTCTTCCCATGCAACCAATTTTGGCGCGTAAAATTTGTAATTTGCCATCATGTTTTTTATTATGCTTTCTTCTATGGATGGAACTGCCAATACTTTCATGCACAAATCTGCTATATTTATCTTGTCTGGATTATAATAATATCCAGAAATTGTGAATTCATAATCTATCTTATAATCGTAGACGTCGTTTTGCGTAAACAAATGATCTAAGGAATCAGAGATTACGACGGTTCTTTTGGAATCTAATTTTTCTTCATCCTTGTTTATCTTATCCAATCTCGTCCTTGCAATCTTGTAAAATTCATATACCAATCGGTGCTTTGCTTGTATCCTATAATACGACATTATTTCATATATGTTTTCCAGCCTTTTTGGAAACTTATCATATCCCTCCAACCATGTTGCAATCGCCTTCTCCGGTTCTCCCAGAATCATGTGGCATTTTCCTATATTGTAATAACTCTCCCAGATTTCCTCTATCCATCCGCCCATTTCTATGCGTTTTTTGTACGTCTCTATCGCCTTCTCTCTTTGACCATTCTCTCTATAACTGTTTGCCAAATAAAATGTGTATCTATCATTGTTCGGCTCATCTTCCAATCCCTTCAATAGTAGGCGGATATCACGCTCAAATTTGTCCAATTTTGCGCCTCCATCTCCAACATCATTTATAAATAATATGTTTTTCTCTATTGACGCATATTTGGATCCATGCGGCATCTTCACATATTCGTGTGTGACCCCCCAATAAGTCGCGCCAATGTTGTTCTTTACTATTCTTACATTTTTGTAGGACATTTTGGGAGATCCTTGCAAAATATAATATGCCTCTTTTTCTAATCCTCTTTTAAAATCTTCCAAATTGAAATCAGGACCCTTCTCTAAAATCATGTCCGCGTCCATCAACAAAATGTAATCCGCATTTGGCTCTCCTTGACACGCCAATAGAGAATGTGTGCGATTGTATCCAAAATCCTTAAATGGTTCTGTGATCACCTTTCCTGGTTTTCCTCTTGCTTTAAAGTAGTCCTCTATTATTTTCACGGTGTCATCGGTGCTTCCCGTATCGCAAATACAAAAACTATCTATTATGTCTATCACTGAATTAAATAATCGCAT
>Ga0315909_10004444_pt1 | contig 16560 bp, 35 predicted proteins | sample LakEriMetagenome_11_FD_203527 | JGI IMG/M metagenome (GOLD analysis project Ga0315909, IMG submission 203527) | Freshwater fungal communities from buoy surface, Lake Erie, Ohio, United States - Buoy 2 MA125 | ecosystem: Environmental > Aquatic > Freshwater > Lake | place: USA: Lake Erie, Ohio...
CATAGCCAGATTCCTCTGCTGGATTCTTGGCTTCAATACCATCTTTGATGCATTGCAACATAAACTCTGTTTGAATAAATGCCGCACAGTTACCGCATCGCATTCCTTTGGCTTCATCCAAATTGGTTGCCCAGATTACTGCCTTACGCAACCAGAATGTTTCGTTGTTCTCTTCGTCTTTTGGATTTGCTGGGCCATAGCCAACACATTGGAATGCCCAATCTCTGTTTTTCAGATTGACCAAAATGTCTCTGGTCGCCAATGGGCATTGGTATTCTTCTTCACCATTGTGTTCTTTTTCGGCTTCTTCAATCATGTTGGTTGCCATTATTCGTACCACTCCAAAGTAAGAGATGCAGCGTGTGCTGTGCCATTGACATTGGTTAATCGGAACAAGTAATTGGTCAATGGCTTGAGTACATATTCCAATGATCCTGCCGTTCCACCGCCAGACTTCTTTCCAACACCGCCAGGAATAATCTCTGCATCAATTTCAGTACCAACAGCGGTGACAGTTGGGTTGATTACCATGGCAACTTCACTGGGGTTGCTGATAGCGTAGTTGCGGTTGCGGTTGATAGGGGTAAATGCTGTACCCCCAGTGGTAGATGTCCCTTCATAGATGTACAACTCTGCATCACCCAGACACAATCCATCAACTGTTAAATGTGGATACACACCAGCAGGAGAAGCCAACACAATGTCTATGCTTGCGAGTGCTGCCAATGGCGCAGAGTCTGGTGCAATCTTGTATGCATAGAAAGCTCTGCCATCATGATTGCGCTGATGGTTGACATCAACCATGATCACTGGTGCATCAGCGCCAGCAATCACTTGCTCGCCAGCGTTATTTTTATGGGTCAGAGTTACCAGTCTGGACTTGGTATTCTCTGACTCTCGCTGAACAATGATTGGCATTTACTTCTTCTTGACTGATTGTCGAGCTTCACTCATTGCAATGGCAACAGCTTGCTCACGGCTTTTGACTTTCTCACCGCTGGAAGATTTAAGCTTGCCAGCAGAATATTCCTTCATCACCTTCTGCACTTTGGATTGCATCTTGGCTTTGTTGTCTGTTGCCACAATCAAGCTCCTAATTTGGTTTTTGTTCCTTCTTGCTCTGCCAAGCCAAGCTCAGTTCCAGACAACAACGAACGAAGTCCACCACGCTGACGGGCTTTGAGAGCCGCTTGTGCTTTTTGCGCCATCTCAGTTTGCTGTCGATTCATTTCAGCTTCTTGTTTGGCAAGAACTTTGTTTTGGGTAGCTACCTGCTCTTCTTGCGCTTGTTTGGCTTTTTCCATCACTTCTGGATCGCCACCATAAAAAATTGCATCACCCACTTTTTTGATTAAATTTCCAACACCACTCATACTTAACTCCTTTCAATAAAATTATTTTTTTGGAACAGAAAAATACCTATTGCCATATTTTTTAATTTCAAATCCACGTTCTTGTTCTGCATCAACTGCTTTTTGCCAAGTTTCATGGCTGCGTCCTTTTAATATTTTGTAAGACTCTTTTGGCAAATCAAATTCTTTTTTTTCTTTCATGCTTGCTGGAGCTACAGAACCCCAATGACCAGCATTTTCACCAGTTCCATCTGGCCCCATTCCTACCTTACGAGCGGTGGCATAGTCATAGTCCTTACCTTCTGGATCAAAATCAGGATCTTTCTTGGTTTTAGCAACTACACCACTCATACTTAACTCCTTGACATCATAAAAAAATCAGATCCGTCAGCGCCATACTTTTTCATTAAGCCCTCTATCTCAAAACCAATGGCAAGTCCCCAGCGCACCGCTCTCAAGTCAGCGCATCTTACTGTGATCTGCAAACGATGCAAGTTTCTTGATATCACAATGTAATCAGCGTAGATTTGAGCGGCACGGGTCATGGTTTTCCCATATTTTCTGAGCTTTTCATCGCAATTGAGCCACATTTCTGCAACCCCGTCCCAGACATCGATGGCTCCAAAAATGGCAACAGGCTTGCTTTGTAATATCGCAGTGATAGCATGGCCTTGATTGGCTTGAGCGGCTATCAATTCAGCCAGCGGTGTGTTTTTGGGTAGGGTTTCCCTGATGGATGGATCTATTTGCAGAGTCATTGCATGACCTGCATTGAATGGTCGCCAAATCAAAGGGGAGTTTTTGGGTAAAAGCTCAAAAATATCAAGCGAAGACATCGAAATCTGCCGCTGTGACTGAAGATGCAATGAAGATTTTGCCATTGGAAGACTGGGAACCTCTGGTCAACTGGCGGTATTCGCCACCACCCGTCATCAAGTAGCCAAAAGCGTCACCAACGTGTGAGTGTTCGTTCTTGTTTGGCGTGTCTCGGAACCTTTCATGCCCAGCACCGACCGCAATGCGCTTGAAATGGTAGCCACCAGACAAGGATTTACGCAAAAGCTTGCAAGATTTGTTGACCAGCAAGCCTGGTTTGCCTGAAACCATGCGATTCATGGGAGCGGCTGCGGCTTCTCTACGAGCTTTGAAGTCATTGGTGGCGGTTGGCTCGGCTCTGAGTCCCAGTGAGCGCAAATACTCAAAGGCAGTTGTCTCGTAAATCGCATCTCGTTGCATACCAGCAGGGTCGCCCCAGATCCGAATCTCGTATTTCGGGAATCTGGTCTGCAATTCAGCCATTAGGGTTTGCCCGAATCGCTCTAATCCCATGTCAAAAGTCACGATTTCATGCAAAACACGCCACTGACCATTGGGCATACGCTGTCCAAAGACTGCCGCTGGTGTCAAACCAAAGTCCAGTCCGACCTGAATTGGGTGATTGGGGTCTGGTTCCAATTCGGCAGCCATGATGTTGTCGTCATACTCAGGCCAAACAGACTTCCCATCTTGCACAAAGGTGTACTTGCCTTGGGCATAACAGCGAATCCAGTCTAGGGTTTTCCCTGCCAACTGCTGGAGGTAGTAGCCTGGTGGCAGATTCTTGATGTTTTCAGCCATCGGATTGATCTTCCACCATTTGGATGAAGCAAAGATGTGGTCATTGGCTTCTGGGTTTTCGGGCAGTTGATCTGATGGGACTTCGATCACACCGCCTGGTTGTTTGAAGAACTTCCATGCGTACTTTCCTGTGATGGGTTCTTTTTCGGCAAGCCTGTGCCACCAGTGGTCATCGTCCATCGGGTTTGTGTCCATCCAGATGCCGTGCCATGTAGCGCCACCATCTCGTTTGGTGGGATATCGTCCCACTCGGTGTGTGAGTCCATCGATGACAGCTTTTGGGAGTTCTTTGGCTTCGTTAACCCAAGCGCCTGTGAGTTCAAGCGAAAGCAATTTACGGACATCTTTAGGCTGGTCAAGAGCCAGAAAAATAACTTCACAGTCAATCCCTGCCGCATCACCTCTGGGTGGAAGCTTGATGTGGTGAGTGATAGGTGGGGTATGTAGGATCGGGCCATAGACATTCTCAGGAAAAAGATCAGCCCAAGTCTTGAGCGTGGTGGTCTTGAGTTCTGGGTAGCTGTTACGCACAATGACAAAGCGTGTGTACCTGATGCCGTCCACAGGAGATGGCTTTTGTTGCACTGCACGAATCATTATTTTGGCGGCACAGACATAGGACTTGCCAGATCCGACTGGCCCCATGAGTCCAGTGACAAACGACTTGTCTTGCAAAAACTTGAATGCGGTTGGTGAAGACCGCAAGTCGATATTGATACCAGTGATTTGATCAGACATCTTGTACGTCAGGTGATTGGATGGTCACGCCAATGACGGAAGGTTTCTGTCCATCATCAGGAGTGTCGAGCAGACCAGATGCTTTTGCCAGTATCCGCAGTACTTGAACCTTGTCAAAGAGTTCAATCTCAATGGTGGCGTTGCCTTCTTTGTCAACCTTCTGGCTGATCTTCTTGATGGATTGCAGTGCGTGTTCGGGGATCTTGCTGCTGGCTTTTACTTGAATATTGCCTTGGTCATCCCATTCCATGATGTCGGTGATCTTGGTGTTTGCCATGGTGAGCAGGCTGTACGCCACAGCTTCACGGTTGGCAACAATGGTCTGAGATCTTTCAATGCGCTGAACAACATTACGCACTCCCCCCCATCCACGGACGGAGGGGTAAGTGCCATTTGATTTTCTCTCTACCTTTTCTGTCATCAGTAGCAATTGGTTGAGCAATTGTTCCCATAACAACAGGTTGTGCAAGTGACATACCGACCATTTGAGTAGTAGGTATGGGTCACACAAGAAGCCCAAGTTGTCAAAGTGGTGGCGGCAATCCAGATGCCGATCAAAGCTTTTTTCATGTCAGTCTCCAAGTTGGTCAAAAGGGAATATCGTCATCCATGTCCACCGCATTCTTGCTTGGTTGTTGTACAAGAGCGGGTTTCTTTGGTGAGAAGTTGTTACCAGTCTGTGATTCAACAGGAGCGCCCAGCTTCAAGCTGAACCAGACGCTGCCATCAGGATTGACATTGCGCCAAGCTGATAGCCAGTACTGTTGACCAGATTGGTCTGTCCACTTGCCTGTCAAGTCAGGATGTGAATCTTTTTCTTTCTTGGGATTTTTACGCAAGTTCCCACTTGCTTTGGCAGCTTCCATCTGTTATCTCCTTTTTGAAGTGCGATTAAATGCTATCACAGTGAAATCTTGCACACAACAAATATTTATGGCATAGTGCAGTTGCCTGAGTCGTGTTGGGTAAGTCTGTCAGATGTAGCATTGCCTGTGGGGAACCATGGGACACGACCAGTGCTACACCTAACAGGCTTTTTTATGCGCTTTGAAAAACCTTTGTACAGCAAGCGTCCTTCAGCAGCCAAGCGGTCAAAGGAAGCCAAAAAGACCTTACTCAGGCTGGCAAAGACAGACCCAATACTCAAGAAGCTGGTCAACCAACAGGCAGTCAAGATAGCCTTCAAATTGACAAAACAAGCGCCAGTCAAGCCAAAACAGCAATTCCAGCAAGCCCCAACTTACCACCATGGCATGGGATCAGAGTTTTACAAGACCAGGGAGTGGCGGGAGGTGCGCTACAAGGTGTTGGTCAAGTACGGCAAAGTCTGCCAATGCTGTGGAGAAAAACAGGGATATATCCATGTTGACCACATACTGCCAAGATCTTTGTATCCAGATAAAGAATTAGATGAAAAAAACTTGCAAGTGCTATGTGAAGCGTGTAACATTGGCAAGACCAATCGGGATGAAACTGATTGGCGACAGCAATGAGCATCTGGGGTTTTGGAGTCGACCCCTCAAAGGCATGAGATAAACAGTCCTCTCGGGATGCCGAGCAAATCCTCACCAGGAAGATTAGGACGGTAGAGATAAAACGGTACGCACTGACTGACCATCAGTAATACGGCCTGATCTACCCAAGGTAAGCTGAAACCTTGACGATATACAGATGCAGGAAGAATACGCAAGACCATGCGTATACCCATTCGGGACTACGACTCCCTAACTACGCCTATACGAAACGCATTGTCAACAATCCACAATACTCACCAGTCACAACAATACTCACCAGTGCTTATCGCAAATACACACCAGGCTGATTTTCAGAAAAAATTTGAGAGGTGTACCCTAACGGTAAGGTGGGGGCGGGTGGGGGGAAAGGGTCGATCTTGAGCTGGAAGTATTACAGACACTGCTAAGCATACCTACCGCCAGCCAGTGCAGAATTGTAGTAATACTCGCTTTATACAATGTCCATTATGTTAAGTCAGCCCTAGATGCTACTGCTTAAGTTAGCATTTTCGATAGTATACGCTCAATGTCTGCAATGCTGGCATTGGTTCCAGCTTCTTGCTGTGCGATGGTGAACAGCTCTGTTCCTACAGCTTTGCGAATTGCTTCTAATTGATTTTCTCTATCATCATTCACTAGTTGATCACCAGGATCTATCGATTCCAGTTTGCTAACCCTCTTGTTGGTTACTGTTCTTTGCTTCTTGCTCATGTCCTCTCCTTTTGCTCCGCTCGTAAGCTGTTGATTTTGTTCAAGATATGGCGCAGATTCTCCAGCAATTGCGATTATGTCCTCAAGCTTCAAGCTGTTGTAGATGATTTGCCTTGTATGCGCTCGCTCTCCAGCGAATCCATGATAAAGAACTCGCATATATCCCTTTGAAATGAGGGATCTAGTCAATACTGCTGTTCTGTTTAAGCTTATTTTGAAATGGTTGGCAATCCGCTGCAAACCTACCCAAGTCAGTCCTCCTCTGTTGCTGTAAGCACAGAACATCATGAGAACTCTAAGTTCCATATTGGTGAGGGATCGGTCTGTAATTGCTCTAATTGGAACCACAGAGAACTGTCGCTGGTCTGGTTGCTGTTCCTTTTTGTAGATCCTAGGCTTCCTAGGTAGCTTTATCGTTTCCATGCCTTACATTATGCACAGACATAAAAAAACCCCCAAATGGGGGCTTCTAAGCTGGTTTGCTGGCTTCTAATATCTGATTGCTCCCTTGTTTGCCAGTCTCTGTGCTGTCTTGATTCTGTTCACAGATGCGCTTATTGTGCTTTGAGAGCATTTTTGAAACTTGCTGGCTTGTGTCTGTGTCATGCCTTGAACCAGCACCGCATAAGCTCCTCTGCTGGCTTTGCTGTCTTTTCTCATGCCTACAAGCTCATGCAATGCAAAGAATTGGTCTGCTGTCATGCTGTCTCCTTGATTGCAATATGTGGGAACCAGACTTTGACCAGCTTCTTATTTAGATTCTCTGAAGCTTCATAGCATTGATTGAAGAATCTAATTGCATCATCGTTCATGTACCCATCAGACCAGAGATTAATCCCATGGTTCTCAATGATGCTGTCCATCACAAGGTTTGCATCCATGCAATCATTTGGGGTTATTTGATCCATTGCCCAGCTTTGTATTTGCTCTTTGCTCATGGAATGCTGGCAAACACTGACAAAAGACTGTGCAATGCTTGCAATGGTATGTCTGTAGTCATGCCATGGCTTCATAGTGAGATCTCCTCAAGACCTAGATCCTCTTGAATGGTTGCCATTGCTGTGCATACATCATCCCATGCTTGATCATTCTCTTTGCTGCCCTCTGGAATGACAAATTGTCTGTAACCCTCAAGCGCCAGCCAAACAATCTTTATTGAATCTTGAATATCTATCATGCTTGTGTCTCCTTGTTGACAAAATCTAGGGCTTCTTGCAATGTGTCGAACTCTGTGATTGCTTCCAATTCATCCTCGTTGATGTACTTTGCAACAGCAAATTGCAGACCGCCAACTTCCCTCTTTGCTGGATCGGCATAATCGCAAAAGATGCGATATCTCATGTCCTCAAATTCTGCTTCAAAACTAGGGCATATGTCGTTGTGCCATGATGAATCGATCCAATCACTAGGCAATGTCAATTCATAATCAAAGTCTGGAAACTCTGTCTTGTAATTGCTCATTTTGTTGTCTCCTTAGTGTGCTTTGTAGGATATGGTTTTTGTTGTCCAGCATTCACGACAATCTAGGCATCTGCCTTGCTGGTTCGGTGCATTGCAATCTGTTCCCATGGGATTTGTTGTGTGAACATTAGATATCGCAATATTTGCAATGCCTTGCAAGCTTGCTGGAACAGTTACAGCCTTGTCTACATACATTGCAGACAGTCTCACAATCAAGTTCTTAGGCAATGATCCATGCTTTGCAATGTATTGCTTGATCATTGCATATTCCCTTGTTGGCAACCAATGCTGGCAATGTGGTGTCTGCTTTGCAACCTCTGCAATCTTTTCAAGATGCCAAAGCCCTTGCAGATCTCCAGCGTCATGCCATCTGAAATAGGGATCCGATCCAATGCTTGCAACCATTGAATCAACCCATAAGGCATCATTCAGACTGTCCAGTCTTGCATGTTGAGCTGGTTCGATATTGTTTGCATATTGCAGATAATTGCCCTTGTTGGCGTAACACATAGAACAGATGGAACCCTCAAGCTTTGCCATCTTGAATCCAGTCTTGCAAGCCACTGTGGGCAAACTGTATGACTTGCAAGGCATCTTGCTGGTCTGTGTCAAGCCAGCATTGATTGCGTGAGCTTCTTTTTTGAGCATGATGATCTTTTGCATGATCACCCCCAAACCAAAAGAATGACCAGCAAGCAAGGCAAAGCCAGTGAGCAAGCAATTACAACAATTTTGTCTTCTCTATCCATCTTGAATTCTCCTTAGTAGGTAGGTTTTTCAGATTTACCAAAGCACAATTGCTTTGATGCACAGAATTTATTGCTTCTCTGTGCGATATGAAATAGGTGTTTACCCTAGATTGTGCAATTATTTATTGACACAAGCGCAAAATCTATAGATCAAGCCATTGCAGATATTCAATGTGTTATTTTGTTTGCAATGCAATCTCTGCCAGTACTACAAGCTCTTTTCATGGCATTGCATACAGTAAGCAATGCCGCCTACAGTCTGGCCAAAACTTAAATTGAGTCCTGGCGAAACACCACTGGTATGGGGCGCTTGGAAAATTTTTACTCAGAATCGCTGGAATTTTTTCCAGAATTTGCTTTCTGCGCCAGCATGATTTTCACCAGATCTTGCTTGATACCCCTGTATATGCCAAATGGCTCAGAATCAAGCTGCCTTGCTTTACCCCATGCGTATTCTTTCCAACCTGGTGTGTTTGCCAGCATCACCAAGTTATTCAACGCATCGGCATACACTTGCTTAATCATTCTCTTGCAACCACGCCAGCCAATACGCAATCGCAATCAATCCACCAATCGCAATGGCAGCGCCAATGAATAAGCACAGTATGGTTGCAATCATTTCTTTGCTCCTGATAAAGCTTTGGAATAGATAAATACTTGGTTCTTGGCGTTGATGCCTTGCTTGTCCTGCTTGCGCTTGGCATACTCCTCGCCTTGCTTGAAGCGTTTCATCTTCTCATCACGCAACCAAATGCTTGCGCCTTTGTAATCAAATGCGTTTGTCAAGTGTTCTTCTCCTTCAACTTGGCTTCGATGGCTCGGCAAAGTACATCTGAATCTACATCGTGATGAACAGCCCTGATACCCGTGTAAATGTAGTCAATCTCCTCATGCGTCAACCCATGCCATGTACGCTGTGGTGGGTGGGTGTAAAGTGGCGAACTTTTAAACATATCATGGGGAGTTTCTCCATAATTTAGCCAACCCTTATTGTTTACCCATACCCACGCCACAGGCTTTTGCTTTGGCTGTGCCAAGGCTTTTTCAACGACAGCAATAGCTTCTACTGTTCCGCAAGGTTCGCCACCGTGACACCACTTCAACGCCTCAAGCACAAGTTTCAATTCATCTTTTGTCATGCTTCACCTCTGATTTCAGCTACCACTTCAGTTATGTGCGCCCATGTACCTAAACGCTCAACCACTTCAATAATGCGCTCTTGCTTCTTGGCGGCTACAAGGTTGGCAAAGGCTATAAGTGCTTCGGAATAAAGGCCATCAAGGTGTGGGCGCATTCCAATCAAATTGCATTCTTGCGCCATCTCAATAATTTCATCTTCTGTCATTTGTTCTCCAATTGTGGTTGTGACAGAAAGGCTTTACCAAAACTTATACTGCTGTCCAAAATCAGTTCCTCTGGAAGAAATATTGTTTCTGTTTCGCTATGGCAATACGCCCGAAAATTGACACCATTTCTAAAGTAAGGGTCGCATATATATTCAATCTTATCGACTGTCTTATTGCAAACCGCACACATTAACTGACCATGCAGTTCCAAGAAAAACTTATCTTGGTTAATGAGTTTCATTTCTTCATTGCCCTAATATAAATTGCGAAACTGCTGATGGTGTCCTGACCAAAGCCAGTCAGCTTCTCAATGTGCTGTGCCACTTCTTCGATAACTAGGTTGCGTACCACAAGGGGGTAGTACGCTTCGAATGCGGCTTTCACTGCCATTTGCCTGGCTGAACTCTCTTGTTCCCATTGGTTAAATTCCATCTGGTTTCCTTTTGCTTGATGGCTTGAACTTGCCAGCTTTGCGAAAGATGGTTCTCAAACTGTTGTAGTTGACACCGAATCGGTTGGCAATATCCAGCTTGCTGAACCCTTGCTCATACAGACTGAATGCTCTGCGCTCGTCAATTTGAATCGGCTTGCGCCCCGATCCTTTTCTAGCTCCCCCATGCATTTAAGACTCTCCATGCTGTTGCTGCACATAATGGGACTTGTCCATTTCCAATGGCTTTAAGTCTGTCCACCCTAGAGGCCACCCCATGAGCCACTCGACCCACGTTGGGTTCAACTGACCACCATTGCCTACTCCCATCAGTCGAGCCTCTTCCACTGTTGTGTTTTTGTTCAGTAAATCCCAACTGCCAGTCCCGCCACACATCCCCTTGGTTCTCGGTGTAGGCCAGTTCATCTGCCGATATACCGCCACTGCTGTCGATACTTGCCCCACATTCCTGAATAAATTCATTCCTGGGCTGTCCTTCCAATCCCTCGCATTGGGCGTAGGCCATTTCTCTTGTATCTCTGGGTTCGCCAAGCTGAAATTCACTCCTCCCTTGGCTTTCCAAGATGCGCTCGTTGGCTTGCTCCTGTGATCTGTGGCTTGCGGAGTTGGTAGCTTTTCCATCTTCTTGCGTAAGTCTCGTCTGCTGTTGCTCCCACCGTCTAATCCTGTCGTGTTGGGCGTGTGGAAGCTGTCCACGCCATTTGGCGACAATCCAGATTCTGTCCCTCTGATGGTTTGCTCCAACATCCGCTGCTCCCAGCACTCCCCATCTCGCATCAAACCCCATTGAGGCCAAGTCTCCAAGAACTCGTCCAAGTCCCCTAGAAGTGAGCATTGGTGAGTTTTCCACGAACACGAATCTGGGTCGTACTTCACGAATGATCCTCGCCATTTCTCCCCACATTCCTGACCGCTCTCCATCGATGCCAACTCCTTTTCCAGCGGCTGAAATGTCCTGACATGGAAAGCCACCACTGATGACATCGACAATTCCTCGCCATGGATGACCGTCAAAGGTTTGAACATCATCCCAAATCGGGAAAGGCGGGAGAAGACCGTCATTTTGTCGGGCGCACAATACGCTTGCTGGGTAGGGTTCCCATTCGACTGCACAGACTGTTCTCCATCCAAGGAGATGCCCCCCCAGTATTCCTCCACCAGCGCCTGCGAAAAGAGCCAGCTCATTCATTGCATCCCCATGGGATCTTCATCACCCATTGCATCTTTGATTCGTTTCAATTCCCTCGCCATCATGACCATCAGTTGGCTGTTGGCATTGAAGGCTTCTGCCATCTGCTCAAACTGGTGCTCAAGGTGGCTGATCCGCTGCTCCAAAGTCTCTTCATTCATGGCAAAAGCTCCATCACTGTGACCTCAATCCGAGGCGATCCATATGCTTTGATGCTGTGCAGTTCGCACACCTGACTGTCGTCTGCCCACAAGATGCCATTGCCAGCATCCATCACAGCCTTGATGTAGTTGTCCAGATCGGGTTTGCCAACTGGTCTGAGATCCCCAGACTCTGCTTGCTGGCGCTTGACCTTTGACCAACTGACAGGGATTGCCTTGTAGATCCGCACAGACAGGGCTACAGGCGTGTCCAAAGGATCTTGGCTACCCATGGCTTGCCTCGCCATTTGGGCTATCTCCTGCTCCCAATTTGCCGTCTTCTTGGGTGTGTATGTCTTCACGAACCCCCCTTGTCTGGCGAATCTCGGCCTGCCTTTCCCCACAGGCTCTCCACATACGACAAAATTCACCATGAAAGTCATTGAGATCCCCTGTTACTTGTAAAGCTCGGTCAACCAAGCTGGTAGGCATAGCCTCGCCTTCACGCACAGCATCCAGCACTTTGTGCGCCTCTTGCTTGGTCATTTGATTGCCCTCAAGGGCTTGATAAAAGGCAGATCTGTGGGCTTTTCAGGCGGTGGGGGTGGCATATTTGCACTGGGCGGTGTCCACCCATGCTTGCGCCAAGTCGCTTGGACATCAGCGCCACGCTGATACTTGAAGTTGTCAGCGGTCACACGGACGCTGGGCATGGTGATCTTTGTGCCTTCAGGAGGTATCCACTTATTCATTGCCAGTCCTCAGAAATGATTGAAGTCTGGTGTCAGTGTTGGAATACTGACGACCCAGATTGTCAATTATCAGATCGTCAACAATGGCAGCCATCGATCTTCGTTGCGCCAATGCCGCATTGCGAAGGATGTCTTTGCTGGTGGGACGCACTCGCACCATGAGCGGAGTGACCTGAATTTTGGGATTGATTGTGTGTTTCATGCTTGCAAGTATATTGCACAATGTAATCACAGAACTAGGGAATGTACCTAGAAACCCAGCATTTATCAGTGTTGTATACTGATATCACCATGCAATCATGTATGGCAGACAACCTACCTATTAAGGAGAGTCCCATGGAATTCGGTACATTCTGGAAAAAGCTTGTCCGTAGAAAAGATCCCCACACCAGCCAAGAAGCAGCCAAGTCGGTTGACACAACCAACATGGAGCAGATCGTCTACGAGGTTATCGCTCAATATCCAAGTGGCTGCATACAAGACGAGGTACTAGCTCATTTGATGAGCTACCCCTACTCTACAGTCACCGCTCGGTTCAGAGCCTTGCTCGACAAGGGTTACATCATCGACACTGGGTTGACTCGCCCTGGTAAGTCGGGAAGAAAACAGCGAGTTCTCATCATCAAGGAGTTTCACAATGCCTAAGTTAACCTCGGACAAAATGCTGTCCTGCTCACAACTGCCCAGCCTATTTGGTGTCAGCCCTTATTCCAGCCCCAACGATGTCTTGATGTTCTGCATCAAGTCCATACTGGGCGAGGATGCCCGAACCCCAGCGGGTGAAGCGGCAGACTGGGGCAATGCATTGGAGCCAGCCATCATTGCTGAGATGGCAAAGCGCCTCGGCATTGACCGCTATGAGATGCCAGACAAGGCATTTCAGCACCCTGAGCTTGCCCTTGCCGCCAGCGCAGATGCCATTGCCCTGATTGACAAACCCATTGTGATCAACCATGACCCCAGCAAAGGGATCTATGTGGTAGATGGCGACAGCATTGAGTTGACTGGCAATGGTGTGCTGGAATCCAAGCTTACCCGTGGTCATCCAGAGGATGTGTTGCCCTTGTACCGTGGGCCAATTCAAGTCCAAGGCGTGATGATGTGTACTGGTCTGGACTGGGCAGCCATTGGTTGCCTGTACTCAGGCGTGGAACTGCGGATCTTCTTGTTCAAACCCCATGCTGAAACCATGGCACAGATTGAGAACTACGCCATCGACTTCCAAGGCAGACTGACCACCTTTGAAGAGACTGGTGAAGCTCAGTACTACCCAGCCGCTGACAGCAAAGATGCCAACCGCATCTGGCCTACCGCAAGGGAAGAAGAGATCGAACTGGACATTGATGCCGAAGACTTGGTTGCCAACATTGTGCTTGCCAAGAACAAAATTGCCAGCATTCAAGAAGATATTGATCTTTGGGAGAAGGATCTCAAAGAGATGATGAAGAATTATTCCAGTGCAAAGGTCGGACATTGGACGCTCAAATGGCCTATGCGTCACTACAAAGCCACGCCTGAGAAGATCACGCCAGCCAAAGAAGCCTACTCAATCCGTCAGTCAACGATCACCATCAAGGAAACCAAATGAAACAAATTGCATCATCCCTCGTCAAAGCCCAACGAGCCTTTGGCCCAGCATTGAAGACCAGTACAAACCCTCACTTCCGCAGTCGGTATGCAGATCTGTCTGCTTGCGTGGAAGCAGTCATCGATGCCCTCAATGAGAACGGTATCTATTTACTGCAAAAAAATTACGACTGCAATGATGGCATCATGTGCGAGACAGTCTTTGTCCATGAGTCTGGCGAGATGCTGGAGTGCGGTATTGTCCACTTCCCTGCTGTCAAACAAGATCCGCAAGGGTACGCCAGTGCCTTGACTTATGCCCGTAGGTACAGTCTCATGTCTGCCTGTGGCATTGCTCCAGAGGATGATGATGGCAATGCTGGCAGTCGCAAGTTAGCGCCAGCAGTCAACCCACTGGATGCCATCAAGCCAGCAGCGCCAGAAAATTTGCCATTTACGCTGACCATACCAGGCAAAGATTCACGCCAGTATGAGACATCAGAAGCCTACACCAATGGAACCATTGAACTGCGTGAAAAGGTAGAGAAATCAACATTGACACCACGCACAAAAATGACCAAACTTAGGGAACTGCGTGAGGCAAACGAGGATCAGGTAAACAAGATCAACCCTGAGCATAAGGCCAAGCTGCTTGGGGATTACCAACTGCGTCGCAAGAGATTGGGCGCACAGCTTGAGGAGAAAGAAGATGAATCCAGCGGACTGGGAGAAGCTTGATCAGGAATACAGAGAGTACTGCCGAAGATGTCAGTCTATCGGCATACCCCCTGTCGATTTCCACACTTGGCTCTTAGGCCAAGATTAAGCCATCAGGGAATCCAAGGCGTGTTGAGTACGAGCAATCCGATCATCAATGCCATGGGTTCCCCCATTGATCCGCTTGGTCAAGGTTGTCATATCGTTGGCATCAGCATACTGATTCAACTTATTCTTATCCCAGAACCAACCTGCTGACAAAGCAGCGTATTTAGGACTGGATACCTGATCTGGATCTTCTACCAGGTCAACACCCAAAGCCTCACCACACGCACGGTAGTTGTCTTTGCCAGTCAACTGGATCAAGCCACGACCACGGTACTTGAACCCTTCACCAGAGTCCTCATCACCATTGCCCATGCGGTCGGCATAGACCTTGTTGGCAATCTTCTCTGGGTTGCGGTGATAAGGCTGGGCAGCGTCCAAAGATGGGAACCGCTTAGGCCAGACCTTGGTCAATCCTTCTGCTGAGTAGTTGAGGTTTTCTTTGAGCGCAGTGAACCCAGCAGATTCGTGAGCGCATTGCCCCAAGAAACAAGCTTGTCTCTCAGGCGTGTTAATGTCGAACCGATCAAAAGTTTCATTGATTGCATCTATCCACTCCTCTGCCTTGGCAGGCGTTAATTTCAAAGCATGGGCAAGTTGTTCAGCGTTCATCAGTTTCCTTTCATGGTTTGGTAGATGGAGGTGTAGGCATCGATGCAGGCGTTGAGTTGTCTGATTGCTTTGTCTCCATCGTCTGTGATGGTGATAAGAGCTTTAGCAGTCTCTCGCTCAAGTTCGGCTCCTGTTTGAATGCTATCTCTGGGGGCAGGGGTGGGATCTGCGGTGGTTTGTATGGGGCAGGCGGTGGTTTTAACAGGGAGCCGCAGCCGCAAAGTACCAGAGTCAATGTCAGCATTGCGCTTTTGAATAACAGTTTTTGCATTGTTGTTTGCCTTTACAAGTTCAGTTGCTTGTTTCTGCACAGCAGTAACCAGAGCTTGCTCCTTGACCCGTGCCTGCTCGTTTAACCTGGCTATCTCCAACTGCTGGCGCTTGCTTTCATCAGATCCACCTTTGATGTATCCAGTTGTGCCAGCGCCAATCACAGCCAATAAGATGCCAAGCAGCACCCATGGATTGAATAGACTCATTCCTTTGGTTCCATCTTTGGTTCGCTGTCAGCATCAGCATCTGCTTTTGCAACAGCTTTTGCAACAGCTTTGACACCAGATCTGCCAGCTACACCACCAAGCACACCAGTGATGAAGACCATAATGGTAGAGATCTGGCTGGTGTATACCTTGTCAATGGGAGCCATGCCAGCCATTGGCTGAGTGACATAGGTTACAGAATACAGAAACGCAAACATTGCACCGAAAAGAATTGCCACCAAGATGACAATCACAAAAGCCCAGACACGGATCTCTATCTCTTCAGCAGTCATTCGATTGGGTTTGTTCATTACGACAGTAGGCATTATTTTTTCTCCTTTTCAGATGTGGTGATCAACATTTCAGGACAAGTGCCAGTGGCACTACAGACTGGAGGTTTGCATTGATCAAGTTCCCAGTTCTTTGGATCTTGGCATGGATACCTGAATCTATCTTCGCAGCCAGTCAACAAGACCAGCAGAATAGACAGACCCCAAATGCAATAGATGTTCATTTTTCTTTCTCCCTTTCCTTTTGCTCAACCTGTCTTCTCAGCTTCTCAACCTTTTCTACTTGAGCTTTGGCTTCATTCTTTGTTTCAAGTATGTCAAGATAAAGAATCCCCATGATTGGCAACAGCAAAGCAATCAATACACAAGCAGCAATCCAGCCCACTATTTCTTCCCCCACTGATTTACGAACAGGAGCCACAGCCAGAGGTATAGGAGGAATATAGAAGTCGCTACTAGGTATCCTAGTTTTAGCTGGAAGTTTCTTTGGTCTTCCTTGCGTTGCCATGCCTCTTGCCTTTTGATTGCTTCTTGCTTGAGTCTTGCCTGAGTCTGTTCCTCCTGAATGATCTCTCTCATGTTGAACACTTCGGAGTACAGCGCCCCCATCTCAGGCGGGGACTGATACACCATGCATTCACGAATCTGAACCACCAACTCAGCCATCTGCTGCTGTGCCATCACACGCTTTAGTGCCGCCTCCATGTGGTTTTGATCTGGGTCATAGACAGTTCTGGACTTTTCTTCTTCTTCTCTTATGTGTGCTTCAAG
>Ga0315909_10004445_pt1 | contig 16554 bp, 27 predicted proteins | sample LakEriMetagenome_11_FD_203527 | JGI IMG/M metagenome (GOLD analysis project Ga0315909, IMG submission 203527) | Freshwater fungal communities from buoy surface, Lake Erie, Ohio, United States - Buoy 2 MA125 | ecosystem: Environmental > Aquatic > Freshwater > Lake | place: USA: Lake Erie, Ohio...
TCAATGAACACTGCTGGCGTGTGATGGTAGAAGGTCAGCAGGCATTTGATTTTTTCAATCGTAAAGACGCTATATTCTACTGTATAGCCCTGTATAAACAACAAACGCAATTGGCTAGGGAAATACGTGACAACGATAGCCTATTAAACAAATTGGAATTTGAAGCTAGTTTATATCGTTTACGCTATAAAAAAGCGCAGACTAAAGGTGATTCTTGGGGTGAAGAATACTACAGCAATAGATATACAGAAATACAGCATCGTATAGAACAAGTTAAAAAAGAAATTAAGAAAAACCTAAACTTGGCTAAATATATTAAAGTCTAAATAGGAATTTGACCATGAAACTAGCAGAAATGTCTACGAAATCAACACGTAAGATTAACAAATTAATGGAAAGCCGCTTTGGTTTTGCTATTAATTTCAGTAATCTAACCGTTGAAAAAGCAGAACGTCTAAGTGAAACTATCTCAGCAAACTTAGACAAGATCCGCCACAGTGTGGACTTACACACAGCAGAAAAGAATCCACGTTATATGGAACTACTCACAGTCCAAGAAGGATTGAATACTTGGTTAGAAGAAAATCGCCAAACTCTAGTAGAAGGCGAAGTAGGTAATGCTGAAGTATTACTAGCCGCTAAGAACATGGTAGATTCAATACAAGATGCTATCGAAAAAGTTGGTAAGATGCAAAACGAACAACTACCAGAATTATTAGACAGCATCCGCGATCAAATTGGTTCAGAACAAGCTGACGGATTTAAAAACGCAGTAGGCTCTACATTAGATACACTGATGGGTAACTTACAATCAGCACGTGAAGGTGTCGATGGTGGTGTGCGTATCTTAACTGGTGAACAACTTAATAATCCAATGGCTATGCCAGGCGATCAAGCTGATTTAAGTGGTAGTGATACAGAATTACCTCCAGCACCGGGTAGCGATCTAGATCAAGACGAAACCGACGGATTTGGTGCTACTGACGCCGCAGTTGGTGGTGCAGAAGAACTTGGCCGCGAACTAAGATAATCGTGCGCTTAGATGAATTCGTACACAGTCCAAAGAATACTCCAGAGTCTAATTTAACAACAGCTCTGGAGCTTATTCGCCACAGATACAAAGATAAGAAACAACTCCCAAAAATCTCAACACAGAGTCTAATTAATCTTGTGCTCAATACAGACAAGACCTTTGATTATGACGCACTAGTTTCAGCTAATGAAACAAATCCAGCATTAAAAAATCTTATTAAAAGCTATAACAAAGATTATATAGAATTACGTCCAGCTGGCGAACTAGATGATACAGATGCTACGACCACAAATACTCCCGCAGGTGATGCTACAACCGCACCTGTAGACACTGTCGCAAACATGGCAAAAAAAGCCGCTAAAAAACGCGGCGCACCTGGATTCTAGTAGTAAATACTAGATGATTCGTTTATTTCCTGTAGTAGAGTTTTACATAACCAATGTCTGCAATCTAAGTTGTCGCGGCTGTAACCGTTTTAACGATTTAAATTTCAAAGGACATCAACGCTGGGCTGATCATGCAGACGCATATGAAGCTTGGAGTAAACGCTTAGATTTACCACGTATTACTATCATAGGTGGCGAACCTACACTTAACCCGGATTTAGAATTGTGGGTCAGTAATCTACGCAGATTGTGGCCTAATGCTGTTATTATGGTACAGACTAACGGCACATATCAACGAGAAGAACATATGAACTTCTGGGAAAAATATAATGTTGCTTTTGGAGTGAGCTTACACGATCCCGCTATTGCTGACGAAATTAAAGAAAGATGGAAATATAAAGCAGGATTCATTGAGGCATTTACATTCCATCAAAGTACAGTAATAAAACAGAACGATCATTATGTTTTACACCGCAGTAATCCAGTAAAAGCATTTGCAGCCTGCGATATGAAACATGATCACACTATGTATCAAGGTAAATTATATAAGTGTCCTGCTATGAGTAATTTACCAGACTTTGATCAGCAGTTCGATCTACGCTTAGACGATCGTCAACGAGAATTATTGTATAGTTATCAACCATTATCAGCTGATTGCAGTGAAGAAGAATTACAACAATTTGCCGCTACAAAAGATCAACATATAGCACAATGTGAGTTTTGCCCACAAGATCTACGATGGCATACAGCACTGGGTGAATTTAAAGAAAACCTACCAAAACCAATTTTTGACACTACTCCTATAGACGAATCTCAATTATACAGATATAGAGAACATCTTCCGGTTGACAAACAATAATAAATACTTTAGTATTTTACTATACTATTGGAGTTTACATGGCTTATTCAGAAAAAGTATTAGACCATTACGAAAATCCTCGTAATGTGGGCACCTTGGACAAGAATAGTCCAGATGTAGGAACAGGTATGGTAGGTGCACCAGCCTGCGGTGATGTGATGAAATTACAGATTGAAGTGCATGAAGGAATCATAACAGATGCCAAATTTAAAACGTATGGTTGTGGCAGTGCTATTGCTAGCTCTAGCCTTGTCACTGAGCTCCTCAAGGGCAAGACGCTGGATGAGGCACAGACCATCAAAAACTCACATATCGCAGAAGAACTTGCGTTACCGCCCGTCAAGATACATTGCTCGGTGCTTGCAGAAGATGCAATCAAATCAGCTATAGCTGACTACAGAAAAAAGAATGAAACGCAACCCCATTGAAAGTCCCTGTATAGGTGTATGCCAATTCATCAGCGGTGAGTGTAGTGCTTGTTTTCGTACGCAGGATGAAGCGTTTGAATGGTATGAATTAACCGATGAACAAAGACAAACTGTGTGGAATAGGATTATAAAGAAAAATGAAACAGTCTAAGGTAGAAAGTCCCTGCATATCAATATGCAGATATGAAAATGAAATCTGTGTAGGTTGTGGAAGGACGGTGGAAGAAGTAACTGAATGGTATAACTTCACTGACAAACAAAAACAAAAAATCATTGATAGATTAGAAAAAGAAATTACTGATTGGTTTGAATAACAAAAAAAATGATATCAATTACATCTTCAGCAAGTAAAAAAATGCAGGAAGCATTAGATCACAGAGGAAAAGGCATCGGTATGCGTATTGGTGTTAGAACAAGTGGCTGTAGTGGGTTTGCTTACGTATTAGAATTTGCTGATCGATTATTCGAGGGTGACCTCGAAGTAGAAGACCGCGGTGTTACACTCGTAATCAATAAAAAAGATCTGGTATACTTACAAGGTATGCAGATCGACTATACCAAAAAAGGTCTCAACGAAGGATTTGAATTTTCTAATCCCAACGAGAAAGCACGTTGTGGTTGTGGTGAATCATTTACCGTTTGACAATCATCAGATAAGCATATATACTTAATAGATGCTTATACAAAAATACAATTATACTCCAATAAACCGTGACACAGTAGAAGGCAAAAGACTTTATACTCTGCCAGATGGATCACGTGTTCCTAGCGTTACAACAATATTAGATCGTACCAAACCACAAGAAAAACGAGAAGCTCTAGCCAATTGGCGTAAATCAGTAGGTGAAAAACGTGCTACTGAAATTACAACAGAAGCCGCAGGACGTGGTACACGTATGCACAAATTTTTAGAGGACTATGTGCGTAATAATCGAGTATTAACTGAACCAGGTTCAAATCCGTATAGCGTTGAAGCACACAACATGGCTAAGGAAATTATTAATAACGGACTAATAAACGTGCAAGAAGTATGGGGTATCGAAGTGCCCTTGTATGTTCCGGGGTTGTATGCTGGTACTACAGACGCCTGCGGTTTATATCATGGCCAACCCTCAATTTTAGACTACAAACAGACTAATAAACCCAAGAAAAAGGAGTGGATTGAAGACTATTTCCTTCAATTATGCGCCTATGCTGCCGCACATAATGAAGTCCACGGCACAGACATTCGTCAGGGCGTTATACTGATGGCTGTAGCGCCAAAGCCTAACGAAAAACCTCAGTTTCAGCATTGGGTACTTGAAGGCAATGAGTGGACGATTTGGATGGATCGTTGGTTTGATAGAGTTGAGCAGTATTATAAATTAGCATAAATACTAGATATTGAACTAAGGTAAAATCATGGCTGTAATACAAATTTCAAAAATCCAAGTACGTCGTGGTCTACAGGAAAATCTACCACAGCTAGCGTCGGGAGAATTAGGTTGGTCGATTGACGAGCGTCGTTTATACATCGGCAACGGTACTTTATCAGAAGGTGCACCTGAAATAGGTGTAACTGAAATATTAACTGAATTTTCAGCTGATGAGAATGCCGCAAATATCGCACTGTTACAGTCAAATGTCAGTATACTTCAATCATATGCTAGCCTTACATCTAATAACGTAGCAAAAACTACTTTGGTATTAGCAAATAATACTGGGTCTGCTACAAACACTGCTCTTACACTCACTGATTCGTTGACTAATCTAATTGATTATAGAATCACTCGCGGTATCGAAGCTAGGGTAGGCACCATTAAAGTTACTCAAATAAGTGGTAATGTTGCGGTGTTTGATGATGAATATACAGAAACTGGTTCTACTGGTGTAAACTTATCATTTTTTGCCTACGGCAATAGTGCGGTGTTACAATATACTACAACCAATACCGGTACATCAGCTAATCTTACATACTATTCACCTAGAACGTTTGCCTAATCATGTGGCAGAATTTTTGGAACCTGCGTGTCAATGACAGGCTAGCGCAGTGGAAAGATTTCCGTCATGAGCTAGATCGCTTGCCCTTAGAGTCTGCTGTAATAGAACTAAACAACATGTGGAGCACTGCTCCATTTGTCAACTATAATCTAGATCCTAGTGATCCAAAATCATGGCCAGATCCTTGGACATTGTTAGCCGAAAACTACTGGTGTGACGTTGCTAAAGCACTTGGAATCATGTATACTATATACTTTACTCATCATAGAAATACCGCAATGGAAATAAGAGTATATTATGATTATAAAGATAAAGAACGCTATTCTGTAGCTTGGTTAGACGATGGAAAATATATTCTTAATTACTGGCCTTATGAAATAGTAAATACAAAACAAGTAGAAGAAAAGCAATTACAACTGCTGTATCAATATTCAAGCACAGATTTAGCATTAGAGAAATACTAAAAGAGGTATCAAATTGAGCAATATTCAAGTCAAAAAACGCAGTGGCCAGATCGTACCACTAGATCTTACAAAATGGCAGGCACAGGTAGCCAAAGTATGTCAGGGCGTAGCTGATGTCAGCCAATCCATGATAGAAATCAAAGCACAACCACATTTTTACGATGGTATATCCACACGCGAAATTGATGAAATTACCCTACGTGCAATCGTAGATTTGATTGACGTAGAACATGAACCTGAAGTAGGTCATACTAATTATCAATTCGTAGCAGGTAAACAAAGACTATCTATGCTACGTAAAGATATCTATGGTGATTATGCTGTTCCACACTTGTATGAAATCGTTAAAACGAACGTAGCTACTGGATTATATACAGAAGAATTATTATCTTGGTACACAGAAGATGAATGGAACAAGATGAACGACATGATCGATCATGCCAAAGATGAAGAATATAGTTATGCGGCTATCGAGCAGTTGATTGAAAAATATCTAGTTAAGAATCGCGCTACTAAACAGATTTATGAAACTCCTCAAGTCCGTTATATGGTTGCTGCTGCAACAGTGTTCCATAAAGAAAATCCACAACAAAGATTACGCTACATCCGAGATTACTATACCTGCGCCAGTGACGGATTGTTCACGCTCGCCACTCCAGTACTCGCTGGCCTAGGTACCCCCACAAAACAATTCAGTTCATGCGTGTTAATCAAATCAGACGATGATCTAGACAGTATTTTTGCCAGTGGTGAAATGATGGCCAAGTATGCCAGCAAGCGTGCAGGCATTGGCTTAGAGATAGGTCGTTTGCGCCCATTGGGTAGTCCTATACGAGGCGGGGAAATCATGCACACAGGCATGATCCCCTTCCTTAAGAAATGGTTTGGTGATCTACGCAGTTGTTCACAAGGTGGTATCCGTAATGCGTCAGCTACGGTATTCTATCCGATCTGGCATCATCAGTTTGATGATCTTATCGTGCTTAAAAACAATCAAGGTACGGAAGAAACACGTGTGCGACATATGGACTATGGTGTCGTGCTTAACGCTATGTTCTGGAGACGTTTTAAGAATAAAGAAAACATAACATTCTTTGATCCTAATGAAGTGCCTGACTTATATGAAGCATTTTATAAAGATACAAAACTGTTTGAAGAACTATATGAGAAGTATGAACGTCAAAAAGGACTACGTAAAAAAGTTTTATCGGCTGAAGAAGTATTTAAAAGTGGTATCTTAAAAGAGCGTACAGATACGGGACGTATCTACTTAGTGTTTATCGACAATGTAATGAACCAAGGACCATTTGATCCAGAATATCACACAATCTATCAAAGTAACTTATGCTGTGAAATCCTGTTACCTACTAAGCCATTTAAACGTTTAGATGATGATAAAGGTCGTATCGCTTTATGTACCTTAGGCAGTATCAATTGGGGAGCTTTCCGTAATCCAGAAGATATGCGTCGTGCTTGTCGCATCTTACAAAGATCATTGTGCAACATCTTAGATTATCAAGATTTCTTGAGCATACAGAGCAAATTATCGAATGACGAGATCCAACCTCTAGGTATCGGAGTCACTAATCTTGCTTACTGGCATGCTAAACGCAGTTATGAATATGGTACTACAGAAGCCTTACAGGATGTCAAGACTTGGATGGAACATCAGGCATTCTTCTTGACAGAAGCCACTGTTGAACTGGCTAAAGAACGTGGCGCATGTAAACACAGTGAATACACACGGTATGGTAAAGGTAAGTTTCCATGGGAGAATCGCGCAAAAGCTGTAAACAAACTAGCCGATTTTACACCAACACGTGAACTAGATTGGGAACAACTACGCAGTGACATGAGATCGTATGGTGTGCGTAATGCTACACTAATGGCTATCGCTCCAGTAGAAAGTTCGAGTGTGGTTATTGGATCAACTAATGGTATCGAAATGCCGATGAGCTTGATTTCAGTTAAAGAGTCAAAAGCAGGTAGTTTTATACAGGTAGTACCAGAATATAACAAACTAAAAAATAAGTATCAACTGATGTGGGAACAGAAAGACTGCGACGGATATTTGAAAACAGCGGCAGTGCTAGCGGCCTATGTAGATCAAAGTATTTCAACAAATACATTCTATAATCCAGCACACTTCCCAGATCGTAAGGTTCCGACTACGCTGATCGCTAAAAACTTGATGCAGGCACATGCATGGGGAATTAAGACTTTCTACTACAGTTTAATCAATAAAGCTGGTAGTAAGGTTGTAGACGAAGTAAAATCAGAAGTGACAGTAGAAGAAGTAACATCAACAGAATATGAAGAGGACTGCGAAAGCTGTAAATTATAATGTCAAAGGCACAATACGATTTAAAACATTCAACAGATTATCTTAGTCGCAAGATGTTCTTGGACCCAGCTGGTCCTGTGACCATCCAACGATTTGAAGAAGTCAAATACAACAAGGTAGTAAAGCTAGAACAAACAGCACGTGGGTTCTTTTGGGTTCCAGAAGAGGTTAGTTTAACTAAAGATGCCAACGACTTCAAAGAAGCCAGTGATACGGTTAAACATATCTTTACCAGTAACCTGCTACGTCAGACAGCATTAGACAGCCTACAAGGTCGTGGGCCAGCACAGGTATTCACTCCTGTGGTAAGTATTCCAGAATTAGAAGCGTTGATGTATAATTGGAGTTTCTTTGAAACCAACATACATTCACGTAGTTACAGCCATATCATACGAAATATCTATAACGTGCCAAAAGATGTGTTCAACACTATCCATGACACTAATGAGATTATCAGTATGGCATCCACCATAGGCAACTACTATGATGCTCTACACCGTATCAACTGCAAGATAGAGCTAGGACACAAAGTAGATGAACAAGAACATATTAAAGCCATATGGTTGGCACTAAACGCCAGTTACGGACTCGAGGCGTTCCGTTTCATGGTATCATTCGCTACAAGTCTAGCAATGGTTGAAAACAAGATCTTCATCGGCAACGGTAATATCATTAGCTTGATTTTACAAGATGAAGTTCTACATAAAGAATGGACTGCTTGGTTAATCAATCAGGTGGTAAAAGAAGATGCACGTTTTGCCAAGGTTAAAGAAGAATGTGCTGATGAAGTTTATGCTATGTATCAGGATGTAATACGTGAGGAAAAGGCCTGGGCTGATTATTTGTTTAAACTAGGTCCTGTGATCGGTCTTAACGCTAATATCTTAAAAGAATTCGTAGACTATACCGCAGTTGGTGCACTAAAAGATATTGGCATTAAATATCAAGAACCAGCACCTAAGACTACACCTATACCTTGGTTTAATAAACACAGCGATACAAGTAAAAAACAAACAGCCTTACAAGAAAATGAATCAACGAATTATGTGATCGGAGTCATGGGTGAAAACGTTGACTACGATGAATTACCGGAGTTATAAAATGTTAACAATATATAGTAAAAATCACTGCCCGTTCTGCGACAAGGCCAAACACTTATTAAAAACAAAAAACGTCGCATACCAAGAAATCAAGATCGATGAAGATCCTGATGCACGTGAATGGTTGATCGGTCAAGGACATCGCACAGCACCACAGATCTACAAGGGTGATGAACTGTTCGTAGAAGGTGGATATCAAGGCTTAGCTCGATTATCAGATGAAGAATTATTCAATAAACTAGGGGAATCAAGTGTTAGTAACTAATAAGTATGATCAAGATGATATAGTGACTTTTAAGATAGTCAACGGTGATGAGATTGTCGCTAAAATCGTAGAAGAATCAGATGACGCATTTACTGTAAGCAAACCATGTACTGTCATGCCTAGCCAACAGGGTCTGGGTCTACTACAAAGCCTATTCACAAGCGACTTAAATAAGAGTATAAGATTAGAAAAACGACATGTGATGATGCATGCACCTACAGTAAAGGATGTGCAGAATCATTACATTAAAACCACTACTGGTATTGAACCAGTTGGTGCAGGTGGTATTATTACATAGGAAGTAGAAATGGCAGACTTAATCGCTAGCGCGAGATCGATGACCACAGTTGCCGATGGGCAATATGTAGCTATCGGTACACCCAGAGCATCCATAACTCCTGCTACATTAACAGCCATGGTTGGTATGGCTCAAGGTAATGGCCTTGCTATAGATATCGCACCTAAAGTCAACGAAGCCATGACCAATCTACAGACTGTGGCTAATAGCAGTGTTTGGCCAGCGAATGCTAATGCACAAGCTGCTCTTACTGCATTAACCAGTGTGCAAAGCAAATTGTTTAACAAAGATGATGCTGGTGGATTTGGTACTATCGTTGGTAAGATACAAGCACATATTTCTAACAGCAATGATGTATTGAATACTACGAATTTTCTTAGCAATAGCTCATACAGTGATTTTGGCAGCGGTATAACTGATATGTCAAGCATGGGAGATCGTGGACTGACAAATATATTAGGTAGCTTACCAGGTGCAGGCCAGGCTATGGCATCAACTGGTACTATGTTTAATGATATAGATATCAAACACTTTGGTACTCCTAATGGTATGGTAGAGGCCCTTACAAAAAATAAATTAGCCAACGCCACAGGAGTTAATCAGAAACTGATTGAAGCTGGTGTGGATCTCAATGATATACACAATCCTGTTTATGCTGATAAAATCTCAACAGCATTATCTAATATTAAAGATCCTGCGGCTATCAATGCCACAGCTGAACAATTTGAAATTAACAATCCATTTGCAGGATTACCTAGTTATACTGGATCAGATAGTAGTTTATATAAGAGTCCAGATTTCTTAACAGGCAGTACAGCATCAGCACCTAAAGCTACTACGATTCCCGCATCTGGAACATCCACATTTGGAGCACCAACTACTACAGGGTTTCCTACAACACAAGGCACCAGTCGCCAGGGCGGATCGTTTGGGTCTGAACAGATACAAGGACAAACAGGAACAGGTATACAAGGACTTAAAGATCTTAGTGACTATACCAAAACTGCTAATCCTGCCGACACCGCTGGCTTTACTGGCATGGGTGAACTAACCACCAAATTCAAAGACATGGGTGGTGGTAGTGTAGTGGATGCTAGCAAGGCACCAAGTTTTTTTGCCAACATACAGAAAGTTCCTACACCGTTGGTAAATTCCGCACACCCGACTCTTAACAGTCTGATTTCATCACATTCATCTACTATACAAAATCTAATAGGATCTAGCACTGTACCCACGGCACAGGATTTTCTAGGACCGGTAGCAGGTTGCACAGAATTAGATGCTCTAGCAGAGGGAGTTACTGATGATCGTGTTGCTGCTCTTAACTCCAGATTGGCAACTACAAATAATTTTTTAACCAAGGCCGACATAACCGCAGTTACAGCCCCAGCTACACAGACTCTTACCGGTGTGATGAGCTTTGCTACTAAACTACCAACCTATGGCAAAGAAATGAATGAAGGTAGCGTAGGTACTATGCTACGCAACATGGCTAATACCAGCACCAAATACGGTGAAGCGGTCAAAGCCAGCCTAGCTGAAGGTAAGAACAATGATCTATTAGGTGCAAATGGTATAGGTCCACTTAAAACAAATCCTTTTGAAGGCGTACCTGCCTATGCCGGTGAAGACAGCAGTTTAGCTACCAACGCTGGAGCAAAGTTGCTAGGGGGATAACTATGTATCTTAATCCAACAGTAGAATATAATCATATCAGTGAATGGTTATCTACTTTGATTGGAGAGCGTATCACTCCTCGTAGTCTTGTTAAACGTCTTAGCAAACATCTTAACAAACATCAACATCCTGTTCGCATCAAACTCTACACTGGTGCACGTGGTGCGCTTGATCCAGATGAGTTTACTATTGGTGCAGAGTATGATCCTGGTCTAGATGAACAAAAAAAGAAACAGTTCATTATTGACTTTATTCTCAATCATCCTAAAACAACTCCAATGACTATCACTGATGAAATGGCCGATAAGCTGGCTATTGATCTAGTAGAAACACTCATACACGAATATGAACATCAACGTCAATTCCGCCACCGTAGATATCGATATCATAGGAATACCTATAAAAGTGATCACAAAGATCTACAGAAGCGTGCTGATCAAGAGTATCTAGGTGACCCTGATGAAATAGACGCTTATGCTCAAAATATAGCGGCTAGACAATACTTAATGAAATATAAGTTAAATATTACTAGTGCGGCTAAAATTAACAGCCCAGATCTAAAACAGTATTACAAGGCATTTGGTAAGGATCATGAAGTAACTAAACTATTACTGAAAAAGATCAAAGCAAACGTAAAATACTTTAAGGAGAACGACAATGGCAAAAATCACAGAAGAGCATTCAAACGCCCTCAGTTTAAACGCAGATGATGATGTGTTAGGTGATATCTCGCCAGAGGATTATGTTTTTGTCGTCAGCCAAGATGGCAGTCTCAAAGGGATAAGCTTACCAGAAACAGATATTACAGCTAGTGATCGCGTAGAAGAAATATTTAAATTTTTTATCAACAGAGAAGGTGGGCATTTAGCTACTAGGACTGTTCACTAGGCTACGTAGCTCAAATAAGGTAGCTATAACATCACCCTCATGAAGTATAGCCTTACCACCGACAGCTCGCCATTCTTCAACGTTACTTGGACGATCATCGATTAAGATGTCACCTGGGCGACAATGCTGACATTTCTCATTGCTATGCGGACCAAACCATACAGGTATCTTAGGCCAACGACTTTCGATCCATTTGATCTTATCCCAGAATGCCCACGGTACGTCATTCTGTCTAGGGATAGCTGTTAAGAACTTAACATCCATGCGATTATCTTTTGCCAACTGTTGAACTTCTTTTACTAGTCTATGAGCATCGGGCATTTCGCCTAGTTCAGAATACAGTCTAGGATTAGCTGAAATCTTAGCCCAACCTTCTTGATCATAACGCACACCACCCGGCGTTCGGAATCCTACTATTGGTTCTGCGTAGCCATCGAAATCTGCGACTACTCCGTCCATGTCTAAAAATATTGTTGTCATTGTCTATTTCTCAATCTAATTCATATTTAATGCGCCATATGGCCATGCGTGTCTTAGGTCCTATAGTGCCTGTAGGTTCTATACCTTTGCTTTTTTGGAATGCTTTGATTTTTTCTTTCGTGGACAAATCTGGCATGCGTTCCTTACACACTTTATGATACTTATCAAATACGTTAAACAGTTTACAGTCACGGCCTGTTACAGCATCTAGAGCATGATCCGTTAGAGTTTTGCCTGTAGTTCCATAAGCTACTACATCACCTGCGGTCTTGGCCTGATCAACAGTTTCAGCTACTGTAACAACAGTAGCACCAGCACCCATCTGCCCGGCTAGCATGGTCGCACAACCCTGCAACAACAAACAAACAACTAGTAAGAATTTCATCCCCATTGTAATAAAAATTGTGTTACTAATTCTCCTGTGGGAAAGTTCATGACCATGCCTTCATGATGCATACGCCCTTTAGGCAAGTGTTTCTCCATCCAACGATATATACCCTTCTCATTTTGTATCCACCAACTGAAATCTGCTATGACTACCATATAATCCTTCCAACCAACTTCTTCTGGAGTAACTACTATGAATCTACGACCATTGGCTCCGTCTAGTAAGCTCATAGATATTTTAATACAAACAAGGTATAATCTTCATCATGTTCAAAATCAAGGTGGACTACGTCGACCCTATCAAACCCCCCTGGTGCATCAGCTATACTCCACACTTCTGTAGCCTTGCGTATCTTGAATTTAAGTTCTTTACCCATACTCATAGCGGTATATTCAAGACTTAATCTTTGCCATAACTTACCCCATTCTCGCTCAGTATAACTTAATGTTTTCATAGGTCGATATACTGTAGTTTAAAATTATCAGCACGCGGCTCGTGTCCTAGGTAGCCACGTGGATTACACACGATCCTAGTAGTACCGATCTCATAATCAAATGGCTCATGTGTGTGCCCGTGTGTCCATAAACGAATCTGTGGGCGATAAGCGATAAAATCGTCTAGGTCGCTGGCAAAAGCACCATTCATGATCTTATCGTGGGCATACTTAGGATGCACGCTTTTAAAACTAGGACAGTGATGCCCAACTACGATGAACTTATAGTTTGGACGATCGTAGGTGATATGATTGATATAGTCCATCGACTTCTTATGTAGTACTACCGTGTCTTCTGGAGTCAAGCGTGCTGGCTTACCCCACTCATTTAAGGTCCTAGCACTGTTAAGGATAGTCCTAAAATCGTTCATCATACTATCAACATGATATAATGTAAGACTGTCTTCCTCATTCATATTGGTCCATAATGTAGTACCAATGAAAGTATAGTCACCAATATCCACGGTTTCATCGTCTAAGATGTGTAGATTATCATAGGCCAGTTCACGTTTTAGATGACTGGCTGTGTATTGTATGTCATAGGCATAACTTTCATGATTACCTAGAACATATACGACCTTAGGAAACCGCTCACAGCATTCTCGGAAGAACTTTCTATAACGTTTATCATGATGGTGTACACCATTTAAATGTTTGGCCACGCAGATGTCACCACTCAATACTAATACGTCAGCATTTTCAGTGTTATGTAATTCTAATGCACCAAATTCTAAGTGTAGGTCACTACCCAATGCTATCTTCACGCCCACTCCAATAGAAACTTGCTACATTCTGCTTCTTGTTCAAACTCTATAAAGAACAATTCATCATCAGTTAGCATTTTGATATTATACCCATGCGCCCGTAGCCACCCAGGAACTTCATCCCAGACAAAATATCCGTTCTCGAGTCCGAACCTTGTGATGATTTTATCTACCAATTGGTCGCTGAGCTGTAGGATTAGTTTATCATTTAGTAAAGACATATACCCCTTCCCACTTTTCACGTCCTTCAGTTTTATTATTACCTACACCTGGTCGTGTGTTTAATATCATACGGATAGTCTGCTTATGCTTGAAACCTAAACTCTCGGCAGTGCTAATCCAACGGTCAACTACTTTAAATTCTTTGTTACCATAGCTCTTATAGTCAGCGATATTAGTAGCGAATATCCCATCTGTGTTTAAAGCCTTATAGATGTTTCGCATAGTAGGCGCCGCATAACCATCAAACCACTCATCTAAAGTTGTATATCTATTCATGCATTGTGTAGGTTCATCACAGTATTTTTCTAAATTAAAATAAGGTGGACTTGAAAAGGCTAGATCAACTCCACCAGGTATGCCCGGCTCCCATTCTTCACTGACTGATTGTATGATGGTACCTTTGTTACCTATGGCTTCACCTATGAGATAGTTTAGATAAGTTAGGTAACCCACAGTTTCTGTATTAGGATCAAGACCGAAATAGTTAAAGTTCATCTTGCTGGTAGTGATACCCAACAGCCTACCACCATAGCCAGCACTGTAGTCATAGACATTACCCCATAAGATAGGACATAAGTATTCTACGATAGTGCGAGCATGTAAGGGCTTAAAGTTCTGCACATTCTCACCAGTGACTAGTTCCAATGCACGACGTAAGGCAGTTGGACTGACTAGATTCTGTCCATCACGATGTTCGAAACATAACTTGATAGCACGATAGAGTTTACGATCATCTAAGAAACGGTCACGCAGGCTGTTACTGCCACGACCTTTAGGCTCAGCGGTCATCATGTTAGGGAACAGGAAACGATTGATAGTCTGCCCTTGATTGTTACCTAGGCCTATCCGGTCGTCCTTGACTTCATTGCTGATAGTATCGTACAAGACTTTGATATCTGTGATCAGGCCCTGTTCGGTATAGTAGTCGATGGGCACTATGTTTATAGAACGATAGATCGCAAATACTTCTTCTATAGTTTTCTCTGGTGCACTTTGGTAACGAGCTTTGGTATAACCAGCTAACTGCTCTGCTACTGATTCATAGCAGGTAAAGGTGGTTTCTCCCTGTAGGCGTGCCAGAGTAGCATACTGCTCTACTCCCCATGTTTTATGTAGTTGTTCGATCATGCTAGTATTATACACTCAATCTGCCGTAAACACAAGCGAAATTTTGATTGACAAACAGCAAAATAGAGCATATAATACAAGCTATGAAAAAATTTGAAACTAACGACATCTTACAATGGACCGGTGCTCCTTTGATCATCACAGGGCATACATTGAACGCTATAGGACCAAGCATGTATCCTTGGAATATCTTGGTATTTTTCTGGGGTACGGCCTGCTTTTTTGCTTGGAGCATAAGGACTAGAAATCGTCCACAGACCCTGGTAAATTTTATCAGTTTAACCATAGGCGTATATGGTATTTTTAGTGCATTTTTTGGTTGACATTTTGGTAAAATGACTGTATAATGTTTACATACAATAACAAAACAGGAGCAGAAACCATGAAAAGACAAACATATTATTTCACAGTTGGTAAAGAACAGCACAAAGTTATAGCTGAAAGTGCCGGACATGCCATGCAATGGATGAACCGTCAGGTCATGGACCAGCTAAACATTGGCCCTTACGCATGGATGGATGGCGCTAAACCTAACACTTACTACGCTTCTGCGGGTAACTATTGGGACTAATAAAATCAATGACTTACAAGGCCTATATTTTGGTTGACAAACCAATCAAAATCATGTATAATACACAGTATAAACAATGAAGGAGCAGGTATGACATCTAATGTTTTAATACAAAACTTAAAAGCTAAGATCGCGGATCTATCACAGGACGAACTCGAAGATGAGTTTGAGCTATATAAGAGCCTGCAGGCCCGTAGCGTCCGTGATGAGATCTATCAAGAGCTATTGGCACAAGAGCTAGACAAGCGTGAACAAGAACAGGAGTGGGTATAATGTTAGATTTTATCTTAGGTTTTTTCGTGGGAGCCGTGGTGGTGGATTTCCTCTGGGCATATAAGATGGGCTTGGTGCAATTATTTGTGGCCCGCTTTAAAAGCTGGAGGGCCAATCGCAATGCCAAGTAATACCATAAAGATACTCAATGGACATACCATAGGTCCTACTACCCTAGGCGCGGTAGAAAAACGCTATTTTGATCCTAGGAATAGAGCGGATCTATTAGAATACAAGTATTTCGTGACTAAAGGTCGCTGGAAAAACAGCACCTGCCCGTTTAGGCTACAATGGCCATATCTGTCAATACCTAACATGCTACATGAAATGGTAGCCAAGCACTACGTGACTAAAGAGTTGAAATAACCGCTGAGTTCGCGCTGATCAACCCGCTGCTCCGGCGGGTTTTTCTTTGGCTGTTAGTCCTAAAAATCTGATAAATACTCTGAGCAGAGAGTATATATGTCAGCAAACGGAATATCAACCCTAGTAACAAAAGAGTTAAAACAAAAA
>Ga0315909_10004446_pt1 | contig 16553 bp, 35 predicted proteins | sample LakEriMetagenome_11_FD_203527 | JGI IMG/M metagenome (GOLD analysis project Ga0315909, IMG submission 203527) | Freshwater fungal communities from buoy surface, Lake Erie, Ohio, United States - Buoy 2 MA125 | ecosystem: Environmental > Aquatic > Freshwater > Lake | place: USA: Lake Erie, Ohio...
GACTTGTAACAGCTGGTGGTAAAGCACCTGGTCCTGAGCCATTAAAGATTGCATTAGCTCACATTGATGCTATCATGGAGCGTAAAGAAGATGGTAGTAAACTATCTCCTCTAGAATGCCATGATATCATGTGTCACATTGCTAACAGTGTCCTTGCAGGTGGTATTAGAAGAAGTGCTATGATTAGCCTATTCAGCCATGATGATGAGGAAATGATTACATGTAAGTATGGTGACTGGTGGGAGACTAATGAACAACGTGGTAGAAGTAATAACTCAGCTGTCCTTAAAAGAGGTGAGGTGAGTGAAGAAGAATTCATGTCTCTATGGAAAAGAATTGAAGCATCAGGAAGCGGTGAACCAGGTATCTACTGGACTAACGACCTAGATTGGGGAACTAATCCTTGTTGTGAAATTGGTCTTAGACCTTTCCAATTCTGTAACCTATGTGAAGTGAATGTATCTGACATTAAGGATCAAGACGATCTTAATGAAAGAGTGGCAATTGCTTCATTCTTTGGTACGTTACAAGCAGGATTCTTTGACTTTCACTACTTACGTCCTATTTGGCAAAAGACTACACAGAAAGATGCTCTATTAGGTATTGGTATGACAGGTATAGGCAGTGGAGAAATCCTTAAATATGACCTAGAACTAGTGGCTAATACAGCTAAAACTATGAATAGGGACCTATCAGCTCTTATTGGTACTAATGAAGCAGCTCGTATTACATGTATTAAACCTTCTGGTACAACTAGCCTTGTGTTAGGTACAGCTAGTGGTATACATGCATGGCATGCTCCTCACTATCTAAGAACAATGAGATTTAACAAGAATGAAGACATTGCTATGTACTTAGAGATTAACCATCCTGAACTATGTGAAGATGATGTGTTACGTCCTAAGGATACAGTGTGTGTACGCATTCCTGTTGCAGCTCCAGAAGGATCTATATTTAGAACTGAGTCTCCACTAGATACATTAGAGCGTGTTAAGAAGTTCTCTACAGAATGGATTAAACCAGGTCATAGCAATGGAGCCAATACACACAACGTAAGTGCTACTATTTCTATTGCAGATGAGTGGGAAGCTGTAGGTAATTGGATGTGGGACAATAGAGAGGTGTATAATGGTTTATCTGTATTACCATTCTTTGGTGGTACGTATAAACAAGCTCCTTTTGAAGACATCACAGAAGAGGAATACAACAACCGCATTAAATCATTGAAATCCATTGACTTAACAAAGGTGATGGAGATAGATGATACTGTAGACTTTGGTGCTATCCAAGCTTGCGGAGGTGGTGCTTGTGAAGTGAACATCTAATGGAAAAGAAAGAATTTATAAAAGATAAACACTACTACTTGGAGGGAGATAGAGTTGTACTTACATCTCTGTTTCTCATCCAACGTGGTGAGTGTTGTGCAAACGGATGTAAACAGTGTCCATATACCAAACCAAGAAAAAAAGGTAATACTGTCTTAGAAGACAAGAAAGATATTTTGTTTTAGTGTTCTGTTTTTTAGTTTTTCATTTTGATTATGAAAGCCCTGGTATATCTATACTGGGGCTATTTTTTTTATTTTTTATTTTGTAAAATTATTCGTAAATTTGTATCTATAAAACCAACAATTATGGCAAAAGCAAAGGAAACCTCAGAGGGCAAAAGTAAATATCAAGAAGCCCTTGAGAAATTAAACAAAGCTTATGGTGTAGGAACAATCCTAACACTAGAAAGCAAAACAGATGGTGCATATGAAATTATCAGTACGGGGAGTATTGGTTTTGATTACATCACATTGGGAACTGGAGGATTTGTAAAAGGTAAGATGTATGAACTAATGGGTTGGGAAGGCTCAGGTAAGTCTACAATCTGTGGACATGCTGTAGCAGAATGTCAAAAGAAGGGAGGCACTGTATTATATATAGATGGCGAACATGCTGTTGATAAGCAATATTTCCAAGCTCTAGGTGTAGACACTACTAAGATGTTAATTGCTCAACCATCATGTGGTGAGGAAGGTTTTAACATTGCTATGGAAATGATTCAAACAGGAGATGTTGATCTTGTTATCATTGACTCTGATAGCTCATTAATTCCTAAGAAGCAATTAGATGGTGATGTAGGTGATAGCACTATCGGTTACAAAGCTAGATTGAATAGCAATGCCTATCCAAAACTAAAAGGTGCCCTATCACAACATAATGTATGTGTTATTGTTGTAAGTCAATATCGTGAGAAGATTGGTGTTATGTTTGGTAACCCTACAACAACTCAGGGTGGTCATGCACTGAAGTTCTACACTGATGTAAGAATAGAAGTGAGCAAGAGCTTAGCTAAGGAAGGTGATGTAAACTACGGTAATATTACCAAGGTGAAAGCTGTAAAGAACAAGATGAGTTCTCCTTATAAGCTACATGCATTTGATATTGTATATGGTGAGGGTATTGATAAGGTGGGTGAGATTATGGAGCTTCTTAACGAGTTTGAACTCGGTAGGAAGTATGGTAAGACATTCACATTCAATGAAACAAAGTATGATCTTGACCAGTTTAAAGCTATGTTGTTAGACAACGAAGAGTTTTACAATGAAATCAAGACTAGTATTATTAACAAAATTAATCAAACTGAAATTAAAATCGAAGAAGATGTTACAAGTGAAATTTAAAAAGATCTCTGACAACACGATTGTTCCAGCAAGAGCAAGTTTAGATGCAGCATGTTATGATGTGTATGCACATTCCATTGTACATAAAGATGATGGTAAAGTTGTTGTTGGATTAGGGTTTAAGACAGAAATCCCTGCAGGTTATAAAGCTGTATTAGTTCCCCGTAGTAACTTAACTAAGTACAACTGGGTGATGAACAACTCTATAGGTATCATTGATTCTGATTATAGAGGAGAATGGATGTGTGTGTTTACACGATTAGAATTTAATACATCAAGTGGAGGAACTGCACAAGACTTCCCTTATAATGTAGGTGATAGAGTGGCACAGTTTTATCTAGATGAGGTGTATAACATTGCATTCTTAGAAGTTGCAGCCCTATCAGATACAGATAGAGGTGATGGTGGATTTGGATCAACTGGTCTTAAGTAATGGCTACATGTAAAACCTGTGGTAAAAACTGTGAGGGAGAATACTGTTTCAAGCACAAACCTAGAAAACCTTTATCCTCTGCGAAAGGATTTAAGGTGAAGGTCCCTGACAAACATCCTATTACAGAGATTAATCCTATGAAGGATTTGTTTCTGCGTATATGGAAAACAAGACCTCGTAAATCAGAGGTTAGTGGGGATTATTTAATAGGTAGTGTGTCAACAGCATTCTTCCATCACATTTTACCAAAAGAAAAATATCCTCAAGCTGCATTAGATGAAGAAAATATCATACTTTTGACATTGAATGAACATGATCAAGTGGAGAGTGACATCTATAGGTTTGAGGAAGTGAATAAAAGACGTGAACATTTAAAACAAAAGTATGAAATTAGCTGAGGGAATAATAATAGGTGTATCCTTGGTAGCCATGATAGTTACATCTATCTGGGTGGCAGATGGTAAAGCTCCAAAGTCTAATTACAAAGTGTATACAATACCTGCTGGGACATTTGATTTAGAAGTACAAATCATTGTTACAGAGGATACAGCATTTGCTGCTAAGTATATAACTACCAACTTTGACAGTAGTCTTAAATCTCCTGATTTAGATGCTAGGGCTGTAACATTTGGTACAGCTGATGGTAAACCTCCTATCATATGGTTCTCAGATATTAAAGACTCATCTATTGTACAACATGAACTACTCCATGTAACAATAGATATGATGAAATGGGCAGGTATTGAGCTAAATGAGCACACTGAGGAAGTGTACACCTATCAATTACAATACTTAACAAAACAATTTTATAAACAAGTAAACCAAAACAAATGAGCAATTTATTCTTTTACACAAGAAAGGACGGTGATAAAGTTTACACCGACAGTTTTAACCTAAATAAGGTGATTAGATCAGTTCAAGTAGAAGACAACAAAGTGTTAGTCTTATTAGATGATGCACATGACCGTTCAGAAGATGTTCCAGATATTGATCCTAAGACAGGTAAACAAAGAGGAATTAAAAGACAACGTAACACATATTCAACAGAGATTAGTCTGTTTGATGAAGACATTACAAGATTTCACAATTTAAACAAATAATCATGGCAAAGTTATTAGGAAACAGAGTGCTATTACAATTACCTCCACAAGAAGAGGAAAGCAAGATTGTTGTAGATGAGAACACTAAAGAAGCACTACAAAGAGAATTACTTAACAAGATGTCTAAACTAAAAGTGCTACAAGTTGGTACTATTGTTACAGAAATCAAAGAAGGAGATTGGGTGTTAGTAGATCCAGCAGCTTTAAACAAAGCTACATTGGTTCCAATTAATGACAATGATGATCGTGCAATATTAGTTTCACCATTTGACATAATCCAAATCTGGTAATATGGAATATCCATTTATATCATGTAAATGTATAACTTACGGTAGGGTATCCACGCTTGAGGAGAGTATTGAATCTTTCCTCAAGCAGGACTATCCTGCAGATAAGTGTGAGCTTATAATAGTGAACGACTATCCATTACAGACTCTTGTATACGACCATCCTCAAGTTAAGATAGTTAACCTAGATAAAACCTTTGATACTATAGGAGAGAAAGAAAACTTTGCTACAGAACTATGCCAGGGAGAAATTATATGTCAATGGGACGATGATGATGTAGCTCTACCAAATCACTTACAGAATGTAGCTAAATACATGACTGATGATGTAAACATTATACACTGGGAAGTGGGAGTGTTATGTCACAGTACAGGTATTGAAAATGTGGGTTGGATAGGTAACTCTGGTATCGTGTTTAGAAAGTCAGCTTGGAAAGCTATAGGAGGACATCCTCTTGAAAATGCTGGATATGATATGACATTCATAGAACGTATCAACGCATATGGAGGAAGACTATTTGCTAAACCTCCTAAGGAAGAAGCAAGTTGGTTCTACATGTGGGGAGGTAGAGGTTATCACATGAGTGGTGAAGGTACTGACCATCCTGGAAAGCTTAACGCTATACAAAGACATAGTGCTCACGTTGAAAGACAAAGAGTTATAGGAAATATTCCTACAGGAGAAGTTAAACTAAATCCTAATTGGGAAGTTGATTACGTACAAATGCTAAAAGATTATGTCAAATAAAATAAAAGCAGTAGTAGTTAATAGAAATCTTCTTACAACACTTAAGAACACTGTAGAGTTTTTATCTAAAGAGCCTAGAGTAAAGGTAGTTATATACGATCAGCAGTCTACCTATCCCCCCTTGCTAGAATATTACAAAACACAAAACGTATTATATAATACAGAAAATGGAGGACCTTATAGTGTATGGGGTATTCCTAATATAAATAAAGACTATTACATTATAGCAGATTCAGATTGTACATATGATGGTGTACCTGAAGACTGGTTAGATAAGATGTTAGATTCACTTAATGTTATAAATTCTGACAAGGTTGGATTTTCATTAAGACTGGATGATCTTCCAGATAATGAACTTACAAGACAAGTGAAAGATCATGAATCTAGATATTGGATAAATAAATGCCAGTCTGGTTGGGTAGCTGATGTTGATACAACATTTGCTTTATATCGTTCAGGTTCAATGTTTAGCTATAATGCTGTAAGACTACCAGAGCCTTATACAATTAGACATATTCCTTGGTATTTAGATGAAACAATGTCTGATGAATGGAAATACTATTTACAAAACGCTAGTGGTGTGTCTAGTTGGGGATCTCGATTAAAACAAATATATAAACTCTCATAACTCCCTTTCGTTTTTGCTCATAAAAAAAGCCCCATTAATTTGGGGCTTTTTATTATTTTGATAATTTCTTACCAGTCATAGGAGCCATAGGGCTCTTACCTTTATTCCTAGTATTATCTGATTCCCTCATATAAGGCTTATTAGGCTTAGGGTTCTTAACCTTAGGAGCTAAACGTGGTTTACCTGATTTCATTAGCAACCGTATTTACATTTACCTACAGACTTACCTAATTTAGCTTTACCAGTGTAGTTCTTACCAGGTTGTCTACCATAACTACCAAGTTGCATAGATACAGTGCCACCGTGTTTCTTTTTAGGAACAGGCTTTTTCTTTTTAGTTGAATCACCAGGTGCAACATAGTTCTTACCAAAAACAGAAGCTTTGTCTAAAGACTTAGCCATTTCATCAGTACGTTTGTCTATAGCAGCTCTAGTGGTTTTCTTACCCATTTCAGTGAGTGCTGTTGATTGTTTTCTGTTTTTTTCATGTTCTTTTGTGTTTCGAAGAGCTTTACCATCTTGAGCTTTCTTAACAACACTCTTACCGTATTTAGCACCAGGTACTGATTTTTTAGCAGCTCTAGCAGCTTTCTTTTCAGCTCTAGCTTCTTGACGCTCTTCTTTAGTTTTACCACCACTGAAAACATTTTTGATAGCTTGACCAGCTTTTTGAAGAGGACTAGGTCCATACGCACTTTGGAAATATCTTTGTCTTTGTGCACCGCTCATATTTGATACACAACCACCCCTTTGGGCTTTTTTAACCTTTTTAACAGTTGCCATTTTTATAAGTTTTTATTTTTTAACAGTTTTTTTCTTGGTAATATTACCACCAGTTTTTTTCTTTGGTGTTGCACCTTTAGCATTTATGATTGATTTTACAATCTTTCTGCCATATTTTTTAGGTTTTGCAGGATAATCTTTATATACACCTGATTCTAATCCTTCTAAATACCTACCAGTACCTTTAAATGTTTTCTTACCATCAGCATAGCCAGTGGTATCAACAGCTAGTCTTCTTTTTGGATAACGAACACCTTTAGTTTCATAAACCAATGAATCTCCAGACTGAGCTTTAGGAGCCTCAGCAGCTTTTCTTTCTTTTGCAGCTTTTGCACGCTCTCTTAATGACATAGACATTCGACTTGGTGGCTTAACTGAACTTGGTTTAACTGAACTTAAAGCTCTTTTTTGTACACGAGCAGCTACTCGTTCAGCCCTTTCAGGGTCTTTCTTTTCTATTCTGTGTATTCTATCATCTTGTGATTTTCTTTTAACAAGATGATCACCAAGTTGTGCTTTTTTTACTTTTGCCATTTTAACAATTCCATTTTCGAAGTGATTTATTAATTCTGCTATTAGGATCGTTAGCCGTTTTAGCAGATGTGAGTTTCTTTTTCATGCCTGACATTCTAGAACAGAAAGACTTACGTCTACTTGCTGCTTTAGAACCAGCTTTGAGTTTTGAAGGTTTAGTAGTAACAGCTGTCTTTAGCTTACTACCTGGATTAGCTTTTCTATAAGAAGCTACACCCTTAGCATTTAAACCACCTTCAGGGTTTTTACCCTCTTTTCTTTGCCAAGCTGGGCTCACCTTACCACCATTCTTTAATGTGGATCCTTTGAATTCCCCTTTCTTTTTAACAAGAGGACCATTAGGAACAGGAGTGATTTTACCACCAGTTCTAAGAACACCCTTACCTACATAAGCAGAAGCTTTCTGTGGGTTATATACCTTTGTCTTAGGGATTCTAGCCATGTTATTTAGCTTTACGCTTTGCAGCTATTTTATAATTTATTAATCTTAACGCTTTCTCATCATTTAAATGTTGCAAAGCATGACAATCTAGACATAAAGTGATTCCATTATTGAAATCAAATTGTAACTCTGGAAACTTATTTCTATGTTTCATATGATGTGCTTCTAATATACTTCTATCAGTTTCTCCACATAATTGACATATATATCCATCTCTTTCTTTAATCTTTATTGCCCATTGTTTAAGAGCAAGTTTAAGACTTTTATCATGTAAGTGTTCTTTCCACTCATAGTGGTTACTTCCAACATTAAATTCATTAGAACATGTGTTAGAACAAAAGTTATGTTTTCCTCTTCCTACTAAGTGTTCTTTTCTCTCAAAGACTCTTTTACAGTTATCACAAGTTATTTCTAAAATATCAGATGACTGATTTTTATTTTTACAAGAATAACTACAATATTTAGCATCTTTATTCCATTCTTGGACCTCAAACTCTTGTTTACACTCTTTACAATTTAACTTAATTCTTTTCTTTCGAGCTTCTTTTGCACAAGAATATCCACAATATTTACTGTTCTTTGTTCCAGAATAGACATTTTTACAATGTTTACACGTTTTGTCTATACGTTTATGCATTACTTCTTCTTCTTAGCAATACTTTTAAAAGTTTTTGCTAAATTATATCGTTTAGATCCTGGCTTACAAGTAGGACCTCCAAACTTTTTACCTGTGCAAACTCCTTCTGTACCTCTAGCCTTAATAGACTTAGATACTTTTTGCATCCATTTTTTATCAGTAGCCATTACTTTTTCTTTTTCATTTTACCACCAGATTTCATCTTTGTAGCACCTAACTGCTTGTCCTTCTTAAGACTTACAGGGGTTTTCTTACCAGCAATTGTTTGTTCTTGCACTTTAGTCCAAGCACCTTTAGGATCAATTGGTCCTACACGCTTATTAGAAGCAGTTAAACCAGCTTGAGCTCTTTTTAATTTAAACTTAAGAGAAAGAGGTTTTCTATTACCTTGTTCATCAAAACCAGGTTTACCTTTTCTTTGATATCTTTTTAAATCAGCTTGCTTTGTTGCAAAGTCTTTAATGTTCTTACCAAAGTTACGAACATCATCTTTTAACAGTTTATTACCAGCATCTTCAGCTCTTTTCTTGTAGATTCCTGTACTGTCTATAGACTTACCAGCTTGAGCTTTCTTAACTTTAGCACCCTTCTTAGCAATAACACCACGTCCTTTAAGAATGTCAGCTTTAGTAATCTTACCATCCTTGTTTAAATCAGGGAATGATTTACCATTTTTAGCATTCTTAGCTTCTTCCATAGTTCTAGCTTTAAATGCAGGTAAGTCTTCCTTAGGAGCAAGAGACTTATAAAGCTCTCTACCACGTTTTTTACGTGTAGCTCTTAGTCTCATACGTTCTGCTACTTCTTTAGCTTTGTCAGGATTCTTTTCAGATATTCTACCAAGTCTGCCCTCTTGTCTACGTGTAATACGATCACCGTATTGTGCTTTTTTAACAGTTGCCATTTTATTTATATATTAGATTGTTCTAGACATTTAGGACATTGTCCTTCCTCAAGAGCTAATTCATGTATTGGGCAATGATCGTTCATTACTTTTAAATTATAACATGTTTCCAAGTTTTACCTCTATGTATATCTTTTATAGAGTAATAACTTAGTTCAAGTTTATTTGCTACTTGTTTAGGAAGAAGACCACTTGCCAATTGTTTTTTAATTTCAATTACTTGTTCCTCTGTAAGCTTAGCCATTTTATGAGAGGTTCCGCTTTTCCAGTTATTTGATAAGTTTTTTAGATGTTTAGTCCTATATGCTTCATCTTTCCAGTTTTCTTTTTGAGAAACTGATTTTCTAAGCTTTACTTCCTCTGTTCTCTTTATCCCAAGGTTACTTCCAGCTATTTTAGCAACATTGTAATGTGGGTTTAAGCTGTCTATATATCCTTGTTCAGTTTTGAGAATTTCATCAGTTGGACATTCACAAACAATCTCAAACTTAAAGTTCTCTTCTCCATGTTTGTTAACTGCTCTAATTAGTTTCACACAAGTGTTTTTACTAGAACGTATATCATGAATATGAGTATAATACCTTTTTATCAGGTTATTTGTACTTCCTATATAAAACTTACCATCAACCTCATTAGTAATCTTGTAGATAACTCCTCCTTTTTGCTTCTCAGAGAAGTATTTTTGTTTACATTCATTACTAATAGCTAGTATCATTTTCCTTTAGCTTTGATCTTTTTCTCCTGAGATAACATAGCTTTACTAGGAGCTTTAGGTTTAGCACCAGTTGCTTTATTTTTAGCAGCTTTGCTCCTCAAATTATCCCACAACCCACGTTGTGAGACAGAACCATCCTTGCGTTTAATCATTTCTTTTGCCATAATCTATTGATTTTCAGCCTCTTTGATAACACCAGATTCTACTGATCTAGCTAGCACTTGCTCAATTGTATTGTTAGCTCTGTTAGCTAAAAGGATACGAGCAGCTTCTTCTGTAGCTAGTTGTGAACGAAGTGAGTTAAGGATTACACCAAACTCAGCACCATTGATAACAAAAATATCATCTGTATTCCAGGTGTATTTCTTGTTTGGATCGTACTTAACAGGCTCTTGAACAGGTTCTTGTACGTTTACTTCTTCTTGTTGCACTGGGGTTTCTACTAATTCTTCTGACATAGTTTTAAATTTTTGGTTTTATGAACAAAGATATGTATTTCTATAATATCTACCAAATTTATTTTACATGGTGATATCAAAGACAATTGTTGCGGAACTCTTTATACTTTTAGACAGATCTAGATGGATCTGTAAGAGGTTGTGAAACTTCAAAAGCTCTTCTAGCAGCATGTCATTATACTTAGGTATAGACGGTGCTAGTCTAAAGTGATAGGAATTGGGATTCCTAGTGATTTCTAATGTAGCTAACTCATCAACTGAGTCTATAATTCCCCGAAGGTGAGCAAAATAAGCAAGTTCGTTATCTTGCATCACCTCAGGAAAGAATTTCTTGTTAATTTGCATTAAGACAAGGTTAATAAGTATTTAGTTTTTGCTGCTTCTCCAGATAATGCATCTGCTAGATTTGCTATATCGTGATAGCTGTTTGCTTCAGCATAGCTTTTTAAAGAGGATGCAAAAGATAAAAGCTTTGACACACATTCATCCCCTGTACAATTTGTAAGAGGTTCTATCTTGTATGGAGCAGGTCTTTTACCTGTATATCCCATAAGCTTTTCAATTACACCATCTTTGAAATCCTGTACATAATCGTACAATGCTCCTAGAGCTTGATGCTCAGCATAACTCTTTGTCTGCCAATGGGTTAAATGTAATTGCTCATGGAAATGTGTAAGCTTTCCAGCTATTGTTTCCAAGTTTAACTCCCCTGATTTCATCATCTCATCAGGGAATAATGATTTTGCCATTCTATATTGATTTTTATTATGGGTTACAAGGTCCTACTAGTGTTATAGTAACGTCTCCAGTTGAACTTATGCTCTCAAAACAATAATTTTGATCAACAGGTCCTGTAAGAGCTAATGGTCCAAAAGGATTTCCAACACAATCAACACCAGTAAGTGTTCCACTTCCACCATCAGGTACTACAACATTATACTCTAAACATCCAGAAAGAACAGTAGTAGTTGTAGTAGTGGTAGGACTAGCTGTTGTTGTAGTGGTGGTTGTAGGAACATAATTACAACACTCACTAGCATCAATCTCCACCCAGTTACCAACCTTAGGTTTGAATCTTTGTAGAATTGGACCACCTGCAATCACTCTACCTGTACCATCATAGCGTACATACGCTTTTAATTTATTTTGATTTGCCATTTTATATTAGTTTTATACTATCCTGGGACAGTAGTTGTAGTTGTTGTTGTTGGGGCTACTGTAGTTGTAGTTGTGGTAGTTGTTGGAACATAGTTACAACATTCGTATGCTTGAATTTCATGCCACTTACCCACCTTAGGTTTGTTTTTTCTAAGGATTAAGCTACCAGCAACGATTCTTCCACTTCCATCGAAGCGAACAAAGGCTCTTAAGTCTCTCTTATTACTCATAATAATCGTTTTTTGTTAATATAATAAATTGTATTTTTCTTTTAATTCTATCAGTTTAGATGCATAATAGTGAGTGCAATACTTCTGACTGTTCTCATTATTCATAACTTCTTGTAAATGAGGATCGTTCAGAGGATCTTGTCCTGTGTGATACTTTCCTTTATAGAAAGCAGGATACCCATTGGCTTGATCGCCAACAATTCCTGCGTTATGTAGGAGCCCCACCTTTTCTATTTTCTGAATTGGATCAGAAGACCAAGCAAAATCCATTTCAGGAATAATCCTCGCTTCTTGATTCCTATACCAAATACCCCAGAGAACAGCCCACATATCAGCACACCAACTTTGAAAGCCTTTATTTTCATTCTCAAAGAATTCTTTGTTTATGTTTAACAAATGTGTTCTAATTGTTAAACAATCTTCCAACACCTTATTCCAAAACTCACTATCGATGTTCTTTAATAGGTATTGTGCTCCTCCTGAATGTAAGTTATTAGCCTCAGCTATCTCTCTAGTTATGCCTGTAAGTCCAGTTGTTTCAGCTAGAATGTCTCTAGTTTTGTACAACTCAAGCTTCTCAGGCTTTACATCTTTCACCTTACTATCAAAATATGAAGCATTGATATAACTGTTTGTATCAGATACATAGTTTATATCATCATCCAGATAAGCATCTATATTTAGATTCTCTGTAAACACTACGTCTGAATCACAATACATAACAGCTTTATCTTTCATCCCTGGATTTTCTTCAAAATATCTTCTCAGACAATAAGGACGTAACACAGGAATATAAATCCCTAACATGTTACTAATCTTGTGCTCATCTTTGTAGAATACAAATTCAGCTTCTGGATAGAGGTCTATCACTTGCTGCCATTTAGTATTCTTTTCCCTATAACTAGGAATGAATATAAGCACAATTGCTTTGTCTGAATGTCCAATTTTTCTTAAGCTCTCTATCCATAAATGTACCTGCCATGTGTAATAGGTATCATCTGGTTGAGCACAGATAAATCTGAGATCCTTCATATATGTAGTTTTGTTGGTTTGTTTATGCTTATGGAGCTGGTGTAGTAGTAGTTGTGGTTGTTTCAGGTGCTAATGCACTTACAGCACGGATTAATTGTTCCATCTGTTTAGATATATTCCACAATAACTCTGCCTCTGGTCCCTGACCTATTGGTCTACTTGGTATTGCCATTTTTAATAAGTTTTATTTAGTACGAATAAATCACTGTAAATGCTATTTCCTGCATTATTACTACCCCATTGAGCAGTGATATTCAATGTATTAGAAATTGTTGTATCAAATGTTGTGTTGTTTACTGTATTAAATCCAAATCCTTCTACAGCTCCATTATTTGTTTTAACATAACTAAATCTTCCTAAAGAGACAATAGAAGCTGTGCCTGCAGAACCAAGTTGTTTAATGGTAAAGTCTACATTTAATGACCAAATATCATTTGTAATAGCACTTGTTAATCCTTGGACACCACTGTCTAGTAAAATAATAGATCCAGCCTCTAATTTAATTCTTATAGTTTGATTATTAGCAGCATCCATTACACCTCCCATTACTATTCTAAAGCTATCTCCTAAAGAGAACCCATTAGCTGGTACAGTGAGTGTACCTACACCACCATTTATAAGTGTTGTTTCTACAGTGGTTCCAGTGATAGGTGTACTATTTCCTGTTTGAGCAAATAGACCACCACCAACTGGACCTGGAGGACCCTGAGGACCCTGAGGACCTTCTGGACCAGTCATACCACAAGTAGCACAAATAAGCTGATCCATCTGCTTAGAAATGTTCCAGAGTAATTCTGCCTGTGGACCTTGTCCTATGGGCCTTGAAGGTATAGCCATGATTAAATGAAATTAATGTTCAAAGATATGTTGTTTTTTACTATAATCAATGAGTATCAATAATTTACAATAACTAAATTGATTACTTCATCTCTAATTAAATTAATTAGAGGTTTAGAAATATTTATATGTTGGTAGTAATACTACTTACCTTGACCTCTATATTTCTTTACTGGTTTGTCTTTAGGTCCGCTAGTCTTTTTAGCCTTACCGCCTTTGCGTTTTCCAAAGCTAATTTTTCTAACTTCACCACCTTTTGCCTTTGCCATGTTGATTTATTTTAAGGTTTTTAAAACTTGTTGATTCTGTTTTATTAACTGAGCAGTTTTTATTCCAGAACGTCTGCTGCGTCTAGCAACAGGTTTTTTCTTAGCGTTTGCCATATTGGTTTATTTTAATAGATTATGGTATTCCTTGAAGTGCTTAAGTCTATCTGGTAAGCCAATTGTACCACCGTTAACACGTTTAGTCACCTTGGTAACCACCTCATCTGTAGCCCCCTCATCAGCAATCTTGTTTAATCCATTCTTATGGAAGAACCAAGCTGCAGATAATAAAGGATACTTAGTAGCCACTAGATCAGGGTTAGTTAGGATGTCATCTTCTACAGTCTTATCAAAAGCACTGTAGTTATCCTTTCCAGTTAACTGAATGTAACCACGTCCTCTAAACTTATAACCCTCACCAGATGCTTGAGGACCATTCCCCATACGGTTAGCATAGACAATATTAGCAATCTTTTCAGGCTTGCGTTCAAACTCTTTAGCACTTTCAGGTGTAAAATACTTCTTGAATATAGTGGTTAATCCTTTAGCACCATAGTTTAAGTTCTCTGAAATAGCTTTGAATCCACCAGACTCATGACCTGTTTGAGCAAGGAAATGAGCTAGTCTTAAAGGTGTATTGATTTCAAACTTAGCCTGTACATCAGGGATTTGATCGATCACTCCATCAGGAATATGTCCTTTTAAATTATTTAGATTCATTTTTCTTTTTCTTTTTAGCAGGCTTCTTTTTGGGAACTGCAGGTTTAACAACCACCACTGGTGCCACCTCTACAGCTTTACCAGCAAGTGTTTTTTTACTAAATAGCTTTTTAATTATATCTAAAATCTTCTTCATGTTTTATTTTTTAAGTTTCCAAAATGTACGAAAGCCATAACTTAATTGACCTTCAACGTTACTACCAACTGTTACACTATATATGTTATCCTTCTTAGTCTTAAGAAGTACACCAGCACTTAAGCTTGTTACACCCACTGTCTTGTTACCATCTACACCACCACCTAGATATAATTGATTCTTCAGAGGGGCATATTTGGTAATTGTAGTTGTTGTATGGATAGTGGGTATGTTATAATTGTATTTGTAAGATCTGTTCTGTAGATTGTTTTTTTGTATTGTATCAGCTATAGCTACATATCCTAATGTGTCTAGCTTTAATGTATCAGCATAGATATTTTTTGCTAAGTAGGCAACAACTAATGAATCATATTGTTCTTTGAGCCTAGGATATGATGTATCAGCTATATACTCTGGAGGAGTTTGAATAGTTTCATATATTGTCTCTTTAACCTTTAACTTCTTGATAATCAATGAGTCATGCACTTGCCAGGTGGTATCATGTATTGTTACAGTGGTAGGTTCCATTTTAGAACCACATCCTCTATCTTGAGTTAAAATTATAAATAGTAATATAACTATAAAAAGCGTTAAGACTCTATTCATCTTCTTTACTGTTATTTTTGGTTCCAAAATAATAAGAAAATATCATCAATACCAGTGTCTTAATTAGATCAAACAGCTGGTTGTTCATTTCATCTGGTATAAGTTTTATCTTAAATGCTATCACCTTATCCACTATAAACAATGCTACAAGTGCAGTGAAAACCATTATGACAAACCTAACCAGTACGTCCTTTGTACTATTTGCAAAAAGCTTATTGACAAAAATAACTGAGCTTACTATTAGAGCAAGCCCTAACAGTATGCCAAATAACATCATCCATAGACTAGAACTACTGAACATCTTTCTTATTTATCCATTTATCTACAGATGCTATACCAAAGCAAGCTATGGTTAAGATTTTAAATGAATCATATATAAATTCATTTACCACTAGATCTTTTCCTAGTGTTCCTGTAACAATATCTGCTATAGCAAATATTATCATAATTAAAAAAGAAGCAAAGCCAATTATGGCTTTCTCATTGATTGAATTGCTGTCATCAAATAAATCAGAAAAGAATTTCTTCATGTTTTTCGTTTTTAATTGTTTTTCTATTATTAGGTAGGATGGCATAACTTTCTAATTCTAAGTCTGTACTAGGTAAATTAAAAGGTAGAGATGCTGTTTTCTTATAGATAAGCCTCTCTAGGTTGTCTATACGTGTTTTGTCTACATTAGACTGGGCCATCAGGGCTTTAACATCAGCTTTAACTTCATTAACATCATTCCAAATCATCATTGCTAGTATTGATACTAGACTAGGAAAAATCCAAACTTTAAAGTTTTCAATGGGTTGTTTCATCTTACTTCATAAATGAAAATAGCATACCCTTCCCTTTTAGGGAGAATACGCTATGTAGTTAAAAAATATAGTTTTTATTTATTTCTTTAGTCCGTATTTAATCCATTTGTACCAAACACGTTCATGGATAAAATATACGAAAGGCTTGTATGCCAGTTCAGCAACACTGAATGCAGCACCTATCTTGATACTGCCTGTTGCTATCCACATAAGAAGGAATCCAATTCCTGTACTTATGATTCTATAACTTATAGTTTTTGCTATGTGTCTTTTAGTTCCTACCATTAGAGCTTGCCTTCGGCTTTCATTTGTTCTCTAATTTTTGTAGCAGATATATCGTGTATATCTTGGGGAGGTGTATGTTCTATAACATCGTAACCAATACCCCTACCAATATTGATAGATTCAATATCAGGTATAATAATAA
>Ga0315909_10004448_pt1 | contig 16551 bp, 31 predicted proteins | sample LakEriMetagenome_11_FD_203527 | JGI IMG/M metagenome (GOLD analysis project Ga0315909, IMG submission 203527) | Freshwater fungal communities from buoy surface, Lake Erie, Ohio, United States - Buoy 2 MA125 | ecosystem: Environmental > Aquatic > Freshwater > Lake | place: USA: Lake Erie, Ohio...
GTATCCCCAAAGACCGTGAGAATCCCGCCAGGAGGCGCGGCTGTCGCACGCAAATTGAATATACCTCTAGAGGAGTACGCAAGACAATGGGCTGCTATTAATGGAAGGAGTCAGTAATGGGTAATCAAAATCGTATGAGTCGTGAACTGGAATCTCGTGAGAACAATCTACATGATCAACCATGGGAACCCCCGTCATCGATACCAACTCCTGATCCACAAGACGGATATGCTTTTAGATGGGTCCGTACTATGGTGATGGGTCTAGATGATGCTCGAAATGTTTCGATGCGCCGTCGAGAAGGTTGGGAGCCTGTAAAGGCAGAAGATCATCCAGAACTGCTTCTTGATTTGGGCCTCGACGGGTCTGCCTCGAAGAATGGACTAGTTTTGTTTGGTGGCCTTATGTTGTGCAAGAATCTCGAAGAGAAAGTCGGAAAGCGTAATGGTTATTACGAAGGTATGGCTGATCAACAGATGAGATCCGTGGACAACAACTTTATGCGAGAGAATGATGCCCGTATGCCGCTCTTTAGTGAGAAGCGTGCGGAAGTCACTTTCGGACGTGGCAAATAACTTTTAAGGAGTTTTAAATGGCATATCCTACCCTTGCTGGACCTTACGGTCTGCGCCCGATCAATTTGGTCGGTGGTCAGGTGTACGCTGGTCAAACTCGCCAAATCCCGATTGCCTCTGGTTCCGCTACTGACATCTTCTATGGTGACGTAGTAGCCCTAACCACATCAGGTACTCTGGAGAAGACGACGACCACCGACACCGGCGTTGATATTGTTGGTGTATTTCTTGGCGTTACTTACGTCAATCCCACTACTAAACAGCCTACCTACGCTCAGTTTTATGACGGCCCAATTACGGGTACGACTACCTATGCGTATGTACAAGATGATCCTGATCAGTTGTATCAGGCTGCTGTTGTTTCGAGCGGAACGACTATTGGTGGCGTAACTCGCGCTGCTGTTGGTCAGAACGCCGAATTGGTCCAGAATAGTGGTTCTACCACTAATGGTGATTCAAGAGTCGCAGTTCTTGCAACAACTGGCACAGCCACTACGCTGCCTTTGCGTGTGATTGATGTTGTTCCTGAGACTGTTAACGCATCCGGTTCGTATACGGAAGTGATTGTCAAGTTTAATATTGGCGCTCACACCTATACTTCTGCTGATGCCGTAGCATAAGGAGCAACTAAATGGCTATCTCACGCGCACAACTTTTAAAAGAACTTCTCCCAGGGCTTAATGCTCTGTTTGGTATGGAGTATGGTCGCTATGGCGAAGAGCACAAAGAGATCTTTGTAACTGAGACCTCTGAGCGTTCTTTTGAAGAAGAGGTCAAATTATCTGGCTTCTCCGCCGCTCCAGTAAAGAACGAAGGTCAGGCTATTTCTTATGACAACGCGCAGGAAGCATTTTCTGCTCGTTACAGCCATGAGACAATTGCTCTGGGCTTCTCAATTACTGAAGAAGCAATTGAGGACAACCTGTATGACAGCCTATCGGCTCGTTATACCAAGGCTCTGGCCCGTGCTATGGCATATACCAAGCAAGTTAAGGCTGCAAACATCCTGAACAATGGTTTCAACTCTAACTACCCCGGTGGTGACGGCGTTGAACTGTTCTCGACTTCGCACCCGCTTGTTTCTGGCGGAACTAACTCCAACGAGCCTTCCACTCCTGCTGACCTGAATGAGACCTCCCTTGAGGCGGCCGTTATTCAGATCGCTGCTTGGACGGACGAGCGTGGCCTGCTGATCGCTGCAAAGCCACGTAAATTGGTTGTTCCTCCCGCACTGATGTTCGTTGCAACCCGCCTCTTGGAGACTGAACTCCGTGTTGGTACAAATGACAACGACATCAACGCTCTGAAGAACAATGGTTCTATCCCCGAGGGTTACTCTGTTAACCACTTCTTGACGGATACGAACGCATGGTTCCTGACGACGGATGTTCCCAACGGTCTGAAGCACTTCATCCGTACTCCAATGAGTACTTCTATGGATGGGGATTTTGACACCGGTAACGTACGTTATAAGGCTCGTGAGCGTTATTCGTTCGGTTGGTCTGATCCGCTCGGTATTTTTGGTTCACCGGGTGCATAAAACAAAAGGGGGGTTACAAGCCCCCCTTTTGGTATTAAACTATAGAGACTAGGATTTTTAGTTACAGGTACTGACCTAGCAGACTTAGTAGAGAACCTGTAACGAGTCGTGCTACTACACGGAGATAAATATGGCACTTTCAACTACCCAGAGTATCTGGCGTTCGGGCGGTGGGGATCAAACTCGCACCGCATACTGTGGTTCCGGCGTTATGGCTGCTCAGTTCTATATTGCTGATGCATCTGTTGCTACTGCTACCAATGTCAAAGTTTCATCAACTTCTGGCGCCCCTAACCTAATTCTTCCTGCAGGTGCAGTTGTACTGTCTGTAGAAATTAATGACGCAGGTACTGGATCTGTTGATCTTGGAACCCGTAATTACGTTAGCGGATCTGTTACTGGTGCGGCTATCGCAAATAACTTATCTGTTGCTGCTGTTGGTTCTGTTACCGCTGGCTTGACTCGCACTGCTATTTCTGCTCTGTCATACGTAACTGTAACTATTGACACTTCAGGTGCAGGTACTGTTGGTGGATACATCACATACTTTGTGGCAGATCCAACTCTTGGTCAGCAAAGCGCTTAATAGGAGGCTACGATGCCTACCATGCAATATGATGTATTAGCGACGAAACCGCTGACTAGTACAGGCAACTTTAAAGACCAAAACAATTTCGACATCAATCGGAATCGTATCAAAACCGTTTATGCAATAAATGGTGCGAGTGCTGGTTCTGTCGTTATTCGTGAAGGTGGGGCTAGTGGCAACATCGTGCTTACCGTAGAAACCGCTGCAAGCGGTACGGCTGGTTATACCATCATTCCTTTACCGGGTGAAGGTATTCTGGTTAAAACGGGCACGATGCACGGCACCGTTACTAATACAACCTCAATAACGCTTTTTTACGGATAATAAATGCAAAAAGAAAAGTCCTACAGCGTTGCAGGTCGCAAACTGATGCTTGGTTTGCCGACTTACGACTTTAAACTCTCTGCAAAACTTGCTATTTCAATGGCAAATTTTTGTGCGCTTGCTGGCCAACATGGGGTATCCATACAGATTAGCAACATTTCTGGGTGCTCTATTGTGGCTCGGGCGCGCAATTTGATTGCTGCTGATTTTATGGCAAGCGATTGCACGGATTTAATGTTTATTGATTCAGACATTAATTTCAATGCAAACGATTTGTTTAGGTTGCTGGCTTGGACTTCTGATCCTAAATGCGGTATTGCTGCCGGTATTCCGGTGGCCCGCAAAAAGGCTAAAACATTTATTTCCACACTATATAAAGACGAGAACGACGAACTCGTTATGAATGAAATGGGGCTTATCCGAGCAAATCAGGTGGCTACTGCATTTATGATGATTCGTCGTGATGTCTTTGAAACTTTGGATGCCAATCATCCTGAATGGGAATACCTAGATGACCGGATTGAGGCTGGGAAACTAAAAGCCTTTTTCCATTTTGATGTAATACCAGAAGGTTACGTTGGTGAAGATTACTTATTTTGCAACCGTGTCCGTGAATATGGCTATGAGATTTGGGTTGATCCCACGATCACACTAGGTCACATGGGTATGGAAGAATTTGTGGGCAACTTTGGAGAAGATTGGCTTTATCCAAAACTCAAAGCAGCCCCACCGAAAGAAAAGGCGGCTTAAATGGCTAAGACTCCTGCATGGCAACGCAAAGAAGGAAAGAACCCAAAAGGTGGGCTAAACGCTAAGGGTAGGGCATCTTATAACGCTGCCAATCCCGGTAAGCCCGGCTTGAAGGCTCCGCAGCCAGAAGGTGGCTCGCGCAAAAAATCGTTCTGTGCCCGCATGACGGGTATGAAAAAGAAGTTAACTAGCGCCAAAACCGCTAACGATCCAAACAGCCGTATCAATAAGAGCCTACGGGCGTGGAAGTGCTGACATGGAGCAGTTGATTTTGTTTTCTTGGTCTGGCGTATTGTCTGCCTTGGTAGGTGTGGCAGGGTTTGTTGCATGGGAAAAAAATAACAAATTAAATACGTTAGAAAAATTGTTAAACGATACTAAATTGGAGGTGACCCGTGAAAACGTCACTAAAGCAGAAATTGAAAAACTTGAGCGCTACATTGATGGGCGCTTTAACAAATTTGAAGAAAAAATTGACCGACTTATTGAAGCGAGGTAAATGATGGCTATTACAGATATTGCTAAAAATTTAGGAATTATCCCCCGAATGATGGCAAAAGCATATGAGGATAAAAAAGATACGATTTCTAGTTTGACCGGAGAAAATGAAGCGCTTAAATCACAAATAGAAGCGCAAAAAGAAAACCAGTCAAAAGGTATGAAGAAAGGCGGTAAAGTATCGTCCGCCTCCAAACGTGCTGATGGTTGCGCTCAACGGGGTAAGACCCGTGGGAAGATGGTCTAATGCCTGCTGTTAGTAAAAAGCAGGAGCGATTTATGCAAGCGGTGGCTAATAACCCAAAGTTTGCAAAAAAGGTGGGCGTACCAACGTCCGTAGGCAAAGAGTTTACTAAAAAGGAAGGTGGAGTCATGAAAGAGTCAAAGGCAATGATGAAGAAAGAAGTGTCCTTCATGAAGAAAAAAGGCGCTCCCAAGTCCATGCTTAAGCATGAGATGAAAGAGGCCGGTATGAAGAAAATGAAGTCGGGTGGTTTGGCTGCTGGTCACAAACAAGCCGATGGTGTTGCCAAAAAAGGCAAAACACGCGGTATGCAAGTCCGCATGATGGGCGGCGGGAAGTGCTAAATTGAGAGCGTGCCGGGGTATGGGTGCAGTAAACCCTAAAAAACTGCCAAAGGCTATGAAGCCAGCCAAAACTGTCAAGAAAAAAGACGGGGATTTGTCTGTTGCTATTTATTCCCAAGGCGGTCAGTCTCGTGTAAACGAGGCAGGTAACTACACCAAACCCGGTATGCGTAAGTCTATATTTGAGCGTATTAAAGCCGGTGGTAAAGGAGGTGCTCCTGGTCAATGGAGCGCCCGTAAGGCTCAAATGATGGCTCTCCAGTATAAAAAGGCTGGTGGTGGATACAAGGATTAGGTTTCCAATATACGACGCTAAAACTGACGGCAACGTATTTTATTGGATTTTAGAGGCATCAGAGGACTTTAGAAAAATTAGGCAACGGGAACGGTATGTCGAACTTGAAAAAGCCGCAACAAAGTCTGAAGGCTTGGACGCAACAAAAGTGGAGAACTAAAAGTGGCAAACCTTCTACGCAAGGACCGAAGGCTACAGGGGAAAGATACCTCCCAAGCAGCGCCATCAAAGCGCTCTCCCCGCAAGAGTACGCCGCGACCACTCGCGCCAAGCGAGCCGGTAAAGCCGCAGGAAAGCAGTTCGTCGCCCAGCCAAAGAACGTGGCTGCAAAAACTGCTCGGCATAGGAAAATAGCATGACAACTTCAGGCACATCAGAATTTAATCTCGAACTTCGGGACATAATAGAAGAAGCGTTTGAGAGGTGTGGTGCCGAACTACGGACTGGTTACGACCTTAAAACAGCACGTCGAAGCCTCAACCTATTGACGATTGAGTGGTCTAATCGAGGTATTAACCTGTGGACTATTGAAGAGGGTGCAATTACCCTGCAGACTGGGCAAGCAACCTATCCGCTTCCAGTTGATACGATTGATTTGCTAGAGCACGTAATACGTCAAAATGCTGGGAGTACGGCGACTCAATCTGATATAACAATTAGCCGTATTAGTGTTTCTACCTACGCGTCTATCCCTAATAAGACTTCTCAGGGGTTGCCAATTCAAATTTGGGTGAATCGACAATCGGGAACTACCGCCGCTACTTCTTTGACGTTAAATGGCGGTATTTCTTCGTCGGATACCACAATTACTTTATCTTCTACAGATGGTCTTTCGTCTACTGGGTATATACAAATAGGCACAGAAATTATCAATTACACAGGGAAAACCACTACTCAGTTACAAAATTGCATCCGTGGGCAGGCTGGAACTACTGCTGCAGCGCATCTAACGGGAGCATCGATATCTGTTCCTTATTTACCCAACGTCAATATTTGGCCTACCCCTAATTCACCCGGAACTCAGTACCAACTTGTATATTGGAGACTAAAGAGAATCCAGGATGCAGGTGATGGTGGAGTACGAACTCAAGACATACCCTTTAGACTGCTACCTTGCCTTGTGGCAGGGCTGGCATACCACTTATCAATGAAGATCCCCGGTGCGGAACAGCGGGCAGAAATACTAAAATTGGCATATGAGGAACAGTGGAATTTGGCTGCTGGCGAAGACCGTGAAAAGGCTTCCATCCGGTTTGTCCCACGAGAGTTCTTCATTGGTGGTGGTGGATACTAATGACTACGAAATTTACTCTTGGTCGCATTGCAATTGCGATGTGCGACAGATGTGGGTTTCAATTTAGACTACACGAACTTCGTACAGAAATTGTAAAGACCAAAAATGTTAACCTCAGAGTTTGCCCCGAATGCTGGGACCCGGACCAACCCCAGTTGTCGCTTGGTTTATACCCAATTGACGACCCCCAAGCCGTCAGAAATCCTAGACGTGACACGTCTTACTTGGCAAGCGGCGTTACTGGGTTGCAATTATTGGCTACAAACAGTACTTCTGTTGATGGTTTTGGTACACCCGCAGGGGGAAGTAGGCAAATCCAATGGGGGTGGAACCCAGTAGGTTTAGGAAATGATGGTGGTTTAACCCCCAATAACTTAGTTAGTAAGGGACAGACCGGAACAGTAACAATTCAGATCACTTAGGAGATAAAAATGAATGTAAAAAAAGCAGTACACAAACATGAAGCCAATATGCATCCTGGTACGCCAAAAACTAAATTGGCTAAGGGTGGTAAAACTAATGCAGACATGAAAAAATATGGGCGTAACATGGCTAAAATAATGAACCAACGCTCAAGTGGAAGGGGTCGATAATGAGCAGCGATAAATTTGAGTATTTTTCAGCGGATATTAAAGATCCGTGCGGTAAATATACACAGCCTAAAACCTATACCACAGATATGGGTGGAAAGGAAAATGTTGGGTATCCAAATGCGGTGCCTAATACTCAAACCCAAATGACTCGCGGCGGTAAGGCCCAAACTAAAGGTCGTGGGCATACCACTAAAATGGGGTAATTTGTGAACTACGCCACTCTGTTTGAGACGATTAAAGGATACGTCGAAAACGACTTCCCAAATACCTCGTGGACTGATTCTGCAGGTACGGGCACGGTTACTTTTACGAGTACCGAACAGATCAACACGTTTATTCAAGAGGCTGAACAACGTGTATTTAACTCTGTCCAAATTCCTGACTTACGAAAGAACGTGACCGGTAACTGTACGATTAATAACAAGTACCTTTCCGTTCCGTCAGACTGGTTGGCTAATTTTTCTTTGGCGGTTATCGATGCAAATGGTGTCCAAGATTTTTTACTAAACAAAGACGTTGAGTTTATTAGATCTTGTTATCCTAACCCCACAGATACTGGTGCGCCAAAATATTATGCAATTTTTGACCAAAACTCGTACATTCTTGGGCCGACTCCAGATGCTTCGTACAATATGGAACTCCACTATTTCTATTATCCGCAGTCTATTGTTACTGCTGGTACATCTTGGTTGGGGGATAAGTTTGATTCTGTATTGCTTTATGGTTCTTTGCTGGAAGCGTATACGTACATGAAGGGTGAAAAAGACGTAATTATGGAATACCAAAAACGCTATGATGAAGCCTTAGCAATGCTTAAACAACTTGGCGAAGGCAAGAACCGTCAAGATATGTATCGCACCCAACAAGCGAGGTATCCAGTCAGATGAGCAGCATGAGCGAAGTAGCCTTCCTTTTAGGTGGCACAAACGTCAAAGTCCTTACGACTTCTGGTCGTGGGTTCACGCCTGAAGAAATGGCTGAACGGGCTTTGGATAAGATTATCTCTGTTGGCTCACAGACTCACCCCGCCATTCGGGATCAAGCCGAGGCGTTCAGGAATCAGATCCGGCAAGTTTTAGTGTATTACATGAAAGAAACCGTCAGAACACACCACGTGACTCTGGCAAACAAGTTCAGGAACGCTGGACATCCTGATTTAATTAAACTTTTAGATGAATAAAGGAGCCTAATATGGCGATCACCCAAGCAATGACAACCTCGTTTAAGGCACAACTTCTGTTGGCTGTACACGATTTCCGTCCCTCAGCGGACACAGGCGCAGACGTTTTTAAACTGGCTCTGTATACATCTGCTGCAACATTAGACGCTAACACGACTACTTATAGCGCTTCTAACGAGGCAAGTGGCTCTAACTATACGGCTGGTGGTCTAGCACTGACCAACACTGGGGTAACGGCAACCAACATTAATGCCAATACCGGTACAGGTTTCTGCGACTTTTCCGATCTGACCTTCCCGAACGTATCGGTGACGGCTCGTGGCGCTTTGATTTATAACACCACGCCTTCGGCAAACAGTAATGCAAACACGACTCTGACCAACGCATCTGTGGCGGTTCTGGACTTCGGTGCTGATAAGACATCTACGGATGGCGACTTCACCATCATTTTCCCGACCAACGATGCTTCTAACGCTATTATCCGTATTGCGTAACTATGTCATTCGTACTTGCTGATCGTGTCAAAGAGACAAGCACAAGCACCGGTGTAGGGGATATGACTCTAGCCGGTGCTGAGACTGGCTATCAATCTTTTGCTGTCATCGGTGATGGCAACTCAACCTATTACACAATCGCCCTTCAAGGCGGTAACGAGTGGGAAGTAGGTATTGGCACTTACGAAACGACAGGCCCGGATCTTCAGCGGGATATAGTGCTGTCTAACTCTTTGGGGACTACGGCAAAGATTAGTTTCTCAGCCGGAACCAAGGATGTCTTTGTAACCTACCCGTCTGAGCGGTCAGTGTTTGCTTTGGGTGGTGGGGTGACTGCTGATACTGGGTCTATCTACATTAATAAGACAACTGTTACTAAAGACACCACGCTAAACGATGGCGAGAATGGCATATCGGTAGGAACAATGACCGTAGGCTCAGGCGTAAATGTGACTATTGATACCGGGCAAAGGTGGTTGATTGTATGAGCAAAGTTCAAATCACAGGCAATGTTAGCGGGACAGGCACAATAACCCTAGAATCTCCTAATACAAATACAGACTCTACAATCATTTTCCCGTCTACTGGCGGGACAATGCTCACTACCACCACGACTGGTCTTAATGCTAACAACATTACGGTAGGGATTTTGGCTGTCGCTAACGGCGGTACTGGGAATGCATTTTTTGGAGTTAGTGGCCCTGCTACTTCAGTAAAGACATATACATTTCCCAACGAAAATATGTCGGTTGGGTTTAGGAATATCCCACCTGTAGGAACCAAGACCGGCTCCTATACTCTTGCGACAACAGATGTTGGTGAGTACGTTCAAGTGGGTTCTGGTGGATCAATTACGATTCCAGACGCTACATTTGCTGAGGGTGATGCAGTATCAATTTTTAATAACACATCAGGTAATGTCACGATTACCTGTTCAATTACCACCGCATATATTGCCGGGACAGATGCAGATAAAGCCAGTATGGTTTTAGCAACCAGAGGTTTAGCGACTGTATTATTTATTTCTTCCACCGTTTGTGTTGTCTCAGGAAACGTTTCGTGAGTGGAATTAACTTAATGCTTCTAGGAGCAAAGCAACCATTGTCATATATTGTGGCGACTGGCGGCACTATTACAACTTCTGGAAACTATAAGATTCATACCTTTACAGGGAATGGAACTTTTACGGTTACTGCTGTTGGAAGTGGTGGTGTTGACAGTGATAAAGTTGAATACGTCATTATTGCTGGTGGTGGCGCAGGTGGCTCTAGAGGCCCCGGTGGTGGTGGTGCCGGTGGTTATAGATCTTCGGTTGTTGGAGAAATGTCTGGTGGCGGAGCAAGCGCAGAATCAAGAGTTACCGTAACTGCTACGGCGTACTCAATAACAGTTGGTGGTGGTGGGTCATATACTGGAAGCGATTTAGGGGCTTCTGGAAGTTCTTCATCGGCATTTAGTATTTCATCAACTGGTGGCGGCGGAGGCGGAGGTGGTGATGGCGCTACTTTGCCATCATCTGGGGGAAGTGGAGGCGGCGGATCATATAACGACCCGGGAGCCTCGGGTACAGCAAACCAAGGTTACGCTGGTGGCTCAGGAACAGGCGGATCTAACTCTGGTGGTGGCGGTGGCGCTGGTAGCGTTGGTCAAAACAATAGCGGCGGGGCTGGTAATGGTGGCTCTGGGGTATCGTCATCAATTACCGGATCATCTGTTGCAAGGGCTGGTGGAGGTGGTGGTTACAAATTTGGTACTGGACAGGCAGGCGGAGGAAATAACAATGACGTTACCGGAACATCTGCATCTGCAAACTCTGGTAGCGGCGGTGGCGGTAATGGTGGTTCAGGCGGGTCTGGAATAGTAATTGTTAGGTATAGGTATCAATAATGGCGCATTTTGCAAAAATTGATTCTGGTACAAATCAAGTCATAGAAGTCAACGTCGTGAACAATAGCGACGTTGGTGGTCTTCCTTTCCCTGATAGTGAATCAGTTGGTATTGTGTTTCTTGAGCCTTGGAATACACCCGGAACTTATTGGAAGCAAACCTCGTATAACGGAAACTTTAGAAAAAATTACGCCGGGGTAGGTTACACATATGATTTGGTTAGAGATGCGTTTATCCCACAAAAGCCATACCCATCATGGTCATTGAATGAAACTACGTGTAGATGGGAACCTCCTGTACCGTGCCCGATAGACGGCAAAAGTTATCAATGGGATGAAGCAACAACTACATGGATTGAGATACAACTATGACAGCCTCAGTTATTAACGCTACCGTAAATGGTATCAATGCCACTGGCGGAAACGTAGCCGAACTTGAACTTCAGGTTGCTGGCACGACGGCTCTTACCATTGACTCTAACGGTTTCATTTTTAATACCCCGCTTCCAGTGGTATCTGGAGGGACTGGGGCAAATACAGCGGCTGCGGGTTTAACAAATCTTGGTGGCGTATCAACAGGTAAATCAATTGCAATGGCAATTGTCTTCGGAGGATAGAGATGGCAAACCCAAATATTGTTAGCGTAACGGCGATCTACGGTAACACTTCGTCTATATTAATTACTGGCACCGCTGACCCGTTTGCTACGCCTCTAATTAGTAACGCCGCTTCAAGTGGCAAGGTCTATAAGATCAATTCGATAGTGGTTGCTAACGTAGACGGAACATCGGCGGCTGACATCACGATTAAGATATTTTCTCAGGCCGCTCTTGCTGGAACTGGAACAGCGCTTATCTCGACGGCTTCTGTACCTGCTGATTCCACGCTTGTTGTGATGGATAAAAGCACTGGTATCTACTTATTAGAAGATAAGTCAATTGGGGCTACGGCTAGTGCGGCTAATGACTTGGTAGTGACTTGCTCTTGGGAAGAGATTAACTAATGTCTAATCGTTGGTTCGGTGGCTTAATTAACAAAACCAGACCTACTACCACAGGTACTACGTCAGGTACGGCTACTGGCGTATTTACGGGTACTCAAGTACTTCAACAAATATCTGGGAACAATTGGCCTATAGTCCCCACAGTGCCCGGTGCTCCTACTATTGGAACTGCGTCAATAGCATCGGCAACTTCTGTCTCAGTGACATTTACTGCCCCGGCAAGTGACGGCGGGTCGCCAATTACAGGCTACACAGTAACTTCAAGCCCCGGTGGAATTACAGGGACAGGTGGTTCTTCACCAATTACGGTATCTGGATTGACCACAGGAACTTCTTATACATTTACGGTAAGAGCAACTAACGCTGTTGGAACCGGCCCTGCAAGTGCAGCAAGTAACAGTATAGTCCCACAACTTACATACATAAGTGCTAGTGGCGGAAGCGTAACAACAAGTGGTAATTACCGAATCCATACATTTACTTCTAGTAGTACATTTACAGTTAATAGCATTGGAACTGGAAGCAGCGAATCAAATACGATTGACTATATGATTGTTGCTGGTGGTGGAGCAGGTGGTAACTGCGGTGCTGGTGGTGGAGGTGCTGGCGGTATGATTTACAACACTGCACAAACAGTATCTTCTACAGGTAACTATACAGTCACTATTGGTGCTGGTGGTGTTGGCCCAAGTAGTTGTACTCGTGGAGCAAATGGAAATAACTCTAGTTTCTTTAGCCAAACTTCAATAGGTGGCGGTGCGGGCGGTGGTAATGATGGTGGTTCTGGCCCGACATCTGGGGGTTGTGGTGGCGGAGGTTCCTACAACAATACGGGTGGTTCTGGCACGGCGGGTCAGGGGTTTGCCGGTGGTAACGGTGGTGGTGGCACTGGCGGGGGTGGTGGCGGTACGGCTGCGGCGGGTAACCCCGGAAGTTCTGATAAAAAAGGTGGTGATGGTCGCCTGATTAGTATTAGTGGAACTGCAACATACTACGGTGGTGGCGGCGGTGGATACGGTAACGGTGCTGGTGGACTTGGCGGTGGTGGCTCTTATGGTAGCAACGGAACTGCTAACACCGGTGGTGGATCTGGTGGAAACCCAAGCCGTGTAGGTGGTTCTGGAATTGTAATTGTTCGATATAGGTACCAATAAAATGGCACATTTTGCTAAGGTTGTAGATGGTAAAGTGGTTCAAGTTATTGTGGCTGAACCAGAGTTTTTTGAATCTTTTGTTGATCCGTCTCCGGGTCAATGGATACAAACGTCTTATAACACTCGTGGTGGGGTGCATTACCTACCTGATTCAGATACTCCTAGCCCAGATCAATCAAAAGCACTTCGTAAAAATTTTGCCGGTATTGGTTATACATACGACGCAGAACTAGATGCTTTTATAGAGCAACAACCCTATCCTTCATGGACATTAAATTCAGAAACCGCACGGTGGCAAGCGCCTATCCCTGAGCCAGAGCATGACGAGTTTTGTAGTTGTTTATGGGATGAATCAACATTATCTTGGGTGATAAAAAATGGCTGACTCATTTATTAATGCAGATACCGATGGTCTAAAGCAGACTGGCGGCGACTCCAATATTCTGAATATACAGACGGGTGGCAACAATGCCATTACGATCAATGCCCTTCAGAATGTGACCTTAGATGGTACGGGGGCTGTGACGGTTCCTGTGGGTACCGTAGCCGAGCGGCCTTCAGCGCCTGCTGCGGGTATGTTCCGGTTTAACGATGACTCTGACGAGTTTGAGGGCTACGACGGATCAGCATGGGGTTCGATTGGCGGCGGGAGCAACATCACGCCATTTGGTCTTTTTGAGAACGCCAAGTTAATCTCAGCCGACTACACAATTACCACGAACAATAACGCCCTCAGTGGTGGCCCAATCGAAGTCGCAACTGGGGTTAATGTAACGGTTCCTTCGGGATCAGTCTGGACGGTGGTTTAGTATGGCTATAACAATCAACGGTACAACAGGAATAGCGGGTGTAGACGGTTCCGCTAGTACGCCATCCTATCAAGGTGCAGATACCAACACAGGTATTTTCTACCCTGCGGCAGACACCATAGCCTTTGCAGAGGGCGGTGCAGAGGTTGCTAGATTTGATTCAAATGGTCGGTTAGGTATTGGCACCACCTCACCAGCAGGCCGATTATCAGCCAACCTTTCAGGTACGGCGTTTAGTCCTTCTCAAACTACAGGGATTGGTGGAGGCACTTCTGCAAGAGCGCAATTTACTGGGCCTGAAGTAGGTCTCATGCTGACATCCGACATGGATAGTTCAGGTACTCAAACGGGTTCTTCTACTGTTGCTATGGGGATGCAAGTTGGTATTTACGCTGTTAGCGATATTCGCAATCAAATTTGGTGGTCTGGCGGCTATCCTTTGACTTTTACATACTCTAGCACTCCCGGCGGCTCTCCAACAGAGCGTGCCCGTATCACTAGCGGTGGTAGTTTTTTAGTTGGGGCTACGACAACATTTAGCCCCGGAGGCGTTGCTTCCGCACATGGGTTTTCAACTGGGACTTCCACAAATTGGGCTTTAGGCGTTCAAAATACTCAGGCTAGTTCTCCGTGGGGTATTGGAGTAATTTATCCAAATGCTACGCCAAACACAAATAGTTATGGATTTTTATTTTGTCAAGATAGTTCCGCAACAAGAGCATACATATATTCAAACGGCGGTTTAGCAAACTACTCTGGAAACAATGTAAATCTTTCTGACCGTAGAGAAAAAACTAACTTTGCACCCGCAAAAAACTACCTTGACGTTATCTGCGCTATTCCTGTGCAGACTTTCAACTATATTGACCAAAACAATGAGGATGACCCCGGTTTAACTCTTGGTGTTGTAGCACAGGATGTTCAAGAGGTTGCGCCTGAGTTAGTTTCTGAAAGCAACTGGGGAACGCAAGAAGAACCTAAGATGCGTCTCAGTATTTACCAGACAGATTTGCAATATGCTCTTATGAAATGTATCCAAGAACTCAGCGCCAAGAATGACGCACTTGAAGCCCGTCTAGCCGCATTGGAGGCTAAATAATGTCACTCGTAAAAATATCAGGCAACGCAAGCGGGACGGGAACGCTGACCATAGCGGCGCCCAACACAAACTCGAACTACACGCTGACTTTGCCAACTAATACTGGCACGATTCTAACCAACGCCACGACTACGGGGTTCCCTGCTGGCTCTGTGTTACAGGTGGTGCAAAACACTTATTCAACAACCACCACAATTTCTAACGCAACTTATACTGATACTGGATTAACCGCAACAATTACCCCAACTTCGGCATCGAGCAAAATTTTGGTTCTTTCAACTCAACTGTTGGGTTACTCCGCAACATTATTTTATAAATTTGGCGGGTATAGACTTCTTAGGGGTTCTACCGCTATTTACGAGCCATCCCCATTAAGTGGTGGAAGACCGTATTACCCCGGAATATATTTAGGCGGTTCATCAACAAATGATTTAAGTTTTAGTTTTTTTGTAACTCTTTCATATATGGATAGTCCAGCCACTACTTCTTCTACAACATACAAAACACAGTTTGACACTTTTGATAGTGTTGGAAGTATAAATGCTCAAGCAGGAAGCAGGCCGTCTGTTATGATTCTTATGGAAATTGCAGCATGATTGATAAAGCAAAAGCAATCCAATCTCTACGATCCGGCGCACAATGGGTTCTCCGTGGCGATGACCTAGAGTGGCTCGATACTAACCAGACTCAACCAACAGAGGCAGAGATTACCGCAGAGGTGGCTAGGCTAACCGCACTAGAGCCAGCCCGTATTGCTACCGAGAATCGCCGTAGTGCCTACATAGTCGAGGCAGACCCGTTGTTCTTCAAAGCCCAGCGTGGTGAGGCTACGATGGAGGAGTGGCAAGCCAAGGTAGCAGAGATCAAGACGAGGTTTCCAAAATGAGCCAGATAAAGGTCAACGCAGTCACAGACGCTAGTGGTGGCAATACCGCTACGATAAATAGCATGACCCCTACTGCGGATAGTTTGCAGGGCTTCCGCAACCGCATCATCAATGGTGACATGAGGATTGACCAAAGAAACGCTGGGGCGAGTGTTACGATTGCAACAAGCGGAACATATACGTTGGATAGATGGGTTGGATGGGCATCTCCAACTTCAAAATACTCTATCGAGCAAACAATTACAGGTGTTGCCGCACCAACAGGATTTGCTGAATATTTGGGCGTTACTTCTCTTTCTGCTTACTCTATAACATCTGGCGACTTCTTTACTGTCAACCAGCCAATTGAAGGATTCAACGTAGCAGACTTGGCGTGGGGTTCAGCAAGCGCAAAGACTGTAACGCTATCATTCTGGGTTCGCTCAAGTTTGACTGGCACTTTTGGTGGGTCTGTTCAAAACAACGCACAGAACCGAAGTTACCCGTTTACATACACCATCAGTGCCGCAAACACATGGGAGCAGAAGTCGGTCACTATTGCTGGAGATACGTCTGGCACATGGGGTACTGGAAATGGTGTTGGTATACGTTTGCACATTGGCCTTGGTGTCGGGTCTACATACAGCGGAACTGCTGGCTCTTGGGCGGGTACAAACTACTTGTCAGCAACAGGCGCAACATCAGTAGTCGGCACAAACGGAGCAACCTTGTACATCACAGGCGTTCAACTGGAAGTAGGCTCTGTTGCTACACCGTTTGAGCGCAAGGATTATGGGCGTGAGTTGGCGATGTGTCAGCGGTATTATTATTCTTGGAGTTCTAGTGGTCTTTCAGACAATTATTATTTCTATTCTCCGTATGTAAGCAGCCCTCCAAATACCACCGCCTCAGTTGGTTATTTTTTCCCAGTAACTATGCGGGCTAACCCCACTATGGTTGGAACAGGACTTACCCTTGCCAGATTTACAGCAAATCAAGCGGGAGCAGTCGCACA
>Ga0315909_10004449_pt1 | contig 16547 bp, 11 predicted proteins | sample LakEriMetagenome_11_FD_203527 | JGI IMG/M metagenome (GOLD analysis project Ga0315909, IMG submission 203527) | Freshwater fungal communities from buoy surface, Lake Erie, Ohio, United States - Buoy 2 MA125 | ecosystem: Environmental > Aquatic > Freshwater > Lake | place: USA: Lake Erie, Ohio...
GCTCCAATTGAAACGGCATTGCCGACAGTTTTGCCGCCCATGGGATGCAAACTCACCACGGGACCACCGGGAACAAGGAGCAATGCCTGCACCCCGGGACCGGAAGACTCCTGCGCTTGGCAGAAATATCCGATGAAAACGCTGAACAACAAGATTACAATAAATTTCCGATACAACATGATCATACAAAAACGATACACAATTAACATTGGATTCACGACACCTCACCGGGTGCGAGATAACGAAAAGAAACCATGAGAAACTTCCGCCCGAAGGTGCGGTTGATGGGAGATGTAGGCGGGGCTTTGTGAGCAAGTTCCGTGGAGTCAATGTAATCCGGAACCCGCTGAACGACAGCCTCACACCAAGCCCGCGCCGTCACATTTTTTCCGGACGCATCGAGCGATTCGCCGTAGGCGCGTATGACAAAAGTATCGCCTCTGACGTGAATCCATGGGCCGATCGAAGTCAACAGGTCCGCTTGTTTCACGTATCCCGGCGCACAAACCGACTTCGCCCCCGCCTCAGCTTCAGGAAAAGGAAAGCCTTGGGCGACCGCATCACCTAACGACAACGCTCGCTGATTCGAACGAAACGCGCGATTGATCGATACCGCATCATCATCAAGAGCACACTGCAGAGCACCAGAAAGTGCGAGATTTTTTTCGTTTCCAGGACGACGATTCACAAAGTCGGAGAGCGATAAAAACGGACCACGCAAGCGGACTTGTTTGACCATGGCGCGGGCCAACTCATCAATTTGCTGATCATCGAGACCACGGAACCCCTTCCACTGGTCCCTGTAAGCGGGATCGGATAATCCTTGAGGATCAATTTCCCCCGCACCAGGCAGAAGCAGTGCCGCCACCGGCGTGTTGTTCGAATCAATCATTTCGTATTCCCTGCCAGAAGCAGGACTGCCCTTGACCGCAACAGGATTTTTCTTGAGTCCGGACAAAACGGATCTCCATGCGGAGACTGATGTTGAGTTCACATTGAACATACCATCCACCATCAGAAACGAAGCGGTTTGTTCAGCAGCATCGGGCGCAGGTTTATTGGTAGGAAACACACGATCCAACAGCTTTTTCCGATCCGAAGACCAAACCCTCATGCGCTCGTTCGGCAATGCTTGATAGATTTTTTGATCTTGCGAGAGAAATCTTTCCAGCCGTTGTTTTTTTTCACGATAGGCGATGTTTTCATTGCGATGGACGGATGTTGTCTGCGAGGAGATGGATGAATAAAAATACGAGTCCCAGAGAGCCTGGTTGGCAAGATAGGAATGATCGGCAGCGTCCCTCTTTGCGATCAAACCACGCACTTCTGACGGTGAAAAACACGATGGGGCAAACGAATTGGATATGGCATGGCTCACCGATGGCTGCAAGAACCAGGACCTTTCCCCCCGCTGCTGACCAAACCTTGTTCCCTCAGCCGCCGCATGTTGCAGAGCTCCAAGAGAATGAATGGGTGCACGTGGAATCGAACGCGTCATCACATGAGAAACACCACCAAAGGCGCCGTATTCCGCACCATAATATCCCAAACCATCGGCGTTACACTCTATGATGGGACTGTTGAGGCTGTTGACACGACGCATCCCCACCTGAACCGGTGATACACGCACCACATCGGGTGATAGATTGTAGAGATCTTGTGATAATGACGTTTCATTCGCGCGCAACATGGCGCGTCCTGTAAATCGTGTGCCGGGATTCGTCTTATCAGAAAACATCGGATCCGATTCCGTTCGCAATCCATAGGTGAAGACACAGATCGGCCACTTGTCGTTTTCGAGTTCAGCAATCGTCTTGGAGGCCGAAGGATCCAGAGGCAGAGTCGGAAAAATTTGGGGGAAACTTGAGGCGGAAATCGCTGATTCACCGGCCATGCGGGAATACAAAAGATCGATATTAAAACTACCCAGGTAATCCGTTCTGCCGGAGCCATCAACCAGTTCGCCCAGATTGTAACTCCAAAGAAACATTCCCGCATCGCTCTTACCCGCGTTCGGGGTCATCGAATACGTAATGCGCTGGGAGCCGTTCATCATTGTGGGATTGGTTTCATAGGGAATCGGATAGGCATATCCCGATGCAAATTCCCAACCAAGTTTCCCATCAAACTGCCACACACCTTTGCCAGGATTTTTGATCGTTTCGCCGAATCCTTGCGCAATCACCTGCACCTCACCGGGTCTCATGACAAGGTTTTGCACTCGTCCCAACTGACCGTAAAAAAAGAACAGACGATCGTTAGACAACTGTTTAATGGACCGACTGAATGAATTTTTGCTACCAGGGGGGCCTTGGCGCAATTGCAGATTCAAATCATAGGGAATGGCCCAGCTTTTGAATGTAGCGAAAGCCGATGGCGGAACCCGGAGGCAGACATCGAAAGGGTTCCAAATCGTAAAGACCGGATCTGCGACGAGAAAAAGATCATACACTTTTTGGGAGTTGACGATGCGACTTTTGCTGATCAAGGAATACAAGAGCGTCAACTGCAGCCTGGGCAGGTGCTTGTAACTGATAAATGGATCGCTCTTTTGCTCTGCCGTTGCAAGAACCGGTGATCCCATCGGCAGCGGCTTTCCATCCGCATGCGGCAATGGAGCGCCGGAATTCTCCAACTCACCCCAGATGTTGTGATCGACCCACAGCTCGCCCCAATTGATTCCGGGCGTCGATCCCGCCGTGTACAAAGGTGCGACCTCAGACGAATTCGGACGGGGCAATGGAGATTCCAAAAGAAAACTAAGATCTTTGCGAAATCCACCATCGCGGACGTTCGTCAACAAGCCCAATGAATGGGTTGTAGCATGATGAAAAAGTGGCAGCGCTGATTTTCCCAACAGCTCTGCCGTGGATGCCGTGGGCAGTCGATCCAACTGCGGCGAATCAAGGGGGATTTCAGCATCGTTCAGAAAAACCTCATGAGCAGCCCGTGGTGAAGACTGCATGCGAGAAACGTCAATTGCCGAATCATCCACAGGTGCCACGGCGCCACCCAGCTTTGCTTTCATGTTTTGATCACCCACCCACCATGCATAACGCCCCGAGGGTGTTTTCATCAGGCCCGCCTGCACTGCTGCGGAATCAGCATCGGCCGCAACAACCGGGACGATTTTCCCAGCGGGAACAGCCTCTCTTACCGCTCCAATGTTTTGCATCTCGCTGGGATCACCGGAAATCAGCCATCGGCGAAATCCCGGATCAGGACGCATCTCTTTCCCTGCGGGCCACGCATCGTAAACCCCCAGCCACTGCTGACCTGCGGACTTGTCATCCATCGGCAACAATTGACCACCGGACGCGGATATCCGCTGGTCCGGTCCCAATTCTTTCTGCAATTCGCCCAATGCCAGCATCAACGCTAAACGGGCATTCGCACGGGCCAACGATTGAGCCTCACCTCTACCCGATGATCGCAATGAAACCGAAGACAAGCCCAACATCGCCACCGCAAGCAAAGACAAAACCATCATCAAGGACACGGTGATGACGAGCGTAAACCCTCCAGATTCTCGGAAGTTCAGATGTTGATGGACATTTTTCACCTTTGCTTAATATGTTGATTTAATGTAATCAATCGTTTAAATGTTATAAAAATAAATTTCATTGGCCTCTGGATGATGGATCGCAAATTGTATCTTTAGGGTTGTTCATTCGGAGGATTCACCATAACGGCACGGATGAATTGCTTGGCAGAACCGGCCACGGGAGTTGTGCTGCGAAATAACAGATGATTTTCGCCATCTTCAACGATAACGCAATGGGGAGGTCCTGTTTGCCAATTGGCGCTCAGGTCGGTGGATACTGAACCGACGTATTGCGTGCCCCTGCGACGATCGCGTGGCAACCGGTATTCCAGAAAATAATTTCCTGACACTACTGCCATTCTCATTTCTGGTCTGGCGACAGAACCTGCCATTCGGGGATTCGTGCCGTATGCATATTCCCATAAATTCGTCACACCGTCACCGTCAGCATCATTGCTCCACTGGCTCGAAGGTTGGTTGAGAGATGGATCCACCATACCAAAAGTACGATAGCGCCAGATCTCCGGATCTAACATGTCTTTTGGGACGACGCTATCACCCACTGCGTTGTAACTCGCCACTTCAATGACGATATCCTCGACTCCGGGATCAAGCGTGGCAGTCGTGGTTGTCGAACCCGGTGGAAGTTCCGCGATAGTTTGAGAAATGCCGCCATTGAGCGTTTTCCGAACAACGTATCCAAGCTCGTTGTTGGATGAATCCAGCCAGTCGAGTTTCACCTTATTGACACCTTCGAATTGCATCTGGATGGATGTGGGAGCTGCAGGAGCCGATGACGGCGATGGCGAGAACTCCAACGAAGAATCGCCGAACTGACGGAACGGTCTGCCGGGAATGCTTCCGATGTATTGGGCGAGACGCTTTTTGAGATCATAGGCTGTCGCTGGCTCCTGACCATACAAATTGGTCAACTCCTTTGGATCACTCGTGAGATTGTAGAGTTGATCATCGTCAAAGTAGTTGGGATTCGTCGATGCAGCCCCAGCCCCAAGTCCACTGTTATTCACATAATAGGGCCGGGGAATCGTGCCACCCGTTAATTGCGAGTTAACGTTGTATTCCGGCCATCGATAAGCGCTGGCAATCTGCTGATAAATCGCTGGCGTGTAACGCACAGCGATGTATTTCCGTGTTTTGGTCCGAACTCCCCGCGCGTATCCAATTTCACAAAATACATCTTCTCTCACTGCCACGGAACTCCCGTTCAATACAGACACAAGACTCACCCCATCCATCGGACGTGTGGGCAAGTGAGAAGCGCCCGTCAGCGTGAGCAGCGTGGGAACAATATCAACGTGACTGACAATCTCACTATAGGTTCGCCCCGGCGACATGATTCCATTCGGCCAATTCATGACCAGCGGCACTTTCATGCCAAGGTCGTAGAGAGACGACTTCCCCCATACCAACGGACCACTGAGAGTTTTTTCTCCATGATCCGATGTGAATATGATCAGCGTATCATTGCGAATGCCATATTGCGTGAGCCGGGTGATGATGGCTTTGATAGAATAATCCAACCATGTTTCGCGGGCTGAAATAAGATCTTTACCTGCTGACGTCACCTCATTGATGATGGCTTGCCGTGTCGGCATAAACGAATAATCTTCACTGGGAAGATAACCCGCGCTGGTATAGCCCTTGTTCGCTTTCAGTGTGTAATCAAGGTTGTTATTCACGGGACCATGATTGATGGTCGGAGCCATGTATAAAAAGAAACGCTCGTTGCGGTTTTCATCGATGAAGCGCAGGGCACGACTGGTAATCCACTCTTGATTGTGAACGTTCAGTTTATCGCTATAGAGCTCTTTGAGATTTGCATGGTAAAAGCCGTCGACATAATCAAAACCGTGCTCTCGCATCATCTGGCAGACGACCCGGTGATTGTGCTTCATCGATCCATTCACCGTATTGTCGATAGCAGGATCGGCCGTCTTACCATAGGGGATAAGTCCTTTGGCAGCCCATTTCGTGGTATCTTTCAAGTCATCGTCCAGCACATGACATTTGCCAACAAACCCCGTGCGATAACCTGCTTTTTGAAGCCAAGCGCCGATATTTTGTCCATCATGCTCCAAATCCGTATCAGAAACGCCGAATCTTCCGAGAGTGCCCGAAGGGTAAAGTGATGAAAAATTTTCGCTGTTGTTTCGAGATGCCCAGCGACTGGTAAGCAACGAATATCGGGATGGCCCGCATACGGTAGAAGATGCCATCGCTGCTGAGAAACGAATCCCGCCACCAGCAAGAGAATCGATCGTAGGCGATAGACAATTTCTCCCCTCGAAACCAAAATGTTGTCCGCCCGCCATATCATCCACGTTGATCACAATCACATTCGGACCAGTTGCCGCGTTTTGCGCGACAACCTCATAATAAAAGGAAGTTGAAGTCGCCACGAGTTGCAGACCACGATTCGCGGGCAAATCAAAATTTCGCGTGCGCAATCCCGCTGTCGTTCCTGAAAATGAACCGAAGTTCGCCAAGACAAAACGTCGACCTATATCAAACGTGCCTGTGAAGTTGGTTCCATCGAGAACCCATTCTGATCCGAGATCTAGAACCAGCTTCGCCGCCCCGAGCTCCAGAGTGGAACCTCCACTGGATCCTAATTTTGTCTCCACAGTGGCCGCCGAGCCTACCGCGAATTCATCCGTGGCGGACGAATTGGAATGACCGAATGATACCGAAGACCCGTCAATCACCAAACGGGCAGTCTTCGTGAGATCACGGCCAATCGTCATCGCGCGCACAGATAATATGGCTGTATTAGTGAAAGATAGTGATCCACTGATGATTTGAAGCTCATCGGGATTGTTGGGTGCGACAGTATTGAGAACGACTTGATACCCATTGATGATTGCATCCGCGGGAGCGCTCGGTACACCATCGGGATTCCAATTCGTACCATTCGTCCAGAGACCATTCCCGCCACCGTTGTCGAACCCCTCCAATCCATTCGGCGGAGTGGCTGTCGCCACAGGCAAGAATGAGAATCCCGCGATCCCCGCACCTGTTGTAGCACCCATGCCGGGAATTTCCCGGAACGTAAGAGCACCACCATTCGCCACCCTCAGCTCGGGCAAGTTCTGTGAAGAGGTGGAATTGCTCATGTTCGGAAAATCCGAGTTGGTCGCACCGTTCGACACACGCATATCCCCTCCAGCACCTTCGATCCATGACCAACTTTTGAAAGAAAGCTCAAGTCCTGCCGGAGCGGTCAGTGTCCAAGTCAGAATTTCGGGAGTCGAAGTCGCGTCGCCCGATCCATAATTCTGCCCATCAATCCGATTCGAGTTTTCGCCCTGGATGCCGATCCCTCCGCCTCCGAGTTCGCTGATGGAAAGGTTGCCGTTACCTCCTGTGACTGTCGGAGTGCCTTTTAGTGTGAAGGACTTTCCGAACAATGCAGGATCACTGACCGATCCCGCATTGGACTTGTCCCACTCGTTGACCGCTGCAATGAAAGTATTGTTCGTGCTCGTTGTCGAGGCATCCAACGATATGATACCAGCATTGTTGATCGCGAACGCCAGGCTGATTGTCGCTTGATTGCTGCCAGATAACACAAATGCTGGCGAGGGGCCAAAGCCAGTTCCACTGTTGGCAAAGCTCACGATTGTATCAGAATCGACTCGCGGAATCGCAGTCAAATCAAAGGTCAGTCCCGAGAGCGTGAATCCCTGGTCATCCGTATCCGCGCTTGAGTCGATCGTGAAAGTTCCTTTGATATCCTGGGCTGATACATCCAACGATCCGGTACCAGCGCTAAGAGTGTAAGAGGTATCCCCGACATTCATTTTCGTGCCTGACGTTGTTGTTGCGTGAGCGTAATCAATTTCTAACAACTTGAAATCTGATCCCATGGGCGCAACTGTAGCCGTGATTCGCTCTCCAGATTCATCAAGGCGCTCCGCATTCCGTCCTTGGATCGATAACCCAGTACCACTGTTGCTGACACGCAGACTTCCCCCCGATGTTCCCGTCGATGAAAGCACTATGGAGAAACTTTGTCCCCACATGGCTGGATCACTCACAGTTCCCACCAGACCGTCGAATTCATTCACGTAGGTAGCCGCGCCCGCCGATACGCAACTCGCATCAAGAGTCACATTGCCACTGAAATCAACCGCGAATGCGAGGGTAATATTTCCTGTATTTTGCAGAGCATTCGTGGCGCCTGTGTAAGAATGACTCAAGTCAACGGTAACTGATGCTTTTGCTGTTGTGGCCAGCAACCCCACAAGGCGTAACAACCTGCAAAATAATCGTTTTATATGATAAAAACGATTGGTATTTAAATTGTTATCGCATGACTTCATCGCATCGATCGGATTGCGGACACTATCTTCCCGAGCATGATTTCCTGATGAATCCTGACCGAGGAATCGAATCAGATAAGGCTTGAGGTAGTGAGCGAGTGGATGTTTTGATGTCATGGGTAAATCGACAAAATTCATCAAATTTATCGCAGGCCGACGATGGATACCAAGGCATACCTCGGAGAAATTTGATGAAACGTTTTACCATTCACTCAACATGTTGTCAACGTTAATTTTTTTATTGCGCGATCAGACTGTTTTCGTGTCATCCGTCAAGTGTGCGACCAAGTCCTGGACTGGCGTCGAAGAACCGGACTTGGATAAAAAATCCCTAGTCCCCGGAGCCCATGCTGCTGGCTCCGGGGCGAGTGCGTCATGCGGCGGCTTGGGTGGGCTTGGCTTTGCTCAGCACGTGGGATTGGCGCGGTGCATCCAAAGTAACACGCATGGGCATGAGGACACTAATGCGGCCGGTGGGGTGGCGGAAGAGGCCGGGGTTCATTTCATCGCTGAGGCACAGGGTGTTGCCTAGTTCCAGGGCATCGGCGAGGAAGCGGGGGTTGAAGGCGATGAGGGGTGGGGTTCCTTCGATCTCCGCGGGGACTTCCAGGTTGGTGGTTTCGCCCCCGGCTTCTTGGTGGAGAAGGCAGAGGGTGTCTGCTTCGGCATCGAGTCTGACGGAGCACTGGGTTTTTCCAAGGGCTCGTAGCCAGCGGATGAGTCCCGTGAGGTGTGTGGGGGCGATGACGATGCGGTGGTCGGTATGCCGGGGGATCACTTGTTGGTAGTTGGGGTAGTGGCCGGCGATGGTTTGGCTGATCAGGAGGTGGTTGCCGCATTGCAGGGCGACGCGGCATTTTTCCGGATCTTTGTCGTGGATCCATGTGAGGCGTGATGGGGATTTAAGGAAATCCGCATGCGCGAGGATGTGACAGGCGGTCGATGGCAGGATGAACGCTTGCTCCGGCACGGTGGCCAGGGTGCAGGCGAGGCGTCGGCCATCGGTGGCGACCAGGCGTCCGCCTTCGTTGGGCGTGAAATAGACGCCGTTGAGGATGTAGCGGGTGGGGTCGGTGGAGGCGCAGCCGGCGATGTCTGACAGGCCTAGGAGGGTGGCGATGGGGAGATCGGTGGTGGTGCCTTTGCAGGTGGGGCGTTGGGGCTTTTCCGCCGGGTCCAGTGTGGGGTGACGGGAGGTGGAAATGATGCCACCGGTTTGCAGGGTGAGCAGCAGCTCGCGGCGGTTGGCATTTTCCTCTAGGACGATGGTGCGTGGTGCCTTCGTTGCTGACCTGTCGGCAGAAGACGGTGTAGATGGTCTTGCTCATGAGCGGAGGTAGCTGATGTCTTTTTTCTGATACAGGCTGTGGGCTTCGGGTTCGGTGAGGCCGATGAACTCGGTTTCGCAGAAGGAAATTTCGTCCGGGAAAAAGGAGAACAGGGTCTTGGTGGTGCCGTCCTCGAAGGTGGCGATGACTTCTGGCATGGGATCGAACATGCCGATGGGCATGGGCCGGGGCATGGCGGTGATGGTGACTTGGGTGATTTTCATGTTGTGGTGGTTGTGAGTTGAAACAAAAAGAGCCGCCATGATTTCTCCGGGTGGAGAGGATCATGGCGGCTCTGGTGAGGTAGTAACTCGCGCTAGAGGATGCCGAACAAGAATAACAGGTTCAGCACCAATGAAGCGAGGAAGAGGATGGGAAGCAGGACGCAGAAGAGGATCACATTGATCTTCACGTAGTCCATGCCGCCCGGGAAGTAGGGGTCAATTTTTTTGGCAAGCCAATGCAGCGAGTTGGCACAGGCATTGAACATGGCATGCCATGGACCGTTGTCGCGATCGTTGAACATGGGATGCTGTGGGGTGATAGGGTTATGGTTTTTTCTCTTTGGGGGAGACTAACGCGAGGCAGCCGCCGGCCACGTGGATGATGGCGGTCACGGCGATCATGCTGCCGAAGATCACGCCACAAACTCCCACGGCGGTGACGTAGCAAACAGCGTCTTCGAGGAAGTTGTTGGGGCGCTCGGGCGGCATGTAAAGAGGTGGTGGCTCGGAGGAAGGCTCGTCCGGGGTATTGGGGAGTAGGGGTGGGTAATTCATCGTGATGGATGGTTGCGTAAAAACGTGTTCGTGGCAATGCGGGAAATCTCCCCCATTTTGGAGCGGGAGAACGAGAGGGGCGTTTTCGGCCTTCATAGAGTGTTTGGATTTCCATGAAGGCCGAGTTGATGCGTTAGGCTTCTTTGGTGAAGTCGGCCTTGTATTTCAGTTGCTCGACGGCGCAATCGCTTGCGGGTATGTCGGTGCGTTTGCCGAGGTAGACGGGTTGGTAAATGCTGCCGCTGTCCCGGAACGCATAGAGGTAGCGAACTTCGACGACGTCACCTTTGGCGGGGATGTCGTGGTTGGGTGGGATGGTGACGTTTCCTGCGGGTACTGGGGTATCGCCATCGAAGAGTCCGAGGGTGATGCTTCGTTTGGCGTTGATGCCGGTGACGACGAAGGAGGCGCTCTCGACGAACTTGAACTTCAACTGCGGGCCGCCGGAGTTGGGGCGACCAGGGCTGAAGGGGGCGTCGATTTCTTTGAAGACGGCTCCTTCACAGTTTGTGCTGCGCAGTTCTTCAAAGGTGGCCCATTTGTCGGTGGGATCGATCGTGGTGCTGATCCAGCGCAGAGCGTCCAACCCGGGTGGGATGAGACGCATGAGCGTGGTGAAGCGATCGAGGTAGCGGAGGTGGCGCAGGCACTGGCCTTTGACTTCGAGGAGGTCGAAGGCGTGGAACTTGTCGCCGACCGCTTCGCCATCGATGAGGGCATCGCAGGGGAGTTCTGCCACGGCATCGCGGATCGCATCAGGGATGGCGATGGTGAGGCCGCGGCAGTTGATGCCGGTGATGCTGTTGCCTTGTTTTTTCAAAAGGAGGCGTCGACCATCGTGCTTTTCCTGTAGGCAATGGGTTCGGTTGGAGAGCAGGCGATGGACTTCGCTGGCTTCTACGGGATTGAGCAGTTGGCAACGGATGCCGCTGTCGCGACCTTCGTTGCCAGTTTGTCGATACGGCGCTTCTTGGCCGGCGGAGGCGTTGGTATATTGGTAGCCCTTGTCCGCGCGCGGGCTTCCGACAGTTCCCCCTTGGCCGCGGCAGCCGCAGCCTCGGCTAGGTGGCGTAGGCTTTCGATGCTGTGTCCTGGTCTGCCGTATGCTCCTTTTTCGCCAGCGCCTCAAGGCGGAGTGCCTCTTCCATAGCCGCGTCTCGTTTTGTTTTCTTAGTGGATTTCTTGAGGCGGCGAACGGTGCCGTCTGGCATAGTTACGTCAAAAGCAGCAATCCAATAAGGGGAGCCTTCACGTTTGATGAGATGTGCCACGATCTTAAAAAGATGAATTTTTGGTGGTGAAAAGTGGGAACAAGAGTGGGAACGTCCGGTGCTGTTTATTGTTCCCAATCGTGTTCCCAAAAGCAATAAAAACGTTGAATCCCTGTAAAATCAATGGTTGGAAATGATTCGTGGGTTCGAATCCCGCCAGCCCGACCACTACTGGTTTCCGGTAGTGATTTTACTGAAAAAATCGCCGCATACGTAGGTGGAATTTGGGGTCTTTCATTTTTTGGGGGGGATAGCAAAAATTATCTTTACAGGGAGAGCGGCTTGGATAGCTTGCACAAATGATAAAAGATTTACTGTGTGTAACTTGCTAGGACTTAATGAACCAACGTCCCCTCCGTTGAGCATGCAATCTTTATTTGTTGCCCGGAAATGTTTTGTCTGAGCCTGGTCAGTTTTCAAAACCCAAAAAAGCCTAACATTATGAAATTGAGAAAACCCAAATCAGTTACCCTGAAAAAAACGTTGCCGTGGATTCTGTTGATCGCGCTGAGTGCTGTGATCTGGAATTGGCGTTCTGCGGACTCTGTGGCTCCGATGGTGAGTCAGCAGGAATCGGTGATTGCTCCGCCTGTTGCGAAAGTTGTCGATGCGCCCGTGGTAGCAGCGCAGGCTGCTGCAGCGCTTGCGTCCGTGGAGCCGCGTCCGGCTGTGGCTGAGGTGGCGGATTTTCGGGATTGGGCGAAGTCTTATCTCGTCGCATCAGAGGCGGAAAAGGCGGCGATGCTGAAGCAGGGGAAACTACTTGCTGTCGCTCATACGCAGCGGATCGCGGAAATGATTCGTCTCGACCCTGAGCAGGCGATCGCGAATGCGGTGCCGATGGTGATTCGCCAGGATCTGCCGCCGAGCATCGTTGAGCTGCTGGAGGAGCGAGTGAATATCAAGGCGGCGCTCACCGTGAATGGCAATGCGCCTTTGCCCGGGCAGGAAAATTCTCCTGACTTCAAACCCTACTCCCGTGTGGTTTCCACACCGGAGGGCGATCACTGGAACGCTTATGTGTATGGCAAACGCGGCCAACAACGCAGTCTGAGTGCCACGTATATCAACGGTATTTCTGTAGGCTATGACATGGCGGTGGCGGATTCCCGCGTGCGCCATCTCGAAGTGGGTGAGCGTCCGGTTCCTGGTGACCGTGAGGTCGTGGAAAATTGTCCTGTTTCGAAAGAGGAGACAGTGGTCGCGCGGACGGAGAGTGGCACTCTGCCGCCCGTCTCAGAGGAAACGCCGGCATTTGAGACGGCTGAGCGTGTGATTTACGTTTGCTCCGGTGGTCACATCGAGCAGGTGGCTGATGAATATGCGACCGACGAAGAGCGCTCTCACTGGCAGTCTCTTGTGCCCACTCTCAACGCCGGAGCAGGCACCGGTGCTCCTACGGCACCGGTGGGTTCTGTTCCTGGGACGGTCACCACGGGACAGCGCAGCTTACTCTACATACGCGTGACATTTCCGGATCACTTGATCGATCCGCAGTCGGAAGCGGAGTGCCATGAATCGCTGCGTCAAATGGCGGACTGGGTTTCGCTCACCAGCTATGGGCGCTGTTATTTCACATACGCGGTGACGCCACTCATTGTGCTGCCGTATCCTGAGAGCTGGTATGTGCAACATCAAGCCGATGGGGCCTCGGCGGATTCGATTCTTCGTGGACATGCCATCACACTGGCGCGCGCCGCGGGTTATGATAACCTTGCTTATAACAATGAAGTCATTCGCTGGAATGGCACTGTCGGTTCCTACGGTGGTTCCGCAGGCGTGGGCGGTCGCAATATCAACCTAAAAACCAACAGTGTCGGCACGCTCTTGCACGAGCTCGGTCACAATCTCGGCCTCTGGCATGCGAACTATTGGCAAACCAATCCACCGAGCTCCGTCGGTCCCGGCAGCAATGGTGAATATGGAAACATCTTCGACTTGCTCGGCAGCAGTGGTAGTATGGGGCAATTCACCGCTTCGTTCAAAAACGCCATCAACTGGCTACCGAACGAAACCCACTGGACGGTGAGCAACTCCGGCGTCTATCGCATTCATCAGTTTGATAGTGCGATTCAAGACCCCGCCAATCGTTACGCGCTGCGCATCAAGAAAGATACGGAGCGAGATTACTGGGCGGAGTTTCGCCAACTCCATACCACTAACACCGGTTTCATGAATGGTCTGATGCTCACCTGGGATCGCTGGGGGCAGGGGAATATCGGCGGCAGCGGCGGATCTCCCGGCAACGGCAGCAATGGTGGCGCACAGCTGCTCGACATGACACCTGGTTCTTTCGGCAATGGCATCACCGATACGCGCAACGACTCCGCTCTTTGGATTGGTCGTACGTTTAGCGATAAAGACGTGAACATCCACATCACTCCGATCGCGAAAAATGCTACAACACCCCCATCGATGGACGTTTATGTTCACACCGGCGATGCTCCCGGCAATCTTGCGCCTACTCTTGCGATCAGCGCCAGCAGCACCAGCGTGGCGACCAATACCAGCGTGACCTTGACCGCCACGGCATCCGATCCCGATGGCGACTCCATCGCTTATGCCTGGGTGTTCAATGACGGCACCTATTCCACCAACAACAGCGCCGTGCAAACAAAATCATGGAGCACCGCTGGTTACTACCAAGTGCTCTGCACCGCCAGCGACATGAAAGGAAAACGCACCACGCGTTCCATCCTCGTCACCGTCGGCACTCCTACCACGTTCACGGTCAGTGGCAACATCACTGGCCCCGATGCGCAACCGATCGAGGGCGTGTATGTGGCCAGCCATGTTCCCTCGAACGGTACCAGTCACACGAGCAGTGCCACGTTCAAAGGCACTTGGACGGACAGCGATGGCAACTATACGCTCACCGGCCTCGCCGCGGGCAGTTTCACCATCAGTCCCAATCTCTATCCGAATGTTTTCACTCCTTCAGGCTTTACCAATCCCGTGGTTGTCGGTCCGAATGCGACGGGCAGAAATTTCTCCAGCGCCTCCTTGCCTACCATCACCTTGACCGCCACCGACCCGGTGGCGAACGAAGGCACCACACCCGGCACCGGCACCATCCGCATCGAGCGCACAGGCAGCACCGTCAGTGCTCTCAGTGTGCAGATTTTTAATTCCAATACCGGCACCGCTACCCGCAATACCGACTACAGCCTTTCTCCCGCGCCCACGGCATCGACCGCTGGCGGCGGCAGTGGCACCTCGGAATACATCATTCCTGCCGGAGCCTCGTTCCTCGATGTCACCGTCACTCCGGTAAACGACAGCACCGCCGAGGGCGTTGAGTATGCCTCGCTCGATTTCGCTAATACCAGCGGTGGCTATATCCTCTCGGGCTCTGCGGTCGCACGAGTGGAAATTGTCGATGACGAAAATGGCAGCCTGCCCGTGGTAAAACTCACGCATGTCGATAACGTCGCATCGGAAGCGGGCAGCGATACCGCCACGCTCAAGCTCGAGCGCAATGGCTCCACCGCCGCCAACCTCACGGTCAATCTCACGATGACAGGCACCGCCACCAACAACACGGACTACACCATTCCTTCTTCTGTGGTCATCCCCGCTGGCAGTGCGTTCACGACGTTCGCTCTCACTCCTATCGACGACACCGCGCAGGAAGGCACCGAGACCTCCATCGTCACGATCGCTACCAATGCCGCCTACGCTCGCGATACGCTGTTTAACAATCACACGGTGTCTCTCCACGATAATGACCTGCCTGTCGTCACCATCGCTGCTACCGATGCCACCCTCACGGAAACTCCCGGAGACAAGGGCGTTTTCACGATTTCCCGCAACGGCGGTGACCCTTACATTCCGCTCACGGTGGACTACGCCATCTCAGGTCGCGCGGTTCATGGCGCTGACTACCGCCGTCTCGAAGGACGGGCCGTCATACCCGCCGGATCTTCCGCGACCACTGTGGAAATTTACCCCTACGATGACTCGGTGGATGAAGGCATACAGGACATCATCGTGCGTCTTCGCAGCACCGCGACATACACGATTGGTGGCACGGGCAACGCGACGATGAGCATCACGGATAATGATGACTCACAGATGTATTTGAAACTCACCCAAAGCGGTGTCATCGAGCCTGCCACTGGTTCGGTGACGGCTGTGGCCTTTCAAATCATCCGCCCCGCCAGCGGCTCCGCCATTACCGTGAACTATGCCATGAGCGGCACAGCCAGCAATGGTGTCGATTACACCACGCTGCCGGGTTCGATCGCCTTCGCCGCCGGTGATACCACAAAAACGATTAATGTCGCGGCCCTGGCCGATACCGAGTTCGAGGATGCGGAATCTGTCACGATGACTCTATTGCCCGGCACAGGCTATACGCTGATGAGCAGTCAGATCCCCAGTGCCACGGGAACCATCGTCGATGGCGATCAACCGACGATCGACGTCTCCGCCGTCAACACCGTCACAAGTCTCACAACGGCCGGTTCTGAAACCTCGACCAGCCTGCGTTTCATCATCTCGCGCGATGTCACCGCCGCCACCGATCTGGTGGTAAACTACACCATGTCTGGCACCGCCACCGAGGGCGTGGACTACACCGGCACCACCGGTAGTGTCACAATCTTGGCCAATACGGTCAGCACTTATATTACCATCGTGCCCGTCAACGACACGATTGCGGAAGGCGTGGAAAGCATCGTCATGAACATCACGCCGGCCTCTGGTACCTACGGGCTGCGCACTCCTTCTTCCACGATGTTGTTAGGGGACAACGATGCCTTTACCAGCGGCTCGGTTGCGTTTGCCGCGACTACCAGTTCGACCACGGAAGCGGCGGGCACGCACAATGTTGCCGTAAACCTCACCGGCACACCGACAGGTACTGTGACTGTGAACTATCGTCTGAGCGCGGGCACAGCCATGGGCGGTGGTTATGATTTCACGCTCAATGAAGGCGTGTTGACCTTCCCACTGGGCACCACTACCTTGAACATTCCCCTCGCGATTCATCCGGACAATCTCGCCGAGCCTGCGGAAACCATCGCGCTCCAACTCTTCAACGTCAGCGGTGGTAATCTGGGCACGAGCACCCACACGGTGACTCTCAACAATCAATCCATGCCCGAGGCCTTTACCGATGCGGCATCCAGTCTTCTCGCGAATAGCGTGACGCTCAATGGCCGTGTCATCCCTAACGGTTTGGCGACCAATGTGTGGTTTGAGTATGGTCCTACAGCCGCCTATGGCAGCAGCACCACGCCGCAGGCCATCGGCAGCGGCACGACCAGTGTCGCCATCAA
>Ga0315909_10004452_pt1 | contig 16541 bp, 31 predicted proteins | sample LakEriMetagenome_11_FD_203527 | JGI IMG/M metagenome (GOLD analysis project Ga0315909, IMG submission 203527) | Freshwater fungal communities from buoy surface, Lake Erie, Ohio, United States - Buoy 2 MA125 | ecosystem: Environmental > Aquatic > Freshwater > Lake | place: USA: Lake Erie, Ohio...
CAAGTTGAAAAATATAATCACCAGAACATATTCTATTTAATTCATTTTTCCAATCAGCGAAATGACCTTGAAATGCACTTTCTTTTAAAGTAATCCAATCAGCTGATAAGTATTTATATAACTGATCTAGTAATTCAGGGGATGCTTTAGGTTTATCTAGTAAAACACAAATTTCATCTTCAGGACGTTTATTGTTTAATAAAAATTTTACTAAGCGATTTATTTCGTTTAGTTCATCACAAACAGTGATAGCATATGAAATTTTTGTCATAACCTTAATATATGTTAAAACCTATTATAAACCAAACTTACTTTGTAGTGAAAATATCTATATACTCTAAAGCATCAGAAAATTCTTTCATTTCAAATGATTTCATAGTAGTCATATCTATTCTCCACTCGTAATATTCACCTGGTTTGTTTTTAACGGGGTATTTTTCTTTTTCTTCTTCTGTAACTTTAACTGCTTTTACAGCGGCCCACTTAGCATTTTCTTTACTAGTACCATTATAAAATACCATTCCTTGTTGAGGTAAATTAATAGTGGTAGGCATCCATTTAAGACCATTTTCATCAGTGAATATTACATCTTTATAAAGTTCAGGTAATACTTCTAATTGTTGGTTATAGAATTCTTCTCCATCTTTCATTAAAGAGTTTGTAGTAAATCCACATGAGAAGCAACTATAAGTTTTAATTGTTGGTGAATTTTCTATTACATAACATCCATCAATGCTTCCACAATGTGTGCAGTTGGTTAATTTATCTTTCATATTTTTTATTGTTTTTTATCGCAAATTTTTTTATATTTTTCTAGCAATTCTTCATTGGCTTTTGAATTAATAAGATCATGTTTAACAACATATTCTTTTAATATTTCACCTAAGAGTCTTTCATTTGTCATTCTATTTAATTCTTCAAAAAAGTATTTTTTAAGAGATTTAAAATTTTTAAAAAATGTTACTAAATTATTCATTGATTTTATTTTTAATATAAATAATTTTTTAATTTAAGATTCAATTTTCTTTAAAGAGGGTAACTCGATTTTACGGAGTTGTGGCAATTTAAGAGAAATTTGTTTTGGAAACTGAGGGATACGTTTTAAATACTCAGCCATTTTTTCAACCATTTTCTCATATGTGAAATTTTGTTTAGCATAATATCCTTGACGTTTTCCCCCATCAACATAATCCTTATAGTTTTCAAATATGTTTTTCAAATGATATCCTACTTGACCATGATCTGGTGTAAACCATTTTGCTTCTTTTAATAACATATTATTAGCAGCACTTGGATGTACATTTGTTAATGCACCATCTATTAGAGTAGTAAATTCAGGATTTAAAAAATCTAAATGACCACTCCATTTAGTAGCTATAATTGGTTTTTTACTCTGAGTAAATTCAAGTAATGGGCGTCCAAATCCTTCACCTTTAGTTAAGCTAACCATTGCTTTTATTTTAGGATGATTATAAATTTCATTCATTTCAGCATCTGTGAATTCACCATGTATTAGATAAACATTAGGTAAATCTGATGAATTTATTGTTTCTCTAATCATATTAATACGTTTCAAAATTTCATCTCTATCCATATATGATGGACCTATTATTGAGGTTTTTAAAACAAGTGCTGGTTTTTTAGATTTATTTTTAAATACTTCTAAAAATGCTTTTATTAATAAACTTACATTTTTTCTATCTTCACCTAAATCTCCCTGAAGCCAGTGGCCGCAGAATAAATAACAAAAATCTTCAGGAATTGAATTTAACTTAGCTATATTTTTGTTGGGTGTATCTAAAAATTTATAAGTGTTAGAGTCAAAACCTTCAAAAATAACTTCAATAGGTGTTTTAACTTCAATAATACCTTCAACTTGTTGAGTTTGACTATTTACTCTTTGGAATTTAGAATCTAAAAATGCTTTTTTAGAATGTTCTGAGGATACTAACACTAAATCCATTCTGTTTACTCCTTCAATCCAATCTCCAGGTACTATATCTGTTTCTAATCCAGCTGTAATTCCTATATTATATTTACCTACTTTTTGAAATTCAGTTGGAATAGTAATCCAAATCATAATATCTGGCTGATATGTAAGTTGAGGATTAGGTAACATATAGTTATTTAAAAAATGCCATTCTGGGTTTTCTCTAATGAATCCATTAGGAGTATTACCCCAAGGACATGACATGACTTTAATGTCCCATTCATCTTTTTTTAGATCAATTATTGATTTAACAGTATCTCGACTGCGAGCGCCGTAGCCTGAAAGTGTATCTATCGCAGCATAAATAACACATGTGTTTTTACTATTCATAAATTTGATTTTTATTTAAATATAACTAATTTTCTTTGTATTTCCAAATATAACCTCCAGCTGTTTTTTGCCTTCCTGTTAAGTGAGATCCAACATCTCCCTTCACACTCCTACTAGCTTCAGCTATACTATCCCATTCCTTTATAAAATTTCCTTTTAAATCAAACTGTAGTATTTTCTTATTCACTCCTCGATCCCATGTTATCTTTCTTCCTTGTAGTGATTTAGATATATTTTCAGCAGTAGTTTTACTAATTTTATTTGTTCCGTTTTTAAGTTTAGTTTTCTGTCTCTTAGAAGATATAAGTTGTTTTTCTTCATAAGATTTAGAATCCCAAATTTCTTTCATTTTATTACTTTTCTTAATACATGTTTCTTCACTATGTTTTTTACCAGTTAACATTTGAGAATATTCTTTTCTTAACCGTTCATAAACTCTTGAACCTATAACATATGTATTTTCTTTAACTTTTTGTTTACCTATGGCCATTAAAAATAAAGCATGTCTAAGTTTATATTCTTTAGGATATATTTCACAAAGTAACATATGGCATAAAAAATGTTCCTTAGCTGTTAATTCTGCTATATTTTCCTTTTCATCAGTACCACCCATACATTTAGGTATAATATGATGTTTTTCTTTATAACCTTCTAATTGATGATTTTTAGCACGTTCTATAATTTGACTGTAAATGTTTTGATAATCCATGAGGCACATTATTTTATTATAAATATGTGTGCCTCACGGAATAATACAATTAATATATTAATTTGTGGTTTAATGTTTTCTTTTGAATATTTTTAGTATCTATAAGTTCAAATTTTTCTCTTGGTTTCCAAGTAGCAAATAAATTATCTAAATGTTTAATAATTCTATTACTCATTTTTTCACTTGTAAATCCAGCTTCATCACTTATAGCCCATTCTCTACCTTTTAATCCTCTTTGTTTTCTTTCTTCTTTAGATAAATTGTAAACATTTTTTATTTGTTCAGAAGCATCTTCAGCTGTACATCTATCATCCCATATGTAAGGAGTTATTGGAGAACCTTGAATTGATCTACTAGCTGGAAAAACAGGAAATGCCCATTTACCACATTTTTTAATCGTACCGTTATGGTTTGAAGGAAATTCATCATCAAAATCAACCCATTTTCCATTTTTAACAAAACGCATTTGATCTTGCATTCCGCCTGTTACATTAGCAATAATTGGATTACCACATAGAATAGCTTCAGTTAATGCTAATCCCCATCCTTCATTTGATGTTAATAAAATTTGAGTATCAGACATGTTATAAATGTAACCCATCTGTATGTTACTTAGCATTCTATTTGTGAAGATAATGTTGTATTTTTTATTGTCCCCAAATAGATACTCACATACCGCAGCTAAATCAGTTCCGTTATCATCTACAATTTGTGTATGTAATAACATAGCACATTTTTGTGCTTTGTCTTCAGGTAATGAATCAACAAATAATTTATATGCTAATAAAGTATCAGGAATTTGTTTTCTACGAATGTTTCTTGAGTTAAAGAACAAAACAAAGTCATATTCTTTTCCTTTAAATAATTCTGTTTTTAATTTAAGATATTCTGGGTGCTGTTTTTCCTCATCTGTAAATGGTTTGAATATTTGCTCATTTAATCCATGAGGTACGTATTCAATAATTTTATTTTTGGCTTTGTCACCTAATACTAACTTATTGATATTAACTGTTTGTTTAGATATACCTAATAATGCATCACATGCTTCATAATATGCTTTATTATACATTGGAGCAGGATAATTATCCCATATGTTTAAATAAACAATAGGCATTTTTCTTCTAATTTCATTTTCTATCTGAAATAACCAAATGAAATACCTTGGATCTGTAATCAAAAATATAGCATCTGGATTTTCAATCTGAATTAACTGTCTAAGAAAATTTGGATCTCCATATCCATCTGTTGGATATATAGTTACAGATGAGTCATTGATTTGAGCATTAACATTAGTATCTTGTGATAGATCTAATTTTTTACCTTTATCAGGATGATTAATAGCTCCTGCTATTTGAACCCAATTAAAATGGTGAGCAGTATTAATAACCATTTCTCTAGCTACAGTAGCTACTCCACTATGGACTCGAATGTCATCACATATAAGAAGTATTTTTTTTCTTTGGTTTTGAGGTAAATAACCTAATTTTTCTTTCATATAACTTTTAATTTTTAGTATTAGTAATTTGCTTTTTAAATTCTTGGTCCGAAATATACAAAGCAATTGCTCGATTTACAAGCTTATTTAAACTAAATTTTCGTTTTGCACATTCTATTTTGAATGTTTCAAATAATTCTTTATTGACCTTTACTGAGGTGAGTATTTCTTCTTTTTCCATAACGATATATACATATATACATATATACTACTTGTGAGCCTTATCGCATAGCTCTTTTTTAAGGTTTAGTATTCCATGTTATTTTTCTTCCTTTTAATGATTTCCCTATATTTTTTCTATGTTCTTTAGACATGGGTTTTTTCATCCCCGTATCTTTTTTTGTTAAGAATGTTTCTAAATCAAAATTTAATGGGAGAGGATCATTTTTCTTTCTCCAAATAAATCCTCCAGCCGTTTTAGCTTTTCCGTTAATACATGAATTTATATTTAAATTTAATATATTTTGTACCTCAATTCCTCCCTCCCATTCTTTAATAAAATTTCCTTTTAAGTCATATTGTAGAACAGATTTACGTAAACTTTTACTTGTTTTTAAAATTTGTTCTTTTGATTTAGAAATACCTTTACCTCTACTTACCCCTAAATTAGATTTTCTCATTTTTTGTTTAGTTTCATATGAGTATTTTCTTCCAATTAAAGATATAGATTTTTTTAAACATGATTCTACAGAATGTTTTTTTCCTTTATTAGCTTGACTTATTTTATGTTTAGTTTCTTCAGATTTATGTCCTCCTTTTCCATCAATTAAATGACAAAATAAAGCTTTATCCCATCCAAACTCATTTATAAATTGTTGTTTATAAAATATTTCTTTTTCATCCAGTTGTTCTACAGAACATTCTTCTATAATTTCAAACATATGTTGTTTCCAACCGTATTTTTTAAGTGAGTTATATAGTTTTGGTTGATCATTACATATTGTTTTTGTATAATAATCCCATCTTTTTTTAATATTAGTTGCTTGACCAATATATATTTTTTTACTAGGACTTATGATTTTATATATACCTACCATTTTATTATAAATATTATAAGAATATAAAAAATCTATGTAATTATATTCCTTTAGGGCATAAAGATTTTAATCGATTGTATGGACAATATTTACAATTGGATTTATCTGGATTAGGCTGATGATCTATAGTTTGATGCGTTCCATCTATACAAAAAACAGAATTGATAAAGTTATCTAAATGGGTTTTAGCTTTTTTGATTTTGGTTTTTCCATTAGCAGGTGTAAATTCTTGAATACGCTTTTGAGGAAAATCACCTCCTTCCCATATTTTACGTTTAACTATAAAAAATTTAACATCTATATTTTCTATAGGCACTCCAAACTGTTCACTAAAAAATAACTTATATAGTAAAATTTGAGATTGTTTAATTTCATCTTTTTTTTCTTTATCAGACCATCCTCGACTTGACGTTTTAATGTCGTATATAACGAATTGCTCTGTTGATTCATTGTATAATACGAGATCTATGAAACCGTTAAATAAAACGTTATTATGTGTTTTATTTGGCGTAATAACAATGGGTATCTCTATACCTACTAAATACCAATCTTTTTTACTAAAATATTCGTTACGTTTTTCTTTAATAAATTTTAAAATAGTTAAACCATCATCAAAAAATTCTCTCATTTCTTCAGAATTACTAAAGTGTATTTTATTATTGTTTTGATACTCTTTAGTGTAAGTTTCTCTAAAACGATCTTCAAAATACTCTTCTAAATCAATTTCATCAGCTTTAACAGTACTTTCATTGTACATTACAGATAAATAATTCTGTAGTGTTTCATGTATTGCGGTTCCAAAAACCATATTAATTGATGGACTGTATATTTTATGTCCATCTCTATATTGCAGTGCCCATTTTTTAGGACATTGCAAGTACATTGACATTTGGGAATAAGATATACTTTTTTGAAAAGCGTAGTTTATTTCAGACGGTTTGTGGTTTTGAATTTGCTCAACTATTTTAGGAAGTTTACTCATATTATTTTTTCCACATTCCATTTTGTACTATCTGAGCGATAATACCATAGTTGGTAATGTCTCTATAACTGTCCGTTGTGGATTCATCTGCTACTCGATTTTCTTTTCCTAATAGAACTAGATTCTTTAAACGATTCATTTTATCATTCATTCGAATCCAAACTGCTGTTAATGAAAGTTTCTTTTCGTCTTGAGTTTCAAGACGTGTACCCATAGAAATGTTGTCTAAACCATAGTCTAACATTTTTCCAGCAAACAATTCATATTGTTCCTTAAGAATCTTTTTATATTCTTTAGCAATTTCTGGATATTCTTCTTCCATTTGTTGGGTGACTGTTTTTTCTGCTGCCATTATTTGATTAGTTTTTTAATTTATTGAATTAGCCATATATGAAGTGGCTGCGGTGTAAGTAATTGGTGTTCTTGATGTAAACACGCTCTGTCCATTAGGAAGTGAATCACTGTTTCCTGTTGGCCATACGCCTCCTGAAACAGCTGGAATATTATTCACTCCTACTAAAAAGGGCGCATTAAAATTTCAATTTGATCTAACTGATCTTTCTTGTCTGTGGGAATTTCCATTGACGCAGCCATTAAAGCTGACGGTTGAGATTCTGCTAAGATCATTTTTGGTTCTACTAATACTTTAGATTTTAAACCATCGTCTTTAGATTGCTTTTCTGTTGGGTGCCATACAATGGCGTACTGGAATAATGTTGATTTTTTCATTTTTATTTTATTAGTTTTTTAATTTGTTTTTCGTCTGTACCTTTAGCAGTTAAAATATTTTCTAACCATTTTTTATCAGTTAAGTTAATGTATTCTTCTGCTTCTTTTAAAGAACATTCAAAATATTCCGCTACATATTGGGTTACTTCGGGTGAAGCTTTTTTTGTATTTGACTTGATATAAGTTGAATATGTGTTTTTAGATTGTGGAATCATAAAACAATACACTTCATATAACTTTTTACTATCTTGAATATTTAAACCTTGAACATAATTAACTATATCTAAGTATTTAGGATTCATAGATAAAAACCTATGTACCATATAAGGATTAAATTGTTTTCTATGCTCTTGATGGAATGTATCCCAGGGTTGTTTAGTATCAATAATTGATTTAACAAAATCAAAGATACTAAATGATTTAGATTGTTTTGTTGTATTCTTCATATTCTTCTTTAAGATCTTTAGGTAACATATCAATTAATATTTTACCTGATTTAATATCAATAAACACAGGAATCGGAATGACTGCGTCTTCTGCGGTACCTGCTAAAAATTTACTGATTTTTCTTAAAACTACTGCCTCCTGAAAAATTTGGCCTTCGTTTTCTGATTTGATTGGGGTAGACTGTTTAATGTCTACATTCATTTTCATTTGTTCTTTCATATATTTATTTTATTGTTTCTATTATTTTTGCTAAACATGCACAGATATTAATCTCTTTATCGATTCTAAATGTAGAATGATACATGTACTCTTCTAAGTAACATATAACTATACCTTCATTACCCTTGGCGTATTCACTTAATTTATCATATAAAAATCTATATAAATCATCATAATTATCCAAATCTGTATCTGCTATAATTTGTCTAATATTATTAAGAGTTTTACTTGATGGTTTTTTTAATTCTTCAATTATTTTATTAGTGTAGTCATTTGATATATCTATTGAACTATCTAATGTTAAACAATTATCAACTGTATATTTTTGGCAATTGTTAATAATTTTCCTAAAATCAGGGTAAAATTTGTTTATAAGTGTTACTAAATCAGGAATTTCATATTTAATTTCCTCTTTATCTAGAATAGTACTAATATACTGTGCTACTACTTTTTTAGTAGGAGGTGATAAATCAAATTCTTGTAATCTGCTTCTAAGTGGTTCAATTAATCGTTCTGGATAGTTACCTGTTAAAATAAAACGAGTAGTTAAACTATATGTTTCCATCATGTTTAACAAGATAACCTGTGATGCGGATAAAATATGAGTCGCTTCATCTAGTATTACTATTTTAAGCGGTGCAAATGAACCAGCTGCGGCAAACGCTCCTATTTTTTCTCGTATAATATCTATACCTCTTTCATCAGCTGCGTTTACATATAAGTAATCACAATCGATATTTTTAACTAATATTTTAGCTAATGTTGTCTTACCTGCACCGGGTTTTCCAAAAAATCCTAAATGTGGAATATCTTGTTGATTAATAAACTCTTGAAATTTTAATTTGTATTCATCTTTACAAATATATCCTTCTAGAGTATCAGGTCTCCACTTCTCGTTAAGTATTGTATGTAATTTTTTTGACATAACTTTTATTTTTATTAATAACCTCTTACTGCATCATAATCCTTCATATTCTCAGTCCATATTTCTTGTCCTGATCTAGGATCGCGTTCGTCTTTTAATTTTTGTTGATGATTAAAATAAGTAAATATACAAAGTGCTGAGTATAACCAGAAGAAAATAAAATATTTACCAAAATGTCCTTTGATATACCAGCCCAGAAACCAAAAAACTAAATAAAATAATATTAGTCCTTCTAATAATTTAAATAATCCCATTAATGTTTTCATAACCTTTTATTTTTATTTTAAATATACGAAAAGGAATTTAGTAAGCCAAATTTATAAATCCCCATATATATTAAACTTCTTAGTAGGAGTTGGAACCATATCTTCAGTTGTAATTACATATATTTCTCCTTTAAATGGAGCTAATCTAAACTCATATGGTTTTTGAGTGATTTGAAAGTATGCTTCTAATGTTTCAGTTAATGAAAGATATTCTGTTGTTTCGTCATGAGTTAAACACCATGTATCTCCTTTACCTTTGATTCGTGTGGCTATTAGAATATTTTTTTCGATAGTTGTTTTTTTCATTTATCTGTTCATTAATGTAAGGCGATATATCTTTTAAAGACATGTTTAAAAATTCTCCATTATTTTCTAATTCAATATAGAATATAGATGTGTTAGGAACAAAATTTATGTTAGTTATTTGATATCGTGTTTCTTCAATTTCAATTACTTTACCTAAAAGATATATCGCGTCTCTCATTATTAATACATTCCGCCCATTCCTGGGATTTCGTTGGTGTCTTTTTTATTATTATCAATTTCTACTACAGCGGCTTCAGTTAATAAAACTGTACCTGCTACTGAAGCTGCGTTTTCAATTGCATTACGTGTTACTTTAGCTGGATCTATAATGCCTGCTTCTTTCATATTAACATATGTTTCTGTTTTGATATTATATCCCACCCAATTGTCATCTCCACCTAATCTGTTAATTAATCCATAACATTCACCTTCTGAATATCCAGCGTTAGTTAGAATTTTCATAAACGGTGACGCACAAGCTTTGTAAACAATATTTTTACCAATATACATATCAGAATTTAGTTCTATTCTTGATTTAGTTATAGCTTCTCTAGCATATAAAAGTGCGGCTCCACCTCCAGGTACAATTCCTTCTTCAATAGCTGCTTTTGTAGCATGTAAAGCATCATCAACTCTATCTTTGGTTTCTTTCATTTCTAGTTCACTATTTCCACCTACATGAATAATAGCTACTCCACCAATAAATTTTGCTAAACGTTCTTGTAATTTTTCTTTTTCAAACGGAACAATTGATTTATCAATTTGATTTTGAAGTTCTTCAATACGAGACTCAATAGTTTCTTGTTTACCCTTACCATCAACAATTGTTGTTTGATCTTTAGTTACTGTAACTAAACGAGCTTTACCAAACCAATCCCAAGAAAATTTATCTAATTTCATTCCTTTTTCAGAACTAAATACTTGACCTCCAGTCATAAGTGCTATATCTTCTAAAATTAGTTTTCTACGATCACCAAAATCAGGAGCTTTAACAGCTGCTACTTTAAGTGTACCTCTAATTTTATTTACAATAAGAGTAGATAATGCTTCTCCATCAATGTCTTCAGCAATTATAAATAATGATTTACCTGTTGATGAAACACCTTCTAAAATTGGTAGTAAATCTTTTACTTGAACAAATTTCTTATCAGCAATTAAAATAAATGGATCTTCTAAAGTACAAGTCATATCGTTGTTGTTTGTAACAAAGAAATGTGATTTATATCCTCTATCAAACTGCATACCTTCTACTGTTTCAAGATATGTTTCTCCTGTTTTAGATTCTTCAATTGTTACTACACCTTCACGACCTACTTTTTTCATAGCAGTAGCAATTAATTTACCTACTTCTTCATCGTTGTTGGCTGATATTGTTGCTATTTGTTCTAATTGGTTTTCAGAAGTAATATCTTGAGAAATTTCTTCGCGTAAGCAACTTACTAATTCCTTTACTGCTGAGTCAATACCGCGTTTTATTTCAACTGCATTTGCTCCTTTATCAATGTATGATAAACCTTCATTAATGATAGCTTGTGCTAATAATGTAGAAGTAGTTGTTCCGTCACCCGCGTTATTAGCGGTTTTAATAGATGCTTGTTTAATCATTTCAACACCTAAATTTTCAATTGGATCTTCTATATTGGAAATTTGTTTAGCAACTGAAACGCCATCTTTTGTTGACCTTACTTCTCCAAATTCAGTATATATAACATTTCGACCGTTTGGCCCTAATGTAGCGGTAACCGCGTTAGCTACTTTATTTATACCATTAATGAGTTTTTTACGGGCTTCTGACCCAAATTCTATCTGTTTATTCATAACTTTATTTTAATTGTTTATAATTGCTATTACTTGATTCTCAGCTACACCCCAATATTCTTCTCCTTCATGCTCAATTTTGGTAGGACCAATTTGAGGTAAAATTACTGTTTGACCTACTTTAAGTGTAGATGATACAAATTGTCCTGTTGCTGAATAATAACCGGGGCCTACAGATACAATTGTACCTGTGAGATTTTTATCTTTTCCTAAATCAGGAATTACTATTGAGCCGTAAGTGGTTTCTTCTTCGATTTTAGGTTTAACTAAAATACTGTTAAATACTGCTTGTAATTTCATATAACTTTATTTTAAAACTTGTTTACTTGTATAAATATATTAAAAAAGTCTGGTTTCCCAAGCTTTACTTTATTTAATTCATTAAATATTTTTATTCCAGCTTACTAATAAGTAATAGCCAAATTCCTGAGCTTTGGTAGGATTAGATACTTTAAAATTATAAGAGGAATTTAATTCATCTGCAATCTTTTGTAATTCTTCCTTAGATATATTATCATAAGTTGTAAAAAATCCAGAATCTTTAGTGAAGTCATGAACATCTATTTTTACGCCTTTATTTTTAAAAGCCGATTCCATATCACTCCTCTTAACAAAGTCATTGTTTAATATAGATCCTGGTCTGTTTATTTTCATTTCTTTAAGAATTTCTTCTTTAAGAATTTGTTTTAGTTGTGATTTTTTCATATTATTTAATTTATTATAAATATTTATATATCAAACTTTAGTTGGTCTTCAGGAATAATTTCAGCCTCTTCAATTTTTTCTACAAAGAAATAATGTCCGTTTTTTCTTAAAACACCATCTGCTTTGATGTCTTCTTTATAAGAATGTACAAATTCTTCTTTAATGGATGATTCTTTTAATATTCTTTTAATAATATATAATGAATCTTCCCAATTTATTATTTGTTTTACAATATTAAACATCTTTTTTTACAATATAGTACACACATGTTGTGTTAGTTGATTCAAATTCTAATTTAATTAAACCTCCAGCATTTATAAATACTTTAGCTTTAGTAGCATCCTTATTAACAGATAGTATTTCTTTTAATAAGTCTGAGTTAAAGCTTAAATTTAAGTCAGGTACAATGTTATTAACAACAACGTTTTTTAACATATATGATACTTTATTTGCATATTCAATATCACCACCAAATATTAATTCAAGTTCAAAATTTCCTTCTAAACTTGTAATTAGTTTTATTAATACTGTTGTACTTTCAGGTAAAGCAGATTTGGCTTTTATTAAAGCGGTAATTGTATCAATTGTTAATTCTGCTGTTAAATCATATTCTTCTGATCCATTATATGTTCCTGTTTTTGGGACAGTTAAAAGATCAGCTAAAGTATAATTAACATTAAATTGATTGTCATTTATAATAAGTTTAGTAAATGTTTTACCACTCTTAATATAGTCTAAATATAAATCACCATTAGTAATATTTAGTAATTTAAGTAATTGAGTAGTATTACTAATACCAATAGAGGAGTCAGGTAAAGTAAAATTATCATATTTAATCTCACCTATCATTTCTCTTGTTTGAGAAGTAAATTTAACAGATAATAATTTATCTTTAATATCCCACTTAACAGATTCTACATTTCCGTTAAGATAGTACTTGTTTATAAAATTTTGTAGATTATTTTTATTTATCATAACTTTTTATTTACTTAAATATAAAAAAAAGAGTTTGATTTTCAAAACTATAATAAAGAAGGAATATCTTGTAAGTTGTTCGCTAACTTTACATATATTTGAGTTGATTTGATATCTTTGTGGCCTAACAATTTTTGAATTTTATTTAAATCTACTTTTTGTTCATATAGGTGTGTTGCATAACAATGTCTTAATAGGTGTGGGTGAAAATCATCTCCAAAGTGTTTTTTTATTATCTTTTGAATAGATCCTTCTGAGTATTTTGGGGTGTTTTGTCCTTCAAATATGTATTCTTTGGGATGATATTTAGTAATATATTCTGTTATTAATTCTACAACGTTTTGACTTATAGGAACAAATCTATCTTTTGATCCTTTTCCCTGGACTATTTTTATTAAGTTTTGTTCTTTAATAATATGTTCCAATTTTAAATTAATTATCTCATTTAAACGTAAACCACATCCATATATTACACTACATATAGTTTTGTGTTTTAGGTTAGAAATTTTACTTAATCTAGATTTGATTTCATTTTGAGACATCAATGTTGGAAGATATTCTTTTTTCTTTGATCTAACAAATTTGTGTTTGAAATTTTTTCTTTTTAAAATATCTATATATAAACATTTTAAAGCTGATATTACTTGATTTTGTTTTGAACGGCTGGAATCTTCAAATTTATTAAGATATTGTTGAATATCATTTGTGTTGATCTGATATGGGTTTTTATTTAATATAAATAGTTCTATTTCTTTCAGATAACAATTCACTGTCTGTTGAGAATTATATTTTTTTGTTAAGAAATTTTTACAAATTTCAATAAATTTTGTATTTTTATTCATGTAATATATTAATTATTAATAATCTAAAACGGGTGACATATACCCAACCGTTATGCCCAATTTTTAATAGCACTTGCTACAGTCAGCCAATACCATTTTTTACTATCAATCGAGCTAACTTTATCTTTGTCATAATACGGCAAAGCATTTATATCCTTAATCAAGTCATTTGCATATCCAATAGCTGTTTTTTCAGCATACTCTTTGCCGTATTTTTTTATCATAAGGTAGGCTTCCTTTTCCACTTCTTGAATAAAACTGGGCATAACAGCACCTATATTCAATTGCGGGTTTTCTGCTTCATTCAAATTTTCGTTTTCTAACATAATTTTGTGGTTATTTAAAGTTTTCGTTTTCAAAATCCGCAACTAAATATAGCTGCGAAACGTTAGTTGTAATTTTACTCAATCCCATTCTGTTTAAGATATTCGTTGAACATACCTTGTAATGTGAAAAACGAGTTCATTAGTGTTTCGTGATTACTATCACTAATATTTGTCATTATTTTAGTTGCATTAATATTAGACATTACAAGGTATGCCTGTTTATTAATATCTTCTCTACAAATAGAACTACAACTAACATCAGATATATGTAATTTTTTATCTGTATCGTTAAGTTCAGTGTTCTTATTATCTTTATTCATATCTTTTAAGTTTTGTGTTTCAATCTAAGAAAAAACTACATATATCTGTAATCGTTAGGTGCAATGCTATTACGCTCCGAAACATGGTTGAGAATTTTGAAGAAAAGCAAGTAGCTTTGGTATATCCTTCTCATCGAACTCGCACTCTAATCTAATTCGTTTCGCTCTGAAACCTATTGGTATATGCGAGAGTTCTTCCATATCTTTCGGATAGCATACTCTTTCAATAGATTGTTTTAGTTGCTTTCCTTCAAAATCTTGTCTTTCAATAATTGTTACTTTCATTTTATTTGAGTTTGTGAGAAGCACTGCACCTAACAAGGTATTACCAAAAGCAGGGCATTCTCGGTTAAACAATCGTTTGTAATTCTATTGGGAATTTGTGCAAGGTTGAAACTTTTGTCTTTGAAATCCCTGCCTTCGGCAATACCCGAACCGTTAGGCGTAATGCCGAACCCTGCTCAAAGCAGAAATTCCGTGACAACTAACACCTGTGTATCCTTTCAGTTGGATTGCAGCAGCTTTATAAGCCCAATTCAAATCCAATATTTCTGCTTCTATCCAATCGCTTTCTTCCTTTGGTTCAATCTTATAAGTAAACCATACCTTTTCGCCCTTATTCAACGAATAATCTAAGGCACTACGCCTAACAGCACCTAAATCGCTATTGGCGGTTTCTTTTAAAATCAAGTTTTCGTGTTCCATATTTACTTTATTTTTAAGTTCATAATTTCGTATTACAAATCGCCAACAGCGTTTAGCTGCGGCACGTTAGCTGCAAGGCAAGAAACTAATCCGCCAAGAGCCAATCTTTAAGGCTTTTTTATATCCGTTCCTTTCGGAAAAATACATTCTATGTCGTGATGTGTCTTTCCAATGTAATCCAACACCAAAAAGCCTAAACCATCCTAATCCAGCTACCGAGTAAAATGCCCTGCAACTAACAGCACCTAAACAAGATGGCTGGTTATCGTTTTCTAATGAAGTTTTTTCTGTGTTCATAATTTTGTGTTTTTAATTAAGTTTTGTGGTGGAATACGCCACCTCGTTTAGCTGCAAAACGTTATAAGTAATTTAACTCTATTTCTTCCTTAACAGCTTCTATCGGTATATTGATGTCAGTAAAAGCGTTTACAATCTTGGTTATATCTTCAAGAGTTAAACTACTTATAACATCAGATATACGCAATTCTTTTTCTACATTTTCCGAAGTTTTGTCTGTATTATTTAAGTTTTTCATATCTATTTAATTTTGTGTTAGAACTGCGTATATCTGTGTCCGTTATATGCCATTGCGAACACCCTCACCTAACAACTTTACTTCTCCCGCATCGTCTATTAGCTCCCAATAATTATTTACTATTTGAAGTAATGCGTGTTTTTCGCTAATTGCTTTTACTTCAATCATTCTTTTTCCAATTTCAAATCCGTAGCAACGGCTTATAACAGCAGGTTGCTTCAATGGCTTAGTTTCGTTCTTTTTTGACATATTTTCGTTTATTTAAAGTTTGTAATCCTAATTGATTTTATCGGTTAAGGTCGCCACTAAAGCAACCTGCAAAACGTTAGCGGTCATTGCCTTTCCAACGCCAATACTCCTCATTAGCTGTAATACGCGCAGCTTCATCAAATGGATATTTTTTCATTTCTTCCGAGCGTTCACGCATATATTTATATCCTGCAACAAAAGCTGCACGTTCTCTCTTTTCACATTCTGCCAACGGCAACGAACCGCTAACAAATAATTGGCGTAATGCCTTTAGTTTTTCAATCAAATATTTTTTCATAATTATTAAGTTTTGTGTTTCAAATTTACTTTTCGTTTGGCACTACGCCAATTATCAACCGTTATAAGTAATAAAATTAAACATCTTGAATAAATACCAAATCATCCGAGTGATAAATCTTTCCATCTTCAACACCAATCCAATGTCCTGCTGGTATTCCAAATTCAAAACTCTTTGCCATCTTTACATAAAAAGATTTATCACCATTTTTCAATCTAACTAACTTTATCATAATGTTTAATTTTACGTACTTATAACAAGGTATATGTGAAATACCTCATAAAGTTTCTACTAATTATTTAAGTCCTGTGGTAAGGTACTTCACATATACCC
>Ga0315909_10004457_pt1 | contig 16523 bp, 14 predicted proteins | sample LakEriMetagenome_11_FD_203527 | JGI IMG/M metagenome (GOLD analysis project Ga0315909, IMG submission 203527) | Freshwater fungal communities from buoy surface, Lake Erie, Ohio, United States - Buoy 2 MA125 | ecosystem: Environmental > Aquatic > Freshwater > Lake | place: USA: Lake Erie, Ohio...
GGTCATACCCGCCCGCCCCGTTGCCGATCGAAAGCCCCGGCAAGAGCCGCCGCAGCAAGGCTTGCGTCGATTTGAATTCAAAGCCCCGGCCGAACAATCGTATGTGGCCTTGGCCTTCAAAGTGCCCCAATTGACGAGTGGCCCCGCCCAGCCTGAACACGACGATGCACTGGCACTGACTGTGTTGGCGGCCGTGCTCGACGGTTACAGCGGCGCGCGCTTAGACCGTGCCCTGACACAAGGCGAACAAAGGTTGGCAGACAGTGTGGGGGCTTACAACGGCCTGATGGGCCGTGGCCCACAGTTCTTTTATTTGGACGGGGTGCCCGCCAAGGGGCAAACCCCTGAAGCCCTAGAGGCCGCTTTGCGCGCGCAAATTCAGCGCTTGGCCACCGAGGGCGTGACCGAGGCTGAGCTTCGGCGCGTCAAAAACCAATGGGTGGCAAGTGAAATTTACAAGCTCGATTCAGTCTTTAACCAAGCCCGTGAACTGGGCGTGGCCTGGACGCTGGGCTTGCCCCCCGAGCATGGCGAACAACTGATGGCCCGTTTGCGCCAAATTACCCCCGCCCAGGTTCAGGCGGTCGCCCAAAAGTATTTTGGCGATGACAGTTTGACGGTGGCCATTTTGCGGCCGCAACCCCTTTCTGGAACCCCCCGACCCAGGCGAGCCGCTGCTGGGGCAAGGCACTAAAGGGTGTTGGGTAACGCCAAGTTGCACCTGCTGCCCTTTGTCTTTTAGCGCTCATTTGTGAAAGTTAAACACGCCATGCCCTCGATCTTTTCCGCAGTGGTCCTGAAAACCGCACTCAGCTTGCAAAGCCAGACCCACGGGGCTTCAGTCAGCCTGTTCAGCGGCCGCTGCTTAGGCCGCTGTTTGCTGGGCTTTAGCCTGTTGGCCGGTGGCTTGGCCCAAGCCGCATTGCCTGTTCAGCACTGGACTCAGGCCAGCGGTGCCAAGGTTTATTTGGTCGAAAGCCACGCCATTCCGATGGTCGATGTTCAGATTGATCTGGATGCGGGCTCGCGCCGTGACCCCCCGCTTCAAGCGGGCTTGGCCTCGGTCATGGCCGGACAAATCAACAATGGGACGCGGGCAGACCCCAAAAGGCAGGGGCCTTATGCAGAGGGCATGGACGAAAACCGGATCGGCGAAGCTTGGGCTGATTTAGGGGCCAGCTTTGGGGCCAGTGCGGGCGCAGACCGCTTGAGTTTTTCGCTTCGAAGCCTCAGTGCCCCTGATTTGCTGGACCAAGCCGTGGCGTTGGCGGCCAGACAAATGGCGCACCCCGCTTTTCCGCAAAACCTGTGGGTGCGTGACCGGGAACGCATGATCGCCAGCCTGCGCGAATCGCTGACCAAACCCGGCACACTGGCACAGCACCGTTTTGCGTCGGCCGTCTATGGTTCCCACCCCTACGGCTTCAGGGTCACGCCTGAAAGCTTGGCGCGCATCGAAGCCCCCGACTTGCAAAAACTACACGCCCAATCCTTGCGCGCTTGCCGGGCCTCTGTGAGCGTGGTGGGGGCTTTGACTCGAGAACAAACCGATGCCATGGTCCAGCGCTTGTTGGCTTTGTGGCCCAGCGAATCAGGCTGCAAGCCTTTGCCGCCTGTGGCCGAAGTGGCCCCTTTGACCGAGGCGCAAAGCCTCTCAGTGCCCTTTGACTCGGCGCAGGCCCATGTACTGATCGGGCAACCGGGCTACAAACGCAACGACCCCGATTTTTTTCCGCTCTTGATTGGCAATCACATCTTGGGTGGCGGCGGTTTCGTTTCCCGGTTGACCGAGCAAGTGCGTGAAAAACGGGGCTTGAGCTACAGCGTTTACAGCTATTTTTCTCCCGGACTGCATGCGGGTGCTTTTACGGTGGGCTTGCAAACCCGGCCCGACCAAGCTGCGCAAGCGGTGGCCGTGGCCAAAGAAGTGGTGCAAAACTTTGTCAACGATGGACCGACAGAAGCCGAGTTACAGGCCGCCAAGTCCAACTTGGTGGGCGGCTTTGCGCTGCGCATCGACAGCAACCGCAAGTTGCTGGACAACGTGGCCAACATGGCCTGGAACCGACTTCCGCTCAATTATTTGGACCAGTGGACCGAGCAAGTTGAAAAAGTCAGCTTGGCCGATGTGCGCAGGGCCATGGCCAAGGTTTTGCAGCCCCAACTCATGGTCACGGTGGTGGTGGGTGCTGCGCCTGGTTGAACCTGTAAGAGTGATTAATTATTTTATTTTGTAATTAATATATATTTAATATTAGCAATATATATTTATAAATTGTCATCGCCATGCCCTTGGGTCGCGTTTTAGTCACAGGTTCAACAAAGTGTTGAACTCAAAACCTGAATCAAGGACCTCTCAAATGAACAAATTGCTCGCCACCCTCGTTGCCGGATTCTTCGCAGTGGGCGCATTGGCCCAAACCACCACCGCCCCTGCTGCCCCAGCAGTGGTTGCAGCGCCAGCCAAGGCCGACATGAAAGCTGCCAAGCCAGCCACGAAGGAGGCCAAGCCAGAGATGAAGTCCGATGCCAAAGCCATGGCAGACAAGACAGAAATGGCCGACAAAAAAGCAGCTGCCAAAGCAGAGATGGCTGCCAAAAAAGCCGCAGCCAAAGCCGAAATGGCTGAGAAAAAAGCCGCTGCCAAAGCCGAAATGGCTGCCAAAAAAGCAGCCGCCAAAGCCGATCCAAAAATGGTGAAAGACGACATGAAAGTGGCCCCTGCCAAGTAAGCTGGGCCATTTGGGTTTGCCGGGCGCAATGCCCGGCAAACCTTCTAGCTTCCAAAAAACCAGCTTCGTGCTGGTTTTTTTGTGCCTGTAAGCGATTCAAATGAGGGGTAACACATCAGGCGTGTCGCATCAGGCGAGTTGTATCAACTGAGCGCAAACGGCCGAGTTTTAGCAGGCGATCGTAAGTTCAAGCCCATTGGCTTTATCCGCAGGTTTTATCGTTTGTTTGGGTATCCTCCAATGCCATGGCCAAGGTGTCCGCTTGGCGCGCCTTGACCTTTGCGCGCCTTTACACTTGCGACTTATGCGTTCATCCCAATCCCCTCGACCCTCTGCCGGCGCCACCACTGGCCAATCGGCCGCCAAAAAGCCCGTCCACCGTGCTGCCAAAGGCGAGTCTTCACATGAGATTCGCATCATCGGCGGGCAATGGCGGCGGACGCGCCTCAAGGTCATCGACAAACCGGGATTGCGCCCCACCCCTGACCGCGTGCGGGAAACCCTTTTTAATTGGTTGGGCCAAGACCTGACAGGCTGGCGCTGTGTTGATGCCTTTGCAGGGACGGGCGTGCTGGGCCTAGAAGCCGCCTCGCGGGGTGCGGCCCAGGTGCTGATGGTCGAACAAGACGCCGTGTTGGTGCGTGATCTGTACCAAAACATCACCCGTTTGAAAGCGAGCATGGTCAATGTGCAGCGCGGCGATGGGGTGGCCGCATTGACGCGCTTGCCCCTGGGCAGTGTGGATCTGGTGTTCATTGACCCCCCCTTTGATGGCCCCTTGTTTGAACCCGCCCTGAAAGCCGCCGCTCAGGCTGTGCCTGCGGGGGGCTGGATTTATTTGGAGGCGCCAGTGAAATGGACCGACGAAGCGCTGGCGTCTCTGGGGCTGCAATGCCAGCGGCACCTCAAAGCAGGTGCGGTGCATGCACATCTGTTGCAACGCACCGCATAATTCCCAAGACCAATTCAGTTAACCCGCCCCTGCCTCGCCAAGGACACCGCCATGAGCCGATCCGCCAACAAGCTTGTCACCGCTGTTTATTCGGGCACCTTCGACCCGCTGACCCTGGGGCACGAGGATGCCATTCGCCGTGCGGCGCAAATGTTTGACCAAGTCATCATCGCGGTGGCCCGTGCGCACCACAAAAACACCCTGTTTTCTTTGGACGAACGGTTGGCTTTGGCGCAAGCCGCACTGGCCGATTGCCCCAATGTGCAGGCGCTGCCCTTTGATGGTTTGATTGTCGATTTTGTGCGCTCGCAACACGCCCAGGTCATTGTGCGTGGCCTGCGCTCGGTGACCGACTATGACTACGAAACCCAGATGTCGGGCATGAACCGACACTTGGCCCCGGAATTGGACACCGTGTTCTTGCACACCAGTGCGGGTGTGCAGCACATCAGCAGCACCTTGGTGCGCGAGATCGCCAAACTGGGCGGCGATGTCTCCGGTTTGGTGTCAACTGACGTATTTCAAGCACTGCAGGCCAAAACGGCCACCAAGCATTGAAGTGGCCCGCAGAATGGCCTAATGGCCGCACCCCTTGTTAGGGTTGCAACAACAAACGCCTCAGCCTTAAAGTTTGGGCTTGAAGATCGGCCTGACCGTTGCGGTCATGGTCGGTGACATCACTCCACAAACCCTGGCGCTGACGCGGCACATCGCCGTAACCCTGAGTGATGTAGTTGTCTGCCTCGCCCACTTTGGTCTGTAAACCCCAATGCCAGCGGTCTTGTCCACGCAGCCAAACGGGTCCGATCGGCGCGGCCTCTTTGGGACCGAAGGGAAAGCTCACCGTAAAGCCCATAAACTTCCGTTCGGGTATGTGTTTAAAAATGGGGGAACCTGTTTTTTGATAATGCAATGCAAATCGGGTGTCGCCAAACCAATGCAGTGAGGCCAGTTTGACCCCCTCATCCCCGCCCATGAACTGCCCCCCCGTTGCCTCGATGTGCCACAAACCGGGCATGACGCTGTAGCGAACTTGTGCCACCTGTGGCAATTGAAGTCGTTGAAATTGGGTACTGCGATAGCGCCCATTGGTCCAACCCAAACGCCAGCGTCCTTCGGGGGACATCCAAATGGCATCAAATTGACTGCCTCGGTCGCTGGGGGTCAGTTGGCCGCCGCTGACCTGAGCGCTGATGCCCCAAATCAGAGGCTTCCAATAAGTCAATTGGCTGCTGTGCCATTGTGGTTTGTCAAAGCGTGATTCGCCAAACACCTCCCCTGCCTGGTAGTCATCTGAATGGCTGACCGGGACCACATAATTGCCTTGCCAAAATAAACCGGGGGCCAGATGGACCTCGGCCCCGATTTGCGCGGCCAGGGAATAGTCAAGCAAACCGTACTCTGTGCCCACGGTATTTCTCAAAGCTGGGCTTAGGGTGAACTGGGGTGCCCAAGACGCGCCAGCCGATGCGTGCGCCGTTTGCCCTGCTGCTGGATCTCTTGGGGTTTGCGTTGCTGTGGTGGTCGGTGCCCGGGGGCTCAAGGTTAAGGCCGTGTTGTCAGTTGACGATGCGCAAGGCTCTCCCTCAACCCACTGCTTCAGACAGGCTGCTTGCACTTGCGCATACAGCACGGGTTCACGTTGGTAGGTCAGCGTCAAGTGGATGTGGTCTGTGGCCGCAATGCGCTGCTTTCGCACCAGTGCCAGCCAGGGGCGCAAAGCCTGCCCGGTGGCTTCTATTTGGCTCTGGCGAAAAGCACGCGGTTCGGCTGAAATCTGCCAAAGCCCTTTTTCTTCAAGCGTTTCAGGCCAGTAATGCACGGCGATGTGGGCAAAGCCCTGTTGTCTCAGCAGTTCTGCCATTTCAGTGGCCGTGGCCAGTGGGGGCGGGGGCAAAACAAGCCCGGCTTGTTGCGGTGGGGGCGGCTCGGTTGCTGCAACGATTGCTGCAAGGCTTGCCTCTGGCCACTGCTTTGCACGGCCTATGTTTTCGCCCTTGACCCGATCGATGGGTGCGGCCATGGGGCGCGATGAATTCAGCTTGGGGCGCGAAGTGTCAGCGGTCTGGTCCGAAGACTTGTTTTGTGGCGCTGCATTTTGGTCAAGGTGAAAGTGCAAGGTCCACTGCATTTGATGGGCTTGCTGGGCCGTATTTTGTGACCATTTGCGGCTGTAAGTGCCCAACAGGTCCAGCCGTTCGCCCAGACGCAATTGGTACTGAAGTCCGGCACGCCCTTGCTGCGAGTCATGTTCTGCCAAAAGCTGCCATTGCGGCGTCATGCTGTAGCGAACGATGGCAAAGGTGCCCTTCAGCAGGGCATTCGCCGAATGGTTTTGGCTGTAGCCCAGAGAAAATTCTGCATTGTTCCAGGGGCTTGTGGCGACGGCGTAGCTTTGTCGGTAATTGGTTGCAGCGCCGCCAAAGTCAGTCATGCCAATGGCTACGCGGGTGTTGTTCCAAAGCGTCAAGGGCAGTTGATATTTGCTGCTCACCGACAAATCGCGAGACCGTGAGAAGCACGAGGCGGTGTAAGCGTTGCAATTGAGATCACCGTCATACGACAAGCGCCCCACCACTTCCAGAGCTGGCAACACCCCCACCCCCATGTTCAGGCTGCCAAAACTGCCTTGCCTAAAACTGCGTGCCACTTCGGGGTTGCTATTGGACAAAGCCAATGCCGCGTTGCCCCAATCCAGCACCCCGGCTGTGGGCGTGTTGATGGCCCCCGTGTAGCCTGTGGCCGACAAAATTTGGACCCTCCTCGTGCCTTGACTTGATTGGGCATGGCTGACTGCCCCCAACAGAGCTCCAATGCAGCAGGTACACAGCGCCAAGACTCGGCTCGGCTTGCAAAATAAACGGGGGTGCATGTCAAAGGTGCCTGTTGTTTGTTTGGTTCGTCAGTCTGCAGATCAAAAAATGGGGTGCAGATGTGGGCGTTGCTGTGGTGCGCCAGTGATGTGCGCAAGTCGTGAGCACCAGTGGTGTGCGCTTTTCGGGACCACGGGTTGAGAGTGCCCAAAACAAAGCCCCCATGCGGGGGCTTTGTTAGCTCAAGGGATAAGCCGCTTTATTGGGGGCTGGTGCCGCCGGTGCTACCGGTGGCATTGGGTTTGACTACTTCACCAACAGCCGAATTGATGTTGGATTCCAAGCCAGCAGGCAATGAGGTGCTGTTAGCTGGTACCAAGAAGTCCAAAGCTTTGTCCAGAGCACTGCCGTCGGATGCCCCGGTGGATGTCGCTGCTTTAAAGGCGGGGTCGCCAAGCAAGTTGGTGGTGGATGGAAGTTGTTGAGCAAAAGGTAAAAGCGCGTTGATGACAGCCAAGGTCGACGTAACGGCCTTATCCAAATCGGCTGCTTTCGGCGCAAAAGCTGCAGTGACCAAATTATCAACTGTGCCCGAACCTTTGGTGAGCACCAAAGCATTCACGATGGCATTGCTGATCTGGTTGACGTTGGCGATGGCTGAACCTGTGGCGCTGTCGGGGGCAATGGAGTAATAAGATTCAGTTCCCTTGGTGACTTTGACCAAGCAAGGGCCGACACCATTGGTAATGGCAACACCGTAAAAACCGGTGTCGTTGGTGGTGCTTGTGGCACTGCCGGACAAACAACTCACTGTGACAGCGGCCTGTTTAATGGCCAGACCCGTTGCCGCTACGCCTGTCAGGCCATAAACGGGCGCTGAGTTGCCGCCTCCACAGCCCACCAGAGTGGCCATCGCGGTGCTGGCAACGCCTAAGAGGATGAATTTGGTTAAATTTGATGTCATTGGTTAAACTCCCTGTTAAAAAACACTAAAAAGTTTAACACTTAATACTAATTTAAGTTAGATATATCTTATATAAAATGAAAAAATTAGCTAAATTTAATTATTTAGCAAGGGCCGGGTTAAGTTAGGCAGGGGTGTGACCTTGTTGGTGCTCTTGTTTCAAATCTCCGCGCCTTCCACCAAAAACCGCACCCGCTTTTGGCCTTGCCATTCATCGGCGTCCAGTCGGTAAGCCAGTTTCACCCGCGCGGGCAAGGGCTCGGTTCGGCCAAACCAAATGCCATCAACCGGCTGGCCCTGATGCTTCATCTTCAGTGACAGGTGCTTTTCACCCACCAGCCGTTGCGACACCACCTCAATCACCTCGCAAAACACCGGCGGGGCAAAGCCTTGGCCCCAAACTTCGTGGTGCAGCATCTCTACCAAGTCCACCCGGCGGTATTCGGCGGGCAGGGGGCCATCGGTTTCCAGGCGGCGTTGCAGCGTGGCGGCGTCCAACCACTCCAAGGCCACTTGGTTCAGGGTTTCTTCAAACAGGTCCAGGTGTTCTTCGGCGATGGTGCAGCCTGCGGCCATGGCGTGACCACCAAAGCGCAGCAGCACACCCGGGGCGCGTTTGGCCACCAAGTCCAGAGCGTCGCGCAAATGAAAACCGGCAATGGAACGCCCAGAACCTTTCAGTTCATGCTCTTTGCCGGGGGCGCTGCTGGCCGCAAACACAAAGGTTGGGCGGTGCAATTTGTCCTTGATGCGCGAGGCCACAATGCCCACCACGCCTTCGTGAAAGTCCGGGTCGAAGACACAAATGGCGGGTGGCGGCTCATCGCCTTCGTCAAACAGCGATTCGGCCAAATCCATGGCCATTTCGCGCATGTCGCCCTCAATCACGCGGCGCTCCCGGTTGATGGCATCCAGTTGTTTGGCCAATTCGTCGGCACGCCCAGCGTCGTCGGTCAGCAAGCACTCAATCCCCAGCGTCATATCGGCCAAGCGCCCTGCGGCATTGATGCGTGGCCCCAGTGCAAAGCCAAAGTCAAAAGTGGTGGCCTTGGTGGTTTCGCGGCCGGCCGCGCGAAACAGCGCGGACATGCCCGGCGGCATGGCCCCAGCCCGCACGCGTCGCAGGCCTTGCGCCACCAAGCGGCGGTTGTTGGCATCTAGGCGCACCACGTCGGCCACGGTGCCCAGCGCCACCAGCGGCAGCAAAGCGTCTAACCGGGGTTGGTTGGCGGCATCAAACAGGCCCCGCTGGCGCAGTTCGGCGCGCAGGGCCAGCAGCACATAAAACATCACGCCCACACCCGCCAGAGATTTGCTGGTGAAACTGCAGCCCGGTTGGTTGGGGTTGACGATCACTTCGGCGCTGGGCAACTCGTTGCCTGGCAAATGGTGGTCGGTGACCAACACCTGCAAACCCAGGGCTTGCGCCGCTTGCACGCCCGCTACGCTGGCAATGCCGTTGTCCACCGTGATCAAGACATCGGCCCCTTGCGCATGAACCCGCTCGGCAATGGGCGGGGTCAGGCCGTAACCATCGACCACGCGGTCGGGCACCAGATAAGCCACATTTTTGGCCCCCAACATGCGCAGGCCGCGCACCGCCACAGCACAGGCGGTGGCGCCATCGCAGTCGTAATCGGCCACTACACACAGGCGCTTGTTTTGCCCTATGGCATCGGCCAGCAGTTGCGCCGCTTGTTGTGTACCCAACATTCCCGCAGGGGGCAGCAGCAGGTTCAGGGCATCGTCCAGTTCGTCTTTGGATACAACCCCCCGGGCGGCATACAGGCGGGCCAGCAGCGGGTGAATACCCTCTTGTTCCAGCGCCCAGGCGCTGCGGGGCGGTACATCTCGGGTCAGCAAATTCATGGGGTCAGCAAGGCCTCAAGGGCCGTCGAAGGGGTGGTTTTGTTAAAAATGCGGGCCACGCGTTGATGCCAAGCCAACGGAATGGCCTGATAAGTGTGGGCGGCGTTTTCGCTGCACAGGCTCAAGCTGGCCTGGCCGGTGGTTTTCAGGTGGTCCAAAACTTCGGCCAACACGGTGGCATCCAGTGTTTGCCAGGCTTGTTGCCAAGCCTGCACATCGCCCCTCAAAGCGCTGGCGCGCAGGGCATCGGGCACTTGAATGCGCTGAGTCCGGGGCGCAGGATTTGCTGCGTCAATGGGCAGCGCGCCTGCGCCATGCAGCCAAAAAGAGTTGACCGTGTGTTGTCGGCGTGCTTCACGGGCGTCGTTCACCGGGTGGTTGTACAGCAGCATTTGCATCTCGCTTTGCAGGCGGTGCAGGGGCCGGGCAGCGGGGTGATCAGTCAGCCAGGGCTTCACGTTTTGGCCCGTCACCCGGTCAAGCGAGGCCGTGGGCAGGTGCGCCAGCAACTCGCCTTGGGCGTGCCAAGCCAATGCGCTGTGCCAGGTCACTTGCAAGCCGTCTTCGAGTAAGTAGGGCTGCATGGCTTGCAGCAATTGGCGCGACTCATCGTCAGTCAAGTAAAGGCTGGCGGGGTCCAGCATGACCACTTGGTCCATGCCGACTTGCCAATGGCAGGGGGTGATCCAAGCTTGCGGGGTCGAGCTGGGTTGGCCACTTCGAGCACTGTGCCAGGCCGCCCAAGGCAGGGCGTCAGCTTGGCCGTTCCAGCCCAAAGCTTTGGCGTGCAGCCGTTCGTGCGGCATGTGCAAATCGGTGTCGGCCAAGGGGCTTTGAGTCGTTTGCTGGCGCTGCAGCAGGCCCAGCAAGTCTTGCAAATGGGGCAGCTGCAAGCCTGTCAATGCCTTGGGGTCGTGCAAGGCATGGCTGGCTGCGTAAGGAATGATCAGGTGCATGGGGCTGGATTGTCGCAGGCCCGGTCTGGGGCCATCACCACGCTGAAACTGCCAGAAATAACGGGAATATCAGTAAATTCTGGATTTTCGGTAGTTTTGGGGTTTACACGCCCAACTCAGCTCATGTTCACCCCAAAGATCACGGCCAAGGCAATGGCACAAATCACGGCCCAGATGCCCCGGTTGTTTTTCTCGATAAATTTGAGCAACACGTCTTCCATGCTTTTCGAGATGTGTTTGGTTGGTGGTTTGTCCATTGAGTGCTTTCTGGATCAATGCAGTCGGTCTATGAATTCGGTGAACGCAATCTTTAAAAGCAGCCAATCAATTGTGGGTTTTATTTGGGCTTGGCCGCAGTGTCAAGTGTCTGGGCATCAAGCCCAGTCCTCGCCCATATCCCATGACATATCGCCAGCATCACCGGCATCGGCCACCTCGCCTGCGGGGGGGTCTTGCGCCATCGATTCGGGCGCGGGCTCGTCTGTGGCTTTTGCTAAAGGGGCGTGAGAAGAAGGGGCAGAGTTGCCCATCAAGCTTTGGATGCCCTGAAACAACAAACCACCCGCCACCACGCCCGCTGCAGTGGTCGCCACTTGGGCCATCAGGCCCCCGCCCCAAGCGCTTGCGCTGGCCTGCGCTGCAACCGGTTGGTTTGCTGATGTTGCCCCTACAGGTCGGCTTGCCGACATGGGGGCGCGGACCATTGAGGCTGTTGGTGACTTGGGCGTCTCGGGTGCGCGCCCCCAGTTTTGCGTTCCAGCGTTCAGGAAACCAGAGGCCCCACCCCCGACACCGGAACCGATACCGGAACCCATACCGTTTCCGTTGAAAGCCACAGCGTTTTGTGCCGCCACCAAGCGGGTCTGCAACTCGGCGCTTTGTGCCTCCAGTTGCTGAATCCGCGTTTGCGCCGCCTCCAGCGCCAAACCCACCCCCATGGCGCGCTGCACCAATAAATAGGGGGCATCGGCTTGGCCCGATACAGCCTCTCGAATCAAGGCATCGGCGACCGGGTCTTTGGGGTCGGCGCGGGTTTGGCGCAACGCAGTCAAAAATTGCTGCAGTTGGTCACGTTCTGTGGCGTTCATGGCGATCCCTTTGGAGCGGTTTGATGGGCATTATGGGCAAGGTGCGTATTTGCCTGAATTGAAAAGGCTGCTGGAATGGGCGGCGCATTGGCCCGGCAAATGGCGGGATCCCAAGACCCGTTCGAAGGCACAATGCCCGGACCGTTTAAAAAACATCGGAGACAGCATGAAAGAAGCCCCCTATGCCTGGGTGGTGGTTTGGGCCACTTTTGTATGCCTGGCCATCATCTTCGGGGTGTCGTATTCGTTTGCGGCTTTTTTTGAATCTTTTGCCACCGAGTTTTCGGCGCAGCGGGCCGATGTGTCCTGGATTTTTGGCCTCTCGGGCTTTGTCTACTTTGTGCTGGGCGCAGGCGGCGGCATGCTGGCCGACCGCTTCGGGCCGCGCCGGGTTTGCTCTGTCGGCATGGCCCTGATTGCGCTGGGGCTGCTGGCCACCAGTTGGGCCACCTCACTGCTGGCGGTTTACCTGAGCTACGGCTTGTTGGTGGGTCTGGGCATCGCACTGGTTTACACGCCCTCTATTGCCAGTGTTCAGCCGTGGTTCACCACGCGCCGTGGGCTGGCCGGGGGCATTGCCAGTTCGGGCGTCGGGGCGGGCACCTTGCTGGTGCCCGTGCTGGTGGCCATGGCCATTGGCCCCATGCCTTGGCGCGATGCCATGCGCGGCTTGGCCTTGGGGGTTTTGGTGCTGGGCCTGTTGGCGGCGGCTTTGATGCGGCGTGCACCTGCCACTTTGGGAACCGGCACCGGGGGGTCAGCCAGTGGCCTGACATTGCGCGAGACCCTTCGCACGCCCACATTCCGCTGGTTTTACTTGGCCACCGTACTGGCCTCGCCAGTCATGTTCATCCCGTTTGCCCATGTCTCGGCCTCCGCACGCGACTTGGGCCTGAGTGAAGCCCTGGCTGTGGGTCTGGTGGGTTTGATTGGCATAGGCAGTTTGGTGGGGCGCTTTGCCATTGGCTGGGTGGCCGACCGACTGGGTCGGGCACAAACCTTGGTGCTGTTGCAACTGTCCATGGGCGCGTCTTACTTGCTTTGGGGGGCCGCCAGTGGCTACGTGATGCTGGCCTTGTTTGCACTGTGGTTTGGGCTGAGTTATGGCAGCATCGTGTCGCTGTTGCCTGCGCTGTGCATGGATTACTTTGGGGGCAAATCGGTGGCCAGCGTGGTGGGCACGCTCTACAGTGGGGCCGCTGTGGGTAATTTGCTGGGGCCGGTGCTGGCGGGTGCGGTGTTTGACTACAGTGGCCACTACTTTGGGGTCATGGCCGTATGCCTGGCCCTGTCACTTTGCGCTACTTTTGCCACACGCCAGATGAAAAACAGTGGACAGATGCGTTATTGACCGGGCTGATCGCCCTGCCAACCCATGAAAGGAATGAGCCCATGCACAACGACTTGCACGCGCTGAGACGGATTCTGAAAACCTGCCACACCCTGGCCGTGGTGGGCTTGTCGGCCGAATGGCATCGGCCCAGTTATTTCGCGGCCAAGTACATGCAGTCGCACGGCTTTCGCGTGGTGCCCGTCAACCCCCGCTATGCGGGAAGCCAAATATTGGGTGAAACTTGTTACGCCAGTTTGGGCGATATTCCGTTTGCGGTGGACATGGTCGACGTGTTTCGCCGCGCCGAAGATGTGCTGCCCATTGCCCAGCAAGCGGTACAAATTGGTGCCCGGTGTTTGTGGCAGCAACTGGGCGTGGTCAACGCAGAGGCCGATGCACTGGTGCGCCAAGCCGGGCTGGACTCGGTGCTGAACCGATGCGTCAAGATTGAACATGCCCGCCTTTTTGGTGGCCTGAACTGGGTCGGGGTGAACACCGGCATTGTTTCGGCACGCCGCCTGACCTGACCCCACCCTGATGCCAACTGAACTGAACAGCCTTGACCTGACCTGAGCCCACCGCCATGACCGACCGTCAATTTCACCCCGAAACCCTGGCCATCCACGCCGGGCAAATTCCCGACGCCGCCACGGGTGCGCGAGCCCTGCCCATCTACCAAACCAGCAGCTTTGTGTTTGACAGCGCCGAACACGCCGCTTCGTTGTTTAACTTGCAGACCTTTGGCAATGTGTATTCGCGCCTGAGCAACCCCACGGTGGCGGTGCTCGAAGAACGCGTAGCGGCCCTCGAGAATGGGCGTGCTGCCGTGGCCAGTGCCTCCGGCATGGCGGCCGAAACCATGGCCCTCATGACCATTTTGCAAGCGGGCGACCATGTGGTGGCTGCGGGATCTTTGTATGGCGGTTCGGTCACTCTGTTGGCCGTGAGCTTGGCCAAATTCGGTATTGAAACCAGCTTTGTGGATGCCCACCAGCCCGAGGCTTTTGCCGCTGCCATGCGCCCCAACACGCGAGCGGTGTTTGCCGAAAGCCTGGGCAACCCCAGCATGGTGGTGTTGGACATAGCGGCCGTGGCCGATGTGGCCCACGCCCACGGTGTGCCGCTCATCATCGACAACACCGTGCCCAGCCCCCTGCTGTGCAATCCGCTGGCGTTGGGGGCCGACATCGTGGTGCATTCGGCCACCAAATACTTGGCCGGGCACGGCACCACGCTTGGCGGGGTGGTGGTCGAGGGCGGCAAGTTCCCGTGGGACAACGGCAAGTTTCCCGGCATGACCGAGCCCTCTAAGGGCTACCACGGCGTGAAGTTTTACGAAACCTTTGGTGACTTTGGTTTCAGCATGCGCTGCCGCATGGAAAGTCTGCGGGTTTTCGGCGCTGCACTCAGCCCCATGAGCGCTTGGCAAATTCTGCAAGGCGTCGAAACCTTGCCCCTGCGCATGCAAAAGCACTGCGACAACGCACTCGGGGTGGCCCGGTTTTTGAAGGACGACCCGCGTGTGGCCTGGGTCAACTACCCGGGCCTGCCCGATCACCCGCAACACGCCTTAATGTTGCGCCAAATGCGCGGGGCCTCGGGGCTGCTGTCGTTTGGCGTGAAAGGCGGGCTGGCGCAAGGCATCAAGTTCATCGAGTCGGCCCAGTTCATGAGCCACTTGGTCAACATCGGGGACACCCGCACCCTGATCAGCCATCCGGCCAGCACCACCCACCGCCAACTGGACGATGCCCAGCAACTGGCGGCAGGCGTGCCTCCCGACATGGTGCGTATTTCGGTCGGCTTGGAAAATCTGGACGACATTCTGTGGGACATCGATCAGGCGCTGGCTGCGGCTTGTCGCTAACGCGCGAAGCCTGCAAATCCAGAAAATCCAGAAAATCCATAAAAACCGGAAAAGGCCCATCGAGGGCCGGGCGCAGCTCAGTCCTTGGGCAGCACAGCCTGCTGGCGCAGGCGCTCGGCCTGCAGCAAGCCCAAACCCGCGGCCACCACCAGTGCAATGCCGCACCAAGCCAGCCCGTTAGGCACGTCGCCCCACATCAGGTAACCCAGCAGCAGCGCCATCAGCAAGCCGCTGTATCTAAAAGGGCCGATCACGCTCATGTCGCCCCAGCGCATGCTGAGGGTAAGCAGGTGGTAGCCCACGGCCAGGCACATGGACGCAGCAAACAACTGCCCGAGGTGCGTGCTGCTCATGGCTCGCCAAGGCTCGAACAAGCTCCACACGCCCGCCAGCAGCGTCACCATGATGGCGGTGGACAAGGTGATCAGCAAAGAAGGCACTTGAGCGGGCACCATGCGGGTCAAAAAATCGCGACCGGCGTGCAGCATGGCGGCGAACAGGCACAACCAAGCGTAGGCATTGAAGTCGTCCGCGCGCGGTTGCACCACCAGCAGCACACCAGCAAATCCCAGCAAGATCAAAGCCCAGCGGCCCAGGTTCACCCGTTCGCCTAAAAAGAACACTGCCAACACCGTTAAAAACAAGGGACCGGCCAGGTTGATGGCGGTGGCATTGCCCAGCGGCATGTGGAACACCGCCGTGAGGTAGGTGAAAGAGGCCAGACTGTCGAGCAGGCCCCGGATGGGCACTGAGCGGGTAAGTGCGCTGCGCCAAAAGCTCAACTGGCCCATCCAAGCCGCCAGGGTCAACAGCAAGGCGGTGGTCATGACGCCACGCACAAAAATCAGTTGCGACGCAGGCAGGTCAGCGCTGACCCACTTGACCAGTGCATCGTTGACCACAAAAAACACCATGGACCCCGTCATGGTGAGAATGCCGCGTCGGTTGTGCTGGCTCATGCGGGCGTCGGGTTCAAAAACGGCAGCACTTGTGCCAGCAAGGCGTCTGGGGCTTCTTCGGCAATGTAATGGCCACAGGGCAGGGACTGGCCGCTGACTTGGTGGGCCACTTTTTGCCATTCCTTGAGCGGGTCAAAACAATGTTGCACCACGCCTTGTGCACCCCACAACACCTGAATCGGCATCGCCAGTCGCTGCCCCTGCGCGATGTCTTCCCGGTCGTGCACCAGGTCGATGCTGGCCGCAGCTCGGTAGTCTTCGCACAGCCCGTGGGCTGCGCCCGGCAGGGCCAAGCAGCGCTGGTACTCGGCCAGCGCCCGCGCATCGAAGGGGGCCAGCCCGGCGCTGCGTTGGCCCATGACATCGGTTACATAGGCGGCCGGGTCGGCCTGAATCAAACGTTCGGGCATGGGGTGGGCTTGGATCAAAAAGAACCAATGCCAGTAAGCCCGTGCAAAAGCCTCGGTGGTTTGGGCGTACATGGCCAGCGTGGGCGCGATGTCGAGCAAGACCATTTTGCGCACCAACTCAGGGTGGTCCATGCCCAGCCGATGGGCCACACGGGCGCCTCGGTCATGCGCCAGCACATCAAAAGAGTCAAAACCCAAGCGCTGCATCAAAACCACTTGGTCTTGCGCCATGTTGCGCTTGGCGTAAGCGACGTGGTGGGGCCCGCCCTCGGGTTTGGACGAATCGCCATAACCCCGCAGGTCGGCCGCCACCACGCTGAAATGCCGGGCCAAAGTGGGGGCCACCTTGTGCCAGATTGCCAAGGTCTGCGGGTGCCCGTGCAGTAGCAACAAGCCCGGGCCTTGGCCACCCAGCATGGCCGAGATGTGCATGCCCGGGGCGACTTCGACCTGTTGGTGCGAAAAACCGGGAAACAAGGGCAGGGCAGGGTGGTTCATGGGCTGGGCAAAGGAGCAACAGGCTGGAGGGTCACACCCTAAAGCGGGCGCTGCCAAAACCGAGAGCTTAAACGCATGGCGC
>Ga0315909_10004458_pt1 | contig 16522 bp, 25 predicted proteins | sample LakEriMetagenome_11_FD_203527 | JGI IMG/M metagenome (GOLD analysis project Ga0315909, IMG submission 203527) | Freshwater fungal communities from buoy surface, Lake Erie, Ohio, United States - Buoy 2 MA125 | ecosystem: Environmental > Aquatic > Freshwater > Lake | place: USA: Lake Erie, Ohio...
GGGTCGCCCGAGGTATTCGGGAAGTCGTAGATTTTCAGGCCACCAGTGCCGCCGCCATTCCGATTGATGAACAGGTCAAGCTCACCACCACCGTTCGTGTAGTTCCACGTAAAGACCGAAGCCCCAGTGCCGTCGAGGTTGTAGGCGCTCTGAAGCTGTGCGCGGGTGAACGCCCCGACATTGGTCGGGGTCATGCGGACTGCGGCGTTGGTGTTGATTACGCCAGAGACGTCCAGTCTATAGCCGGGGGTGGAGGTACCGATCCCGACATTGCGCGACCCGTCGATCCGCATCGCCTCCACGGTGTTGACGAGCCAGCTATGCCCGTTGAAGGCAAAGTAATTTGAATAGCCGCCGTTGACGTTTTGAATACCGTTGTTGGTGTCACCAAGGTACAGCCGTGCAGCCTGCCCTGACGTCCACCCAGCCGCAGGGATGATAAGCTCGTCGCCCTGCACCGTTAGGCGGCTGCTGGGGCTGCTGGTGCCGATCCCGACGTTGCCGGTGTTGCCGTTGATGTATAGTCGTGTGGTGTAAGAGGCAGTAGCGCGGAACTGGAAATCGCCGCCCGTCGAGCCAGACCCGACACCGCTGTCGAAGTACATGGTGTTGCCGGATGTACTGGTATTCCTGATCGCTGCGTTGGTGTCGATATAGTACGACACGCCGCTCTCTGTTCCAGCGGTAACAGCGCCGTTAACGCTCAACTTAGTACCGGGAGAACTCGTCCCGATACCGACGTTACCGGCATCGGTGACCCGTACTTTTTCCGAGGAATTGATCTGGATGACGCCGAACGTGCCACCCGTGAAATCGATGGCCCCGCCACCGTAGCCAGAAGAAAAGCGACCAATATCCAGCTTCCCATTCACATCAGAGGGGATGCCGATGGGGCCGTTAACTTGCAGCTTGAAGCCCGGTGTAGTCGTCCCGACCCCGACATTACCGTTGTCGCCTTCGATAAACATCGAGATGGTTTCTGCGCCACGAGCGCCACGATAGAACTCAATGTCGGCATTATCGGTGCCGCCACGCGTCATCATACGCGTAGCTTGCGTTCCACTAGTATCCGCTGTCGTCAGTTCGCACGCGTTAACGCCGCCCAGCACACCAGAGGCGAAGCCGAAGGTGCCGCCAGCCCCCTTAAAAGTGAAAATCTGCCCTGAAGACCCGCGATCTATACTCAGCTTCGCACCGGGCGAACTCGTCCCGATCCCAACATCGCCCGCAGTGGTGATCCGCATGCGCTCGGTACCGCCAGTCTGGAGGCCCATAGCCCAGCTACGCGTGTCGATATTTACTACAACGCCGTCAGACCCACCGATGTCGAGGTTGCCCTGCGAGTTGCCGAGCCGCGCCGGGATGTTGGTCCCGGTGGCCGTTACTTCAAACAACCGGGCAGGGGCGCTGGTCCCGATCCCGACGTTACCTGCGGTGTCAATCCGCATGCGCTCACCAACACCGTTCCGGGCGAAGGCCAGCGCATCGTCAAAGTAGATGTAGTTGAGGGTAGCAGTCTTGAGGTTGATGCTGTTATCGAACCGCGTAGCACCAGTGAAGCGACCCGTCCCGGTGACATCTAGGTTGAAAGCCGGTGAACCCGTCCCGATCCCGACACTACCGCCGAAGGGTTGTAAAAGAAGATTGCCCTTGACGTTCGCTTGGTCTGCGACCTCAAGGAACATGTTGTTCGTGCTGTTCTGCCCGAACAGTATGCGGGAGTGCGTGCCCGTCCCGTTGACCTGCCGAAAGGCTACAAAGTCATTGTAGCCGGTGGTTGCAGCGGCAGCGTTAACATCCAGTAGTTCAGTCGGAGACGCCGTCCCGATGCCGACGTTCGCGCCGTTGTCGTAGATGACAGAGGCCGACACAGCCGAGGTGCCGTTGCCCTTGACCAGATAGCCTGAGGATAGCGTCGTTGCGCCCGTGCCACCGTTGGCGACGCCGAGAACAGCGGTGCCCGCCGCAATGGACGCCCCGTCCTGATACACCGACTCCCCAGCCGGGTAGGTAACGAAGACGTCCTTGGTACCCGCCGAGAAATCAACCAACGAGCCACTGTTGCTCGACGCCAGCACGGTCGTGCGGGCCAGTGTCGGCCCGGTGGACGAATAGGTGCCAATGCCGACTTCCCACTGGGAACCAGCGTTGATCGTGTAGTAGGTGGTGTTGCCATTACCGACGACCGAAAAGTTCTGGTAGCCGGAAGGAGCGGTCCCGCTGAGCGTTACCGTGCCAGTACCAGTCGTAGTGGTGGTGTCGCGGACACGATCAGCGAGGACAAGGGGCATCAGGCAATCCGGATGATGGCGGTGGTGTTGGTAGCCGACGGGAAGATGATGGTGAAATCACCATCAGTTGAAGTCTTATCCGACCCGAAGTCCAGCACCGCCACCGAGGCATTCGTCAGCGTGGTATTGGCGTTCGAGTTGGCCGACGGGGTGGTGTTGTAGATCAGCGCGCCACGAGCCGTGATCGTCGCGTTCGGGAAAGTCAGGTCCGAAAAGTCGGTAAAGCCAGTGCCCGACGACGAGTTGTTGTTCGAGGTGACCACGCCAAGATTAACCAGCGTGCCGCCACCAGCGGTGTAGTTCGTACCCGAAGACGAGACTTCGTTCGACGAGGTATACGCCGTGGTGTTTGCGTCCAGCGAAGCCGACGAGGTGTAGAGGGCGAGCTTGAAAGTATCGCCACCGGTAGCCCGGAAGTCGTGCACGGCCAGCATAAGCTCGGCCTTGAAGCTGGTGCACATCGCTTGTGTAATCGGCATTTTGGCCTCCTTATGCGTCGAGGATCGGGATCAACTCTGGATGCCCCGCCTGCTTGAACTTGTTAACCAGAGTGACGTTGTGCGAGCGGACCGCCTCGTGCAGGTAGTAGACTAGCACCTGCCGGATGCTGTCCTTGAAGGCTTCAGCCTGATCGCGGATCGCCGGATGCGCGTTGCTACCGACGAAGATGATCTTATCGAGGGCGCGTTCAGCGATCTCTTCGGGAGTGAAGCCACGCCCTTCGGTCGCCATGACCATCACGCTACCGACGTCGCTAAGTCCGTTGAACATCGCTTACCTCACCGGGTAGCGGACTTGGCCGCTACGATACATGTCTTGGCGGTTCTTACCTTCGCCAAGCTGCTTGAGCATGCCCATCGCCTCGTCGTACCGCTTCTGGTAGAAGCCCATGACATCCGCCTCACCCTTCATGAAGGTGTAGGCTTCGAGCAGTGTCCCGTAGAGCAGCACGCTGTCAAAGTTCTCGCCCAACCACGACGTACCAGCGGTTACGATGGACTCCGGGTAGTAGAAGTAGTGCAGTTCGACGGCGTAGTTCTGGTCCGGGGTCGGCCCAAGGATGTAGGAGTTCTCGTCGAAATAGGCGTAGCAGTAGGGTAGCCCCTCGTCGTTGGGGTTCGGGTACGCCTGCCGGATGAAGTTCACATCCTTATTGAGCAGGTACTCATAGTTCCCGTTGCTGTCGATCACGGCCAGCGAGAAGTTGGCCAGCCAGTCAGTGGGCACCGAGAGGTACTTGTTCCCTGCCGTGCAGTTGCCGGTGACGTTTTTCCTGAGGTCCAGAAGCTGGACGGTGTTGAAGATGCGCTGCTCGGCCTGCTCAATGAACGTGTTGATCTGCTCGGTGGACGTCAGCGTCACCGTGCCAGAACCCGTGGAGTCGGTCCACGAGGTGTTGGGGAAGTCGTTTTCGACGTACCCCTTAACCGTTTCGAACAGTTGAGCGTAGTTCATCAGCCCATCTTCTTACTGTGCCCAGTACCCTTGGTAGCAGCACCCGTGCCACGGGTCTTCTGCGTCTGGGTGTTAGCGACGTTGTTCGGGTAACCGTTGTTACCCATCGGGTCCGAGTAGGTCTTGATCTGGCCGTACTTCCCGATGTCCTTGGTGTGACTAGCCATTCTTGTTGACCTTCCCCATGTCCTTCCGCACGCTGCGGACCGACTTCTTCTGGTTGGCAACCTTCGCGAGATTGCGACCCAGCTTCAGCATCTGAGCATTGGTCTTGCCACCCTTGGCCATCTTGGTCAGCGGCTGGCCCTTGTGTTTGGCGCGCTCGTGCTTGTGCACCGCAGCCGCAGCCGTCTTCTTATCCTGCTTGAGGTCTTTCTTGTCCATCTCAGTTCTCCGTCTGCACAGTTACGGTGCCTACCTGCCCAGTCCCTAGTAGCGTATTTGGAAGGCCAGATAAACCCAAAGGATTATTCAGGCCGACGGGGTTCCATCCCCACTGGATCACACGACTGCCCCCTGAGGGCGTACCAAAGGCCAGAACATTGTCGTTCGGCACTTCGCCTTGGGTCTCCTCCTGAAGCCCGGTTAGGCCCGCTTGGAAGTACGTCGTATCGGGACGTGGGTTGCGCAGCGCCTGCGGGTCATCGACCGGGTACATCCCCAGTTGAAGCTGCGGCTGATCCGGCTCCCAGCAAGTCGGGCACACGAGGATATTGACGTTCTTCGTCTTGATGACGAGACGCCGAAGCTGCTTGAGCTTGTAGCGAAACCCGCAGCGGTCGCACTGCGAGATTGCATATTTACCAGAGGCGAACCGGTTCGGCACGTTACCTCCTAGTAGAACATCTGACGCGGTGCGATGCGGAGCGGGGCCTTCTCGCGATCCTCATCAGCAGCCTGCTGCCACAGTTCCTCGTATTCAGCCTTGAGCATTGCGGTGCGCTCAAGCGCACCGGGCACCTTCTTGGACAGGTGATAAGCCAACCCAGCAACCATGCACGGTAGGAACCGGAACGGGATGTCCTGCGTGTTGACGCCGTTGCCTGCATCTTGGATGCGGCGCAGCCGCCAGTAGACGAAGGTGTAGTAGTTGCTCTGTTCCGGTGCGGGCCAGACGTTGATCTGGGGGTAACGTACCTCAGTGCCCGGGGGGATGAGACCGTCCGGGTAGGTAGCTCCCGACTGGCGGTTGATCCACACTTGAATGGGACGCCCCTGCGCGTTCTTATTCGGGATCGTCGAGTAGGTATCGACACTGATCCGGCTGATGTTGATGTCGGTTTGCGCCTGCCCGGTTTGGGTGCGGATTACGTGGTCGATCAGGTCAATGGTATCCGCAGGTAGATCGTAGATGATCTGTCCCTGCACCAACGGGATACTCCCCTGTTCGATGGTCCACAGGTTGATGCCCCGGTTAGCCCACTCAATCGTCAGCAGATTGAGGCTACGCCGAGCAGTGCGCAAGTCGTACCCCGAACGAAGCTCAGCGCCGCAGCGCTCGAAGGCTTCTTCGACAAGCTCGTTCAGGTTGAGATTGAATGCTGTGTTGCCGCTCGTCGTCACCGGAACCTCGCTGTCTTCTTGGCGATGGTTTTGGGCTGCTTAACGAACTGCTTGCCCTGCTTCATACCTTCGCGCTTGGCCTTGGTTGTAGCAGCATATTCAGAAGATGTCAGTGCCTGCCGCGCTTTCTTCGGGAGGTAGCGCTCCCCGGTGGCCTTGGAACCTTGGGTCGATGGCTTGCCGGACTTGGTCCCCCAGTCCTCCTTGGTCCACTTAGAAAGCGACTTCTGGGCTTCGGTCTTGGGGCCTTTGTAGCCGCCACCAGACTTCTTGTACTGCTGAGAGGCAAGCTGCGCCTTGCGTGCCGACCACTGACCGGGCTTACCACCCTTGCCGCTGGCCTTCACACTGGCAACGATACGCTTCCACTTGCCCTCATCAGTACGTGCCACTTACTTGCCTTTCTTGAAGCCCTTCAGCAACTGAGCAAACCGGGCGCGCTGACCAAGCTTACCCGGGGCCTTAGCGGCCTTAGCTAGCTTCCCTGCCGGGATCGTCTTACCCTTAGCAACGCCAAGCTCCGCACGGAGTGCGCCGGGCTTCTTGATCGCCTTTTGGATGAACTTGGCTTTGCCGCCCTTCGCATAAACCTTGACGGCATTAGGGTTGTCCTTCCGCTTGATGGTCTTCGCGCCGGGCATCTTGGACGGGTTCATTGCATCCCCCATGCCACGAGAGACGCGCATTAGCACATACCCCCACGGGCCATCATCTTGCCCTTGGTCTTGCCCTTCTTGGCGATACCGTCAGCACGAGCCGAAGCCGAGCCACCCTTGGCGTAGCACTTGCCGCCACCGGCCTTCTTCATCATGGCACGGCCCATGGTGTCAGCCGACTTCTTGACGAGAGCGCGGCCAGCCTTATCCGACTTCTTCATAACCTTGCCTCCTTTGGCACGCCCGTAATCAGGGCTTTTCTTGGCTTCAGCAGCGCCAGCAGCGCGGGCTTCCTTGTTGCGGCGTTCCATCTCTTCGAGGAACTTCTTGCGCTCCGGGGTCATCGGCACAGTGCTGGCTCCGCCAGTGGTCGGCTCCGGCTTAGGCTTCTTCGACGCACCGCCCGTGTTGAACTTCTTCATCTTCTTGTCAGCCATCTCAAAATCCTTTCCCACGCTCTGGGGCACCCCGACCTTCTTGGCGAACTTCGGGCTGTTGGCGACCGCCCGCATGAACTTAGCCTGCTTGGCGCTGGTGCTGGGCATTACTTCTTCCGCATCGCCTTGGTCTTGCCGCGCACAGCACATCCATCGATGCTACCGCCCTTGGCGTACTTCTTGATCGCACCACCCTTGGCGGAGGCGCGCAGCATCGAAGGAGCCTCGGGTTTGCGCCCGCTGGACATAAGTTCACGAGCCAGCCGATCATCTTTACGTGCAGCGGCCTTAGCCTCGGCTTCCTTCTTCTCCTTATTGCGGTAGTAGTTCGTCATACCGCTGTAGGCGTTGGGGCGGTCGTTTTTGCCGCTGCCGCTATTGCGAAATGCCGCAGTAAGACCCAACGTGAGCGCATCCCCAGTACGAGTACGCCGCGCAGCCGGTGAATTGTCCTTCCAGCTACCAGAAGCATCCTTTTCATACAGACCCGGCGACTTAGCCGGAGCCGCCTTGGCGGTCGAAGCAGAAGCCGTCTTGGGAGGGGGAGTAGCCGCAGCCGCCTTAGCGGTCGAAGCCGGGGCCTTACCGGGAGCCGAGCGAGTAGCAGCAGCGGCAGCAGGCGAGCGTGTCGGGGCAGCCTTCTTCGGCGTAGACGTAGCCAGTTTGGCCACCTTCTTTTCCCCACCCCACGTGAAGACTTCCTTATCTGGGTCACGCCCCTCGGCAATCGCTCTCTTACGTGCGGCAGCAAAGGCCGAACCAAACGACCCACCAGCCGCAGGCTTACTCTCGCGGAGCCGCGAAGGCCCCTTGACGTCGATGGTGTCGGGGGTCTTCCGCATCGGGGTCTCATCCATGGTCGAGACGCTGATGTCCTTACCGAAACGCTTCTCGGCTTGGTCTTCCTTGCGATACTTCTTCAGACGGTCACGCATGATTATGCCTTCCTGAACTCGTCGAGTTTATCTTCGAGGCGCTTGAACGCGTGGTCGAAGCGCTCCCCCAACTTATCGACAGTGGTATTCATCTCCGCACGGGTCACATGGTCGCGGGCGATCTCCTCGCGGGTCCGGTTGAGTAGGATCGTGATCCGATCCAACTCGTCGAACTTCCCCTTAATAAGGAAAGCCATGACACCCACGATACCGCTCAAAATGACGTTCCATACCATCATCTCCATGTCAGCAGTTCCACGCCCTCAGTGATTTGTTGATCCGGCTATTCGGGTCATTAGCGGTCTTGCTGCTGGTGAGCTTCGACTTCATGCCCTTCATACGCGAGCAGAAGGACTTGCGCCGCGAGGCGTCCTTCTTGGTTTTGGGGTTCGGAGCAGGCGGCTTCAGGTTCATCCCCTGCTTCTTGGCCGACGCACGCCCTTTGGCGTTGAGGCCACCTTTCTCAGACTTACCTTCTTTCCGCTGCCAAGCAGGTGTTTTAGCCATGGTGGACCTCCATCACAGAGCGGCACAAGGTTACGAAGTCACTCAACGACAAATCGCTCTTAGCCACATTTGCCGCACGACAGACAAGCTGCACATTACCGACTTCGTATCCACACCGGGAGTCGATGCGGTCGAGGCTGCAATTGGTCGGGACAGTACCACGACCAAGCTCCATAGTCATATCCCACCCTGTAAGCGCGCACTTACCGCTTTGGGTATACCAAAGCAGTTCGAGAGCATCGACACTAAGTACGTCCCCCTTACCACGTTGCACAGCTTTGCTGCGGAGGTAGGTCAAGAACGACCGCACCGACTTGGTGCGCTTAAAGGCAGAATGCTGGAGCCGTTCCGGCCCCCACGTACGTTCGTGGTACGCCGCCTGCTTTTTCGACACACACGACTTACACCATGAGTTGTACTTGGGTGTGCCCGATACTTTTTTGCCGGTCGTGTAGAACTGATCCAACGCAAAAACGCCCTCACACTTCGTGCAGAGCTTAGTCGCTTTGTCCGCAGAAGCGTAAGGAACAGGTTTAGCCATCAGACCATCTTTCCCTTGGTCTTGCCCTTGGTAGCGCAGCCATCGGCGCGCTTCGAGGCCGAGGAAACCTTACCGCCCTTGGCCATCTTCTTGGGCTTCTTCTTGACCTCGCCGCCTTCCTTGAAGCGGAAGCCGCCACGAACACCCATGCCGGTGCCAGTCGTGAGGCCCGGAGCTACCGCGCTCCGAATGGGGCTACCGACACGCCCAACCGAGATCGACGAACCACCGCCACGCCCAGAGTTACCAAACGCATCACCCGTCTCCATACGGCGCTGCTGCGCAATACGGACCATATCGGGCATGCTCTCGGTGTTACCGGGGCCGGGACGCGGACTGGGACGTCCGGGCGGGAGACGATAATCACTACCACTAGGCATTACGCAACCTCCTTCACCGAAGGAGCGATCATCGGGTAGAGTACGTCCCTACCGTAATCGCCCATGTATTCCTGCACACCCATGTGGCCGAGCGAGATCGACGGGTCGATCCACACTTCAAAGCCGATCTCACGGGCGCGGTCACAGAACAGGTAGTCCTCACCGATGTAGCCTTCCTCGGTGAGTTGGAAGTCGAACAGGCATGGGATCATGCGGTCCGTCTTCTTGTCGTAGTACTTCCACTCCGGGTGCACCTCGACCATCTTCTCGAAGACTTCCCGGCGAACGAGCATGAAAGCAGTCGCCACGCGCTCAGCACGGACCAGACCCATCCCGTTCATGGTCAACTCGCCGTTCTCGTCGTATTCGAGGTTGGCGATGTAGGTCTTGGTCTCGCTGCGCGTGCGCGGGACACCAGCGACGATGCCCTTCTTCGGGTCAGTACCCCACGCCATCAAGCGCAGGATGTCATCCGGTTCGAAGTTGATGTCGCTGTCGATGAACATGAGGTAGTCGCACTCGGACTCCAGCAGGTCCTGTGCCAGAAGGTTGCGCGCCCGGGAAACCACAGAGCAGCCGCAGATAGAGCCGATGTTGATGTTGATGCCGTGCTGCGGAGCCGCCTGCGCGAAGCGGGCAAGCGACACGGCCAGCTTCAAGGATACCTTGAAGTCGTAGGCCGGGAGAGCAATGAAGATGCTCTTCCCGGCTAGATCATAACTCTTCTGCGCTTGCATAGGTCACCCATAGAAAATGACGGTTGATGCCGTGTTGGTCACGGTACCATACAACCCATTTTCCGCAAGGATGCCCTGATCCGGTACGAGGAAGTAGATCGAACCAGCAGCCGCAACCGTCGGGGTGTTGAGCGTCAGAAGAATCGGACCCGTCTCCCCGTCACGAATGACGACCGAGCCTGCATCAGTACCGCACACCGCATAGATACCCTTCACGCGGGTACGAAACGCGCAGTTCGCGTCAGTCTGGGTCTTGAAGACGCCCGACGAAGTCAGCGGCTTCGTGGATTTGACGTCAGTTTGCATAGCCATAGGAAGGCCCTCCTATCGAGCTATTAGCTATTGGCGGTGAAGATCGTCGTCAGCCACGCAGCGTCCGAGGTCGCAACAGCCTGAAGCCACGTCTGGCCTTCCATGGTCACCGAAGCGCCGCCGTTGATGGTGTCGCTGGTGTTTGCGTAGACGACGAGGCCGCTGGTAGCAGCCGAGCTATAGACCGTGATGGTCGTGCCAGCCACAGCAGTCGGAAGAGCGACACCCTTGGTGCCGTCAGCGCCCGAAACGACGTTGATGCCGTTCGAGAGGGCAGCAGCAGTAGCGAGGTTGGTACCCGCAGCAGCAACCGCCGAAACCGGCTGCACAACAGTGCCGGTGATGTTGCCTTCAAAGCCATTGTCCGACTTTACCGGACCCGAAAAAGTAGTGCGAGCCATGCTCTATCTCCTGTGTAGCAGCACAATGCCCCGTACCGTCTCTGCTACGTCTGCTAGGTCAGTCGGTACGAGATAAATCCCTAGGTGCGTAGGTATAGCACCGATAAGAAAAGAGGGGAAGCAGTTTCCCGCTTCCCCTCCCCCTGTTTCCTTAGGCAGCGCCTTCGGAACCGTACATGCCCAGAGGGTCCGACCAGCCGAAGCTGTAACGCTCGCGAGCCTTGTAACGGACGTTGCCGGTATCAAAGTCACCGTCCATGCTCGTCGCCATCGGCGTGCGAACAAAGTGCTTCAGACCGTTCGGCACATCGGTGGTCAGGAACCACGCATCCGTGTCGGTCAGGAAGTGGTTGACGGTGTAGCCTTCCGGGATCGAGCCGTTCGACTTCAGAGCGTTGATGTCGTTGTCGGCAGTCGAAACGCGCAGTTCGGTTTCGAGCAGACGAGTAGCAACGAACATCAGGCTCGGCGGGACCACCAGCTTACGCGGCTTCGCCGCGATCAGCAGACCACGTTCATCCGTCCACGCCGCGATCTGAATGACCGCCGCTTCAAGCGACGTTTCGTTCAGGTCAGCCGGGGTGCTGGGGATGTTCGAGTTGGTACCACCCGAGACCAGCGGGTGCGAGGCCGAGAACAGCGGCTTGCCGTCGCCACCGGGATAATCGGTGTCGAAGCCGTTGTTAAGGACCGCAGCAGCCTTGGTCTGCTTGGTGTAAGCCATGGCACGGGCCAGAGCCTTGGTGTACCGCGACGACAGCGAGTCGTAGAGGTTGTCTTCGATGGCTTCTTCCGTGAGCGAGAACCCGAGGGCAATCGTCTCATGGTTGTAGCGAGCCGTGAAGACTTCCTGCGCGTTGTCGTAAGCGATGGCCGAACCTTCGTTCTTCACCGGCGCAGCCGAGAAGCCCGAGAGCTTGGTTTCTTCTTCGAACGAACGCTCAGAAGTCTCCGTTTCGAAGATTTCCTTATGCTCTTCGCCGTAGCGGGCATACTCCAGACCGAACAGGGCGTTCAGACCGGGCAGAAGCTCCTTGAGGAGTTGTGCGCGTGAAATTGCCATTGTTCAGTCTCCTTATGCGAGGCCAGTGGGGTTGAGGTACTGGTGAGTGCCCTGATTCCACTTGACGATAACTTCGGTGTAAGAACCGGGGTTACCCGCCAGAGCGGTAGCAGGAACAACGTCCACCACGCGGATCGGCCACGACGAGGTAGTACCTTCGGTCGAGTCAACACCGACCTTCGAGTTACCCGTGATGGTCGAACCGACGTTGTTCGCGCCGTTAGCCAGCTTCACGTTCGAGCCGACAGCAGCCTGAGTAAGGAAGCTGACGGTGTTCGAGTTGGTGCCAGCGCAGACGGCGACCTTGAACAGGGCATCCGGGTCGTCGAGGACATAAGCCTGAACGTCGGTGATGTTCGTGGTACCGGGGTAGTACTGGCGGAAGGTCTTACCGAAGGTCGGGTCCGTATAGGTGCAACCAAGGAAGACGCCAACCGGAGTAGCGGAATCAGTGCCGGTGTCCTTACCAACCGTACCACCAGCCAGCAGCTTCACGACGTCACCATAGAAGATGGCCGTCGAGGAGTTGGTGGCGATGGGAAGCAGGCGAGTCGAACCAGCAAATACCTGCCCGCCGATCAGGTTGATCGGAACCAGCCCGTAGGGGCTGTCAACAGAAGGATATGCCATAGTCTAGCTCCTAGCTATTTGCCTTTGCCAAACGACGTCGAAGACTTCTTCTCGCGGAAGAGAGGCATCCGGGCGTCGTTCTCTCTCATGAAGTTGTTGTCTACAGAGTCGATCTGGGCACGGTTCTTGTCGGCAAAATATGCGCGACGCTGATCCATGAACTCAGTCGGGATTTTGCAGAGCAGCAACCCGCCGATTTCAATGTTGTCCTTAAAGCGGCTGTTAGGATCAGACAGGAAACGGAGCTTCGGCTGCTCCTCAACCCGAACTGGTTCCCACCCCTCGCGGAACTTGGCTGAGACGTTCTTGCCGTCTTGCTGCTCGACCATGGAGACACGAATCCACCTGTAGGCGTATCCGGGCTGGCGTTCAGGCTCAGGAAGCCCTCCGGCTGGTGCCCACGACTCAGGACGCTTCATGCTCGTCCGATCTTCATGCTCTCTTGCAACTCGATTTTCTGCCATGATTAACGCTCCATCTTCATCAGTTCCCGGGCATATTGCTCGGGGGTTAGACCCAACCGCTTAGCGATTGCGATCTGGGACTGTTTCAGCACGATCTTCTTGGGGGATGTGCTACGCGAAGCTGGCGCGACTACATTGGCAGGCTTCGAGGCGCGTTGAGCCTTAGCAGTGCCTTCGGTCGCTTTGGACTCCTCCCCGAAATATTCAGGGAAGCGACGGCGCATCGTTGTGTCGATAGCGCTCCAGTATTCGTCGGTACCCACAAACTGTGGGCCACGTTCTCTTTCGAGCTTCTGGTGAAGCCCGAGAGCAGATGCCGTCATCTCAGGATCGGTTCCCCACCACGTATTGCGCTCTTGCCACGCCATAGTCTTGGGGTCCGGCTGCGGAATCTGGACCTGCTGTTGAGGGATTTGTACCTCTTCCTCTACACCTTGTAAAGTAGGACGATAGCCCGCAAGCTGCTGAAGCTTATATTGGGCACTGGTGAGCTTCTCGTGGGCCTCCAACTGGCGGTCCGTGTCACCCGCTTCGATAGCGTCACGGTACTCGCGCTTGGCCTTATCAAGCTCGTATTCGGCGGTCTGCTTGAAGCTACCAACCAGCGTCTGCTCGCCCTGCGACAGGGTAGCCTTGAGGCGGCGGTTCTCTTCCAGCAGGCGCTGGGCGGCGTTCAGGGCTTCAGTCTGCTCGCGTAGGACGCGCTCCTTCTCACGACGCTCGTCGTGCCAGACCTTCTTCATCTGCTTCAGGCGCAGCTTGACCTTCTCGGAGTACTCTTCGAGTTCGTCGTTTTCGAGTTCCTCGACGATCTCCTTGGGCATGGGTTCACGCCCACGGTCCTCAGGAGGAGTATCGTCCTCGACATCGATTTCGGATTCGTTGGAAACAGGGGTTTCGGCATCTTCGACTTCCCACTGGAAGTCATCATCATCAGGCTTGGTAGCCATGGTCTTCTCCTTTTGTACGGGTTACGCCCGTTAAGCGCGGGAAATGCCCCGGGGGTCCTCCACAACTGCTTCGACCGCATCATCGTTGATGATCCGGAACTCACGGCCATGAATCTTGAGCCTCGAACCGGCATGTGGGCGCACGAGGATGAAGTCCCCCTCCTTGCACCATGGGCCGTTCGGGAAGCGCTTCTCGTCCGCGTAGGCGTCAGGGCCGACTTTCAGGACGAACAGCACGGTAGCCAGCAGTTCTTCGTGGTGGAGGGTAATATCCGCCTTGATGACGCCGCCTGCGGTGGTCTTTTCGATCTCAGGGATACCGCAGAGGAGGCGGTAGCCAGAGGGTTCGGGAAGCTGCTTTGCACGCTCTTCGAGCGGCAGTTCCGGGGCAGCGCCAACCTTGGGGATCGGACGCCCGTCGAGGTCAACAAGTGCGGGCTTTTCCGTGCCAATGATCTCAGTCATCGTACTGCTCCTCCACCTTGCGGGAGGTTTCCTCGAAAATCGAGTTGGCCATCATCAGCCCACGGATGATGCCGCAGGCGTACTTGTACTCTCCGTGGTCCTTGGCAGTGCCGCGTGCGAGATCGTCGCTCATGACGGCGATCTCAGCGTTCACTTTCTCAGACAAGTACTTCAGCAGGTCGGTACTCATTCAATCTCCTCTGGCTGCTGGGTTTCGGAAACAGGGGGTTGCTGTGCGGATTGAAGCTGTTCGCGGGCGATCTCGACGCCAATACGAAGCCCTTCCATCTGCTCCTTGGCGGACAGGTTTGCCTTGTCCGTTGCGACCTTGGCCCCGACTTGGAGGCCAGCGATTTCCTTCTGTGCGGCGATGCGCTTCTCTTCGAGTTCGAGCTTGTCGTTCTTCTCGGCAGCCTCGACTTGGAGCTTCTGCCTCCTGAGTTCGAGTTCGCCTTTCTTGATCTCAAGCTCGGCCATCTGCATCTGCACGATGGGGTCTTGGGCCATCTGCTGTGCCTGCTGCTGCTGGGCTTCGGCTTGGTTCTTCTGGAGCAACTGGGCCGAGGCAGCGGCAGCGAGCCGCGAGATCGCAAGCTCGGTCTGCTCATCCATCTCAGCGTTGGGCGGCGGCAGCGGGACGCCAGCCTGCTCCTCGATCTGACGCCGGTACTCGAACGCCATATGCTCGTTGATGTGAGCCAGCATGGCAGCCTGCATGGCCTGCGCGTTGGGGTTCTGGCTGAGCAGTCCTTGGACCTTGGGGTCCTGCATGGCCGACATATGGACCATGATATGGGCCTGATGGTCTTGGTAGATGAACGCCTTCACGGGCTTGCCGTTGATGACGTCCATGTTCTCCGACACGGGGTCACGCGGCTTCATGTCATCGCCATCCTTGAGCGGCACGAGCTTCTCGGCGTTCTGGATGCCCAGAACCTCCAGCATCTGCCGGTGCAGGTAGGGTAGGTCGTAAAGCTGGGGTGCGCCCTGCGCCAACTGAAGGACCGCCTGATACTGGACGATCTTCTGCGCCATGGTGGCAGCGTTGGGGTCCGAGACCGGGATGACGTTGACCCGGTCGTAGTCGGACTTCTTGGCCTTGCGGTCGCCTTCCTCGGGGTCGTAGTTGTACTCTTCCGGGGTGTAGTCGCGGATGATGACCTTGAGGAGCTTGAACTCCTGCTTCATCGAATAGTGGATGCGGGCCTGCACAGCCGACATGATCTTGAGCGTGCGCTCAAGGATGGCCAGCGTGGTCCCAACCGGGGCCTGCGCCGACATGTCGCTGATCTTCATATCCGCAGCCGAAGCGAACCGACGCCCTTCCTCGACGATGGTGTTCAGCAGCGAATAGAGTACCTGTGACGGCTCCTTGTACGGGAGCGGCATGATATTGTCGCGCATCGTGCCCGACGCCACATCGACGTCTCGCCACTCGGCGGGCGCGATGGGGGTGTCGTCGCCCTTTACCCGAAGTCCCTTGGTCTTGAAGCCACCCGGCAGGTTCGACAGCGTGCCCGCATCGACCAACTGACGGATCAGGCTGGTGCCCGACTTGGCGAAAGCGCCGATCAGGTGGATGAGGCCGAAGGCATAGAAGCCAAAGCCCGGGATGTAGGCGTAGTGGACGAAGTGGTTGCGCTTCGCCTTCTTCTCATCATCCGGGTTCCAGTTGCGCCGGATGGCCAGCACCGTCTGGGTGCCCTTGTCGATGGTAATGACGTAAGGAACAGCAATCTCAGCTTCGGCCTCTTCCTTGGCCAGCTTGTCGTCGGGCAGCACGAGGTCAACGTGCATCTCCAGCAGCTTGTACCGGTCGTCGGCTGTGGCCCGGAAGCCCATCTTCTCAGCGATGGCCTTCTCGATCTCGTCGAGCGTATCGACTGGCTCAGGGAGATCGACGTCACGGTAGAACCCCGAGGCTTGCAGCTTGTGAAGCTCGTTCGGAGTTTTCCGCATCACGTGGGTGACGCGCCCAGCGACTTCCAAACTGGACGCGCCGTAGGGGACGACGACATCCTCTGCCGGAATGTACATCGAAGCCTGACGGCCAAGGGCCGGGTCGTAATAGACCTTCTTGAACGCATTACCAGCGAGGCCCAGACCCCACAGCATGCGCTCATGCTCAGGCCGATACTCGACCATCACATCGGTCAACTGGTAGTTCATATCGGCCTGCACGCGGGCCGCAGCCTCACGTGTCTCGGGCGTCTCACGACCGATGATCTCAGTCTTCACCGGCCCTTGGGCCGGGAATGTCTCCATCATGGTCTCGGCTTGGAACTTGACGAGAGCTTCGGAGAGGAGTGGGTGGTAAACGCCGCACGCACCCGGCCACGGCTCGGTCCGGTCTTCGACCTTCATGCCGAGCAGTTCCAACCCGTCTACGTAGGTCTGTATCCAGTCCTTGCGGCTCGACAGGTCTTCCTCAAACTCTCCGAGCAGGTCGCCTGCAAGCTCGGCAAGCTGACCCTCATCCAGCGTATCCGCTAGGTTCTCGTTGAACTCATCTTCATCGACCGCATCGGGGTCGATCTCAAGCTCCATATCCCCGATGCCGATGCTCACCGACTCCGGGTCTTCGATCTCGATCTCGATGGCAGGCTCTTCGCCCAGCATGTCGTCCGGGTTAAGGCCCAGCGGGGCTGGGTTCAGAGCCTTGTCGATGTCCATTACTTCTTCTTCCCGCCCTTAGCGACCTTGGCCACCGTCTTGGCGACGGCTACCACTGGGGT
>Ga0315909_10004465_pt1 | contig 16509 bp, 27 predicted proteins | sample LakEriMetagenome_11_FD_203527 | JGI IMG/M metagenome (GOLD analysis project Ga0315909, IMG submission 203527) | Freshwater fungal communities from buoy surface, Lake Erie, Ohio, United States - Buoy 2 MA125 | ecosystem: Environmental > Aquatic > Freshwater > Lake | place: USA: Lake Erie, Ohio...
CAAAAGACCGACGAAGAGTTGCTTGATTCTATGCGTCGTCGGTTTCGGACGCTAGACCGTATGGCTGCTGGCGTTGTTGCTGGTCGGGTTCGTTCGATGATTGTCTCCGGTCCTGCTGGTATCGGTAAGACCTACACGATCGAAGGAATGCTTGAGTCTGCTGCTGATGATTCGAAGATCACATATCAGAAAATCTCTGGATATGTGAAGCCGACTGGAATCTTCAAGGCACTCTGGAATAATCGTCACGACAATTCGGTTATTCTTATCGACGATGCTGACTCTGCCTTCGGCGATGAAGTTGCCTTGAATCTTTTGAAGACTGCTCTTGATTCTGGTAAGCGTCGGATGATTACCTGGGGATCTGAGAAGATCTTTATGGATGAGGTTGGTGAGGAGATTCCTTCGACTTTTGAATTTCGTGGGTCGGTGATCTTCATCACGAATCTTAACTTCGAGACGATGATCGCTCAGGGTAAGTCCCTGGCTCCTCACTTCCAGGCTCTTATCTCTCGTTCGTTCTATATCGATTTGAACTTTGATTCGGCTCGTGAGTACATCCTGCGAATCGAAGATGTTCTTCGGAATACCGATATGGCTTATACCGTCGGTCTTAACGATAAGAATGTTGAATATCTTATCTCTTATATCAAGGATAATGCGAATCGGATGCGGGAGCTGTCTCTTCGAATGGTTCTTAAGATGGCGAATATCCTGTCGTTCGCCGATTCGATTGATGACTTTGAGGATATCGCTGGTACGACTTGCCTTCGCCGGAAGTAGAACATAAAGAGCTTGACAAAAAGTAAACTGTAAGTTATACTAAATAAAGAGAGGTTAATCAAAATGTTTCGAGTGATTAAGCAGTGGATTGACTTGAATGATTGGAAGAGTATGGAAGTTCTCCAGGCTGAGGGATGGGAAATTGCTGATGAGACTAACGATTCTGTTCTCATGATCAAGGAGATTTAGTATACTGGAGTGGTGGAACGGCAGACACGCAAGTCTTAGAAATTTGTCCGAATAGGGTGAGGGTTCAAATCCCTCCTCCAGTACCAAATGCGAGTGTGGCGAAATTGGCAACCGCAACGGACTCAAAATCCGTCGTCATTTAATGACTTGTGGGTTCGACCCCCACCATTCGCACCAAAATTTTATAGGTGAAAATATGAAGAAAATTGTCATTGTTATTGCTTTAATGTGTTTAACACTTGTGTCTTGTTCGCAGAATGAACGTACTGCTAGGATTGGTGGAACACAAACCATCACTCTCCAAAAAGGAGAAAAGTTAGAATATATCACTTGGAAAACCCAAGGTTCTAGTGTACCCTCGCTCTGGTATTTGACTACGAAGCGAGATCTATCTGAGGCACCAAAGACACATATCTTTAAGGAAAATTCTGCCTATGGTCTTGTAGAAGGGACCGTAATTATAGTAGAACAATAATAATATAGTCCCATAGCTTAAAGGTAGAGCAGCCTGCTCATAACTGGTCAGATACAGGTTCGAATCCTGTTGGGACTACCAAAATTTTAACTAAGTGTAAATTATTATGTATAATCTAATTATTTCAGATATTCATCAAAATTTAGATCGTCTAAAACAGATTCTGTCAACAGAAGATGCTAAGAATGCGAAAGAAATCATCTTCTTGGGCGATTATTTCGATTCGTTTGATTATGATTTCAACACAAAAGAGATGTGTAATTTCCTAAATAAGAATGTAGATAATGATAGATACACATTCTTACTTGGTAATCATGACGCACACTACTTTACAAAAGTCTATCAATATAGATGTTCTGGTTGGTCTTCTCAGAAACAATCAATTGTAGATGCAACCTTAGATAAGGCTTTTCTTAGAAAGATTAAACCATTTAGATATGAAAAAATTGCTGGAAAACATTTTCTATTCTCTCATGCTGGTCTTCACCCTAGTTTTACTCCCTTTTGTTTTGATGAGATGTTAAAGGGTAGTTCTGGTTATGATATAGTAGAGACTGAACCAGTAAAGGAATGGTTCTTATATAAAGAACAAGAAATCAAAGATTCCATCTTTATGAATGAATATAACACTTGGCTTGGTGCAGGTAAAGATCGTGGAGGATGGGAAACACATGGTGGTGTTACATGGATGGATTGGTGTTCTCTTCGAGAAATTGAATTTCTAAATCAGATTGTTGGACATTCTACATATTCCAGGCCACAGTCGTATAATACTCCGCAAGGAGATATTAATCTGAATCTGGATACAAATTTAAATCATTATGCTAAGATTGATCTAGATACTGCTGAAGTTGAAGTTATAAGCATCGTTGGGAAATAATTATGATCTTTGATTTACATATAACACATGAAGAAGCATTGAGCTTAATAAAGCGTTCAGCAGAACCAGGAGAAGATTGTTATTTTCACTGGTGGTTTCGTGATCAGATAAAGGAACAAATTCCTGACTTTTCATACCATAAATATACGGTTAAAATAAATGTCGCTGATAGTGCAGAATTCTTAAGTCCTGTTTTTAGAATTAAAGTAACGGAGAGAATATAGTATGGCGACTGATTATTGCATATAAATAAATTTTGACAAAATACTAAAAATATAGTATACTGAATAAAGATAGATGGGGTCTTAGTTTAATGGGAAAACTTCTGATTTGCATTCAGAAAATGACAGTTCGATTCTGTCAGATTCCACCAAAATATTATGAACTACATAAAATTAGCAAAAGATATTCGTGAAAAATATCATAAATATTTGAACACTTCACAACATCTCCTTAAAGAATATGAAGATTGTGCTGATGAATGTAAACATTCTAAAGTTATCATTCTATATACAGCATATAGTGGTTCATATTCTCACGATTACGATGATTCTCATGGAGAGATGAGAATGTGTTTAGTTTGTGGTGTTAGAGAATACGCAGAAAAGAAAGAAGAATTTAAAGTATTGGTGAATCCATTTGCTAGATTTAGTTTTTCTGGTACTCTTAACAGAGACGAAAACTTCGAAAAGAGTCCAATTGGTAATATGTTTGATTATAAGTTATCTGAATTAGTTAAATGGTGTAACGAGAACGGATTTAAAGTTTAATAAATAGAATTTTGGAGCAGTTGCAGAGACTGGTTTCTGTATCCGGCTGTAACCCGGACGCCCCTTGCGGGTATGTAGGTTCGACTCCTACCTGCTCCACCATAAAATTATGTCAAAACCAATAATATTCAGATGCGATTGTGGATCTCTAGATCACCATTTTCTCTTGTCTCCAGATCATGAAGATAGAATTGTATATCTTTCTTCTCATCTGTCACCAAAGCCTCTCTTACACAGAATTGGTTTGGCAATAAAATATATCTTCGGTTTCCGATCAAGATTCGGAGATTATTCTGAAGTTATTTTAGAAGAAGAACAATGGAAAGAATTGCGAGATTCGTTGTCTAAGTTTGAAGAAGAATTAAATAAAGGATAAGGAAGGTGCCGGGGTTGGCTCCCCAAACAGTCTTGAAAACTGTGGTGACTTTAGGGTCAATAGTTCGATGCTATCACTTTCCTCCAGATTTCAGGTGAGTTGCCAGAGTCAGGTTTATTGGAACAGTTTGCTAAACTGTCGAAGGTAACACTTCCGTTGGTTCGAATCCAACACTCGCCGCCAAATATTATGTTAAGAACAAAAAATCATATTAAATCAGATTGTTTTTCAGGTGATCATAACGATTTCTACTGTTCGTCTAATTATCTTTTGAAATCTAAATCTTATTTTTATGATCGTTCTTGGGCGCATAATTTTCTTAGAGTTTCTCTTTCAGGAAAAAATTTAGATACAATATCTACCCCTAGATAATTTGGTTCTGTAGCTCAGTTGGCTAGAGCATTCGACAAATATGTTAACTGAAGATTATATTGCCTCTTTACTTTAATGGAAAAAGACACGACTGATAATCGTGCAACGGTGGATCGTAACCACCAAGAGGCACCAAAAATTAATTGACAAATAAATAAGAATATAGTATAGTGAATATGTGATCGGTTTAATGGAGCGTCGCTTAATGGCAAAGCAACTGACTTTGAATCAGTAGATATGAGTTCGATTCTCATCGCTTCGATATCATTTTTTAATCTTTCTTCCTCTTATAAAATTATATGGTTTATCTTCTGGTAAACATTTAATATTCTCTAATGTTTCTGGATTGTAAAACCATCTTCTTCCATAAGAACCATTTTTAGGACCAACTCTTTCTAATGACATTTTAAGTTTTGTTCCTTTAGTATGAGATTTCCCAAACATAGGATTCTTGACTTTTTATCTCATAAAGTATATGATAAATGTATATGATTAAGAAAATTAAAACCCTGTTTTGTGACGTAGAAACAACAGGTCTAGATCCATCTAGACACGCAGTCATTCAATTAGCTGGATTAATTGATATCGATGGTGAAGTTGTAGAAGAATTCGATTTTAAATTACAACCATTTCCAGGACAGCTGTTGTCGCAAGAATCTCTTGATATAAATAGAGTCACGAAAGAAGAAATGAAAACATTTCTTCAGCCAATGGCAGCTTATATCGAGATCACTAAATTATTCAACAAATACGTGAGTAGATTTGATAAGAGCGATAAATTCTTTTTGGTTGGTTACAATTCAACATTCGATGATAGCTTTCTGAGAGCTTTCTTTAAGAATTGTGGTGATGAATATTATGGTTCTTATATTTGGTGGCCTACAATAGATATCGCTCCATTTGCTGTAGAATTCTTTAAAGAAGAAAGATCTAAATTCCCAGATTTTAAATTAAGTACTGTTTGTAAGGCATTCGGAATCGAAGTAGATGATACTGAAACTCATAATGCTTTATATGATTCGAAACTAACAAGAAAAGTATACCGAAAGATTATTTTAGGAGAATAAATTATGATTCGTTTTGATATTCTAGATAATGGTAAGAGTGTTCCAGTTGGACTTGATTTTATGTACTCCTTCGCAGATGGAAGGCGTGTAACAACAGCAAGACTTTATTACAACGATGTTGAGATGCGAACTGTTACTTGTGCGCAAGACTCACGTGATCGTGACGTAAAACGGATTGCCCGAAAGAATGCAATGAAGAAACTTCTTAAAACCGAAAATCGTGATATTCGTACGCAGATTTGGTACAATTATCATGTACGCACATAAATATTAATACGTGGCTGTATGTCGCTGGATGGGATTCAGCATGAGTCTGAAGAACTCAAGATATCAGTTCAAATCTGATTGCAGCCACCAAATTCACTCCAATGCATGTTCTAATTTTAAATTCCTCTTATCTTCCTATACAAACTTGTTCGCTTAAAAAAGCGATCAAGATGATTTATCGTGGTGTTGCAACTATCGAGAAATACTCTTCTCATATTTGGAGATCAGTATCTTCAGAGATATCTCTACCTACAGTTATACGACTAATTAATTATCATAAGATTCCTGATCGTTCACATAAACTAACGAAAAAGAATCTCTTCTTAAGAGATAATTATTTGTGTCAATATTGTGGTGAAGTTGGTACTGAACGCTCTCTTACGATTGATCATGTTATGCCAAAATCAAGAGGCGGAACTTCTAAGTGGGATAATCTAGTTTCTAGTTGTAAGAAATGTAATACTGTGAAGGGAAATAGAACACCGGAAGAGGCGGGAATGAAAATATTAAAGAAGCCGACAAAAGCAGGAATCCATACACAAACAACTCTCCTTAGAAATAAGGCAATTGTTTATCCTGACTGGTCTGAGTTTCTATTTAATTAAGGAGATAAGGAATGGATTATCTTAAGATTGGATATTTATTGATTGGATCATTTTTGGTTGGTGTTATAGGTCTAAGTATTACAGCATCAGGAAAATCTGATTCCTATTATGTAGAACAAAAATCAGATGTGTACTTCAAGTACTATTGTGTGATGGGAGATGTAAATTGGAGAACTGATCGGATAATATACTGTTCTGAAGATATCACAAAGGTGCTTATGTTGAATACTGCACTGAGTCAAAAATCAACGAAAACTACAGAATGATTTTTAAAGGGATCCTAGGATCCCTTTATTATTTTCCGTATTTTTTAATCATAGCCGAAGTAATTTGCTTCGCAAAAGCCAACGAACCAGCCCAGATAATCTTGCCAGTTTCTACATTATGTAGACCATAGAAATTATTCCCACGACCACTAGCACCCATACGTCCGTTAAAGATTTCCCAATTCGTTTTAGACCCATTCAAGAGAATTTCGAACAGACCATTCTGAACACGATTAAAAGAAACGATTGTTGAGTTTTTGTTAACCATACATTCAGTATACTAAAGAGCTCTCGGAATAGCAACTTTTTCTCAGAAAAATATTCCTTTTGTTTTCAACGACTTGACTGTAAACTATTGAAAACAAAGAGAATAAAAATTTTGGCTTCACAAGGTTTAATTTCAATTGGATCAGTATACCCTGGGTATACCGAAGGACCAGCGATTCGTCCTGGACCATCCAGGAGCCGTTTGCGATCCTCTAGATTCGACTTCCACATGCTCTCGAACAGAGGTGAAATTTTTATTCTCTTTAGAATCAATGGTTTACAGTCAAGTCATTGAAAACAAAGGGAATAAAAATTTACGAATTCCTTGCTATACCGAAATGGACGAGCTATAATGGTTCTGTAAGGTTGATCGAAAGGACAAAGGAAAATATGAACTTCTACCTCGTCGGTGAATTGAACGGTCAGAAAGTGATCTTCGGACAGGGTAATACGACCCGCACTGCTTTGGCTGCGGGAAAGTGGAACGCTACGAAGCGTGGTGTTGATCGTACGGTGGTGATGCCGGAAAAGCGTCTCCCGAAGACTGCTGTTTGGTACGACACTCTGTAAAAAATTTTTCGCAAACTCCTTGACAAAATTCTCAAGAAAAGGTACAATGAAAGTATGAAAACGACGACTATCTCCGACGTTCGTGACTTTATTATGGCAGCTTCGGATGCTGATATGGTTCAGATCCAATTTGCAATTAAGTATCGCCAGGAAGCGAAGCGTGCTGCTATCAAACGTGATATGTATGTTGGTGACGCTGTGAAGTTCAAGTCTGCCAAGGATTCTGGGTTGTACGTTGCAACTGTCACGAAGATCGCCCGGAAGCGTGCGCATGTCAAGGTTCTTGAGTGCACGAATCTGCGTTATCCTCTGTATCGTGTTGGGACGATTGTGACTGTTCCGATGGAGATGTTGAACTTCTAAAAAATTTTTCGGAAGTCCTTGACTTCCTCGTACCGAAAAGGTATAATGGTAATGTAATCAGGAAGTAGTAAAAATTCAAAAATTGAGGAAAATATATTATGGCTCGTACTAAGGTAAATCGTTCTCTCGCTCTGAAGGCTTTCGTTGAGACTCTGATGGCTAATCATCCGAATGCTTCTTCTTTCACTCGTGCTGATGTTGAGGCTGTCGGAAAGATTAATCCGATCGGTCAAACTGAGTTCGCTTCTGTCGCTATTGGATATGGTTCTAAGACTCGTGTTGGCCGTGGACAATATGCGATTCCCAGCGAATGGTTGGCTGATAAGGCACCTTGGACTGGCGTAGATGATTCGACGCCTTCCCCTGCCCCGAAAACCCAGAAGACTCAGGCTCCTAAGATGCCGAAGGTAACGAAGAATGAATCGGCCGAGATCGTTGAGACTGCTGTTGCGGCCGAACCTGTTGTGAAGAAGAATTTCAATCCTAAGAAGTCTATGTCGAAGAAGGAGTTGTTCGAAAAGGCGAAGGCTGAGATTGCGAAGCGCAAGAGCAAGGAAGTTGCTGCTGAAGCGGGGAATTAGTTCCCCGCAAAATAAAGATTGGTTTGAGAAGCAAAATTTAGTATAATAAAGGTAAAGGATAATTATGAAGACACTTGTTAATGTTGTTGAGGTTGAAAAGGAAGGGTTCATGGCTCTTCTAGGTCAGCATGTGATGGTATTCTGTGCGAATTACATCTATGCTGGTACGCTTGTGGGTGTAAACGATGAATGTATTAAGCTAGATGCTGCACGAATCGTTTATGAGACTGGTCCCCTCAGTGAGAAGAAGTACAAGGATGCTCAGAATCTTCCGACTAGCATCTGGTACATTCAGAAGACTGCGATTGAGTCTTTTGGTGTAGGTAAGGAAGGTTAGAAGGTTAGTAATAATTGGGTGGGTGAAATTCCCACCCATCATTTTTTATGATTAAAAAATCAATCTACAAAAGAAATAATAATTCTTGGTCTGGGTCTGGGTCTTGCTCTTGGTCTTGGTCTAGGTCTGGGTCTGGGTCTTATTCTTGGTCTGGGTCTTATTCTTGGTCTGGGTCTGGGTCTGAGTCTTGGTCTAGGTCTGGGTCTAGGTCTAGGTCTGGGTCTAGGTCTAGGTCTTGTGGTAATTAAATTATGATTAAAAAATCAATCTACAAAAGAAATAATAATTCTTGGTCTGGGTCTGGGTCTTGCTCTTGGTCTAGGTCTGGGTCTTATTCTTGGTCTAGGTCTTATTCTTGGTCTGGGTCTTATTCTTGGTCTAGGTCTGGGTCTTGGTCTGGGTCTGAGTCTTGGTCTAGGTCTGGGTCTAGGTCTAAATAATATAATTATGAAAACAGAATTTGAATCAAGAAAGACTGCTCAAGTTGCTAAAGTAGTTAAGACTGTATTCGGCGAACAAGAAAGATATGTGCGTGGTAAAATTGTTTGGGATTTTGAAATAGAAGGCGACATCAATTCTAAGATTGTAAAGAAATGGGTCCCTCTATCTAAAATCTATGTTAAATCTGGAGTTCAAAATAAACCAGATATTAATATACGAAATCAAGATATGAGAAATTGTAGCGTAGATGTACATAACGCAAAAGCATCAAATAATGATAAAGGGTTGGGATGGCGTACAAATTGGGAAATACTTCAGGATGAGGCGATGGCAAAATTAGATCTAATTTGTGAAGAACCAACCATAAATAATACCATATCTACGAAATCTAAGAAAGTAACTTTCTGTAAGACACTTGACAGTTTTCTTTAATGTAATCCTAATAAAATTATGACAAATAACAAAAATAAAACGCTGATGGAAGAATTAACTTCTTCTTCAATTTTTCTTAACAGAGTTGTAGAATCAACATTTTTGCACAAATTTTCAGATTATGTATTCGCTCAGAATTTCTATGCTGCATTATGTAATACCGTTTGGGTCGATTCTGATAATCGAGAATATAGATACTCTTGGAGAAGTGCCGGAAAATTTGTATCATCTATTCGAAGGGTTTGGTTTTCTAAAAAAGAAGATTATCTTGATTACTATTGTTCAGGGATGAAATGCCAATATCGCCAGGATGAAACAATCTTAGTCGAAGAAGGAATTGTTACACCAGAAATTTCTGAATGCATGGAAGAAATAGGACTTATATTAATCGAATGTCTTGATATATATGAAGATGCGTATTTTTCAGATATAAGTCTTTGCTAAATAATTGTAAAGGAAAATAAAATATGATTCTTCTGGATCTTAACCAAATAGTTGTATCAAATTTGATGCAACAAATTAATATATCAAAAGACGATAATGTTGAGGAAGATTTCCTACGACATATGATCTTAAATGCCATCAGATCGGTAAGATCTAAATTTTCAGAAGAATACGGCGAACTTATAATCTGCTCAGATTCTTTTAACTATTGGAGAAAGGAACTATTCCCACATTATAAGGCGAATAGAAAGAGATCACGTGACGCTTCTATCTTTGATTGGAATGCGATCTTCAAGACAATTAATAAAATTAAGACAGAAATTAAGGATAACTTTCCTTATCATTATCTAGAAATTCATACTGCTGAAGCCGACGATATTATTGCGGTTCTAACAAAACACTATCACGAAACAGAGAAGATTTTAATTGTTTCTGGAGATAAAGACTTCGTTCAGTTGCAAAAGTATTCGAACGTTGCACAATATTCTACTATTTCTAAATCTTGGATTAGAGAATCTAATCCGAAATCATTCTTACTTGAGAAGATCTTAACTGGTGATGGTGGCGATGGTATCCCGAATTTCTTATCAGATGACGATACTTTCGTGAATAATAATAAGAGACAGAAGAGACTAACTAAAAAGAAGATTGATCTTATTATGTCAACTAAAAATCCTCAGTCAATTCTTTCTGAAACAGAGTATCGTGGATTTATGAGAAATAAGTATCTAATAGACTTTGATTATATTCCAGAAACATTAGAAAAACAAGTCTTAGATGAAATTCATAAACCGATTGAAGCAACTTCTACGAATGTGTATAAATATCTTATGAGGAATGGATTGAAAGCATTACTCAATAATATTGGAGATTTTTAATGTTTCAGAAACCAGCGCAAAAGATACTAGAAGAAGCAGATAAAATTCAGAACTCAGAAGAGAGAGCTGAATATATGAAGAAGAATATGCGACCTGCAGTCGCAAAAGTCTTAGCAATATTTCATAATGAGAATATTGAATTCGAGAAATTTAAGAATGTAATTTATAACACAAAACACAACAAAGCAGGAATATCTGATTCAACTTTAGATCACGAAATTAAGAGGTTATACATCTTTCAGAAAAAGTCCCCGCTGGATCCAGATCGAAAGAAAGTTAAACTAATTCAAATCTTAGAAAGTATGCACGCAGAAGAATCTGATTTTGTGTTTAATAATCTTATTCAAAAAAAGAATCCATTCAAGAACTTGAATAAGAATTTCATTAAGAAATATTTTCCAAAGATTTTAGAAACAAGTATTGATAGAAACTAAGATATAGTTTATAATAAATTGAAGGTATAAAATATGGCAACAAAAACAAAAACAAATGCGATTCATCTTGACGCCTTTACAACAAAGGTTCTAAGTAATTTTGCAACAATTAATAACGGAATTGTTATTAAATCTGGATCTGAGATCCGTACCATGACTGAAGGCAAGACCGTACTTGCTGAGGCGATTGTTCCTGATGTATTTCCTGTAGATTTTGCGATCTACGATGTGCGTCAATTACTGAGTTTTATGGCTAGTATGTTTGATAATCCTTCGATCGAATTTTTCGATAATCATCTTAAGATCTCGACAGGATCAGATGTAACTAAGATCTTTTATTGTAATTCTGATCTTATCGCTTCGCCAAGCAAGCGAATTACGATGCCATCAGAAGATATTACATTTCAACTTTCTGAAGATACTTTAAAGCGGATTAATAAGGCATCATCAATTCTAAGTGTTGATGATTTACAATTCACTTCATCTGATTCTGGTGTACATATTAATGTACTCGATAAGACAAATTCTTCTACCAATACTTGGTCTTCGCATACAAATGCAACCTTTGATAAAACATTTAGTGTTTATCTAAAGATTACTAATCTTAAGATGATGGAAGGTGATTATCAAGTAACAATCTCAAATAAAGGTATTACGTGTTTCAAGAATATGCGTTCTGATTTGAAATACTTTATCGCCGCAGAAGGCGATTCTAAGTTCTAATTATCAATGTATTTTGATGTATATCTGATCAGCAGTATAATAAAAATATACTGCTGTTTTTCATTTTATAATATGAGGTTTTTATGAAAAAAGAATTTTCAATCTGGTCGGAAAAATACAGACCACAAACTATTGATGAGTGTATTCTTCCTAATGAAACAAAGAATGCTTTTAAGAACTTTGTTGAGAAGAAAGATATTCCTAATATGCTTCTATCAGGAAAGCCTGGTATTGGCAAAACTACAGTTGCCTTGGCAATGTGTAAGGAATTAGATTGTGATGTTTTATTTATTAAAGGTTCTGATGAAAACGGCATTGATGTTCTACGAGGAAAGATTAATACTTTCGCTTCAACAGTTTCTCTTTCTGGTGGTATGAAGGTTGTTATTATCGATGAAGGCGATGGTTTATCGCCTGCTATGATGTTGGGATTGAGAAATGCTATTAATGAATTTTCTAAGAACTGTCGATTTATTATTACTTGTAATTATCAACACAAATTAAATGGACCACTTATTTCGCGTCTTACTGTATTTGAATTTTCAATCCATTCTAAAGATAAGTCTAAGTTAGCTGCTAAGTTTATGAAGAGAATTGAAAATATTCTTGAGATTGAAAAAGTTGATTACGACAAGAAAGTTCTTGCTGAAATTATTATGAAATTCTTTCCAGATTTTCGTAAGACTTTATCTGAACTACAGCGTTATTTTGACACGAATGGTAAGATTGATGTTGGGGTAATGGCTTATATTCAGAATATTTCTGTTAAAGAATTAATGGGTTTCTTAAAAGATAAACAGTTCTCTAATATGAGAAAGTGGGTTGCTGAGAATCTAGAATCTGACCCAGCACATATTGTTCGTACAACTTTCGAATCCCTAGAAGATTATCTGCTACCTGCTTCTATTCCTGCTGCGATCTTAATTCTTGCAGATTACCAATATAAGGCTGCGTTTGTTGCGGATCATGAGATTAATATGACTGCCATGTTTACTCAGATTATGGCAGAGTGTGTGTTCAAGGAATAATTATGTCTAAAGAAAAATCTCCTTTATTCAAAATTATTGATTCGATTAATTTCGATAAAGATTTTGATATGATATCTGATTTTAACGACTCAGATTATGTTCCTTTTATGATTAATAAAGCGATGAGTATGGGGATTGATACTCATCTCTCTGCCCAAGAAATGAATATTCATCCCTTTTTAGATAAAACTCTACAATATAAATATTATCTATATGTAGTTCGAAAGAAGAAAAGATTTGTTCCTTGGGCTAAGAAATTACAAACATCTGATAAAGCAAAAATTATAGCTGAATATTACGATATTTCTCTTAGAAAAGCCAAAGAATATGAATCGCTTATTTCTTCTCAAGATCTTCATGATATGAGAATATATTTAGATAAGGGTGGGATCGTGAAATCGAAATCAGATCCCAAGAGGAATAGTGATGAATGATAGAATTCAGAATTTAATTGATTCTTTTATAGAAATTAATTTAGCTTCAGAAGAAGCGTTTTTGCTTTGTAAGGAAACTCTTACACGAATTGGAATTGCGTCTAATAAAGATAAAAAGTTATACCAATCTTGTCATATCCTTCATAAGAAAGGAAAGTATTATCTAGTTCACTTCAAAGAATTATTCGCATTAGATAATAAGGCGAATGAACTTGATGAAACTGATAAAAGTCGTAGGAATACGATTGCAAAATTGTTACATGATTGGGGATTATGTGAGGTAGTCGATTCTCAATATATCGGAGAAGATGTCGAAACAGGAAAGAAGATTTTTAAATTTCCAAATAAGATGTCAAATTTTGGTCCAATCAATAAGATCAAAATTATTCCTCACTCAGAAAAGAATAATTGGGAACTTGTTGCGAAGTACTCGATCGGGAAGAAAACATACTAAAAAGATTGGGAGGCCAAAAGCCTCCCAAATTCATTTTGTTATTTCTTCTTATCTATTTTTGATTAAGTCAATGTCCTTTAATTAGTATTCATAAAATTAACATTTTCTATTTACTTTTTACAATATATCCCAGCTTACCGTCTACTCTGTTTGTCTTATATCTTGTTCCAGATTCAATTAATACGTTTGTGACTGCATCTGACGGCCATTTTGTATCGAACTTCGAGAATGTAACAACCCCAGATTTTGCTTTTGCTTTTGTGTAAATCTGAATTACAGTTCCGTTTAATAGCATTGATGCTACTCTACTAAATTGAATATCTTCTGTTTCATTAATATAAGCACAAACAGATTTCGCAACACCAGCGATTACATGATAGTATGGATCTGGTTCTTTTCCTGCACCTGGTTTGATAGAATCTCTCATCTTAATGATATTTGATGTTAACTTCACACTCGAATTTTTCTTCAAGTTTGTGATATCTTTCTTTTCTTTTTCAGATATCAATCCTAAATGCACACCAATTAGAACTGGTGCCATTTCTTGGTTCTCTTCAGTAACAATTCTCATGATCTCAATTTCTTTTTGATATTCATCAAACATATCTTTATCTTTATAATCTTTGTAAATCTTATATAGATTAGTTACAGATGCTTTTGCTGATTGTGCAGCAGAACCAAACTTAGAAGAAATATTTACTTGTTTAACACCAGATGTTAGATAAGAATCGTATAGACCTTGTGTAACTCCAGTTGGAAAGTTAATCTTAAATTTAGAAAGATTAGAAGTTCCTACTAGAACTTTAAGACCATCTCCTGCATTTCCATCGTATTCACCAGACATTAATGCAATTGGTTGTAAGATTTCAGCAAAATAATTTGTGACACCAGTTTCACTTAATCCATCCAGTGTTACTGGTGTCTTTGGATAACCAAATTTAATTGTTTCTTGAGTTGCTAGATATAGAGGTGATCCTTTTCCAAAAGCACTTTCTACTTGTTTGAGAATATCATCCGGAGTGAGATTTTCCAGTCTACTCAAGAAATCAGTTGGTTTCAATCCAGATTCTTCTTTTGCAGTTGCTTTTGATTTGTATTCAAAAAATCCAGGATTAGAATTTTGCCAAGCCTTTGTTCCTGGTTTAACCCACTTACCGAAAAGAAGTTCTTCTCCAGCAGAATTCTTAAATGTTGCAACTCCTAAGGAAGTTAGATTAGATAGTGGTTTATTCACAAAAGTAACAGAATCTAGATCTCCTTCAAAATCATCTTTTGTTGGAAAGAATTCTACGCTTACAAATGCGATAGGAGATTTATCTTTATCAACGAAAGTTTCGCCTGGTCTTCTATTTGTAAGACCTTCTCCTTCTACTATAAATTGTTTAAATGAATACATTATAGAGCCTCTATTTTGTAATATGAATACGATAAGGTTAAATCAGTTGTAATCGGTGTTACATCTGTTATTGATGAGTCATATGTTAGCGGGGAAAGAGCCGTAGGAAAACAATCAATAAATTTAATTCTAACAATAGGATTCTGTTTATTAGAAAGAATAGTCAATATACCATCCGAATATATATTTTGTTTTGGGGTTTTTCCGCCTTGTGATGTCCATGTTTTATATTGATCCAAAGATTCCGGATGACCCAAACCTACCATCCAATTGAATATTTCTATGTAATTCGCCAGATTTTCCTGGACAATAAAGTTGATTGTGAGTGGATCAAATATTAACTTATCCCCTGGACGTTTAATGTCAAGAAATGGTGTTGGTTGTATTACTTCTCCGAATGTAACTCCTGGTAAAGTGACGGAGTACGTCCAATATACCGTATTTGGTAGCTTATCGAATTGAAACTTATATAGAGCACTATTGGATTGATCTAGAGATGAAGGGACAGTTGACATAAGATTATTTATGATTCCTCTATTTTTAATCTAAGAATATCTTCTCCCCGCCAAATTCGATGAAAGATATCCTTTGGTATAAAGATATCTTCCCCGATTATTAATTCTTTAGGTAACTCGTTATCAAACTGTATTTTCCAATTCTTACCAGATACAATAGATATTTTTCTATCTTTCTTATCTCTATGCCAAACAAGTTGGGATTCTTCTACTTCTGGAGAAAATTCTCTGAAGAAGGAATTAACTGTTATTCTATTATCTTTAAAAGTATCCATAGTTCTCAAATATAGATCAATTTTATCTGTCATTACCAAAATATATTCCTATTTCCACCAGATAATCCTAAAGATTTTGAGAATCTTGGGATACGACAAGACCAGTATGATGGTTTAGTCTTATCAGTTCTTTCTTTGCATTTATGTCTTGCAGCAAACGATGCTCTTGCTTTTGGATCATTGATTTTAACTTTCAGACCAGAAGTGTCACCGAATTGAACTTTAATGATATTACCTTTATCATTCTTTACATACACATAGAATTTCTTTCTGCCACCACGCTTTGGTTTATCTAATTCTACATCTTGACCATTATATTCTGCTTCGGCGATAAAAGGTAAATCTAGAGGAACTTCTTGATCTTCGTAGATCCCAAACTTACCTATATCAGAATCTAGAAAATCTTTTTCTTCTTCAGTTAATTCCAAATCTGATTTTCTATACTCTTCTATTAGTGCAAAATAACCTTCTGATCCATATCTGAATATAGAATCGTACACAGGAATTTGGTTTTCTTTATGATATTCTGTGGCTTCTTTTAGAAGAAATGATTTGAAAGATTGCATATAGAACTATTTATAATAAATACATTCTATGAGAACTTGGATATATGAGAACAAAGAATACGTTGAGATGAATCCAATTTATTTTGGATTCATATACATAATCACAAATGAGATTACCGGAAGAAAATATATCGGAAAGAAGCAATTTAATTCTTATCGATCAAAGAAAGTTAAAGATAAGAAGAGAAGAAAACATTTTGTTTTAGAATCCGACTGGAAAGATTACTGGGGATCTTGTGAAGAATTGTTAGAAGATATCCAGAAGTTTGGAGAAGAGAACTTTAAGAGAGAAATTTTAAAGTTATGTAAGACGAAAGGTGA
>Ga0315909_10004467_pt1 | contig 16508 bp, 22 predicted proteins | sample LakEriMetagenome_11_FD_203527 | JGI IMG/M metagenome (GOLD analysis project Ga0315909, IMG submission 203527) | Freshwater fungal communities from buoy surface, Lake Erie, Ohio, United States - Buoy 2 MA125 | ecosystem: Environmental > Aquatic > Freshwater > Lake | place: USA: Lake Erie, Ohio...
CGTATTCGCTGGTGGCGTAGTTTTTCTCGTCCCAAAGACACAGTTCCTGGCGTCAAATCAGTGGGGCGAAAGCGAAGTGACTCTGTCCGCTTTGTGTTCCTATGCGGTTAAAATGCAGGACGGCTTGACCATGGTCCAAGACACGGTAGAAGCGACGGGTCCGGCGGGTGGCACCGTGCGGACGGAGGGCATCAGATGACCAACACCGAGCACACACGCGACCCCGCCCTTGGCAGACGACTGATGCCGTCTTGCCTCGGCCACCCGAGAGGGCGGCGGGGTCGCGTCTGTTCCCGATGGGTCAACCAATGAGGATCCGCACGGTAAAGCCAGAATTTTGGGGCCATCCGGTCATGTCACCGCTTGACGACAGCGTGCGGTTGTTGGCCATCGGGCTGCTAAACGTGGCAGACGATGAGGGTTACTTCCTGGCCAGGCCGGCCAGCATCAGGTCCCTGATCTGGCCACTCGACGAAGATTCGTCGAAGGCTCGACGAACGCTCGCGCAGCTTGAAAAAGTGGGGTGGATTGAGGTCCGAGAACACCCCACGCATGGCCCGATCGGTATGGTGGTTAATTTCACTAAACACCAGAAGATTGACCGCCCAAGTCCTTCCAGGATAAAGGTTTACTTTCTCGACGAACGCTCGACGAACGCTCGACGAACGCTCGACGATCGTTCGTTGCTGGATCAGGGATCAGGGATCAGGGATCAAGGGATCAAGGTATCAATGGATAAGGGATCAGATAATACCATCAACTCTACGCAACCACAGTCCTCCGGCGGTGAGAGCGAGAGTGATCAGGAATGGGTTGCCGTCCCAGGCTCAGAAGTTCCGCTAGAATCAACCCAGGCACCAGATCCAAGCCCAAAGCGTAAGCGCCGGACAAAGGATGACTTCTCCGAGCACGGTTTCCAGATCTTCTGGCAAGCCTATCCCAAGCGGGTCGGGGTCTCCCAGGCATACGATTATTGGTGCAACAAAATGGACCCTGCCACCAGGTGCGCAGCCGCTGAAGGGGTTGAAAAGTTTATCACAGGTAAGGAAGTAAAGTATTTGCCAGACCCGATCCGATACTTGAAACACAAGCGATGGATGGACGAGGCTGTTCCTGAGCCAGAGCAGGACGTCCAACAAGATCCGTGGGGGATGTAAAATGGAATTGCCACACGACCCAGAAGCAGAAGCATCCGTCTTGGCGGCAATCCTTGACGGGCGATATGGCGCCATGGAAATCGTCAGGAAGACGATACCGCATCCGCTGGCGTTCTTCGTCAGGGACCATAGGTATATCGCCATCGCAGCCTGGGACCTCGACGACAGCGGAAGGCCAAGCGATGCGCAGGCCGTCTATGCCTGGCTGGCAGAGACTGCATCCGAGGATCTCGTTGACGAGGTGCGAACGCTTACCGAACAGATCAATGGGCACACTTGGACCGGCAGGCGTCGCTTGTGGTCAGATCAGAAACTGAACGGCAGGGAGTCGGGGCTTGAGTCAATCGGCGCGTGGAAGCTGGCAGAGGTCGCCGCCGCGTTCAAGACTCAGGCAACGCTTGGGCGATACGTCGCCCGCCTTTGGGAGCTATATCTGCGCCGAAGAGCGTTCCACGAGACTGAGTTGATCCGTGACGCCATCAAGCTGTCCAAGGCGAGCGTGGCCGAGTGCCTGGGTCCAGCAATCAATAGGCTAGACGCAATCGTACGATCAGCGGATACAGGGACGGAAGTGTCAGGGCTCGCAAAACTTCACGACCGCATTGATGCACTTGCGTCTGGAAGGTACATCTCACCGTCAAGCGGTTATCCAATACTTGATCAGGCAACGCAGTGGCTCTGTGCAGGGTCATCTCCAGCAATCGCTGGGCCTGAGAAGTCGGGCAAGAGCTGGTTTGTCCTTTGCGCATTGATGCATCTGATCTCCAATGGTGTTTCATGTTCAATCCTCAACATAGAAGAGGATTGCGCTTTCATTCTCCGCAGAGCGCTGGCCGTTCTTGACGGCAACTCTAATTTGCTAAGTGACGCCTGGATGGCATCTCACCAGGATGAAACAAAAGACGCCGCGGCAAGGCACCGTGATATGTTGCTACGGATCCAAGATTCTGTTCTGAGCATCAAGGAACCAACCATCGCCAATGCCATATCGGTAGTGCGTGGAGAGCTGAAGCGAGGGCGCAAGGTTGTGTTTGTTGATCCTGTATCGTTGCTGTCAGGCGGCAAGAACGCATGGGACGACGCCAAGGATCTGGTCTGGTCCATGAAAAAGATGGCCGAGGAATACGGCGCCGCCGTTGTGCTGGTCAACCACACTGCCAAGAACAACGGCCCAGCGAAGAACCAGACTCACGCGCACGCAGGAGGGGCAGCACTTACCAGATTTGCATCGGTGGTGCTGACGCTGCAAAAGAGCGCAGAGCCAGAGAGATTGCATGTCGATGCTGATGGTGTTGTTCATCTGAAGACTGTTCACCGGAGGATGCGTGTCGTCGGTGCCAGAAACGGACCTGGCGATGGTGTAGAGATCGCGATGGACCTTTGCCCGCTGTCGGTCAGAATGTCTGAGATTGGAAAAATTGTTCCAGAAGACAAGGCGAAGCATGAGGGGCGTCCGCGTCGGTCGCTTCCAGACGACGAACCAAGCGAGAATGAGGATCTTTTCCAATGACCATGACCAAGGAATACTTCATCAAAAACGTGCATGTCCAACTATTGCACAACATGATTGCCGACCAAGAGGAAGAGATAAAGACAGTTGTCGAAGAACTCAAGACCAGGCGCGAAAGGAAGCGCGAACTCAAGCGCCGTCTTCACGCAATCGAAAACCCAGGCAAGCCGTTCATAGATACGGACTTGTTTTAACCATTCCCGAGAAAGGGGAAGACATGGAAACATTAGTGTCCGTTATCGTAGGGCTTGCTATATCATTCTTACTCGTACATGCCATTAGAAAGGGCAAACAATGAGCATATCGCTCAACCATTCCATAATCGCTGGCAACTTGACCCGCGATCCTGAAACCAGGTATCTGGCCAACGACAAGGTCGTCTGCAAGTTCAGCCTTGCACATTCAAAGAAGTTCAAGGTCGGGGACGAGCATCGTGAGAAAGTTCTTTTCCTGGATTGCCAGGCATGGGGACGGACGGCTGATGTTATTGGACAGTATGCGGCCAATGGCAAGCCGATCATCGTCGAGGGCGAGTTGGAAATGGAGCAATGGGAGGACAAGGACACCGGGAAGAGCAGGAGCAAGATCATGCTCAACGTGGTGCGCCTCCACTTCGTTCCGGACGGCAAGCGCGGCGAGAGCGCAAGGCCGGCTGAGGCCAGCGCAGAGCCAACCACACTACAAGCCGCGCCTTCGTCTGCCGTGAAGGCTGACGACGAGCCGCCGTTTTGACCAGGCCATCCGACACCGCTGCAACTAAGGCAAGGAAACAGCCTTGTGGCGCATCCTGATAAGTTAGAACATGAACACAAACACCATTTAGGAGTTACTAGTATGCTACCAACAGAAGCAGATGTAGACAATTTAGACACGAAAAAACAACAAAGTGTCCAAATTCGCCACACCATGCTGGTCGTGCTTCAACGCGAGAAGCGGCCCATGCGACCGGACGAGGTTGCCGAGAAAATCAACACAAGCGTCGAATTATTGTACAGCATCGGCGTCCAAAAAATAGACACGGCGATGATTTCCAGGACGGCCAACTTGTTCTCGCGATACTTCGAGGCGGATCGGTCACATGAATCTCGCAAGGTGCTTCTAATCCAGCCCCACAGGCACCTGAGAACATGGTAGACTCATCACTCGTCCAAGCGGTGGCCACGTATCATCACGACCCGCTGGGCTTCGTCCTGTTTGCGTTCCCGTGGGGCGAGGGAGAGCTCATCGGGTATCAGGCACCACGCCAATGGCAGGCCGACATCCTGACGCTCATCGGGGAGCGACTGAGGGCAGGGGCAACGACCCAGGAAGCCATCCAGATCGCAGTCGCCAGCGGACACGGCATCGGGAAGAGCGCCCTTGTGGCATGGCTGATCCTCTGGTCCATGAGCACAGCACCGAACACCCGCGGGGTGGTTACAGCAAACACAGAAAGCCAGCTCACGACCAAGACATGGGCCGAGCTGGCCAAGTGGTTCCGGTTGTGCGTCACGGCCCCATGGTTTCACCTGACGGCCACCGCCATGTTCAGCCGCGACGATGGGAACGCGAAGACGTGGCGCATTGATGCCATCCCCTGGTCCGAAAGCCGGCCAGAGTCTTTCGCTGGACTCCACAACAAGGGTAACCGAATCCTGGTGATCTTCGACGAGGCTTCGGCAATCAGCGACACCATCTGGCAAGTCACCGAGGGCGCCTTGACCGACGAGGGAACGGAAATCATCTGGGCCGCCTTCGGGAACCCGACCCGCAACACCGGCCGGTTCCATGAAGCATTCCATCGGCTTCGCCACCGATGGGCATGCCGGCAGATCGACAGCCGCACCGTGCCAGGGACCAACAAGGCCCAGCTCAGCAAGTGGGTCAAGGACTACGGTGAGGATTCCGACTTTGTCCGGGTACGGGTTCGCGGCCAGTTCCCACGTGCCAGCATCACGCAGTTTATCGCGAGCGACCTGGTCGAGGAGGCAATCAGCCGCAAGGCAGACGCAGGACACTACGACCCGCTGATCCTGGGCGTTGACGTGGCGCGGTTCGGAGACGATTCCAGCGTGATCGTCCCACGCCGCGGCCTGGACGCACACAGAATCCCATGGCGCCAGTTCCGAGGCCTGGACACCATGCAACTTGCGGCACAGGTGGCGCTGGCCATCACAGAGCTGCGGCCTGACGCTGTTTTTGTCGATGAGACCGGGGTTGGCGCCGGCGTCATCGACCGCCTGCGGCAGCTTGGCCACAGCCGGGTCTACGGGGTCAACAACGGGTCGAAGCCTGATGGCGGCCTTGAGCAGGAGGTCTGTGTCAACAAGGGAGCCGAGTGCTGGTGCCGGGGCCGGGCGTGGCTCAAAGCCGGCGGGTCTATCCCTGACGACCAGGAGCTGCGAGACGACCTGACCGGGCGCGAATACGGCTACAACGCCAAAAATGAGATCGTTCTGGAATCCAAGGAGGACATGAAACGCCGTGGCTTGGCCAGCCCGGACAAGGCGGACGGCCTATTCCTGACCTTCGCCCAGCCAGTTCCACAACGGCGAGAGATCGGTAGCGTAGGGCCAGCGAAACCAGCTGACTTTGACCCATTCAGGGAGACATGACATGCCAGCCGGACGACGAGTTCCGATGGGCCTCAAGCGCAAAGACTGCAAGGCAAAGAGCGACCAGGATTTCCTGCGGCAACGCTTGTTTGTCCAGGAGTACCTCAAGGACTTCAACGGCCGCCAGGCAGCCATTCGGGCCGGATACTCGAAGAGCAACGCGGCCAGGCACGCATGCCGTCTCCTTGGATTTCCTCACATAGCCAGGATGGTCGAAGAAGCCCAGGCAGCCGCCTTCGCACGCTGCCAGCTATCCGTTGATCGGGTTATCCAGGAAATGATGCGGATCGCGTTTATCGACCCTGCCGAACTGTTTGACGACAACGGAGAGCTGAAGCCGATCAGCCAGATCCCGAGGGAATACCGAGCTGCCATCAGCAGCATCAGCCGCAACAGCGACGGGACAAGGATAACCCTCTGGTCGAAGGTCGAGGCCCTGCGTGACTTGGGCAAGCATCTGCGGATGTTCGTGGAGCAGATCGAGCACAAGGACACCACGCCGATCGCCGAGCAACTGGCCAAGGCCAGGGAGCGAGTCAAGGCCGGTCTTGAGTTCCTTGCCGCCACAAGTCAGCCGGAAGACCCCACAGTTCCGGATGACGAGGCTTCCACGGACCAGCCAGAAGATCAGCCAGATCAACATCCCCACCCAGAAGCAGGGTCTCCGGAGTAATCGGAGTCCTGACCGGGAACGATCTCACGGCCTCCAGGACCCGCAGCATCAGGTCAGACGACCCAAAGCGGCCGGTCGCCCGGGTTCCTCGACCTGGACGACCAAGCAGTCGCTGGACCTCGCGCCGGTCCATGCTTAGCGCGAACGAAAGCGGGACGACTCCGCCGAATGCGAAGATCGTATAGCAGACCGGGGATAGTTTCATGGTTATTGGTACTCATTGCGGGCTTGTTCAAGGAATGCGATGGCCAGGGCCTCTCGGCGTTTCTTCCTCGCCATATTCACATACTTTTCCCTGGTGTTTATCGCCAAATCAACAACCTCGTTGCGTGACATCCCATTGTCCGCTTCAATGGCCTTCCGCCCGGCTTTCAACGCTGCCTCGTGTGCCGTAACAACGGCTTTGTCAAAGGCCTTCCACGCCAGATTTGCAGCATCGCAGAAAGCCTTTATCGCCGGGCCTCTTAGCAAGTGGACGGCGGCACAATCCCATATGAATATCTCTGCTACTGACAGAGCAGTGGCTTCGTCGAGCGGGGCCGGTCCGTCTCCGAAATGCTGGCGGAACAGCTTGAGCTGCTGGTCGCAGGCGCCCTTGCTCTTGAGCAGGGAGTAGGTGATGGATGGTTTCATGCTGGAGAGTTTATCAATCCACGGCGCACTGGAACATAAAACCTTATGCTGGCGCCAGCGGAGAAGGCCACACAAGTAGAAACCCCTGGATTTCGCCAGGGGTTAAGGCCGCGAGGCCAACGTCCCCCGCGAGGGACGCCTGGATACGCCTACAGCCCGGCGACCGGGGCTGCGGGTGGGCGTGGCTGGCCGTGTCACAGCCCTTTGGACTCGCTGATCCACCCGTCACTGGTGACCATACGGCACAACCAGCGCATTGGAACATAAATCCTTATGCTGGCGCCAGCGCCAAGCCATGGGCACCCTCAGGCCATGGGAGTGACCTTTCAGCGTGAACCAGTCTGCGCCTTGTGGACCGAGCTTGACCCGCTTGCGGCCGAGCATTGGCGGGAAGTGTCGTGGGAACCTGGCTCGCATGCGTGCCTTGATCACGACCGATACGAGCACGCCGAGGCATCTGGCGTGTTCCACATGCTCACCGTCCGCAACACGACCACCGGCTGCCTGATCGGTTACGCCGGCTTCTGGGTGTCTGACAACCCTCAGAACAAGACAAGCCGCGAGGCCAGCCAGGACTGTGTCTACCTTGATCCAGAGTTCCGGGTCGGATCCACCGGCACAGATTTCCTTCGTTTCTGCGACCGCTACCTTGAGGACCTTGGCTGCCGGGTGATCTACCACCACATTAGGAAGGCACGCGACTGGTCTGCCCTGTTGCGGACTCTCGGGTATCGCGAAATCGAGAAAACCTATGCCAGGATCACAGGGAACTGACATGGCACTACGCCGCGAATACCAGCAGACAGCGCAGGCAACGGAGCCGACTACAGACAGAATCAAGCGCATAATCCTGGAAACGCTCAGGTCAGAAGACGACAACAGTCCATGCGAGCGGCATTCAGCGCGTCTTGATCAGGTCGAGGCGAGGCAGGGGGAAATCGTGGCACAAGTCGCATCTCATCACGAAGCGCTTGCAAGCGGAAAGGTTTCCTTCGAATCACTGCACAAGGACATCGTCAGCCTTGCCGAGAAGGTGTCCGGGATCAACGGGATTCTGAAGTGGATCGGCGGAGCGATAGGGTTGGGGATTCTGACCACGGCCGGCAGCGCCCTGATCTGGGTCCTAGCCAACATGAACCAGCCCAAGAACGTCCAGACCAACACCACGAACAACCCGCCGGCCGCAGTAGTCGCGCCGGTGAAGGCGAACCCATGAGATCCCTGCTATTCCTCGCTCTCGCGCTTTCCCTGGCCCTGACAGGGTGCGGGGAGTCGAGAGCGCAACTTGCCGAGCTCTCCCAGTGCCGCGAGGACCTGATCGCCACCGTGCTCGCGCATCGAACCGGCGCCCAGTCTGACCATGTCGGTATCCTGATGGGCGCAGCGATGGACCGGCTGGACGCATACGTCCTTGGAACCGAGATATCGCTTCCGCCGCCCAAGGTCCGCGCCACCGACCTGGCAGCCTCGCCCGACGTGGCCGCCCAGGAGGGCCGTGACGCCGCACAGGCCAAGGCCCATCCTCCCATATCCCCGGGTTTTCCCTGGCTCGCAACCCTGCTGGGCGTCGCCGGAGCACTAATCCCAGGCATTGGCGTCGCCGGCACCCTTCTGGCCCGCCTGCGGGCGGCAATGGCAGCCCTGGGCGTGACGGTGCAGGCCATCGAAGCCGCGCCAGTTTCCGCCGGGAAGCCAATCAAAGAAGCCACCAAGGCCGCGAAAAACCGGGTTTTGAATAACTTTGTAAAAGAAAGGACTTGACATGGGTAGTTCAGTAGGAAACGCGGTCTCCGCTCTCGTCAGCCCAGCGACTGCGTTGGCCAACCGGGCATTGACTGCGGCAGGGCTTGTCCCAGAGGCACCAAAGATGCCTGCGCAGACTCCAGCGCCTGACCCCCCTGACCCGATTGACCCTCAGCAGAAGCGGAAGAAGGCCATGGCCGGCCGCGCCGGAACCTTCCTGACCGAAGGCTACGCCGGCACGTCGCAGGCACTCGGACAGCCTCCCGGACGCTCGACCATGCTGGGCCTGTGACATGGACGACGCCGATCAACTCAAGCGAGACCTGTCGCTGCTGACCAGACTAAGCCAGGAACGTACTTCCTGGGAAACGCACTGGCGCGACATTGCCGACTATTTCCTCCCCCGTTCGTTGCGGACCCTTTGCAACGAGCGCAACCAGGGCAACAAGCGCAGCTCCAAGATCCTCAACAGCACCACGACCAGGGCGGCAAGAATCCTGGCCGCGGGAATGTTCGCGTCCATCACCAGCCCGGCCCGCCCATGGTTCAGCTTGACCCTGGCCGACCGCATCATGGCCAAGCAGCAGGCCGTCAAGGAATGGCTGGACGACGTGACCAAGATCCTGCGGGACATCCTGGCTGGGAGCAACTTTTACCGATCCGCCCCTGCAATGTTCCGCGACCTGGGCACCTTCGGAACACATGCCTCAATAATTGACGAGGACGATCAGGACGTTGTCCGCTTCTATCCGCTCATCGTCGGCAGCTACTGGCTGGCATGCTCCGAGCGCCAGGCCGTGGACACCCTGGTCCGGAAGTACTCCATGACCGTGCGCCAGATGGCCAACAAGTTCGGGATCGATGCGTGCCCGCAGAACGTCCAGAACATGCACAAGGATGGCAAATACGAGGAGTGGATTGACGGCATTGTCCAGGTCATCGGCCCCAATCCAGACCACAACCCCAACCGCCTGGACTCCCGCCACAAGCGGGTCCGCTCCGTGTATTTCATGGAGAGCAACCACAACGACCAATATCTTCGTAAGTCAGGATATGACACCTTCCCGGGCATCGCACCACGCTGGGAGACCAACGGCGAGGATGTCTATGGGACCAGCCCAGGGATGGTAGCCTTACCTGACGCCCGCAGCCTGATGGTCTATGAAAAGCGCATCGCTCAGGCCATCGAGAAGAAGGTCAACCCGCCGCTGATCGCCCCGGTTGAACTGGAAAACAAGGGAGGGGTCAACCCAACCCCTGGGGCGACGACCTTCGCAAACGTTGCAAACATGGACAAGATCAAGTCCATTTACGACGCCGGGGCCTTCCAGGTCGAGCATGCAGCCAACAAGGCCGAGCAGATCAAGGCAGACATCAACGCCTCGCTCTATGTGGACCTGTTCCTGATGCTCATCAACTCCGACCGCCGACAGGTGACGGCCGAAGAGATCCGCGCCAAGCAGGAGGAGAAGATCCTGGCCCTGGGCGAACCGCTGGAGCGCCTGAACGAAGAGGCCCTTTCCCCTGTAATCGACCGCGTTTTCGACATCGCCAGCCGCAGGGGCATGCTGCCGCCCCCTCCCCGTGAAATCCAGGGGATGCCCATCACCGTGGAGTATGTGTCAGTCCTTCACCAGGTGCAAAAGATGGTGGCCCTCGGGCAGATCGACCGCCTAGCCCAGTTCGTTGGCGGGTTAGCCGGAGTCTTCCCCAGCGTTGTGGATAAGTTCGACGCCGACCAGGCCGTGGACGAATACGCCGAAGCCCTGGGGACCAGCCCGCGAATCGTCAGGTCAGACGAGCAGGTTGACGAGATCCGCCAGGCCAGGGCACAGGCCCAGGCCCAGCAGCAAGCCGAGGTTAATTCGGCAAACCTCGTCCAGGGGGCGAAGACCCTGAGCGAGACCGACACCGGCGGCCAGAACGCCCTCACCGACCTGATGCGCGGCATGTCCACGGTGTCAGCGTGAACGAGTTTTCCGGGGAAAACACCTGGAGCCGCCAGGCAGACACGGAATCAGACCGAGCCAAGCAGTCTCGCCTGGAACTTCATTGGATCATGTCCACCAAGACAGGCCGACGCTGGATGCACCGCTTCCTGGAACGCTGCGGGGTGGAGGCGGAAATCTTCACCACCAACGGCAGCACCATGGCGCACTCAGCCGGCCGGCGCAGCGTTGGCCTGGAATTGCTGGCGGACATCAAGGCCCACGCGAAAGACCGGTACATCGAAATGCTGCGGGAAAACGCCTAGCATAACCCATTGCCCTGTTGGAACAGTTGGGCTGCATTTAGTTTTGCCAACATGCCTGACCCGACTCCCGCACCAGCGCCCGCTCCCGCGGCCCCGGCCAACCAGGCGACACCAGCACCGGCCACCACGGCGCCCGCTCCCGCGGCCACGCCATCGCCGGCTGGCAGTCAGCCCACACCGCAGCCGAATCCGACACCCGCGACCCCCCTGGACCTCAAGGCTCCGGACGGATCGCTCCTGACAGCGGACAACGTCAAGGCCTTCGCCGAGGCGGCTCAAAAGGCCAACCTCGATCCGGCCGTTGCCAAGTCCATGCTGGAGCAGCAATCCAAAATCCTGAGCGACTTCCAGGCCTCCGTCGCAGCCAAGCACGAGGAACAGGTCCTGGCCTGGGATCAGTCCTTGGCGCAGGATAAGGAAATCGGCGGAGATGCGCTGAAGGCCAACATCGACCAGGGCCGCAGGGCTCTGGAGCGATTCGGGGACAAGGACCTCCTGGATGCCCTCCGCACCAGTGGGTTCAACTCATACCCGCCGCTGGTTCGCTTCCTGGTCAAGGTCGGCCGGGCGATGGCAGAAGACCGCAATGCAGGATCGGCGTCCGGTCCTGCGGGCATGTCCGCCCAAGAGGCTTCCGCATCTCTGTGGCCTTCGACCGCAACCAAAACCAACCAGTAAGGAATCTCAATCATGACCACTCTGTCCGCTTCCAATCCCACGTTGCTTGACGTGGCCAACCTCATCGGCCCGGACGGCAAGGCCGTCAAGGCTGTCGTCGAACTCCTGGCCGAGACCAACGAGGTTTTCCAGGATGCCGCCTGGCAGGAATGCAACGACGGCACCGGACACAAGACCCCGGTTCGTACCGGCCTCCCCACCCCGACCTGGCGCAAGCTCTACGGCGGCGCCGCCGAGGGCAAGGGAACCACTGTCCAGATCCGCGACGCCTGCGGCATGCTGGAACAGTACAGCACCATCGACGCCTCGCTGGTTCCCCTCCTCGGCCAGTCCGAATGGCGGATGCTGGAGGAAATCCCCTTCATCGAGTCGATGAATCAGGCCCTGGCCGATGCCCTGTTCTACGGCGACTCGTCCACCACGCCCGAGAAGATCATGGGGATCGCCCCGCGCTTCGACAGCCTGAGCGCCGAGAACGCCGGCAACATCATCAGCGGAGGCTCGAACGACACCGACAACACCAGCATCTATCTGGTGTGCTGGCACCCGCTGACCTGCTCAATGCTCTATCCCAAGGGAAGCCAGGCCGGCCTACGGATCAAGGACCTGGGCGAGCAGACGGTTCTGGACGGCAGCAACAACCCCTTCCAGGCCCTTCGCACCCACTACAAGTGGGACGTCGGCGTCTGCGTCCGCGACTGGCGCTATGTGGTGCGCATCGCGAACATCGAGGTCAGCGACCTGGTCAAGGACGCCTCCAGCGGAGCCGACCTGGTGGACCTCATGGTCCAGGCCCTGGAGGTCCTCCCCGGCAACAGCGGCATGGGCCGGAAGTCCTTCTACGGCAACCGGACCATCCGCAGCTACCTGCGCCGGCAGATCAAGAACAAGGCGAACCTCGCCCTGTCCCTGGATCAGGTCGCCGGCAAGCAAGTCCTGTCCTTCGACGGCATCCCCGTCCGTCGCTGCGACGCCATCACCAACGCCGAAGCGCTGGTTTCCTGATCCTGACCCAACAACAACCACAACCACAAGGAAAAACCCATGTATATTGACAAGCGTCACGAGTTCGCCGATGCCACCGAGAAGCTGGACACCGGCATCACCGATGTCATCGACCTCGGCTCCACCAACACCACCCGTGACATCGCCAGCGGCAAGCCGCTGTTCCTGGTCATCCAGGTGGACACCGCCGTCACCCGGGCCGCCGGTGCCTGTACCGTCACTTTCAGCCTTGAAAGCGACAGCACCGCCAACTTGGCCACATCGGCGACCATCCACGCGGCCACCAGCGCCATCGCCAAGGCCACCCTGGTCGCCGGCTACCAGACCGTCCTGGCCCTGCCGCCGGGCGAGTACGAGCGCTATCTCGGCGTCCGGCTGACTTTCTCTGCCGCCGCCGATACCGGCAAGTTCAACATCTTCATCACCGACAATGTGGACACCAACCGGGCCTACGCTGACGCCCTGTGATCCGGTGAACCCATGAACCAGCCCGCCCTGGAAACGGGGCGGGCCATTCCGCAAAGGATCGACCCATGAAGGTCAAGGCCACGATGGATGGATTCGTCAACTTCTTCGACGGCAAGGGCGCCACGCCGGTCAAAAAGGGCGCGGTCATCGAACTTCCATCCCGCTACCGCCTGGACAAGAAGCCGTCCCGCTGGCTGATCCCGGTCGAGCAGCCCAAGCCGCCCGCCCCTCCCGTCAAGTGAGGTAGGCCATGGGCAACTTTTCCGAGACATTCTCGACTGTCACGGCCCCCGGCCAGATCGGGGCCATTTCTTGGCTGGTGAAGCCTGGAGATTCCGCCAGCTACACCGCTGCCGGTGACGTGGACGCCCTCTGCACCATCCTGCTGGACAAGTCCACCGACCGCATCAACTGGACGAATGTCACGTCATGGACTGGTGCCGGGGTCTCTGCCTCTGGTACCCTGGCCCCTGACTCCGACACCTACTACCGATTCCGAGTTGCCGTCACCGGGGCAGGGAGTCTCACGACCTTCGCGGTCGGATTCAGCGACACCAGCACCGACTCCATCACCGTTGTCCGCAACAGCGACGGTACGGCTTGCCTGACCATCCAGCGCGACGGAATTACCGTCCCGAAGCTCTACACCGACACCATCGGAGAGCAGACAGCGGCTGCGGGAGTTACGATTGACGGGGTTAAGCTGAAGGACTCAGAGGTTTACACCGATGTGGTGAACGAGAAGACCTCTGCCGCCGGCGTCACTGTCGATGGGGTCGTGCTGAAGGACGGCGCGGTCTATGCGCCCGTTGGGGCGGCCACCCCAGCCGTGGCCCTCGGCCTTGGCTCCACAGCCGCCACAGGAGCCCATGTCAAGGTCATCGACGAGACGGTCTCCTTCGTCGAAAATGCCGCCCTCTACAAGGCCATGACCACACCCATCCCGGCGGGGGCCGTGATTCTGTCCGTGCAGGCCAACGTCCAGGCGGCCCTGACCGGTGGGTCGACCACTGTCAAGGTGGGCCTGGGTCCGAACGCCAGCGACCCAGACAAGTACGGAAAGACCTCTGACTTAACCCAGAACCAGAAGATCAACACCATCCCCGACTGGGCCGTCCTTTCTGCGGAGGAGGCGATTGATATCTGCTCCTGCGCCACAGGCGGCGGGGCGGGAGACACCGCCTTGACGGTCGGTAGCGTCCGCGTCCGCATCGTGTACCTGACCCTGACCAGCCTGGCCAACACCTAAACCGCGGGGAACCATGAGCCACGACCTCATCCAGTACACCAGCGGGCAAGACATCCATGTCTGGGGTCGAAACGCGACCGTCGGCACCAGCCTGGAAGACCTGTACCAGGCCGATCAGGCGATGGACCATGCCATCCAACTGGGCGTAGGAGTTGCGCTGGACATCACGAGCAGCTCTACCGCCGACGACGTTGGCAGCACCGGAGCCACCCAAATCAGGATCACCGGCCTGGACGCCAACTGGCTGTTCCAGTCCGAGGACGTGTCCCTGGACGGCCGCACCATCGTCACCACCACCAAGCAGTGGCGCGACGTTTTCGGGATGGACGTGATCGCCCACGGCACCGGCAACGCCAACGCCGGCGACATCTACGCCGTGGCGACCGGAACCGGCGGCAGCTACACCAACGGCGTCCCAGGCACCGTGACCAGTCTGGTCGCCAAGATGCTTGTCGGGTGGAACATCTGCATGAATGGTCGGTGGACGGTCCCGGCCGGATCGGACAACTATCGCCTCAAGCTCTTGCAGGCCAGCAGCTACACGCAGGCGGCAGTTCTGCATCTGTGCATCCAAGAACCGTGGGGCACCGACAAGACCACGCACCTGATCGCCCCCATTGGCATCGGGTCCAGTGGCAATTTCTTCGCCGACATGTCCGCCTGGGCTCTTGTCCTTGAGCCCAAGCAAACGCTGCGCCTGCGCGTCATCGGGGCGTCATCATCGGCAGTTGTCCAAGCATCATTCGTCCTTCGGAGAGGATAACCCATGGCCACCATCCCCTGGACCCGCGTTTCCCTGCCCAGTGCCAAGGGCGAGTTCGATCGGACCCTGGTTCGTCAATGGGCCGTGGCCAATGGCGACGACGGCGAAGCCATGGCCCTGCCCAACCACGCCGACCGATCGGTGCAGGTTTCTGGCACCTTCGGATCAGGCGGCAGCGTCACCATCGAGGGCAGCCTTGATGGTACCACCTGGGCCATCCTCACCGATCCGCAGGGCAACAACCTGGCCATCACCAGCGCCAAGATCGAAACCATCATGGAGGCGACGCTCTACATCCGCCCCAGGGTCACGGACGGCGATGAGACCACTGCCTTGACCATCACGATTCTGTGCAGGGGGAATTGACATGGCGACCATCCCGATTTCCAAGACCCTGCGAACGATCGTCAAGGACCTTTCCGAGACGGTCGAGGCCATAGATTCCATCAACGGATTGGCACAGGCTTCCGCAGAGCTTGACCAGCGCATTGCAGCACAGCGCAAGACCATCGCAGAGATGGACCGCGATATCAGCACGGCCCGCGATCTTCTGGTGAATACCAAAGAGGAGGCCAGCCGGTCCGTTGAATCGGCAAGAGAGAAAGCGAACAATGAACGCGATAAAATCATCGAAGAAGCGCATGCCGAGGCGAGTCGCATCATCGTTTTAATGACCTCTCATCCTGAAATCGAGCGCATCACCGCAACCAAAGAACAAAAGGCCATTGACCTGGAGGCAAGAATTACGTCAGCAAAACAGGCTTTGGAAAACTACCAGAAATCGACCGCGACACTGAGCGCGGACATAACGGCAAAGCAAGCCGAACTTAATTCGTGCAATGAAAAGATTGCCAAGGTAAGGGCCGAAATTGCACGCATAATCGGCGGGTGATTCGCCTATGACCACCCGCACGAAGTCCATCCCCTTTGCGTTGGGCAATACACAACAGACCGACCACAATGTCGACAAGTGCTGGACCTATATCGCATCGACCTTTCTGGATGAGACGACCGACATCAACAGCACCGCCACCAACGACGTGCCCCTAGGGGGTACGGCGGGCGATTACATCGCCTTTGGCTGCGCGAGAACCTTCGACTCCATCAGTTTCGACACCCAGACAACCCCTGCCGGAGGTTCCCAGGCGATTGAATACTGGAACGGCGCCTGGGTCACACTTACCACCAGTGGCACCGTAACCCAGGCTGACAATACTACCTTCTACTGGGATACGCCAACAGACTGGGCCACCACTACCCTCAATAGCGAGGGGGACGGACCCTGGTATTATATCCGGATCAGAGTTGCCACCAACCGCAGCACGGCCGGTGCGCTCAATGCCGTCACCCGCTGGACCACCACCAACGCCTGGACGCACGGAGAGGCCTGGAAGCATACCTGCACGTTCGATGTAACCGAACTGCTGAGCACCGCCTACGGTGCAGGAGCCACCTTTACCGTCGATGGGGACCTCTCTTGGGTCTATCGCGGCATAGGATCAACCTTCCAGTCACACTGCCATGCGATCCTCTGGGTGACCTACGACTATGACGATACTAGCACCACCCAACTGAACTTTGCCGCCTTGCCAGTGGACAGTCTGACCGGAGCCATCGGCACCAGCCAGACCACCATCGGTGGCACCGGAGGCATCCGACAACTGACCGGAGCGGGCGGCATCATCCAAGAAAACAGTCCATCGATCGTCGATCTCTGGATGCACTATGCCGGCAACGCCGGAGAGGCCGGCACCACCGACTATGATGTATATGGTCAGATC
>Ga0315909_10004471_pt1 | contig 16501 bp, 11 predicted proteins | sample LakEriMetagenome_11_FD_203527 | JGI IMG/M metagenome (GOLD analysis project Ga0315909, IMG submission 203527) | Freshwater fungal communities from buoy surface, Lake Erie, Ohio, United States - Buoy 2 MA125 | ecosystem: Environmental > Aquatic > Freshwater > Lake | place: USA: Lake Erie, Ohio...
CCTGCTTGCAGCGGTAGGTGAATGCCGAGATCGCGCAGGATTTCCGCCGACCACGAACCGCCTGCAATGACCAATTGATCCACGGCATGGCGCGTGCCGCCGCTGTGAATCGCGGTGACTTTGCCGTTGGCGTGCTCGATGGAGTCCAGCGATTTGCTGTAGAGAATTTCGCCACCCGCCGCGCGGACTCGCTCCCGCATCACGGCGGAAAAGGCATTCGGGTTGAGGTGACAGTCATCCGGGAACCACACGGAGCCGGCGACATTCATCGTGATGCCCGGATCCATTTTCGCCGTGGCAGCGGCATCGAGCACTTCCGCGCGCGCTCCCAGTTCATGTGCCATCGCGGCGACGGCGGCTTCTTCCTCGAGACCGTGTTGGGTTTTGCAAAGCATCAACAACCCGCGTTGTTGGAAATCAAACGACGAATCCTTGGCCAGCTCCGCGAACAGAGCGCGGCTTTGCAGATTGAGATCTAACAAGAGCTGCTTGCAGGCATCGACGTGCTCGGAATTGGCATGAAGGTAAAACAGCCATCCCCAGCGCATGAGAGCGGGGCTGAGGCGTGGTTTGACGTAGAAGGGGCTCTGCGGATTGAGCATCCAGCGCAGGCCCTTCGAGAGCATGCCCGGAGCGGCGAGCGGGATGAAATGGCTGGGTACGACCATGCCGGCATTCCCGAGCGAGCAGTTATCGCCCTTTTCCTCCTCGCGTTCCCAAATGGTCACCCGCATGCCCTGCTGCAGCGCGTAGTATGCGGAGCACAGACCAATCACACCACCGCCGATGATAAATACATGCCGATCCTGATTCATACAATTGTTCGGCGCGCAACGTGGCATTGGCGGAGAAAAATGACCAGCATGATTTTGTGAGGGTTGCTCTAACCCCCTGTGCCACGGTGACAATGAGTAAGACTCAGCAGGAATCCGTGGACAGTGTGATGCGATTGATGTATACAGACCGCGTGAAATTTCCTGCTGTCGCACTCTTCAGTTTGCTTGGCACATCGGCGCTGCATGCCGAGTGGAAGGTGGCAACGGTCCACATGACGGACTTGTTTAAGCATCATCCCGAGGTGATTGCCTACAAGGAAGAGGTGAAGGAGAAAAAACTCAAGATCACCCAGGATGTGCGCGCCAAAGCGCTGGAGGATAAGCGCAATGAAATCAAGCAGATGAATCTTGAATGGCGCAAGGTGATGTTGGATTTCCAGATGCGCAAAGAAAAGGACGAGAAAGGTCCCGAAGCGGAAAAAGTGCGGGAGTATCGCACACGCCGCAATCTCGCGGAAGATCAAGTGGTGGCGCTGCAGTTGGAGTTTCAGGACTTTCAGAAGGAACAACTCGCGATCATCAATGAGGAGATGGCGCATCATCACCGCAACATCCTGGATCGATTGACGGCGGCTGTGCGGAAATACGCGACGGATCGTGGTTTCGACGTGTTATACGAAGTCAGTGGTAACTCACACGTCGGCCTGCCGACCTTGGTGTATGTGAGGCCCGGGCTGGCCACGGACCTCACGGAAGAGATGAAGAAGAAGATCGACTCGGGCGAGTGCCGATGAGCTCGATCAGCGCTGCGGGATGGAGTAGTAAATTTGCTCCAGAGCCATGACGGTGTAGGCGGTGGTGAGAATCGCATTGGACTCCATCCAGCGGCCGTTGTCGTTCACCCATGAGCCATCTTCGCGTTGTTTGCTGAGCAGGCGCTCGCAGAGATCCTTGCGCCAGTCGACGGTCTTGCCATTTTCCAGAGGCAACTTGTCAATGCCAGCCGCGGCCAGAGCTTTGGACATGGTATTGTAGTAATAATAGAGCCCTTGGGTGCCTACGCCGGGATTTTCTTCGAGTGAGTAGTTTTTGCTCAGCCACTCTTTGACAGCGAGGACGCGTGGGTCATCAGCGGAGACTTTGGCATAGACCATGGAGAGCAAGCCGGCGTAGGACATCGAGCCATAGGAACGAAGAGGCACCTTGCCATTGGCATCGGGCTCAGCGGCGACCTTGCTTTCGTTCGGTCCGTAGATGAAACCACCTTTGTCTTTCGGGTCTTCCGTCGCCCACTCACTGGAGTTGGTTTCTTTGAGATTTTGGCAGCGGGAAAGGAAGGAGACGGCAGCGCCCCAGTCGAGATCCGGTTGATCGCCGTGTTTGCCGTCCTCGATCACTTTTTTCGAGAGTGCCAGGGCCTCGATGGCGAGATAGGTGTTGGACATATCCGAGCGGTCGTTTTTCGAACCATAGCCGATGCCGCCGTCGTTCGGTCCATCCGCTTTGCCTTTTTCACCGGTGTCCCACTGGTTATTGATGAGGTGCTTGCGGGCGCGCACGATGGCGGCCTCATAGGCTTCATCGCCTGCGGAAGAGAGGGCGGTGACGGAGGTGGCGGTATTATAAACACTCAGGCCGCGATTGTAGATGCCGCCGTCTTCTTTTTGATTGCTGAGTAGCCAGGTGAAGCCGGTTTTGAGATGAGCGGGGCGCTCGGCCCCTTTGAGATTGGGGTCGCGCACGGCGGCTGTGAGCGCGAGTGCGGTGAAGGCAGGAATTTCCGGGTCATCCCAGTATCCTTCGGGTTTCTGTTGTTTGGCGAGCCAGGCATTGCCGCGGGCGATGGCTTGTTTCATCTCCTCTTGCAACGAAACGTAGGGAGATACTTCGGCAAGGGACAGCGAGGCGGTGGCGAAAAGGCACAGTATGGCTTTCATGGTGACGATTGGGTAATGGGTTACGGTTTGTGGGGTTGAATGACGAAATCGACGATGGTTCCCTGAGGTGGAACGCGTTTGGAGTTTACCATCCAGACATCGTCATTGAAGTTGTCTTGACCAGGATAGAGCAGCAGGGAACCGCGACTGACAAAAATCGAAGCGACGTCGCCCGTTTGCTCGGCCAGAAAGGCACCTTCATAAATCATCGAGCCGCCATAGATCCAAGGCTCTTGCCCCATGCCTTTGGTGGTCTGTGCTTGTTCGATGCAGTCGGCCAGGGTCAGGGATTCGGTTTTGCCATCTTTTTTCCATTCCACCTTGAGGTCCACGCGGGCGGCTTTTTTAGTCGCTTCCGGCACCACAGGATACTCGCCACTCAGGATGCCGGGTTCTTTTTCGATCGCATACAGCTCCTCAGAGGGCACATAGCGCAGCAGTTTCATCACGACATTGATGTCGGTGGGCGAGCACTTGGTGATGAGAAGCGACTCGTGGATTTTGCCATTTTCATGAACCACGGCGAACTCGAGAAGCCCTTCGCTCATGTTGAGCGTGCAAGGGATGCGAACCTGGCGGGTTTTGGGATCGAAGATGATTTCGCCAAACTTCATGCGCCCATCCTCGAGCTTGGTGAGTGTGGGCTTGGGTTTCGGCGCTGGCTGTTCTGCGGCGGGGGGCGCCGTGGGCTCTGCCGTAGGCGCGGCTTGCCCAGCGGGTGCGACTTGCCCGGCGGGCGGTGCAGCAGGATTCGGCTCGGCCGGATCAGCCCAGACTAGGGACGGGCAACAGAGCAACAGTAGCGGAAATCGAATCATGCTATGAGTATAACGTCGCTGAACAGGTTTTCTTAGAAAAATCATGGTGCTTTTTGTGGAAAAGTTTGGCTCCAGAGCGACCACGTGCGGCGTGTGACGGCGCTGCGCAGCCAGAGTTCCGCTTCGCTGCCGCTGGGAGGCTCGACGAGGGGGCGGAGAGTGGATTGCGAGGACACACCATCGCGGATGAGCTTGTATATTTGAATAAGTAGCAGATTTTTTTGCTCTGGCAACTGTTCCGGCAAGGTCGGGATGGTCAGGGTCTTGGAAGCGGGCGAGTCTGCGGCAGTTCCCTGGAACCACAGGGCGACGGGTTGGCGTGGTTTGCTCGCATCGGGTTTCGACCCGGCTTGCAGTTCAAGTTTGCAGTCGATCAGGCCGGAGCTCGTTTCGGTCAGTGATGCGGCGATTTCCTGCAAAATGGGCTCGATAACCGCGGCTCGATCGCGATCACAACTGGCATGGAGCACGATGCGTTGTGTGGTGAGAGGGTCCACGTTCCACAAGGGCAATTGGGGGCGGAGGCGGGCGATGGCCTTGCGCGTGGTTTCCTGTTGCTCGGGGGTGGCGGGGGTGGCATCGAGCACTCGTTCCCAAGCCAGCAGGGCGCGCTGTGCTTCTCCTTTGAGTTCGAGTTGCGTGGCGAGATCGACCATGACATCGGCTCCGCGCTCGGCCACTGGCAGATAACAATCGAGGGCGGGGGATATCGTCAATTCGCCGAAATCCTGTGGTTGCAGGGTGGGTGGTTTGGGTTTTTGCGGTTCCTCTGATTCCGGCAGCACCAGCTTGGTGGGTTTCACCTTGATGGCGGTAGTGTTTTCTTCTTGAGCGATGGAATCGGTGGCCTTCAGTTCGAGTAAGGTTTTTTCACGCACGGTGACCAAAGCCGCATCGGCGGGAGCTTGGGTGAAATTTTTCTGCTTCGTGCCCTGCCACCAGATCAGACCAATGGTAAGGCAGACAAGTGGCAGAGTGACAAAGATCGGAACGCGCACGGGCGAAACGGTAGTGCGTTGGGTGCCCGCTCGCAAGTACTATGCACAACGGACACAAAAAAAGACACGGCACAGGCCGTGTCTTTTTCGAAAGGATTCGCTGAGAACGCTATCAAGCGTCCATGGACTTCACCAGGGTCGCACGCTTGCCCACGCGCTGGCGCAGGTAGTTCAGCTTGGCGCGACGCACTTTGCCGCGGTTGGTGACTTCGATTTTTGCGATACGTGGGGTGTGCACGGGGAAAACGCGCTCCACACCTTCGCCGTAGGAAATTTTACGCACGGTGAACGAGGAGTTCACGCCGTGACCTTTGCGGCCGATGACGATGCCTGCGAAGATCTGCACGCGCTCTTTGCCACCTTCCACCACGCGGCAATGGACTTTGACGGTGTCTCCTACGTTGAAGTCGGCGATGTCCGATTTCAGTTGCTCTTTTTCAATTTTGGCGATGATGTTCATGGTCGTATGTAGGAGATGGTGAGTGAATGGATCCGTGGCGGCTCATCCGATGAGCGGCGCGAGGGGCGCGCAAGCTAGAGTTTTTTTCCTACGATGGCAACCCTGAATTTCACTTTGTGCGATTTTTTTCAAAAAATCAGTCATTTTGCTGCAAAAAACGCAGAGCCGCCGGGCTGCCGGGGTGGATGCTGCGGTAAAAGCAGGAATTCCGGCCCGTGTGGCAGGCGCCGCCGCCGGCTTGTTCGACGTAGAGGATGACGGCGTCCTGATCGCAGTCGGTGCGCATTTCGATGACTTTCTGGATTTGCCCGGAGGTGGCGCCCTTGTGCCAGATTTCCTGCCGCGAACGCGACCAATAGACGGCCTCGCCTTTTTCCAGCGTGAGGCGCAGGGATTCGCGATTCATCCATGCGAGCATCAGGGGCTCGCGGGTATGGGCATCGATCGCCACGGCAGCGAGCAGGCCGTTTTTATCAAATTTCGGGGCAAATTCGAGGCCGTCTTCGATTTGTTTTTTATCAAGACGCGGAGCAAAGCAGGAGTGCGATTCGTCGTTCACGCGCGCAGGGTAAGGGAGAAAGTGAATTTGGCAAGCCCAGAGGGAGGATGAAGCCATGTGCATGAGTAAATTGCGTTGCATTTTCGAGGAAATCCGCCAATCTCCCGCCCCTTAACTTCCTTGTAGCTATGTCTGAGCGCCGTAAACCTTTTCCTTTTGATGTTTTTGAATCCCAGTGGCAGAGCCGTTGGGATGCCGAGAAAACATTCCGCACTCCCGGCCCGGGCGATGCGGATTTTGATGCCTCAAAGCCGAAGTTTTACGTGCTCGATATGTTTCCCTATCCGAGCGGCGCGGGTCTGCACGTCGGGCACCCGGAAGGCTACACGGCGACCGATATTTTGGCGCGTTTCAAGCGCTGCCGTGGCTTTAACGTGCTGCATCCGATGGGCTGGGATGCCTTTGGTTTGCCCGCGGAACAATACGCGATCAAGACGGGCCAGCATCCGCGCGTCACCACGGAGGCGAACATCAAGAATTTCCGCCAGCAGTTGAAAAACCTTGGTTTCTCGTATGATTGGGACCGCGAGGTGGACACCACGGACCCAAGCTACGTGCGCTGGACGCAGTGGATTTTCCTGCAGCTCTACCACTCGTATTTTGATGAAGCCGAGCAGAAGGCCAAGCCCGTGAGCGAGCTCGCGGCCAAGGGATGGTCGCGCGAGCAGATCGATGCCGTGCGTCTTGCGTTCGTGCAAGAGGCCCCCGTCAACTGGTCGCCGGATCTTGGCACTGTGTTGGCGAACGAGGAAGTCGAGGAATGGCGCAGCAAGGGCCATATCGTCGAGCGCCGTCCGCTGCGCCAGTGGATGTTGCGCATCACGTCGTATGCCGAGCGTTTGCTCAATGAAATCGACGCGCTTGACTGGCCGGAGGGCATCAAGTTGTTGCAAAAAAATTGGATCGGAAAAAGCGAGGGCGCGACCGTGGATTTCCTCGTCGGCGGCCACACCGTGACGGTTTTCACGACTCGTCCGGATACTTTGTTCGGGGCCACTTATATGGTGTTGGCTCCGGAACATGCCTTAGTGAATGAGATCACCACTGCTTCGCAAAAAACGGAAGTCGATGCCTACATCCAAGCCTGTGCCACCAAGTCGGACATGGAGCGCGGGGAAATGAACAAAGACAAAACAGGCGTCTTCACCGGTGCGTATGCGATCAATCCCGTCAACGGCGAAAACATCCCCGTGTGGATCGCGGATTACGTCATGATGGGTTATGGAACCGGCGCGATCATGGCCGTGCCCGCGCACGACGAACGCGACTTCGCTTTTGCGGAGAAATTTTCCCTTCCGATTTTGCAGGTGGTCAAACCACTCAAAGAAGAAGATGATTGGAAAGGCCATACCGACTACGGCACCGCCATCAACTCTTCCTTCCTTGATGGTCTACCGACCGCCGAAGCGAAGTCGAAAATGATTGCCTGGCTGGAGGAAAACGGCAAGGGCAAGCGCAAGGTGCAATACAAACTGCGCGACTGGTTGTTTTCGCGTCAACGCTACTGGGGCGAGCCGTTTCCGATCGTTTGGGAAAACGGGCAGCACGCCGCGATTCCCGACACGGAGTTGCCCTTATTGCAACCTGCTTTGGAAGACTTCAAGCCCACCGGTGATCCGCGTGGTCCCTTGATCAAGGCAACCGATTGGATTCAATACACGGAAACCGCCCAGCGCGAAACCAACACGATGCCGCAGTGGGCTGGCTCTTGCTGGTACTACCTGCGCTACTGTGATCCGCGCAATGAAAATGCCTTTATCTCACGCGAAGCCGAGCAATATTGGTTAGGCGGCGACGGACAGAGCGGCGCGGTCGATCTTTACGTCGGCGGGACCGAGCACGCGGTGTTGCATTTGCTCTACGCGCGTTTCTGGCACAAGGTGCTGTTTGACCTAGGTCATCTCAGCACACCGGAGCCATTCCAAAAACTCGTCAACCAAGGTTTGATCCTCGGCGAGGATGGACAAAAGATGTCGAAGTCCGTGGGCAATGTCGTCAATCCCGATGACGTCATCCGCGAGTATGGCGCCGACTCCTTACGTCTCTACGAAATGTTCATGGGCCCGCTGGAGCAAGTGAAGCCCTGGCAGATGAAGGGTGTCGAGGGCGTGCACCGCTTCCTCGCACGCGTCTGGCGTGTGGCGATGGAAGAAAACCAAGCGGGCGAGTGGCAGTTGTCATCGCGTCTCAGTCACGAGAAATGCAGCGATGCGAAGCTGCGCAAGGTCGTGCATGAGACCATCAAGAAAGTCACCGAAGACATCGAGCGCATGGCATTCAATACCGCCATCTCGCAGATGATGATTTGCACCAATGCCTTCACGCAAGCCGAGCAAGTTCCTCTCGAAGAATTCCTCATTTTCCTGCGTTTGCTCAATCCCTTCGCGCCGCATTTGGCCGAGGAGTTGCAGGCAAAGCTCACGTCGGAACACACGATGCTCTACCATCAAGCGTGGCCGGAGTTCGATGCCGAGGCCTTGATCGAAAACGAGATCGAGTTGGTCGTGCAGGTCAATGGCAAGCTCCGTGATCGTATCCGAATCACGCCCGATGCCACCGAAGAAGTCGCACTGCAAACCGCGCTGGCCTCACCCAAAATCCAGGAATACACCAACGACAAAACCATGCGCAAGGTCATCTACGTGCAAGGTCGATTGCTCAATCTGGTGGTGGGGTAATCAAGATCACGGCTTGTCCGTTCCCTGGATTTCTACTTTGTGAACTTCAAATTTCTCTTCGCCTGATTCATTCTTCAGCAAAAAAAGCACTCGGACTTCTAGTGTCGATCCAAAAGCCGATGGTTTCCATTCGATGACGCCCTTTTGTTCGTTGTAATGGACTCCCGACGGAGCATCGACGAGCGTTGCCGTCCATCCGGGGTCGAATGTCACTTCCTTCGTCACTATGGTGTTTCTCTCCGTTACAGGTGGCATCTGCGGTGTCGCCGCAGGGGGGGCTGGTGCAGGTGATGGCATGGCTTTCGGGGCATTGCGAGCCAGTTCGTTCATTTCGGCGATGCTATGGCCGGATTTTTTTGCCATGATTTTTTGGATGAAGTCATCCGGCACAGTGCGGGCTGCCTTTTGCAACACAAGTCGTTGCGCAGGGCCTGGCGTATTTCCCATGGCTGCGAGACTCCAAGAGACGACGTAAACCGCGCGAACAGAATCATCCGCAGAGGAGAGTTCCGAAGCAAGGTTTTCAAACAATGCTTGTCTGAGCTTGATCTCCGTTTGATCTGTTAGCAAAGGCAGGCATTCCAGTCTTTGCTGAGCGGCTTTCGCAGGCTCCTTCAGGGCGCTGAGTGCATCCGCAAGCAACATCCGGGCGCGGAGGTTTTCCGGAGCAAGGCGCACGCTGTTTTCCGCGTAGGCGCGCACGAGAGCATATTTTTGCATGCGGCGATACATCCATGCAAGCGATAGCGACAACTCGGGGTTGTTCGGTTCAAGCGCGATGGCTTGACGTTGCAGGTAAATGGCGACGGCGACGGCTTCGTCATTGCTTCCTAACGAAAGGGCGTCTCTCATGTAGAGGGACTCTGCTATTCCGGCAAGTCGCTTCGCTTCTACCGGATCGCCCTTGCGGTCTTTCGGATCGACGAACTGATCCATTTTCAAATTGAGCAATGGAGACGCGAGGCCGATGCTGTCCGAGCCCTCAAATCGCAAGGTTGGAATGCCGATGAGGATTCCCTTCTCATTGATGAGTGCCCCTCCTGAGTTGCCGGGGTTGATCGCTGCATCTAATTGGATATATGGCACTCCGTTCAGTTCACGTTTGACTGCGCTGATGATTCCGCGGGTGATGGTGATGACAGGTTTGTTCTCATCAGGGATTAGCGGATAGCCGAGTGCAAAGCAAGTGCCGCCAGCGGCTGTATCGCTGGCATTCTTGGTAAGTTTGGCCGGCTTGAATCGAACTCCCGGTGCGTCCACCTTGAGTAGGGCGAGGTCATTGGTGTGATGAACTTTGCTCACCTTGGCATTAGGAAAGGTTTTTCTCGTGGTCTTGCCGTTTTCTTCCACTGTCGCTTCCACGGTTATGTTCAAAGGGGTGTTGACGACGTGATAATTGGTGAGAATGAGACCTTCTGCGCCAATCACGACGCCGCTGCCTGAACCTTCCTCATCGGTAATCAGTACCACCGATGGCTCCATGATAGTGAAAAGATTTTTTGCATCCGGTTCCGCAGCCTTACATGGCTGAAAGCGCAGGCTGATCGCAGTGATGATGAGGGAGACAATCAGAGGGAATTTCATAACGCGAGATTTCATCAGGGGTTCGTTAGGGTTTGGCCAAATCTTGCAACAGCGAGGGAATGTCCAGTTGGTAGACTTCAATGCGCGGATTGCTCCCATCGTGAGGTAGAATCAACTTGCCAACATCGCTGACAAATTTCATTTCGTGGACTGTGGAATTTGCAGGAAGGACCATCTTGAACTTTTCGATCCTGGGTGCTCGTATTTCTCTAACGGAAACTACAGGAATATCAGTTTTTGCATCATTTGCCAATAGCATGAAGTAATTTCCTGACTCATCGACATTCAGGTAAGTGTAAGAGTTGTCAGCCAGTATTTCATCGAAGCGAAGCATCGTAGGCTCCTTGGGCTGAAGATCGAGAATGCCCGTGGATGAGACGATAAACCTCCCGCTTGCATCAGGCTTGCCGCCATGCATGTGAGCATTGAACGAGCGAACGGAGATGTCATTTCCTTGTCGGGTGACCAAGTGATTCAAAGACCACGAACAAGCTCCGGAAGGATTGGTCTGAAACTGTGCGATAAAAAAACGATTCTGGACTTCCTTGGGAAAATCAAGAAGCGTGGGTGCGAGTGTTTTTCGATCGATGATTTGCAGGAATGGCTGACTTTCGTCTCGTTCCACCGCGAGCAAGGGAATGGTAGAGGAGATGCCGGTGGTAATGCCCGACAGACCATTGTTGCCTTTGCCGATAGCTGTTTCTTTGATCAATTTCGTGGTGCGTAAGTCATAGGTTTTCAATTTGCCGTATCGATCGCCCGTGTAGATTTGATCCGCATCACCGATGCAAAAGTCCGCGCCTTTTTCAGTGGTGAAGAGCTTGCGGTAGTCGGACAGGCTCCAGACATGATAAACCCCACTTCCCCGGGTAATCATGACATGTCCGGAGCCGGCGAAACCGCTGAGTTGCCCTGGCAGGCTGATGATGCTCAAACGTTGCAGCGGAATTCTAGTTTTGCCATCGGGTGACTCTGCCATCGGTCCCTGCGCTTGTTTGCGTATGGTAATCTTGAAATCTGTTTTCATCGCAGAGCCAAGTTCCCCATTCCATTCCAGAGTCAGAGTCACATTGTCGCGGCTGGTGTGTTCTGGAGCAGTCCACAGAGCCGCGCTATCGGTCATTTTGATCTCACCGCCGATGCTGGAAACGAGTTTGTGATCTTTGCCTTTGGGCAAGGGAATGCTCAGGGTTTCTCCTACGAAAGTAAATCGAGGAAGCACTGCTTGTTGTTTTGGTAGTTGGATCGGAATGATCTTGAGCATATTCTCTTCTGGCAAGACCATAACGCCATGGGATGAATCAAAATAGATACCCCGATCGTGAGCGAGCGGTCCCGTGTTGGAACTCATGCCCGAGAGTGTCATCGGAGCCCCGCGGAACACGCCGACAGTTTTTCGCTCCGGAATGTTAGAGATGAAGTTGATCGTACAGCCCGCTCCTGGAAATACGTTGGATGCAGAATCGGTCTGTAAAGTGATACCGGTGCCTCCATGGTCGGGAAAATGGGTCGAAGTCATGCGACCGCGCAGGGCGAGGTGCGGTCCTTGGGTATAGTCACTCGTGGCATATCCCGAGGGATCGAGAATGATGGGAAACGACATGGTATCTGTCCTTTGGGCTTGTTTCCCCGAGACATGGAAAAGAACACCGTCGTGGGACGCCCTTGCTCGTATCGTCTCTGGTATCAGCAGGGGAAGGCTTGTGTGATGACTGTGGTCTTTCACAAAGCACGACGACATATCGAAACCATTCGACAGGATTTCAAAATTCACCGGGTCCACGAAGAACCCCTCTTTTTTCGTAACGACAAGCAGGGGTGCCTCTGCGGCGGACATCGCTGCAGCGAATGCGATCATCGGTCCTTCGCGCTGGAGCACTTGCAATCCGAGCCGGGCCTTCCCATGGAGTTCCCATGTTTCCACCACTCCGGTATTGCGGTCGAGGAGATGAATTTTCCCCGCTTGTGCCGCGAGCAACGTATCCGGGCCGGCTTGCCATGAGGTCTTGATCAAACTTCTGCTCGTAAGATCCCAAGCCTGCCAGTAGGGAGGCTTGTCCGTCTGTACTAACAGAACCGAACCATCGCCGGCGGCGATGAGATCGAGAATCGTGCCCTGCGCGTCCACCGATGTGGCTTCACCCGCAAGGTCGGGTGGCGTATGGGGCTCTGGTTTAGGAATCTCAATCAGGGGAGATGGAGGTTTGCCCCATTTGGCTTCAAAGCGATCCGAGTAACTGATTTTTATGACCTCATCGATGATGGGCTTGTCCCTTTGACTGTCCAGAAAAACCTTGATCCAGAGAGTGGTGGGCTGGCCGTTCCATGAGTGGTTTTTCTGCCAGGTGGAAGTCGAGCTATTGGCGGAAAGAGGATCCGGAATGATCTTCGCCAATCGTTCTTCCACACTTCCTCCCTCCATTGATTCGAGTTCCAATGTGGTCGCGGCGACAATCGAGCATTCAGGCTTGGCAAAAGCCAGTGCCCAACTCAGGGATAAGGAGGCTGAGATATGATTTTTGCCGCCATTGAGAGTCAATTTGACCTTCGCCGGTTCGTTTTGGGTGCTATCCAAAAGTTCTATGAGAGATACCCATTTCCCGTTGTGGCTGATGGCATGAACGGTACCGTTGCGGTCGGCAAGAACCAGGGACGAGGAATCCGCTTTTTGTAGTGGGAGTTCCGCCTCGATCGCAGCGGATGCCACCTCCTTGGTCTTGATATCGCTCACTGCCATTTGCAAGCGAGCATTGAAATCAGCAAGGCTGGCGTTTAACTCCGCATTCCGACGGGACATTTCCTCATGCGCGCGCTGCAGCTCGTACATGTTATCGAGGTTCCCGGACATTGACGCGCCCGGACTCCCTGGTCTCGAGGAGAGAAGTTCTTTCTGGCTTTGCTGCATGGTGGCGATTTGCTTATTGATCGAATCGCGTTCTTGATCGCTCATTTCCTCAGCTCGCTCAAGGTGGCAGGAGTAGACCTCATCGCCGGGCTGAAGTGTTCTTTTCGAATAGACCGCCATCGCGAGCTCCGAGCTGAATCCATAAACCTGCAAGCCATCAGGGAGGGCGGCGAGTTTTTTCGCAGTAGCCACAATCAATTGGTTTTGATGTTTGGTTGCGCAGATGACTGTATCTGGCCCTGTGGGAAGATCGCAGATGACTTGATACTGATAGCGGCCATTGTCGGAATTGTGGCCTCGGATGATGACCCCGAGACGATCTGGTTGATCCTTGACTTGGATCAGTGCGCACTGACCGAGGACCTCGTTCAGTGCAGCCTCAGTTAGAGGGGGAAGTTTGGGGCGCTCGGGAGCAGCCATTGCTGCCGCAGCAGGTGTAGGGGCAGGGGCGTCGCTGGTGGAAGACGATGTGGAGTTACTCGATTCTTTTTTATCGCCTCCGCAGGCTGAGAGCAGAAGTGATACCAGCAAAGCTCTGGCAAACGCCGGCCATAGATGCGCGAAAGAGGGCGACGACGGAGAAATCGTATATACGTTCATCGAGATGCTCTTTCTACTAAACCCACAGATGGTGGCAATGAATTAATGTCTCAATTTCGCCAGTTTTGCGAGTTTGCGCAATGAAAAGTCGCTAGGGTGCTGGGTGCGCCTACGACGTGTCTCGATTAGAGCGAATGACTCAGTGCTTTTGGGCAGATTGTATCTCGGTAACAAAAAAGGATCACGGCTTTCACCGTGATCCTTTTTTCGTCAGAGAACAAAGATCAAAGCTCCTTGATCCAGATATTCGCGAAGTCGATCGAGCTGCCGTGGTGTTGCAGGCCTACGGGGCCGGTGGGTTTCACGCCGGGGAGTTGGGCGTTATCGATGACTTTTTTGCCATTGAGCAAGACCGTCAGGCGATCGCCTTTCATGGTGATTTCCATGTGATTCCATTCGCCGACGGGGCGGTCGGCTTTTTCTTTTGGCGTGACACCGGCGCGCACTTCGGCGGGCAGGCCTTTGTTGGTGCGATAGCCATACACTTCGCCGGAGCCCACAGGCCAGTTCCAAAGGTTGACCTGGGAATTGATGTTGCCGCGCATGTAAACGCCGCTGTCGAGTTCTTCGACTTTCAACGTTTCACCGGTTTCATTGCCCTCGGCATTGATGACGGGGCGGTTCATGACAGGGCCTGGGCCGTTCCAACGCCAGTCGAGCACCATGGTGAAGTCGCCATAGGGCTTGACGGACCAAAGGTCTTTGACCTTCGCGGTGCTTTTGCCATCGTATTTCAGCACGCCATTGGTCGGAACCCAGTGGCCTTCGCTGCCGGATTCGACTTTCCACGCTTCCAGTGACTTCCCATCGAACAGGGGAGTGAAACCTTGTTTTTTCCACTCTTCGGTGTTGGCGGCGGGGGCGAGGTCGGCGATTTTGATGTTACGGAAAGCGACAGGATCCCCGTGGCCGCACCAACTGATGTGACCGGAGCGACGTTTCACGCCCTGGTGCTTCGGGAATTTTTGTTCGAGCTCGTCGAGCTTCGCATCGGTGATCACGGTGCCATTCAGTTCGACTTTCACGGAGTTCCCCATGACAGTCACGCGCTCGTGGTTCCACTCGCCCACAGGCTTGAGGTGGCCTTTTTTGGCGGGCAGCATGGTGTAAATGGAGCCATGGAATTGGTAGTCCTTGAGATCCTTGTATTTTTCCGCCGTATCATCGAGGATTTGCAATTCCATGCCGACGTATGCGGCATCGCCGGTGCCGGGGTAATGAATGCCGAGGCCGTTGTTGCCGCCGGGTGGCAGGCGGAATTCGAAGTCGAGAATGTAATGGCTGAAGCGGTCCTCGGTCATCAAATTGCTGCCCTTCGGCGTGCAAACGATGGTGCCATCCACGACCTCATAGCCATTGCCCTTCCAGCCCGTAAGATCCTTGCCGTTGAAAAGCGGTCGGAATTCCTGGGCATGCGAAACGAGAGAAGAGGCCAATAGGCCGAGACTGATACGAGCAAAATGTGTCATATGAAACAATACTACGAAGCGAGTTCGCAGGATATTTCAGAGCAATCGTGTCAGGCGCTTATTTCTTATTGATAAACGCCATTACATCGGCCGCTTGCTGATCGGTGGAAGCGGAAAGATCGCGCCAGACGAGTTTGCCATCCCGGAATAGGAAAGCTTGGCGCTTGGCAAAACCGGCGACGTGGGGCACGCCGAAGGCATCGGCGACTTTTCCTTCTTTATCGGCGAGCAGGGTGAAGGGAAGTTTGTATTTTTCCGCGAACGCTTTCTGGGCCTCCACCGTGTCCAGGCTGACACCGAAAACTTTCACACCTTTGTCGGTGATGTTTTGGTAGGCATCGCGGAGACTGCAGGCTTGTTTGGTGCAGCCCGGCGTGTCGGCTTTGGGATAGAAATAGACAAGCACGTAGCCTTTCGCGCCGATTTCCGCGAGTTTCACTTCCTTGCCGGCTTGATCGAGGCAGGCGACGGCGGGCAGCGCGGCGCCCTCGGCGATGGGTTCAGCGGCACCGGGAAGGGTGATGCCAACAATGGCGGCGGCGGGAGCGAGGTATTTCAAAGGATTCATCGGCCACAAACTCGCACGGAAGCCCTGAAATGCAATAGCGATTTTTTTATTGGACAAAATCACCGGATTCGTACAATCTCCGCGCCCGCTGCTCCACCAAGCAGCGAATCCTCACGATGGCAGAGTAGCTCAGTGGTAGAGCAGAGGACTCATAAGCCTTTGGTCGGCGGTTCAAATCCGCCCTTTGCCACCATCGTGAGATTTTTTTTTGCATGTGACTTGCCACGTCTCCGCGCCCTCCGCTACTGTGAGCGCGCACCATGTCGGAATCCTTTGTTCATCTCCATCTCCACACAGAATACTCCACACTGGACGGAATGACACGGGCGGCGGATGTCGCCAAACGCGCCGCGCAACTCGGCATGCCGGCCGTGGCCATGACGGATCACGGCAATATGTTCGGAGCGATCGAGTTTTACCAAGCGTGCAAAAAAGCGGGCGTGAAGCCGATTCTCGGCTGTGAAATTTACCTGTGTCCCACGGTGAAAGAGGACAAGAAGGAAATCCCCGGCCGCAAGCGCAATTGCCACATGACCTTGCTGGCGGAAACGAATGAGGGCTGGCAAAATCTAACGAAACTGGTGACGATCGGCCACCTCGAGGGCATGTACTATGGCAAACCTCGCGTCGATCGCGGTGACTTGCGGCAGTTCGCCAAGGGCATCATTTGCCTCACGGGATGCATTTCCGGCCCTGTGAATGAATGGCTGTTAGCCGGTGAGCCGATCAAAGCAGCGGAGACGCTCCAGGAGTTGATCGATATTTTTGGCAAGGAAAACGTCTATGTCGAACTGCACAATCACAGCCTCGGTCCCCAGCTCCAGGTGCTGTCGAAATTAGTCGATCTTGCGCGCGACTTTGGTTTGAAAACGGTCGCGGCGAATGATGTGCATTTCCTCCATCGCAGCGATCACGAGGCGCACGATGCGCTCATTTGCATTGGCACCGGCAAGCAGCTCATTGATGAAAACCGCATGCGCTACACGCCGGAAGTGTATTTCAAAACCGCCGAGGAGATGCGCGAGATTTTCGCCGATCTGCCCGGGGCCTGCGATGCCACGTTGGAGATTGCCGAGCGCTGCAATGTCACGCTGAAGCTCGATCCCTCCAGTTCGGAAAAGTATCCGCAATTCGGCACTCCCGATGGCT
>Ga0315909_10004472_pt1 | contig 16498 bp, 18 predicted proteins | sample LakEriMetagenome_11_FD_203527 | JGI IMG/M metagenome (GOLD analysis project Ga0315909, IMG submission 203527) | Freshwater fungal communities from buoy surface, Lake Erie, Ohio, United States - Buoy 2 MA125 | ecosystem: Environmental > Aquatic > Freshwater > Lake | place: USA: Lake Erie, Ohio...
TCGCCCTCATCATGCAAGAAGACTTTTGGAATATGGCACCAATGCAAAAATCATTGGAGTCTCCGGCGATGCGCGGTATGCCCATCAACTACCAAGAACGTCGCATTTGGAATTTTCATGAAGAAGTCGATCGACTCATTGGCATCGAACGTATTCCAGAGGAACTACGAGTTGAGCAACTTCTCGCGCTGTACATCGAACGTTAAAAACTAGTGATTTGATCTAGTTACGACCGACCGCAGGGTTACCTTCGGTCCACATCACGACAAGGCGCCTGAACACGATTCGCCAACCTTCAGACGTGCGCTGCAATTGATCTTCGTAACGACCAGCGATGATGAAATTTGGACCACCATGGGCGGCCTTACGAACATGCTGTGCCTGTAAATAGCAGCGACACGTAGCCGAATCGCCATTCAGCACTATTTGATGATTTGAAACCATATGTTGTGTGTCGTCCATAGGCGTCAATGCATTCTTGATTCGCTGCAAGATCTGCTCGCGCCCCACGAGGTCGACGGTCAGGTCGGCATTGGCATCAACTGTAAAAACCGTTTCGAGAACTGGCCAATCTTTTGTATCTAGCGCCCAGCAATAGCGATGCGTGATATCAACAATCGCCGCTCGATCAACCAGCATTTGCATAGTTACTTCTGGTGAATGTCCTTCAATTCCCTGCGGTCCAAACATCTCATTCCCTCGGTCTCGTCTTAACCGTAGTCGGATGTGACACGCTACGGGTATGTCCTTACTTGGTCGGCCCGTACAGATCGCTTACAGCGCACGGGGCGAGAACTCCCTTGAAGAGGCCAGCGAGATTTTCCGGACTCGAACTCACTGTGGCCCATTCGTATTTGCCCACCACATCGAGCTCTCCTCATGCACGATCAACGGTGCGCCGAGTACATTTGATCACTCGTCGGCTTATGGATGGTGGGGCGAGGTGATGGTTGAGCTCGTACGCGAACACTCAGAACCACTCGGACCAAGTCCAACAGGATTGCACCACTTGGCCTTTATGGTTGATTCTCTGTCGGATGGAATTGATTGGTGTGCCCAACAAGGTTGGCCTCTCACCCTTCATGCCCAAACTGGCAGCGGTCAAGAATTTGTCTTTTGCGATGCTCGACACGACCTCGGACATTTCATTGAGATGTACGAACCATCCGATCGCCTACTCAGTTTTTACGACTACGTTCGCCAACTTTCCCAAACCTCATCGTGATTCTGGCGTGGATTTGTTGCGTATAGCGCAACAAATCCAGACCAGAATCACAAAGGATGGAGAGATTTTTACATGGTTGAGTCGTCGACCCAACTTCCGTGGAAGCCGAATGGCACACGCTGCGGCAGATGCACACGGGCGACTGGTGCCTTGGAGAGATCGCTGGCATCCAAAATGACGAGGTCCGTCGAATCAGTTGCGTCGTCGTACACGAATCCCATGGCATAACCCTCGTCTTCGTTGGCCGACGCAGAATCTTGTACAAAGACAAACTCACCAGGATGGGCATTCGGTCCAAGATCATGAATGGTCTTTGATCCATTACTCATGTCGTAACGCGCGACCACACCAGGCTCGCCCATTTCTCCAGTCGCGCCAGGACGTGAACCCGCAACCCAGCCATAACGATGCTTCAAACCAATCACACGATCATCTACTCGTGGGAATGCATGGGCCCAGTCGTCAATTTGAGTTTCTCGCACGGCTCCAGTCTTCATATTGAACGACCAGCGATACATGTAGCACGGCTCGAAACTGTCCATCGACCCACGCCACATTGATTCATGGCGACCAACATCACAAATCACTTCGTCACCATCGACGTAAGCATTCAATGGGTGGAAGACGTAGCACGGGTCGACATTGAACCAACGCACATCCTTGTCGGTTCCCATACGGGGCATGATGCCGATGCGGGCGCCATAGTTATCGTCCCAACCAATCGGCGGGAGTCCTTCGGCCATCTTGTCGAGGTTGAACACCACGGGTAGGTCCATGAAAATTGCATGATCACGAGTGATCATGAAGTCATGCATCATCGTGCCGGCCGGAACCGTGATGTCGGCCGTGTGCACCAACTGACCATTACCGTCAAGTACGTGATAAGTCAAAAACGGAGCGACCGCTGAATAACCAAAGAAATGCAATTCATTAGTCTCGGGACACAACTTCGGGTGTGCGGTAAATGCTGTCTTGAGTTTTCCGCCGAAATCTTCACTGCCAATAGTTTCGAGTTCACGCGAAAGTTCCCAAGGCAAGTGACCTTCTTCTAGCGCCCAAATGCGACCAGCGTGTCCGAGTACATGGGTATTGGCTGCACTTGCAGTCGGATCGAACATGGTCTCGGGGTCCATTGCATCAAGACCCTTTTCCCACTTCGGTGTGCGCACGTAACGATTGCGGTACCACTTCGCTTGACCGCCCTCAAGGCGAATTCCGTGAACCATGCCGTCACCAAAGAACCAGTGACCGGCCTGACCATCTTTCGGGTTCGAACCATTGCGCACATACAGGCCCGACAAACTCTTCGGAATTGAACCGGTCACTCGCAAATTGGTGTCAGTGATTTCATTAAAAACCGGTGCGTAATTGCCTCGCAAAAACCACGGTGTCTTTTCCGAATCTCGGTCGATCATGTCAGTCATAGTGTTCCCCCGAACAGTTGATTAATCAATTATCTTATTACTAGCGGACTTCGTTCCACCATGGTGCCACTTGCGCGGCAAACCTCTTGGCGTATGAACGAGTCAATTCATCAAGCGAATCACTCAGATCCTGATTCTCGGTGGGCGGCAACTCAGATCCACCTTGAATAGGGTCAACCCATTCCAAACGAAGACCAGCCAAAACAGAGCCGAGCAACGGCGAAGCAACTTCGTGATGCTCGCTCGTTTGATGCGCAATGAACGCTTGAAAATCGGTGAAGGCTAAAAGCGTGTAATAGGTCTGTGGCTCTGAGCCTCGCCAATACTCATAACGCAACAAACCAGGTTCGCTACCGTGACTCGCTCCATACAGATCTTTGGAGATCTGTTCAAACTGCGCCTCGCACCCGGGCTTCACCTTGATGTGGGCGAGAATCGTGGCCATGTCGACACCGTAACAAATAAATAAGAGTCGAAAATCAGCCGACTAGCTTTTCGCTTAAAGCCCATAAGGCCGAAGCCCTTGTTGGGTCGACCGCACGGGCGGCCACTCCCCCTTCATTGAGTTCGCCATCAGCAACAACCGCACTCACATTGCAGTCCTCGCAATACTCGCCACCCCGGCCATCAAGCAATGGCGATGTCGCTGCCCACACCGAAGTCGCAGCACCTTGTTCGGACGATTTCCAAGCCATTGCTGCCGGGCTTTCAGATAAACGAGAGATGAGTGACGCCATGGTTTCATCAGTCATGTAGCGACCAAGTTCGGTGTGAATCACACCAGGGTGAACAGCAAAAGCACGTACGCCCTGATCGCGATAACGACGGTCAATTTCAACTGCATGCAACACATTGCACGTCTTGGCGGCCCCATAGGCCAAGAACGGTTCATAATCGCGACGCTCAAAGTTCACATCATCAAAATCAACATCACCCATTTGGTGCCCAGCCGAGCTCAGAACCACCACTCGTGCTGGCGCCGACTCAACCAGACGTGGCAACAAATCTCGAGCCAACAAGAAGTGTCCAAGATGATCAACGCCAAATTGTTGCTCAAATCCATCGACTGTGTGTCCGAGTGGCGTGGCCATAATTCCGGCATTCAGAATCAGTCCATGAAGCGGAACCTTGCGTGCCATGAATTCAGCCGCAGCAGTACGCACTGATCTCAATGATCCCAAGTCAAGAATCAGGCTTTCTAACTTTGCATCGGGATGCGCCGCACGAATTCCGGCAGCAGCAGTTTCATTCTTGGCTTGATCGCGAGCAGCCATCACCACAATGGCACCCTTAGCAGCCAATGCTCGTGAGGTCTCAAGCCCCAGTCCACCTGATGCACCAGTCACCAAGAATCGGCGACCAGTCAGGTCAAGTCCAGCCAAAACTTCATCGGTTGTTGATGTTGCAGAAAAACCACTCGTTGTCGTCATGACCGAAGCGTACGTTCGTGATGATCACATCAACGAGACGAGACTCAACGATTAGCCGAGCGGTCCTCCGGCGAACCAACGATCAAACATTGGCTTAATGGCACTCCACACCAGTTCAACGATCAATCCACTCGGCGGTTGCACATAGGTGAACGCCCCGTAGCCCTTATCTGGTGACGCCTGTGCCATTGCCAAAGTCCAACCTTGCGCAATGAGCGCCTCGGTTTCGCCTTTAACGTCATCGCTCCACACACCCACATGATGAATGCCTGGGTTCACGCGACCATCCCAAATTGAACCAGAAGCACCCTCAAGCAGTTCAATGTGCTGCGGACCTTCAGCAGAATACGTGAACTTCAAAGGAATCGTCTGTTCCCCACCTGATGGAGTCCACACATGCTGTTCACGTTCTTGGGGCTCACACCAAGTCACGCTCAACGAGTCACCAAGTTCTTTCATTGCTAGTTCAAGATTCGGTACACGAATTCCTTGGTGATAGCAACGGTTGTAATTAACTGTTCCCATGATGACTTCTTTCGTTGGGCAATTCGGCTAAAAAGTAACTCGACTAATGCCGCTTAGATGCGACGTTGGTGGCCTTCCCAATACGGAGCGCGTAATGGTTGCTTTTGAATCTTGCCGGTTCCGGTACGCGGAATATGTTGAACAAAGTCAACCGAACGAGGGGCTTTGTAACCAGCCAAAAATTCACGACAATGCGCAATGATCGCTTGAGCAGTTTCGGGCGACGCCGAGATTCCTTCGGCCACTTGAACGAGCGCTTTCACACTTTCGCCAAACTCTTCATCGGGCACTCCGATCACTGCCACATCTTCAACAGCGGGATGTGCCGCGATAACACCTTCGATTTCGGCTGGGTAGATATTCACTCCACCAGAGATGATCATGTCAATTTTGCGATCTGACAGCCAGAGGTAACCATCAGAGTCGATATATCCAACGTCACCTGTCGTAAAGACACCAGGCTCAAGATGTGAATCCCGAGTCTTGGCTTCGTCATTGTGGTACGTGAAATCGGTGCCCATTTTGTTTTTGAAATAGAGCGTGCCTTCTTGACCTTGGGCAACGCGCTCGCTCTCATCGTTCACAACGATGACTTCAACAGAGTCGAGCGGCTTACCGACGCTGCCGCCTTTTGCTAACCATTCGGTTGAAGAAACTGTCGAGATAATGGAACCTTCGGTACTGCCGTAATATTCGGTGATTTTCGGACCCCACCAATCGATGAGTCCCCTCTTGACAGCCGGAGGACACGGTGCTGCTCCATGCCACACGGTCGTTAGTGATGCTCCTGAGAATTCATTCTTTACTTCCGCTGGCAAATCAAGCAGTCGCTTCATCTGCGTAGGAACAAGATGCACGTTCGTGCACGAGTAGCGATCAATCATCTGCAACATTGCTGCCGAGTCGTACTTGTGTTGCATCACAACTGTCGACCCACCAATCATGGGGAAGAACGAAAACGCCCATTGGGCCGAGTGGTAGAACGGTCCACACAACATGGTTCGCCCAGGAATCGGCAAGAAGTTCGAAAATCCAGCGGCGATGAACTTCATGATGTCCGGCGTCATGGCCATACCGCCCGACAATGCTCCCCGTACGCCCTTCGGGCGACCAGTGGTACCAGACGTATAGAACATCGGACCACCAAGCATTTGATCAGTAGGTTCATCAGCACTTGCTGAAGCGAGAACCGTTTCAAAATCAATAAAACGTGAATCACGTCGAACAGCAGCATCATCGGTCGTTCCGATACCAACGACAACTGAAACTACATTTGCCCGATCATCTTTCAACGAGGCCGAAACGGCAGCATCAAATCGTTGATCAACGATCACTGCCTTCGTGTCAGCATCGGCATACACATACGCAAGTTCGTCCGCCACCCAGTGCCAGTTGACTGGCACATAGGTCCAACCGCCATGAGCACACGCCATAGCAATTTCGAACCATTCACACTGGTTCCCAGCCACCACTGCGATCGTGTCACCCGTTTTGAGTCCATGCGAGCGAAGACCATTCACTAATCGGTTCACTCGCTCATCAAGTTCAGCCCAAGTAACACTGTGTGTTTCATCAACGAGAGCAATTTCGCTCCCGCGGTCAGCGACGTGTGTTTGCGTCAAAATGGCCATGTCTATTTCTCCTGTCGTCCTATGGGATACCACGGAATATCAAACGCTTCTTGTCCTGCGACCTTCAGTACTCGATCGGCGATCAACCAGCGACCCTGCACTTTGCTCATTCGATCGTGATACTGGGCCCATAAATGAGCGTCGGGTTGATCTCCAGAAAAACGGTGCCAGGCATATAAGTAAGTAATCGCGCGCGCGGACTCTGCAGAGTCAAATACAACTTCAATATTTGAAACATGATGACTAGTCGCCGCAAAACGACGTAATCCAGCACCTAGACGCTCACGAATGTTGTCTCGACCTTGCGTGACAGCACCCATTCCTGGACCGTAATCAACGGTGCAATCTTCAGTAAAGCATTCAGCAACCGCCGCTGCGTTCACTAAATCAACATTGCGACAATAGGCATAGATGACATCAACGATCGCTTGCCGTTCAACAAGTTGTTGTATCGGGTCAAGCGACATGTGTCAGTGAATGAACAAAGATGCGATCAGCGCGACAAAATGGTGACGCCCGAAATACCGGGAGCGCCGTACACATGTGTGTACGCGACCTTGGGATCATTGGGCACCTGACGGGCACCAGCTTGACCACGAAGCTGCAGAACATTTTCGTAGACCTGACGCAAACCAGATGCACCAATCGGTTCACCGTTTGCCAAGCAACCACCGTCGGTATTCACCGGGAACTTGCCACCGATCTCAGTTTCACCAGCCTGAATCATGAACTCTTGCTCTCCGTGTTCGCAGAATCCGTTTTCGGCCATATGCATCACTTCGGCACCAGCTTCGGTGTCTTGCAACTGAGCAATGTCGATGTCTTCTGGTCCGATGCCAGCCATTTCGAATGCGGCCTTTGATGAGTCAACGGTCGGTCCAGCGTTGTGCTCGAGAGCAATGGACGGTGCCAACACTTCAAAACTTCCGAAGCGACGGCTCCGCACAACGGCAGCGTCGAGGAAAATCGGCTTGTCGGTGTACAAGTGGGCCTTATCGGCACGAGCCAAGATCAGTGCCACGCCACCTTCGCCGGGCGAACAGAACATGTATTGGGTCAATGGGTATGACAGCATCAGCGAATCAAGTGCTTCTTGTTCAGAGATGGGCTTACGACGCCAGGCCATGGGGTTCATCGAGCCATTACGGAATGCTTTTTCGGAAACCTTGCCCAAGGTGCTGTGCGAGATGCCGTACTCGTGCATGTAACGGTTGATCTTCATACCAAAGAACTGCGTGGTGAGCGCCAAACCAGATGCGCCATACCAGTTGCCCAGACCCGCACCGCGAGTGTCAACACGGAAGGCTCCACGCTCATGCTTGTCGAAGCCGATCGCGATACCAAGATCAAAAACACCTGAACGAATGGTGTTGTAAGCCGAGAACAAAGCCGAGCCACCCGTCGCACAACCATTGGCGACGTTGATGAACTGCAGACCAGTCAAACCAAGTTGCGACACCATGGTGTCAGCAGCCCCAGCCGCGGCCGATCCACCAAAAGCGAATTGGACATCTTCCCACTTCACTCCGGCGTCAGCACATGCTCGACGAACGGCGATGACGCCTTGTTCCATACCCGTCACGCCTTCGGTGCGACCGAATTCGTGCATTCCAATTCCGACGATGGCGACTTCAGTACTCATTGTTTTCTCCCTGGCTCAGTATCCGATAAAACTTTTCACGCCACCGGCGCGAATGCGAATGTGACAACTTCATTTCCGGAGGCATCAGTCGATAGCGGAACGATGACCATTTCCATTTCCATACCAATCTTTAGCTTCTCAGGATCGGCCTCGGTCAAACGAGCTTCGACTTTGATCTGACCTGGCAATTCGACATAGCCGACACCAAAGGCCTTGAAGGTCTTTGGATCGACATCGCCCGCATATGGGGGTGCTTTGGGCGGAAAACCTTGAACAGTCCAGGTCCACAAAGTGCCGCGACGACCGAGAAGAACTTGCTCAGTCTTGTCACCTGTGCACTTCGGACAACCTGATTGCACGGGAAACATGTGGTTTCCGCAAGCGACACAACGACTACCAATGAGTTGAGGTGCTTCTGAGGGCCATGTGAAGACACCTTCAGTTACCGGAACTTGAACCATGATTTCCCCTTTAGCAACAAACAAGCGACCACTTCCGTGACGTGATGAAATCTTAGTTCTGACCGCCGTGAGAAAACTTACCCGACGATTAATTATCTCGCGAGGCACTACCCTAAATCACTATGACGACTCCTGAGCAGGTCTTTGGCCCACTGTCCCCCGTCGAAGCCTTGACGGCAATTGCGACGATTCACCAGTGCCTGATTGACTACTGCCACGGCATTGATCGATGTGATGCCGAATTGGTGGCTTCGGTGTACCACCCTGATGCCACGGACGACCACGGAAGTTTTGTCGGTCTGGGTACCGAGTTCGCTATTCACGCCACCAAGAAGCTCCGCAAGTACGCCATCGCAACGACTCACTTTTGTGGATCCCCAAGTATCCGCTTTGAGTCACCGACAGTTGCCCATGTCGAAACTCAAGTGTTGGCGTGGCACCGCGTCGCCGACTCTTCTCAAGGCAGAGAATTTCTCGAAGAATTTTGTGGGCGATACTTTGACCGCTTTGAATGTCGTGATGGCGATTGGCGGATTGCCCACCGTGCGCTAACTCACGACTGGGACCATAAGGAATTTGTGGATGCGGCTTTCACACCAGGACGCTTCACTCCATCGCCACGACAATGATTTGAGCATTTAACTGCACTGTTAAACCATTGATTCAATAGGGAGTAATCATGACATCACTACCGACAACAACCGCTGCAGTCACTGCCGAGTGGCTCACCAGTGCTTTGCGATCAGGCGGAACAATCAACGACGCAACATCTGTCGCCACAGTTGAGGCTCAGAACATGGGTGCCGGCATCGGTTTCATGGGCGAAGTTGGTCGACTAGTTGTCACGTATACCGGTGGACCCGGGCCTCGTGACGTCATCTGCAAAATCCCCACTCAAGACCCCATGATTCGCGGGATGCTCGGACCCGCTCGAGTCTTTGAACGTGAGGCCCGCTTTTATTCTGAAGTCGCTCCGCAGTTAAGCGTTGTACCGCAGGCGTATGCAGTCATGGCCGAATACGAAACCGATGACTATGTGTTGCTGATGCAAGATTTGGGACATTTGCGTGAAGGCGATCAGTCGGTTGGTGTCAATGCCAAGGACGCAATGAACGCGTTGAAGACTGTTGCTCGATTGCACGCCGAGTTTTGGGAATCGCCACGACTTAACTCATACGAGTGGGTGCCGGCAATCAATAGCGAAGGAATGAAGATTGGTGCCGGAATCTACGACCAGTCGCTTCCCGGCTTTTTACAAGTATTCGCTCATGCCATTGATGAAGACATGGTTCCGTTGATGGAAAAGTTCGGTGGCAATGTTCATCAACTACTTGATCGCTTTGCCGCAATGCCGAACACGATTGTGCACTTCGACTATCGCCTCGACAACTTGTTCTTCGGCGAGAGCGACGATGTGTGGGTCATCGACTTCCAAACCAGTAGCCGTGGCGGCGGCGCTTACGACGTCGGTTATTTCATGAGCCAAAGCGTGCCGATTGACGTGCGTCGCGAACATGAAGCAGCGTTGCTCAAGGGTTACCACGATGAACTCATCGCCAATGGCGTGACTGGTTATGCATTTGACCAATTCATGGAGGACTACCGAGTTGGCGTTCTGTATGGCTGGATTATTCCGGTGTACGCCGTCGGAACTCTTGACTCATCAAGTGAACGCGCCATGGCGTTGTGGACCGAAGTGATTCAGCGGGCACAAGCAGCAATGCGTGATCATCACGTTGCTGACTTGATGAATTAATCACCAAGCCAGCAACAAGTATTTACGCCTCTGGCATCGGATAATGGATGCCTGGGATTCCCGCTGCCAAAGCTTCGTACCACTCGGGACGAGGCTGAATACCGGGGTAACCCTTGCCGACGCGAGGGGCAGAGTCCTTATTCCACTCATGGTGAATTGGCGGAATCTGGTAGGTGCCGTTCGAAGCGTTAGTGCCACCGTCAACCAAGAGGTCGTGGCCGGTGATGTAGCTCGCGGCGTCTGACGCCAAGAACATCACGGGTCCGACGATTTCTTCAAGCTCACCAACGCGACGCATCGGTGTACGGCTGGCAATCCACTTGTCCATTCCTAACATTTCAAGTGCTGGGCGAACCATTTCAGTAATGATGAAGCCAGGCGACACCGAGTTCACGCGAACTCCGCGGTCGGCCCACTCACAACCGAGCTGCAAGGTCAAGTTGCGCAATGCGCCCTTGGCTGCGGTGTAAGCAATGATGTTGGCTTCGTTTGCTCCACTACCCATGATCGAACAGATATTGACAATGTTGCCGCTTTGGCGCTCGAGCATGTGCCGACCAACTTCGCGCATGTACATGAACGCTCCATTGAGGTCAACTGAAATAATCCAATTCCACGTCGCCATGTCAAAGTTCTCGGGTGAAACTCCGCGCATATCGCCAACACCCGCATTGTTGATGAGCGAATCAATCTTGCCGTGCTCTTTGATTGCTGTTTCGACAACTCGAACGACGTCGGCTTCAACAGATACATCGCCGGTGACGACAGTGACCTTCGAACCCAACTTGCGGCAACGCTCGGCGACAACTTCCAGCATTTCTGTGCTGCGAGCCGTCAACACAAGATCGGCGCCTTCTTTGGCGAATCCTTCGGCGAATCCTTCGCCAAGACCGTATGAAGCTCCGGTGATGAGAACCGTCTTACCAGTGAACTGACCCATGAGTTTTCCCCTAACTTCAAGAATATTTGAAGATTGATTTTATGAAAATTGATTGTAGATACTTTTGCAAAACTTGAGCGTAGCCGAACTATTCGCCGAGGCTGGTGGTTGGCAGATCCATGTGGGTAATACCAGGCAGCATCTTCTCTAAGTCACCGACAAAGTTGGCGGCATTCATCTCGGCCAATGTTCGACGACTGCCCAACAGGCGCAACGTATCAAAAGCTGATGCAGTCAAAGTGAGTGCTGGTTCGCCTTCACCGACATTGTGCTCAACACCGTCGATGATGGCCCGAAACGCCGGAAGTGATTTGGAAGCCAAATCGACCTTCACCAATTTCAATCCGAGCACAGCAGAGATCTTGACGCCCTCCGATTCGCGATCTCCTGGCTTTTTGACGGCGGCTCGCAAATCATGCTCATGAACGACGGTGTCGTATGTAAGCGTCCATAACCGCTTGGGCAAGTTGTCAATGGCTGCTTCAAACGTTGGACCAACTTCATTCCATTCATCAACAACGCTTGCCAACGAACGACCTTTGCGAGAAGTCACCAATTCGTCAACCCACGCTTGAGTATCCCCTGTTGGCCCTCTACCTGAACCAAGGTCGGCTGCGATTCCGGTGACGTGAGAGAAAAGATCCCTTACATTCCATTCTGGACATGCCGCGACAATTGAATTGGCTTCGTCATCACTCAGCGATGCAGCAATCTCTTGCATCCGCAAACGACTGTTCCGATATTCAAGGCCCATTAGTTCATACATAAATTCTCTCCTTATAAAAACTTTCGCATACCAGTCGCTAGCGCAGCGATATGGGGCGCCAGATTTTGTCTGCCAGCCGGATTTGCCCGGTGTATCGCGATCAACTCTTCAGCACCTAGGGTCTGCGGATTAGGTTGGGACATGCGATCAACGTCGCACACAGAAATCTGCACAAAACACCTCACGAACATACGGAGTCATCATGGGAACTCAAGGTCGCTTACAAGACAAAGTTGCAGTTATCACCGGAGCCGCTAGCGGCATTGGTGCTGGCGCAGTTCGTCGTTTCATTGAAGAAGGCGCCAAAGTCATCATCGCCGACATTCAAGATGAGCCAGGTCTAGCCCTGGCTAAAGAACTTGGTGCCAACACCAGATTTATCCACACTGATGTCACCGCCGAAGAGCAGGTGGCAGCTGCTGTCGATTTCGCGGTCCAAGAATTTGGACGTATTGACATCATGTTCAACAATGCAGGAGTCGTCGGTGCGGTTGGACGCATCGCTGATACCAACACCGATCAGTGGAACCGCACCGTGGCAATTCTTTTGAACAGCGTGTATTTCGGCATGAAGCATGCATCGCGCCACATGGTGCCCCAAGGAAGTGGTGTCATTATTTCAACATCGAGTACCGCCGGCATTCTCGGTGGCCTCGGACCGCATTGTTACACCGCGTGCAAACATGCCGTCATCGGGATCACCAAGTCGGTTGCCTCTGAACTAGCCGGTAATGGAATTCGCGTGAACGCGATCTCCCCAGGCAATACCGCCACTGCAATGACGTCGGCTGTGATGACTGGTGAAGCCGATCAACTGGACGCGACCGCTGAACATATTGCCAAGGGTTCACTGCTTGGTATTGCTGGGTTGCCCGAAGATATTGCTAACGCTGCGGTTTATCTCGCAAGCGACGAAGCCCGGTACATCACTGGTCACACTTTGGTCGTCGATGCCGGCGCTACCACGCTTGGAGGCAACGGCCGATTCCACCGTCAGCCCACTGCGATGATGCGCGAAGCCGGTGTTCGCGAAAACGGCTGATACAGCAGTCGCGACAACCGTGAGTTCACACTCGCGGATCAACCAAGATTTTTGTATGCACTGATGTTCCACTCGCCAAATCGGCAAGTGCACCATCAAGACCATCAAGACCGACTGTCAAAGAATGCAGTGGCTCGGTGCGAAAACGCCCATCAGCGATCATTCCCATACACATCTCAAACTCTTCGTGGTTATACGCCAACGCCGACGAGACCGAGATCTCTTTCATTAGCCACGTCACTGGTGTAATGGGGGCGTCTTGATCGGCAAGACCAATCAGACACATTGATCCACCACGGCGCGCCAAATCAACTGCCGACTGAACGGCGAATGAGCGACCAACACATTCGTACACAATGTCGGCTCCCAAACCATGTGATAGTTCTTTGACAAGTCGATCAGCATCGGCGCCTGGAACGACAACGTGATGAGCCCCAAGTTCAGTTGCCAACGCCCGTCGTTGTTCGTTTGGCTCAACAACAATCACGACACCTGCGCCAGCAGCCTTAACCCACTGCATCGCACCAAGGCCAATAGGACCAGCGCCTTGAATCACTGCAATGTCGCCTAAACGAATTCCGCTACGGCGAACCGCGTGAAAAGCAACCGTTGTTGGTTCAACTTGAGCAGCTTGCGCGTCATTCAATAATGGGTTGGTCTTCACAACTCGCATTGCATCCACGGCGATACGCGGAGCGAAACCACCGTGCTTGGGAGCCATCGCATCACGACCGAGAGCCGACAGCAGCGACACCATGCAGCGATCCGCCTGACCAGCTCGACACGGTGCGCATTGACCACAAGCCGGAGCGACAGCGACGACGACACGGTCACCTTCGCTCAAGGATTTCACGTCCGAGCCAACAGCACTCAGAGTGCCGGACCATTCATGGCCACAAATTGCCGGGTTATAAGGACTCCCCGATTGGTACGCGTGAATATCTGTACCGCAAATACCGCAGAACGCAATGTCTACGACAACACCTTTGGCTGCGGGAGTCGGATCTGGAAACTCAACCATCTCGACTTTGTTCAACCCAGTAATCAATGCAGCAAACATGACGGCCCCTCTCGCTCACCTCAACTGGTGAGCCTTGTGAAGATTATGCCAACTCACATCTTGGAACACGCACCTCGACTCATGACTTAACCCGACCGCCGAATAAGGTTGCACCATGAGCCTTATTGCCATCGAAGCATCCATCCGCCTCAACGATCCCGCGGTACGCGATGCCGCAGTTGCCGATTCAGTCAAATATCAACAGGCCACGCGCGACGAAGAGCCTGGTTGCATCGTTTATTGCTTTGCCGCCGACCCGTGCGAACCCGATCACATCCAGGTGTACGAACTGTGGGCCGACGAAGAGACCCTTGCCGCCCATTTTGATCACCCGAACTATCACAACATGCGTGAATTGCTCGGCAAATATGGACTGAAGTCAGCAGTGAGTCGCAAGCACCGCATCGACGCCACTGCTCCCGTTTACGGCCCTGACTTTAAGGCCAGCGCCAAATTCAGCTGAATCAGTCCATCTGACGGGCCCGTCAGCAAAACGGGTTACTGCTGGGCGATTTCTTTAGCCCAGCGATAATCAGCCTTGCCTGAGGGACTGCGATACACAGCGTCAACAAAAACAATGCGGCGTGGGGCTTTGTACGTCGCTATCTGATTCTTCACATACTCAATGAGGTCAGTTTCTGAAATATCTGACTTGCGTGAAGCAACCAAAGTCACGATTTCTCCGAAGCGCGTATCAGGCATTCCGACCGCAACACAGTCTTCAATACTTGGATGAGCGCGAGCCGCAACTTCGACTTCTTCGGGATACACCTTTTCTCCACCAGTGTTGATGCATACTGATCCACGGCCACGTAGATGCACCGTGCCGTCTGCTTCGATTTCGGCGAAGTCACCCGGAATGGTGTAACGCACTCCATCAATCACGCGGAATGTCTTGGCCGTTTTCTCTGGATCACCGAAATAACCGTCCGGCATAGAACCCGAGGCCGCGAGTACACCCGAACGGCCGCTTCCGAACTCAATCTTTTCCCATGTCTGATCATCGAACAAAGCCGTATTAGGTGTGGCCATAAATGCGGCGGTGGCAACGGGGTTTTGACCAGGCATCGTCATCGCTACCGCAAATGGGCCACCTTCTGAAGCGCCAACCATATCGAGGATTGCCGCATTAGTCGCTCGCTTCATGAGCGCACGTTTCATTTCAGCCGACAAAGTCGCGCCAGTGGAGACAATTCGCCCGAGCGATGTCAGATCGTACGCACGACCTTCTGTTTCGGCACGTTCCAGTTCTTCAACAATGGGTCGCGCAAATGCGTCGCCGACGATTGATAACTGGGTCACGCGTTCACGCTGTACCAGTCGCAATAATTCAGCAGCGTCAAATTTGCGGCCACCCAACAGAACTACGGTTCCGCCGAGAACAAAAGTTGAGAATGCTAAAAACATCGCGGTGCCGTGCATCAGTGGCGGCGCCGTCATGTTGACCGGACTTGTACCAGCAGCATTCAATTCACTGGCAACTCGCGCCACTTCGTCGATTGTTTCAGGAAGTGGCAAACCAAGCGATGCATAGCCGGTGAACGCAAGTGCCCCAAACAATCCAGAGTGACTCCATACGACTCCCTTAGGAAGCCCTGTAGTTCCACCGGTGTATAGCAACAACGAATCGTTACCCGAACGAACGATTGGTGCCATTGGTTGCTCTTGGGCCATCGCTGCGTCATAGTCAACCGCACCAGGCAACAACGGAAGATTGTCGCCACCATTTACTTGTAGGAACAACTTGATGTTGGGCAGCGACGCACGAGCCTGTTCGACAACATCGCTGAATGCACCGTGATAAACCAACGCCGTTGCACCAGAATCAGACAAGACATGTACAATCTCTGGCGCCTTGTAGCGATAGTTCACATTGACGGTGCTGGCGCGAACCTTGAACGACGCAAACGCAGTTTCGAGATATTCAGGACAGTTGTATAACAACTGCCCCACTTTGGCATCATGACCAACACCAAACTCTGTCAATAGCGAAGCAATACGTGATGCTCGATCATCAAGATCGCGCCAGCGAATACGCGTATCACCAATCACTACGGCAACATGATCAGGTTGTTTGGCGGCAAGGCCTTCCCACAGCGTGGCCCAACTCTCGTTCAACATATGTCACTCAACTGTCTCTCAATTTTTAGCGATCAGCCTTGCGGCATGATGAATGGAGTCAATTCGTCGGCACTACGACCATCAGTCGCCAGTCCCTCAAGAATGCAATTGTCAATATGACGATGAATCAAACGCATACGGGCTTCTTGATACACACCAAACGAGACGCCCTTCTTGGCGCGCTTGGCCGTCATCTTGAGACCAAGTTGAACCTTGGGCAAGTTGGCCATGTCTTGTTCGAACACATCGGCAAGTCCAGACATGCCGACTGCTTCGGTCCATCTCTGTTCCAAGGTCAATCGTTGAATCGGAGCAACTTCAGGACGCTCTTTTCCTTCTGGAACGGGCATCATGCGAATCACGTCCATGAAACATGTATCAGGGGTCGGACCTGGACGCCAGCGGTAGACCAACGATTGACCAGTACCAGCCCACGGAGCGAACGCTGGGAACAAGTGATACAGATGTGCATCAA
>Ga0315909_10004473_pt1 | contig 16495 bp, 27 predicted proteins | sample LakEriMetagenome_11_FD_203527 | JGI IMG/M metagenome (GOLD analysis project Ga0315909, IMG submission 203527) | Freshwater fungal communities from buoy surface, Lake Erie, Ohio, United States - Buoy 2 MA125 | ecosystem: Environmental > Aquatic > Freshwater > Lake | place: USA: Lake Erie, Ohio...
AACCATCAGTAGTTAAGCCAACACCGTTAGTTGAAGCAGTAAAAATTTTACCTGCGGCTGCATCTGGACCTGCGCCCAATGCTTCCCAATCTGTAGTACCTACATCCCTAATCATATAACTGCCGCCTGCACAAATAAATTCATCTTGCACTGAATTTTTTTCTACAACTAAGAATTTTCTTTTACCTTTTTGACGAATAACATACCCGTCATTACTTGCCGGAGTAGAGTTAGTAAATGCGCTATTAGATACTGTAACTGTTGCGGCTGCATCCAATGTGATTGTTGGATATTGTTGTGCTGTAATATTAACAGTCTCAACAGTCAAATCAAGTTTTGCACCACCTGGAGTAGCACTAACTGTGAAATTTGTACTATCAATAACTGTTTTTACATAGTAAACTACACCACCAGTTAAACCTGCGTAATTTGTAGATAACACAACTGGTCCATTAGCAACTAAATTTGTAGTGTCTACTGCGCCTGTAGTTGTGAAAGCATCAGTGGTTCCTGCTGTTGCCGCATCAATAGTGATGGTTGGTATTGGTGTGTTAATTGCATTAACTGTACCTACCGCCGCGACAGTAGGATCTGTCAATGCATCACCTACATAAATAGAATCTCCAACATTAACTGTATTTGCATAATCTGTAATACCATCACCCCAGATTACAGTAATACCTGCTGTACTGTTAACTACACCATATTGTTTTTTCTCAATAGCAACTGAACATTGAATTTGGTCACTGTTATTGAAAGCAGGAATTTCTCCACCTAGAATACCAGGATAGCTTCTGCTAAATCCATTGTCTGTTGTGCCATCGTTTGGATAACCGTTATCTACTTCACCATCTGGATCGGCTGCTGATTGGCTTTTAATTATTTTTAAAGGGCGTCCCATTTGTTTTTCTCCTTGTGTTAGTTGTGGGTTCTAGCCACTACGCGGCGGGGACCGCATAAATTCTCAGAATGAGAATGTATTAAGTATTTATCACACAGGAGTAATATCGATGGAGTACGTGTTACTACCATCAGTAGCAAATAATCCATCTATGTTTGCAAACATAGACCATGTACTCAAATTAATATTACTCGCAGTAACATTACCATTTGCTTCAAAATCACCATCATATGTTAATGGGCCGGTGCCACTACGTCCTAATGTACTAGTATCGCTATCACCAAATATAATATATGCATTTGCAGAGTTTGTTACACCTTTAAGTTGCATAGTATTTACAATGTCAACATCGCCTATCCAGATATCATTGCCAACTTTGTAATTTTCTCCTGCACCATTGCTATTTGCAGAGACATATGTTGTAGTTATATATCCACCAACATCTAAATTATTATTGATAGTAACACTAGTAAATGTAGCAATGTTAGCTGTACCTGAACCCACTTCACCATCAAAGTAACCTACTACTGCACCGTTAACATAACCAGTAACATCAAAGTTACCTGTTAACGCTAGTATACCAGTTGACTTATCATACGTTAAATTACTGTCTCCACCAAATGCACCGCCTGTATCATTGAATTGTAGTTGTGTATTTGCACCACCAGGCACTGCATTACCTGAAGGAGTGATTTGACCTACAATAGTTCCACTGTTTGCAGTATATCCACTCCACAATGCGTTATATGCTATCTTACTTCCGGCGTCTGCTACGTTTGACCCGTCATGTATAGTAAACGTAGTGTTTGATACTCTAGCAGTCCAAAATTGATTAGTTCCTGAAAAACCTGCAGTTTGTATTGAGTTTGCTATTGTACCTGAGGGTAGACTCCCACTAATTGTTACACTTGTTCCTGTGCCAAAATAATGCTCAGAATTTGTGGTAATCAATGTATTACCTGAACCTGCATCCGTTAAACTTAAAATTTTATAAGACAGTGTACCATTAGTAGTCCATGATAAATTACCTGTACCATCTGTTTGTAATACAAAGCCATTTACACCGCCGTCCAATTTTACATCAGATACAGCTCCTAATGTAATTTCTCCTCCTGCATTTCCGCCTACGTTAACGACAGTAGCTATGTTTGATGTTACACTAACACCTAATAGTTGTCCAGCTTCAGGGGAAGTTAATTCTAAGTATGAATTGCTAGACCCTGTTAAACGTGAAAAGTCTAGTGGACTAGCGGTAGTTAGAATCTCGGTCTGAGTAGTCGCTCCCAAACCAACTGGTGGCACTATAGTAGGATCATTACCTATATAGACACGTTGTTCGTCAGTAGCAAAACCTATTTCCCCAATATCTAATTGTGGTAGGTCTACATTCGCACCTGTTCTATGTTGAATTTTTGAAATTTGTACAATAGCCATAAGTATAATCTTTGTTTGATTATACTATTTATCAACTATTATAGGAACTTTGAATAGTAATCTTCGCAACGCTTGAACCAGAGGTCTGAATACTTGTCAAATTCAGTACCCTCAATGATGAATTCCTGATATTCATTTGCGGCTGAACACATAAAAATCACCCCTTTACGAATCTTAGTACCATGTATTTCATTGTGTGCATTAGCATATGCAGTTAATTGCACAAAATAATCGTCAATCCACTCACGCTTCTTGGGTTTATTTGTCTGCTTATGATCCATGATTGCTTCACTCCCATCATGTACTCCACATAAGTCAGTTGTCCCTGCATATATCTTAGGATAATATAATGGGACTTCTGTACCCCAGTATTCAGTACATTTGTGCATACCTTTTTGAATGATAGATTGTGCCATTTGATGGCTTTGTATGCTATAAGGATTACTACCGGGCTCACCCGTCTCGCCGGTCTTTATATAGTTCTCAAGCCACTTGTGCATACGTGTACCACGACCTGCGGCTTCTGTAGTGATTGCTTGTGCTTGAACAGCACCAACTCGTTTACGCCAGTTTTGCAGTGCTTGTTTACTTTCTTCTGACTTGGTAGCGTCTAAGATTGTTGTAACGCTGGGAAGTTTCTCACCATCGGGTGTTGCATATCTACGACCTTCTGGAGTATCAATACGTTTTATTGCTTCATATTTAAATTTAGTGGGATTATACATATGGCAATTGTACTATAAATTTCTCCATAGTACAATCTATTTGGTTACTTTAAGGCTTTACTAGCCATTTGTTGACGAGTTTTTTCATGCTCACCTACTTTTGGCTCACCACCTAATTGCTTAGTATCTTCTTGCCCTTTGAAGATTACTTCTTCTTTGTTTATGTTATGTATAATATTTTTTAAAGGATCTTTTTTAACAATATCAAATAAATCTGACATGTCAAGTACTATATCATTTCCTTTTAAAAAATTTAACAACTCATCAGTTGTCATTGTTTGTCCACTCTGAACGATACGGTCTTTTAATTGGTTAGTAACTGCTACCAATTTTACACGTAACGGATCATCGTCGGCAAATTCAAAAAGTTTCATATTAACGTGCGGATCTACCTACGCCAGCGACTGGTTCTTCTTCTTCTGGTTCAGTTGGTAGTTCAGGTAGTTCACCGTCGGGTTGTTCTCCACCTAATTCTTCTCCTGCACCCATATCATCCATGCCAGACATATCATCGCCACCCATAGACATTTCATCACCACCCATGCCCATATCATCGCCCATTCCACCACCTTGACCAGTGATAGAACCTAGAGCAGATTGTAATGAACCTTTGCTTTGTGTTAATGCAGATTGTAATGAAGTTAGTGCTTCGCTAACGGTTTGATTGAAACTCTCACCCTCGTTTGTACCTACTTCACTATTAACACCATCTACAACAGCTGGTAATTCTTTAACAAGCATGTCAGATACTTGTTCTACCATCTTTTGCAATGCATCAACCATTTCTTGTGCGGCTAGAATGACTTGTGATTTCTCAACTTCCTCATTCTCAAACACCATACGTGTGTTGTACATTGGTAGTGCTTTTAATTCACCATAATGATGTGTCAATGCTTGTTCCATGAATACTAGTTTCAAGTATGCAGGATTCTTCTCTGTATGAAGACCATTGCTTGTTTGGCGCATTTCGTTCATCAATCCATTGACTTTTCTCATCATACGTTGTGTATCGTATAGACTTAAGCTATCTAAATTGATAGATGTGTTGAAATGTTCTTTCAGTGCCTTTTTAGCGACTGTAGTTTGTTTTGCGTTAAATTCTGTTAGTTTCATAGTATTTCCCAGAGTTACTGATTATGTATTTATCATTTGACAAATTATTTTGTCACCTGTTTGTATCTTTTATACTGCCATGCTTTTACAGTCTCAGCGTATTGGTCCAGTTTAGCCAATAGATATCGTTTCTTGACCCTATCTTCCTGCAATTTAGCATAATATAAAGATTTGTTTTCTAAGTTCTTGGTTTTCATAGACAATTTCTTATGTAAATCAGCACTAGCTAAAGTACCTTCAAGCATCTTGTCTAAGTTAGACACATCCTTAGCCTCAAGGATTTTATTGCATTTGTCCAGACTAGTCCAAATTACAGCGTTCCTGAGTGTATAGAAAGTTTCTTCTAAATGAGTGTTAAATTTTGTCACTTTAAAACCTATGTCATGTTTGACTATAGCGTACTCCCCGTATAGAACATACCCATTTTCATCTTCTATTATTAGAGTTTCTTCAAGTTTGTTTATCTCGTCTTTACTCAATAATTTTTTAAGTATAGAAAACATATTAGATTCATTCATTACCATAACTTATCACCTCAAAATATATATTCATTAGTTCGGGAGTAGTATCTAAAAAATTAGGTAGTTTGTTCCATTCTGTGCCTATCTTAAGCATAGGGACACCTTCACAGTCTTGATATAATGCACCCAAATTGTTTATTCCATCATCAAATACATTCTTGTGATGTATACTGAATGTGAAAGAATACATGTCTTGAACCTCTTCATCTTCAAACAAGAATCCAAATTTACCAAACTCTTTAAAGTTAACTCTTTCTTTAATTACATCCGATGTATTCTCAGGTTGACTGCGTAAGTTAATAACTTGCAACAATGTATCAAAGTTAACTTGGCGGTTTCTATTCATTTGCCATTTGTTTACTTGTTCTTCGCTAACGTTTACGGGAGGTTTTCTATGCAATACACCTGTATTTGTAACATCAAATAATGTATGGCATTTAATTATATAGGACATACACTATTTATAGTGGTAAAAAAGCCCAAGAAATTCTTGGGCTCTTATTAAGCTAAGTTTGAATTAGCTAGTGAATGCCGCACCAACTGTAGTTGTACCGCCAGTAGCTGTATCTAGTGTGCCTGTTGTCCATGCACCTGTTGGGTAGATTGCAACTGCGATTGTATCTGTAGTAGTGTTAGTTACTTCGTAGATATAGATAGTAGCTAATTGTTGGATTGCGTTGATGCAATTCAATAATACTGTACCGTCTGTAGCCAAATCAGCTAAAGCGATTGTGAAGAAGTCTAACTTTGGACCTTGTGGTTGAACTGGAGCCGCTGATGTAACTGCGTTAACTGCACCAACTGTATAGCTGGCTGCGTCATAGTTCATTACTGGTTGAAAGTCACCGTGAGTACGTGTTGTAAATGCCATGATATTATTCCTTTAAATGTTTTGAATCATATAGATTCATACATTTATTTATGCCTGGAACAAAAAAATGTTGGTTTTGGTTAGCCTCTAGAGGCTAAATTTTGACGGCTAAAGCCCATTCTGTTGATAAGTTTGATTCCGTGACTGACAAAACCCTCTTGAGTTTGTGTTCCGTCTGCTAGATAACCCTTGACTGGGCTAGCTTCTGCGGCAGCGTCCAATTGCGGAACAACTTGCATTTTAAGATTATACAATGCAATCCATATAGCAAAAGCCGCGGTAATACCAGCAGAGTTAGTATCAAAGTGACCCGGTACATGCTCTATGTTTCCTTCTGGATCTTGAATATCATACCCAAATAATTTCTTATAGACTGGTTCTGTCATTTTTCTAGCTTTAGCAAATTCAACAAATTCTTCTACTAGATTGTCTAGATTACCGGCTACGATTTTCTTGTTGATGAATACTGTACACATTAACGGAAATACAGTTTTAACCCCAGGTGGCACACGCAAAATGAATGCGTCTGCGGCAGCTTTATTCTTGTCTATTTCTCGTTGAGTTTTAGCAATCATAGTTTTGTTTATTTTTAGTTTAGGAACCATTGGCATCTTAGCAGGAATGATAGCAACATTGCTATTGTTCTTCAATTGCCCTATACTTCCATTTAACAACTGTGCATACTGCACATTGTCTGCCTCAGGTGGAATATATTGATGTACTGCTATTCCGCCTACTTTGCCCCCTATCAACTGTCCTATTTCATTGCCTTCGGCTTCTACTGTATATTTTATACCATTTGGATTTGCTTTAAAAGTATATAATCCATTTTCTTCTTGCAATGGTTGACTAAACAATAAGTCGCCCCAATAGAATCCTTTACCTGAATAAGATTTTTTTAATCCGGGCCATATTCTAGCAATGATGTTAACTAAATCACCACGTTCAATACCCCTGGCTCTGTCGTATGCGGCAAATGCTTCTGGACTAGTTACATGACCTGAACCATCTTTTTTATTAAACATGTGTTTGTCACATACAATGAATCTGCCGTCTATACCAGTACCAAATATCAATGCAGGATATCCGTCCCATTTGATAGTGATTGCACCCGGGTTCTTTACAGTGTCAACTATTGCTTGTAAACCTTGTTGTGCTCCTTGTCCGCCTGACTGAAATACTAAATCCTCAGGATGTTCAACGTGAGCCTTTGTTAATTCTTGCTCCTCGTTTAATGATTCAAGTCTAGTTACTAGACCTCTAATAGATTCGGTACTCATTATCTTCTATAAAATCTACGTGATTCGTTTGCTCCGCGAACTATGTTTGGATTGTCATCAGGATCAAATTTTGGCTTCATACTTGCTTGTGCATTTTTAGCTGCCAAAGCACGTTTAGCATCATAATCAGTTGGTGCGGGAACATCTGTCATTCCAGCACGTGCATTCATCGCAGCCTTGTCAAATTTTTGCGAACGTGTATCTCCCGGTGTTACTTCTGGTGGTATAGTTTCTGGACCACCTAATGATTTGTTCATTGAAGAAAATGCTCCTGCGCCTGGACTAGTATCAGCTGGTGCACCTAATTTACCTGCCATATTAGTCATAGCACCTGAATCAGTAGGCGTAGTCATTTCTTTACCGCGCTCATTTTGTTCCCAGTCTTGCTGTGACAAGTTCTTTAATTTTTCTTGTCTTATTTGGTCTGGGGTTTTTTGCGTCTTGCCTGTCAACACTTCTTGGTATAACTCTTTGTACTTCTGTGGATTTAATTTATACAATTTACCCATTGCAGTTTTAGTAACTTGTGCTAAATCATCAACATAATCAGCCGATGACATTTTGTTAATTAAGTTTATTGCTTGAACTGAGTTAGGTTCTAATCTTACATCAGGTGTAGTTTGACCACCAGCACCACCAGCACCACCGGCGCCACCTCTTCCTCCGCTACCACCGGCGCCACCTCTTCCTCCAGCAGACGGATCGCCCATGGCTACTCCGGTACGTGGATTGATAAATTGCTGACTCCCCACACTATACATATAGTTGGCTAATTTTACAGCACCTGAATTACTTTTTAGTGCTTCGTCACTAAGTTTTTTGATTATAGCTTGTTGTTCTGGATCTGCATGCCAGTTATATTTTGTCAAATATGTTTGAGCCATTCTTTCAATGTCTGGTGCGCCCATACCAGCCGCTTTAATTGAAGCCTTATTTTGCTTGATATATTCTAAAAATCTGTTGATGAATGTTTTTTTAGCCTCTGCGGCATTACGTGCCGGAGTATCAATTCCTATTCTTCTATATAAGGGAATGTTTGACTCATCATATTCTACTATAACTTCTTTAAGTTTCATTATTTTTCCTCAGACTTTTACTAAATCTACCTTGGTCTCTGGATTTTATAGCACTTAACAGTTTTCTCTCTAGGATTTGAGCCTTTTCGCTATCATAGTGTTTATTAATCATTTCTAATAGATTAATAGCACTTGTGATAATGTTGTGGGCACGGCTTTCAATGATATGTTTTGTATCACGGTTTTGACCGACTGCTTCCAATTCTTCCAATAGGCTACGTGTTTTTCTTTGCATGATATAATTATCCTACTAGTATTTATCTGATTTTAGTTTTGTTTAGTCAAAGTGTTTAATAGCTTTTTAAGTGCTGTTCCCTGAGGATTAGCTGAAATTAGCTTATTTTCCGATTCCACTTCTTTATTAACAGCGTCCATCGTAGAACTTACAGATGACTGAGGTTTTAGTCTATTCATTATATCGTTGGGACTTGGGGCTGGCCTGTATTTAGCTTGCTGATCCGCATATCCATCCGGATCTTCATCTGTGATACGCATAGTCTCAATATTGTATTCCAAGTCAATCTTTTGTCCTACCCCAGTAGAACTACGACTTTTCATACATTGAATCTGATACTTACCACGTTCACGCATACTACGACTTGTAAAGATACCAAACACGTTATCTGCTGTGTTAATCTTACTAATACCACCTGCAATATGACTATGGTCAAACTCAATTTCTTCCACTGCACTACGATTCAACTGACTTGCAGTTACCATGAGAATTCCTAGTTCTTTTGACAGATTACGCAATTCTTCACTTACATACTTGTCTTTGATAAACTGGTCGTTTGGATTGACTTTAACACTCACTGGCATAACCAAGTCTAAGTAATCAATCATAACAAAGTCAACTTTAATACCGGTCTGAATTTGCACTTCTTTTAAGTATGAACGAATATCGTTTACGTTGCTTTGTGCGGGTAAGCCCTTAACACGATATTTGCCTGCTTTCTTACTCGCCATTTTTACTTTTAATTCAGTGCCGTCAATATCTTTACGAATATCTCTAGTACTCATCATAGTCAACATTGCATCTGTTCTCAATGAAGTTAATTCTTCTGAAAGTTCCAATGAGATATAAACGCCGCTTAGTCCCATGTTCAACCAGTTCAATGCAATATTCATCATTACTAAACTCTTACCTGAGCCTGAGCCACCTGCAAAGATGTTCAATTCACCGCGACTGAAACCACCATATAATAGTTTGTCCATCTGTGGCCAGCCTGTGCTTTGTTGTCCACCTGCATTAAAGTATTTGTTAATACGTGCTTTAGGGTCAGCAAAGTAATCTGTACCCATGTCTCGTTGCAAACTAATCTGTACCGCTTCTTTGATTAATTTTTCTACAGGGCCAAAGTCACCTTTCTCAAGTAAGTCGGCTGACTTTAATATCGCACGTTCTAATTCTTGTCGCTTAGTGAATGATTCAAATTCTTCTAAGAACCACTCAGTATGTTTGTCTCCGAATTCATCAATTGTATCTAATTGAATTCCTGTTGTTGCTTTGATTTGTTTACTGTCCGGCAATAAACTATACTTCTCACTATACTCCACCATAAACTCAGCAACCGGTCTGATTGACTTATCAAAGTTTTGTGGATTCATAATGTTCATAACTCTAGTATACAATTCTGCATTTGTTAGCATCATCTGTAAAAAGAGTTTTTGAACATCTATATTATAATCCTTTTGCAATTTGTTTCTTCCTTAATTCTATTTTTATTTTACTCATTGTAGCATTTTCTAATATACTTAACAACGTCGGTAGTTTACCATATTTTACTACCGCATCATTCACATCCTTTACGTCAGCTTCCCAATTAGGCAAGCTAACATGATATCCTAATTCTAACGCTCTATCTGTTATTTTTAATCCGGGCAAATCTCTATCCGGAACCATAATTATTTTTTTATTCAATTGTGATAAGACCATAGCCTGTTCACTGCTTATGTCATTATGTGTTAGTGCAACACCATCAATGCTTAATGCATCAAATATACCTTCGGTTACAATACAAACTTGCCAATCTGATTTTTGCATATCAATATTGAATACAAATCCTGGCTGCTGGTCATTTATAAATTTAGGAATTTTGTTATCTATGAAACGTGTTGTATGTCCTACAATCTTGTTTTTATATGTGTAAGGGATTAGTAGCCCAAATTGATTTCTACTCTTTGCGTTAGGGTTAACTAAGAATGGATAGATACTATAATTTATCTTGCGCTTGGTTAGATAATCTACGTAGAATTTGTGTCTAGGGTCTGATGAGTCTAGTTCTTCGCCTTCAGGCAATTTCTTGCTTTTAAATTTTATTATCTCTAACTTTTTTCTTTGTAAAAGTGTATCTAATAAATCTCTGTGCTGTAAACTTTCTAAGCTCCAGCGTTGCACTTGTTCACTATCTACTCCGCACCATATTAAGAATTGTCGTGTTTTAGGGAATATAGATTTGCCTAGTGTGAAACTGCACTTATACCCGCAGTTAAAACAATGCATTACCCAATTAGTTTGCCCGTCAAATTTAATTCCACCTCTATATCTAGTGTCAGACCTATGTCCAGAATGGACGCAACAAATAGCGTTGAAACTTGTCCAACCACTACTTGTTTGTCTTTTTTTACCTGGAATTAAACTTAGGATATCAAACATACTAATAGTTTAACATAGTATGTGTCAAAAAGCAATCTTATCTGGCTAAAATAGAGGTAACATCACCCTGTGTGCTTACAAATTTAACTCTAACATAGGGATGATAACCTTCTATGATATATCCGTCAGAGGCAGTTTCATCCAAATATGTATATAAATTTCCTATGTTATACCAATCAGCGTCAGGTTCGGTCGAACCCTGCACTTGAACAGTACCACTGAAACCATCCATATATGGTTGAATAGTTAATATAGCATTATCGCTAGTATTAATTACACTGGTGTAATATGTCTCTGTGCTACTGTTAGGTATAGAATGTGAGGGTATTGTAACATTAGTAGACGGTACGAATCCAGGTAACACGCTGTTTACAACTTGTATTGCTCCCCTAGCCCCTGCCTCGCTGTTTACAAAGACCGGAAGATTATAGTTACCTGAATCTATTTCTAGACTGTAACTACAAAATTGCGGGTCAATATCTTCTAATTCCGAAGATGTGGTGATTAGTTCTGTTAGACCGTTAACAGGTAATGTGGGTGACAACGCCTTTTGCAGTAGAACCTCAGAACCATCGTAGCTTATTAGTCTAAACGTAATCTCATTATTGGATATGTTTACCTTTTTCTGTTCTTGATCCAAGAACTGGAATTGAATTCTATTATCAACTCCCTTGTTTAATTTTAGGGTTTTTGCATACACTATTTGATACCTCCTGGCTGAGTTCCCACTGTAAGTTACAACGATTTGTCTTTGAGTAAATAGATAAACACTAGTTGAGTACACAGTAAGCTCCTTTACTATATTTATAAAAATATATTGGGTACATACTTTTGATAAATATTCCGTAACGATAATAATGATACAAAACGACTTCTTCAAAAAACTAACTGAAAATCACCCTTTCATTACTGTTTGCTCATATGCTGGCCAAGATTATGTAGGAATAGTACAAAATCGTGATGATATTGTCACCACTATATATGACTATGGATCCATAATTCACCAAGAACTTAGGGAGAGATTCTTAGAACTAGGGGATACTTGGTGGTGGGAATCTAATAGACTAGTACCCATCAATATGTTCTTAAAAGACGATTGGGATATGTTCAGACCCTATATAAGAACGTTCAACAATAAGAGTCTAACAATACTTCACGGTCCAATATGTAGCATGTTAGAACTCAGCAAACGCAAAAGCAAACGTAAATCAATTACTCTCGTAAAACGGATGTCCTAACGTACTGTCTAACAAATTCATATGCACAACAACTAAATGAGCATATGCAATTGCGTGACTTTTCTTAAAACTATACCCATCATCATTTTTATCCCATACAGTCTTATTCACTTCTACCCAAGGTAGACCAATCAAATGTTTCTTTGCAGGGCGAATGATAGCGAGAAACATAGCAAGTCTAGTAATACTATCAATAGATTCAGGCATGCGTTGCATACTATTATAATGATTACTCAAGTGAATTAATTTTTCCACAAACTCTTTGTCTCTCAGTTTATCCCAATTTGGATTACTCATTAACTCAATCAAATGATTTTCATCAGCAACCTTATCATATACATGAACATTTAAGAAATCTAGTTTTATGTATCCTCGTGTTTCAGCCTCATTATAGTCTAAGTTAGCAAAATCGTTAATAGCATCGTATGGTATATCAGTAACATATATTCCAGTAGCATGTTTACGAATAGGATTAACCTTACGCATTGCCGCAGGGATATGTTTGATATGTTCTAATATCTTATCTCTGTTACCAAAGTCAATATCAATGTCTGAATTAAATTTCATTTTCTAGGTTCTACCAATCCTGCTTTCATTAATTTCATATATGCTTGTTGTACAACAATAGCCTGACGTTCAGCATCTTCTACTGCTTTGTGACTGGTAACGTGTCCACCGTCTTTGAGTTTGACTCCTGCAATGTCATATAGAGTTCTGGTATCCCTGACTGACCAAAATGGCCAGGGTATAGGATTTGGTTTGTCACTTGTTTGTCTCCAGGCATGTTCCATAACAACACAATCAAAGGAAGCACCGTTACTCCAAACACAGCGACGGTTCCAACAAAACTTATAGAGAATCTCCATACATTCACTAAAAGATGTACGACCATGTTCCCCCATTGCTTCTTCAAGTGCCTCAGGGCTTTGTGTACTCCACCATCGTAACGTATCTTCATTAATACTCCTATTATATATTTCTGTTTGATCCTCTATTGTAGGACGTAGTTCTAACTTTTCAACAACGCCTGAACCTTTAGGATCAAATCGTACGGCACCAATAGTAAGTATAACACAATCAGGTGTTGTGTTCAAACTTTCAATATCTATCATTACATCGTTTGCCATTTCAATCCCATCTTAATAAAAACAATGTTAAATCTTCATCATTACATAACATTATTTCGCTTTGTTCAATATTATCTACCCAACGAGTTCTTTCAATTTCTTCTTGATATCCCGATTTACCTAGAATAGTTAAGCACCAGTTACGAATTTCTTCCGAGTCAACTTCGCCTCTTCCCTTCCAAGATATAGTATGGATGTTTCTTTTACTTCCATAGTAATGTTCTGTTCTATGAGTAAAGGATCTTGTTTCTGTATTGTCTATCATAATTAAGTTTTCCACAATTCGTACATGGTTTTGAATTTGTCATCCCATAGTATGATTGTAACATTTCCTGAGATAAAAAGAAAGTCCCAACCGACACCTCTTTCACCGAAATTTCGTCTACACCACTTTACAATATCTGTTGGATTCTCTTTTTTCTTTTTACAATCATAAACATATTGTATTTTATCACCACGACTCATATAATTATGGTCAATGATTTCATATTGAATTTCATCTTCTCTGATTGGTAATGGTACAAATGTACCTATAGGTTTTGTTATTGCCATTTTAATCCATAATAAGTTGCTAATGATTCTTTGTAAAAATGAAAAAGTACAAAGCTAGGTTTTGCTGGTCCATTAAATCTATCTTGTATACTAGGGTAATATCTAAAATCAAAATCTACTCCCTGCACACAACCAGCAGTACGTAATTGATTGACTAATTCCATAGCTTTTGACGCAGATATTTCTAATCTAAGATTAATCACGATGAAAACTTTATTACAAAAAAAGTAGCTAATTTGTCATCTTCTAATGTTAGAGTCCAAGTACTTGGTTCACTATACCTAGAATAACTCTGACGTTTAGCAATCCATCCCTGCCCACCAATACTATTATGTATGTAGAACATTCTAGGACCTACGTTCTTTATTAGCCATTTCTCCTGTCTTGCAGTTAGACTTCCTGTAAGATTAATAGTTATTGCCATCTCAACAAAAACCATTCGCAATCTTTTTTGTCTCTAAACCAAAACTTAGCATTGTTAACATACCATCTATCGCCGGGCGTCCATACACCGGGTGCGCCCGGCGTGCCGCTGGGTCCAAATGTGTTAACACACCAAGCAATCATTTTGTTCCATTCTTTAGCTGATATTATGGGATCAATCTGATGATAGGGCATGTCATACGCCTGTCCTATGCCGGCATAATTGACACTACGTATTGCGGCCCATCCACCGTTACTACCATACAATCTATTAGTCATTTGTTGTTTCTTAATCATTGATATTTCAATGCAAAGATTATTGCATCTCTTTCTTTTTCAAAACTAAAAATAACTTTTTGAGCATACTGATTGTCAATACTATAAACTCCTTTGGCTTTTTTCCTACACCACAAAAGACAATTAACAATTTTTTCATCAAACTCAAAATAATATGACTCTCCTTGGATGAGTATTGTAATTTGATATTTTAATTTACGGGTAATACTACGTCTTTGTTTGCTATTCATACCCACCTCAGACTAAACCATTCAGCTTCTTGTTTACACTTAAACACAAATGTTCTTCCTCTGGCTATAAAACCCCTCTTACAATTTTTTGTTACCCAATCTTGTATATCAATTGACCGTTCTCTACTTCCTAATGTTAGTAACTCAATAACATACCAGCCGGATTCAACTAACAGTTCTTTCATAACCTCAAAGTCAATCTCATTGTACATTTCTCTAGCTACCTTCTCAGCTATTTCATCTTCTAGTGTCATTATCTTCTCATTAATTGATTAGTAAATTCTAACAACAACTTATGATGCCAACCCCCATGATATTTTCCCTTTAGATATGAATACCCATCATACCAAAATTGTTGACTCTCTGGGTGACAGCCAATTAACCCTATGCGATTCTGATAGATGGCCATACTATCATTATTCGCTTCGTAAGTAGCTACTATTTCAAATTTAGTATCATCACCTACTAATGCACAACCATCATACCAAAACATTTTAGTTGACATCCCGTCCCAATTGACAGGCATGTTTTTTGCATGAGGTCTACGTGTATCAGTTCCGGGTCTTTTCAAGTATTGAACTGCATCAACATCGTGCAACACATTGAGATAATGCTTGCCTGCCCAATATGCACCCATACATATTCCAAGATATCTTCCATCATTGTGAATAAATTCACGTACTCTATCTCCGTTGTTTTTAAACAATGTTTCAAATGAAGCCGCATCTCCCAATCCGCCAGGGACTGCTATCATATCAACATCGTCAAAGAAATTATGTTCCAGTCTGTTTTTTGAAAATAATTTGAAAGTATAATATTTGTCCAATGAACTAATCATCCCGTTGGCACTTTGCACTGAACACTTGGGATCAGCAACAAATAGTGCTATTGTGGGTTTCATTGTTTTTTATCTTCTTTCTTTTCAATAGGAGGAGGGAAGTGCGGTTCAATCACGTAGTGTTGTGCTGTCCACCAACCAAACGCTGATATAAAGCCATATAAAAAAATTTCAATTATCATATTATCCCCATCTTAATTCAAAATGCAATGCGTCACGCTCATCATTGAAGTAGAAATCCATGTAGTCTATAGTAGGATGACTAGTATATCTATCTCCAGGTAATCCAAACTGTTCCACTGCCCATATACAGGTTTCATCCCATCGGTTTATAGAATCACCCTTTTTCCAGGGTATACGGACTTTAGTACCCTGCTTGTTTAAGGGTGTCTCTGATTTGTTTAGTAAGTTCTGGTTCACGATGAAACTTCAATGCCCACTGTTCTGGGTTTATATAATCAATAACCAATTTGACTTGGTCACTAGCTAAGTTGTCTAAAAATTTTGTACCACTTTCACTACAGTATAGCATCCATGGACTTATTTTGCCTGTTGTTATAGCATGACATATTCTATTACTATTACCATAACGTAATATATCATGTGATAGTATATTTTCTTTCCCGCTCAATTCAATACAGTATTCTACACTACGATGTATTGCATCAAATGCATTTTCCACACGAATGTATTCTATTAAAAATTTTGTATAGGATATATCACTAGCCCAGCTGTCAAGTTTAACTCCATCACGCAATAACCAATCAACAAATCTGCTTACATTGATAACATTAGCATTTACACAATAACTTCCAAACTTTATGAATGCAATATAGTATGCACTTCGTATAAAATCTTCATAAGTTTTTACTTTCTTTGATGTGGTATGTTTTGTATAAAATTGTAAAAAACTCTGAAAGCCTATACGATTGCCTTGTTTATCTTTTTCTAACCAACGATGTTTTGTCTCACATATATGAGTTAGTAAAGTTTTTTCTCGTATGAATTTTCTGTGACAGAATTCACAACTATAGTCAACCGTTTCCGTTATCTTTTTCATACTGTTCTATTTCTTCGTTTGTTACTAAAGTAGCCAGTGTTTCAACATCTTCTATTTTCAAATAGGGAAATTTCTTTGCCAAATATACCTTTTTCTTTTGTTCTTCTACAAAGTGTTTGCTAAGTTCATCAAGTGTTGAATCATCTGTTTTAG